>Ga0222717_10000483_pt1 | contig 34359 bp, 50 predicted proteins | sample C33_18DmetaG_FD_165053 | JGI IMG/M metagenome (GOLD analysis project Ga0222717, IMG submission 165053) | Estuarine water microbial communities from San Francisco Bay, California, United States - C33_18D | ecosystem: Environmental > Aquatic > Marine > Unclassified | place: USA: California... | reverse complement strand
ACCATTGACTGTAATCGAAGAGTTAGATGGTTTGAAAAAAAGTCCTGGTGAAGTAGGTTATTGTGCTAGGCAAGCATTAAGAATAATCGAGCAATTGAGGAAAGACCAAAACATACACGAAGGTGTACAAAGAAATGAAGATGGGGGAACCCTCAAAGTTATCCCTCTAACGAATGAAGAGAAGAATTCGTATAACAACTTGGGATATAAGTTGGATAAGGCAGACGACCTCATCATTTTAACTGCTTTAAAGGTGCAACAGAACGTGGGGGATCTTCCTTGCGTGTTGGTATCAAATGACACATCCGTGCGCATTAAATCAAGTCTTTTGGACATCCCTGCTCAATTCTATAAAGAAGGCACCGTGAAGAAAGAATCCTTGGATTATCAAGGGTTTAAGAATGTTTTATTGCCTCTTGAGTTTTTTGGAGACATTGACGATGAAGGAGAATTTTACGCAAAACGTTTGCCCCTAAAAATCGACTTGAGTGATATAGAAGAATTTCTAGAAGAGGATGTAGTGATTAATGAGTTCTTGTTGTTATCTCCAGAAGACTCTTCTATCCATAAGAAAAAGATCAAGAAACTAAAAGCGGTCTATCGTTACAATGGGGAGAAACTCGTCAAGAAGAGTTTACTCTCTAAAGATGTGTATGGTGGACTTTCGGGTAAGAACCTTGAACAATCATGCGCACTGGATCTTTTGTTGGACGATAGTGTAAAGGTAGTAGGTTTGAATGGCATGAGTGGTAGTGGAAAGACCATTCTAGCATTAGGATCTGCGCTCACCAAGATTCTAAAGGAACGTGATAAGGATTACGAGAAGTTGATTCTCTTGAAACCAACTGTTAGTGTTTCTGATGATATTGGTTTCTTGCCAGGAAATGTAGAAGAGAAGTTGTCTCACTACATGGGTTCTTATATGGATAACTTTAAGATCCTCAAGAAGATGGAAACTATGACTTCTAAATCCACTACCATGGGTTACGAAGAACTAAAGGAAAAAGAAATGTTAGAGATTGAAAGTATTTCTTTTCTTCGTGGTAGAAGTTTGAATGATTGTATCATCATTGTGGATGAAGTTCAAAACTTGACTCAGATAGTAGTTAAGACTATCTTGACTAGAGTTGGGAATAATTGCAAGATTATTTTCCTTGGAGACCCTGAACAAATCGACAGACCTTTCTTGTCGAAATATAATAATGGTCTATCTTACTTGATTGAGAAACTACGAGGACAGAGTTTCTTTGGTCATGTTAAATTTATTCATGGAGTTCGTTCGGAAGTTTCGAGAATCTCAGCAGAGTTGCTATGAAAATAATGGTTTACACCGCTAACATTGGCGGATATGATAAAACACCTAATCATGCCTTTAAAAAAGAAGGGGTGGACTTCTTATCTATTAATGATGAGGATAGGGATCTTTCTAATGTAAAAAAAGCAAGGTTAGCAAAAACCTGCCCTCATCTTTTCTTTGATGTGTTTAAATACGATTATGTTATTTGGCATGATAGTAATATGTGTTTAAAAAAAGACCCCAGCGAGTTATGCGAAACGGTTGATAATCTTGCTTTTCTTAGGCATAGGGGTGAACGAAAAAGTATTTTAGATGAAGCTAGAATTTGCATGAGTCTGAGAAAAGGAAGCAAAGACGAAATACAAAAACAGGTGGATTTGTATAAGAAGGAAAACATTGTCCCTAAATTTGTATATGAAACAGGATTCAATATTAGATCTTACAAGAAAAAACCTGAATTGGTTGGTATAATGGAGTTATGGTGGAATGAGATAGAGAAGTATAGTAGTCGGGATCAAATAAGTTTGCCTTATATTCTCGACAAACATAACGTCCCTCATCAAACCATGGAACATTTAAATACAGCATACATGAGAAATTTGATAAATTTTAGGATTAGCCACGGATGAAAATAAACGTTTACATGCCCACTTATGGACCTCATAGAATTGAGAGCCAAAAGAAGGTGATAGAAAGATATATTGAAAGTGTCGAAGCTGAGTCAATGGATGCTGTCCTTCATATATGCGATAATAATAGCCCTCAAGAATTTAAAGACTATTTAAAAGGTCTTTTAGAGAAATATAAGGACCACGAAAAGGTTAAGTTGATAGTATTTTTCTTTAAAGAAAATATAGGAAAAGCAAGAGCCGTAAATCAAGCATATAAACAATCACGTAAATGCGATTTGTTTTGTTCTATGGTTTCTGACATGTACATAAAAAACATAGGAACCTTTTGGGGTAGTTTCGTCGAGGGGGTGGGGGTTAAACTATGGAATGGCTTACAAGCGGGTGCGATCTCCACAAATCAAGTAACGGGCAGTGTTCACAACGAACATACTTTAAAAAAGGCATTTACTATAAACAACCATCCATTCAAGTCTAGTGGGAGTAGGCATGGTGTAGCAGGGAGTATGCTTATTATGTCTAGTGGTCTTTGGGAAAAGGTCGGTGGATATATGGAATATGATAATATTTTCGGAGGCAATGATGGGACGTTATTTTACATGATTGAAGGGCATAAGCAAATTCCTATAATTGCGATGGATGCGCAAGTAGATCATATAGGAGAAAACCCAAAGGATTACCATCAATGGAAAGTACAGCAAGCAACCACCTTGAAAAAGGGAGGAGGTTTTAAAACAGGATCTGGTTTCTATGATAAGGGTGACGAATGATTAATATAATAATAGGTCATATGAATCAACATCCTTCTAGGAATAGAAATTTAGGATTCATTCTTAAATGGTGGCATCATTTTAGACCTGATGCTAAAATAATTGTCGTCGAACAAAAAACCGAGACAGATTTGACGCACTTGCCTTTCGTAGAGCATATTAAATTAAAACATGACCATGGTTATAGTCGCTCGATGGGGTTCAATGAAGGGATAAAAACATGCGATAATGGAATACATGTATTAGCAGATAATGATTGCATACTCCACCCTGACGTAATGAAGAATATAGAAAAGGACATGGAGGGTACTGATTACTTCATACCTTACCATTGGTGTCATAATTTATCCGAGCAAGAAACGCAAGGTTTGTGTAGTGGTCAATTGCCCTATGGACACGTAAAAGGGTCTCCCCGTGGTCATCAGAATGAAGGTGGTATCGTGATGATCAAAGACGAAGCATACGAGAAGGTGGGAGGTTTTGACCCAGGATTTATTGGATGGGGGTGCGAGGATAGTGCGTTTAGAGTTAAGTGCCAAAAGTTAGTAAAGATGACAAGAGGTAAGGGGGTGATGCACCATCTAAACCATACTGTTGAGTATGCCAAAGGTCAAAATCCTGAATACAAAAAAAACAACCAACTTTGGGGTAAAATAAGAAATATGTCAAAAGAACAAACAGAAGATTATATTAAGAGTATAGGAACCAAGCATTTTAGGGGTTAGATTAAATGGAAAGAGTATTTTTGATAGGTTGTGGTGGGATGTTAGGTTCTTATGTTTATGAAGAATTTAAAGAACATGAAATCAAAGCATATGACATTGATGTTAATGACAGTTGGATGGAATATGGGGATATAACAGATAAAGAATTTTTGAGAAATGCCTTCGAAGATTTTAAACCTACTCTTGTTATTAATTTAGCAGCAAAAACAGATCTAGAGTATTGCGAAGAAAATAAAGAATTGGCCTATGATACCAATTCATTTTCTGCTGAATACTTAGGAGATCTCTGCGAGGATTATGGCAGTGTTTATATATTTATTTCCACTGCTGGTATTTTTGACGGGAAACGAGAGAATTATACGGAGTATGAACCAGCATATCCTTTGGGTGTTTATGGCATAAGTAAGTGGCACACGGAGAACTATATCAATAATAAAGTTAAAAAGAGTTATATCATGAGAGCTGGGTGGATGTTTGGGGGTGGTAGAAAAGATAAAAAATTTATTAGAAAAATAACAGAGCAGATAAATGACGGCAAAAAGGAGTTGAATGTCGTTGATGATAAATTAGGGACTCCAACATACACAAAAGATTTTGCGAAGAATATGAAAAATATATTTGATAAGAAATTGCCATATGGTTTATATAATTCTGTATCAAAAGGAGATGCGTCTAGGTATGATACTGTAGTAGAACTAATCAATATCTTAGAACTGGACATTAAAGTGAATAAAGTAGAATCTGAGTTTTTTAAAGAAGAATATTACGCAGAACGTCCCAAATCCGAAAAATTATTAAATGCAAAGTTAGAGATGTTAAATGAAAACAATATGAGGGAATGGAAGGACGCATTAAGGGACTACATTCTTAATGGAAATTTCAAGGAATATTATGAAGTATGATTATGTAATAGTGGGATCTGGATTTTTTGGTTCTATATGCGCTCGGGAATTGACTGACATAGGCAAAAAGTGTTTGGTTATAGACAAGAGAGATCATGTAGCGGGTAATTGCTATACTAAAGAAATGGAAGGGGTTAATGTGCATATGTATGGTTCTCATATTTTCCATACAAACAATAAAGAAATTTGGGAATATGTAAATAGATTCGCATCTTTTAATAATTTTGTGAATAGAGTTAAAGCTAATTGCGATGGAGATGTATATTCTCTTCCTATTAACTTACAGACGTTGCAGAGCTTATGGGGTGTATCGACGCCTGAAGAAGCTAAAAAGAAGTTAGAAGAAGTTTGCGAGCGAATAGAAAATCCTAAGAACGCGGAAGAATGGTTATATGCTAACGTAGGAAAAGAAATAACTAACATGTTTTATAGAGGCTATACGGAAAAGCATTGGATGAAGCCATTAAAAGATCTCCCTATATCTATTTACAAACGTCTTCCTATTAGAACTAATTTTGATGACAATTACTATAACCATCAATATCAAGGGGTGCCTGTTGGGGGATACACTAAACTTTTTGAAAGCTTATTAAAAGATATAGAAGTTGTCTTAAATGTAGATTTCTTTGATAAAAAAGAATATTACGAATCTTTAGCGCATAAAATAATATATACCGGGCCCATCGACGAATTTTTTGAATATAAGCATGGAGAGTTGGAATATAAAACGGTAAAAATAGATTTTAAGACTTACGATATAGATGATTATCAGGGTTGTGCTGTATTCTCTCACCCGCAGCATAACGTCGAATATACAAAATCAGTAGAGCACAAACATTTCGAAGCTAATAAACTTAAAAATAAAACGATAGTTTCTTATGAATATCCTATAGAGTGGTCCAAAGACAAAACACCCTATTATCCTTTAAATGATAAAGAAAATAATAAAAAATATAATAAATACAAAGAAGATGCGTTGCGTTTAGATAAGTATGTTTTTGGTGGGAGATTAGCGGAATACAAATATTACGACATGCATCAAGTTGTGGGTTCTGCCTTATCTTGTGTTAAGGGTCAAAGTAAATGAAAAACTGCGTTTTGTATATTTCCCCCAATGGAAAAATACCATATATACACGAAACATTTAAAGATTCCGATGTTTACTACGTAACGTATTTGCGAGAGTGCGCTGGGTCTATAGGTTTTAATAAAGGTGCTAATTGGATTTATAATAGAAATGATCTTGCGAAGAAGATAGAAAAGAAATACGAGTATTACATTTTTATGGATTATGATGTAGTATTTGATTGTGGGGACACGGAAAGAAAAATAAATGAATATTTACAAGAATATTACCCTGCTATAATGACTCCTATAAATGCTAAAAAAGAAAAGATGGTAAAAGGGAAAATAGAGAATAACCCTCTTACGAACAACCATGTAAAAATAATCCATCATAGTTTAGTTGATTATTTTTTTCCTATGCTAGATCGTTTTGGGGGGTTTTGGGATGGCGCCATATTTTTTGCTACACTTGCCACTGCGTTTAGGAGTAACATAATACATGTTCATGATATACCATGTAGGGGGATGGTGAGTGCTAATTATGCTCATAATAAGAATGCATTGGTAGGAAAAACCGCGATGGATAATCTGTTTAACTGGATCAAACCTTCCTTGGGGGAAAGACTTCAATATGCATCTAGGGGAGAATTAGAAAAAAACGAAACGAAGCATTTTGGGGAAATCATCAAAAGCCCGAAGGATGTGATCTACACCTTTGATAAACGATATGTTGATATAACACATGATATATTTTCTTATAGGAATGCGAAATGAGTAGTATATTAATAATAGGCAATGGGCCCTCAGTCAAAAACATCGACTTTCATAAAATAAAAACGCATACGTTTGGGATGAACAATGCTTATAAATTTTACAAAAGCATGAATTGGCATCCTACGTATTGGGGTTGTTTTGACAATTTCAATACTAGCCAGAACAAAAAAGAACATCTAGAGTTTTTCCAAGAAGAAAAACCCACTCAATGCTTTTCGTTAATGAGAGAAAGCGGTACGTGTCCTAATACGATATATGTAAACATCAGAAGCAATGTTTATAAATTTGGAAAGTCTTTGCCTTTTAACGCATGGAACAATGTAGGCAATACTGCTGCTAATTGCGTTCAAATAGCAATTAATAAACAATACGAGAATATATATTTGATTGGAATAGATGGTGGGCAAAGAAAAGGCGACATTAATCATGGATGGGATGGGTATTACAAAAAGGGGGAAAGAGTCAATGATCCCAACGAGCAAAAATACCACGCACCTGTTTGGAGAAGCTTAAAGGAGTTTGCTAAAAATAATAACATAAATGTGTATAATTGTAATAAAGAGTCGCTTCTCTTAAATGGTTTGTTTGAGATAAGAGATATAGACAATGTTTATAGTGAGAGAATATGAAAGTAGTAGCCTTTGTCCCAGTAAAAGAAAATAGTTCGCGGATAGAAAACAAAAACACTAAGTTACTTGATGGCAAACCTCTATTTCTTCACACGGTAGAGAAGTTGATGAAATGCGAATTTATTGACGAAGTGTATGTTGACACGGAATCTAAAAGAATCGTAGAACTTTCTGAACATACTGGGTGTAGATTCTTAATGAGAGATCCTTCTCTTGCAAATAATGACACGGATGGTAATGCTCTGTATTACAATGAGATTAAAAAGGTAGACGCGGATATTTACGTGCAAGTTCTATGCACAAGTCCTTTTATAGACCCCGAAACAATCAAAAAAGGAATCGATAGGGTGACGTTAGGTGATTATGATTCTTCTGTTTTGGTGAGAACGGAGAGGTTATATATGTGGGAGGAAAAAGGCCCCATCTACGATAGAGATTCTATACCAAATAGCAATGATCTAAAACCCACGACTTTCGAGACGATGGGTTTGTACATCAACGATAAAACCTCATTAGAAACAAAAAAAAGAATAGGGAAAAAAGTATATCCTTTACAAGCGAGTGCAACTGAAGCAATTGATGTTAATTACCCGGAAGACTTTGAATTAGCGCAATTAATAGCCAGTGGGTTAAGGGAAAAGGAAAGGAAGTTGTTTAATAATATCAAAACTCATTTAAACAGTAGTATGTTATCCGATATACTAGACGATTTAGGGATAAATGGGGTTTTGAAAGATATGCATGTGAATCTTCCTGTTAAGATTTTAGGAAGATCGAAAACGCTGGAAATTAGAGAATTGGAGAAAGGAGAAGACTATAAAGGGATCTACGAAGCATTAAAAACATACGATACTATCATCCCCAACGATATTATTTTTGTAAAAAATCCCATACAAAAATCTGCTTATTTTGGAGAATTGAATGCGAATTTGGCTATTCGAAGTGGGGCTAGTGGGGCAATTATAGATGGTTATACCAGAGATTCAGAAGAAGTTAAAAAGTTAGGGTTTCCTGTTTTTTATAGAGGTAAGACGTGCCAAGACGTAAAAAGAAGAGGTACTGTAAAATCTTTCAACAAAAAAATTACTATTGATGGTATAGAGATAAACCCAAATGATTTGATTTTCGGGGACGAGGATGGTATTATTATTATGCCACAAGATAAAGAAGAAATAATTTTAAAAAAGGCTTTTGAAGTGATAAAAAAAGAAAAGAATATATTGATTGATATTTGTGATGGTGTTGACACTGACGACATCATTAAGCAGAATGGTTTTTTCTAAGGAGATGGTATGAACAATATACAGGGTAAAATTTGGGGTGAGACCGAATGTTTATTTTTTAAAAATAATGTAGAGATACATCGTATAGAAATAAACAAAGGGGGTTTTTGTTCAAAACATAAGCATGTGCATAAATTCAATGCTTTTTTTATCGAAAGTGGTAAGTTAAAAATAAGTACGTGGAAGAATGAATACGATTTGGTAGACGAAACCATCATAACCGAAAAACAAACATCAGTGGTTAAACCCGAAGAATTTCATAAATTCGAAGCATTGGAGGACACTGTTGCATATGAAATATATTGGACGGAGATGAAACAAGATGATATCGTAAGGGAAGATCACGGAGGGGTAGGAGAAGAGATATGAAAAAGATATATTCAAATGTAGAACCAAACGTGTTGTTGCATATTGTGGTGCGAAAGGAAGATGTGATGGGTGACCGTCTTAACGTTTCTCCCGACGAAGAATATCTTCAACTAGCTGTATTAAATATGAAAAAAGGCAAAACATTCCGTCCTCATAAGCATATCTTATATGAAAAGGTCACGGATATCGCGCAAGAGTCTTGGTGTGTAGTTACAGGCAAGGTGAATGCGGTTCTTTATGATTTGGACGATGAGATAATCTCGGAAGAAGTGTTGAATGCTGGAGATATTAGCATGACATTTAGGGGTGGCCATACCTACGAATTCTTAGAAGACTCTTATGTATGTGAATATAAAACAGGCCCTTATTTTGGTCAAGAAAACGATAAGGTGTTTATTGATGGAAAATGATGTCTTCATTAATGAAGATGTAGTGATTAAGAGGGGTCTTGATCACGGAGATCATATTGCTATTGATAAAGGTTTTTATTGTACAGTAAATGCGACTCTTGGGGATTACGTTCATATTAGTCCTTATGTGACAATGATAGGTGGTGGAAATGGCATCTTCATTTCTGAGGGGTTTAATAATATCATGACTGGTGCAAGGATAATTTGCGGGTCTGATAGATTTGATGGTTCGGGATTGTTTGGCGCTATGATCCCTAAAGAGTTTAAGGGTAAGCAAATTATAGAACCTGTAGTAATGGAAAAGTTTTCTAATATAGGAACCAATGCGGTAGTATTGCCTGGTTCGGTTTTGAGAGAAGGAGTGCTTTTAACTGTAGGAAGTGTTCTAATAGGGGATACTGAAGCATGGGGTGTTTATAAAGGAAATCCGGCGGTGCTAGTCAAGAAACTAGATAAAACAAAAACGTTAGAGGCGTATCACAAACTATGCCAACGTTAGGATTGAACGTAAGAGGAGGAGGGGGTATTTTCTCTAACTTCATGATAGCATTGAAAAATGCAACCATGTACCCTTCCGTGGAATCTTTTTATTTTGATGCTACCATAAAAGGTGTGATCGGAAATCCCTTTAGGTTCGTCCTAGACCAAAAATCGACAAAGGATGTGAAGGATATTAGAAATACAGATGTGGAATGGTCAGGGGGTATATTAGACGACTCTAAGAAAATAGAATCTTTGCGTAGAGTAATAGAAAGATTGGAAATAAAGAAAGAAATTATAGATAAAGTGGATAATCTATCAAAAGATCTAAGAATAACAGAAGAAACATTAGGAGTTCATATAAGATTATGCGATATGAACATTTTCCACAAAAAACAACATGGAACTTTAAGATATGAAGACTTCTTTAAAGAAATCGAAAAGAATGTTAACAATAAAAAGAATATTTTTGTGGCTAGTGATAACGATGAATCTATTGCCAAGCTAAAAAAAGAATTTGGAGATATGATTTGTTGTGCTCCAGATATTTCAAGAGCGAAGAGAGAAACCGAGAACACTCTTTATTGGCAAAAGAAAAATTTAACAAACCCTTTTTTGTGGGAAGAAGCATTTATAGATATGTTATTATTGGCAAAATGCAAATACAAGATCTTTAGAGTTTCTAATGTTGCGTATTCTTCTGTATTGTTTTCAAAATATCAAAATGGAGAGTATAATATTAAGATAGAGGGAAAAAATGAGTTTTGAAATTATTACACAATTCGAAGATAAAGTCGCAGAATTTTATGGTGCGAAATATGGCATTGCTATAGATAGTTGTACGCATGGAATAGAATTGTGTCTTAGACATCAACAAATAGAAAAGTTAATAACTCCTTCTAGAACTTACCTCTCTGTGCCATTCTTGGCTAATAAATTAAATATCCCATTAGAATGGTCTGACGAAGAGTGGGAAGATTATTATTACTTGGGAGGTACTAATATTATTGATGGTGCTGTGCATTGGAAAGAGAACGGATATAAAGATGGTACTTTCTTGTGTTTAAGTTTTCAATTTCAAAAACACCTTAGTTTAGGAAGAGGTGGTATGATTTTAACAAATGATGAACATAGTGCTAGTATTCTTAAGAAGATGTCTTACGATGGCAGAACTCCAGATAAGCCATGGAGAACGCAAAATATAGATACAATAGGTTATCATTATTATATGACCCCCGAGACAGCGCAATTAGGGTTAGACAAATTAGAAGAAGCAAAAAGATCAGAACCTAGAAAATGGAAAATAGAAGACTGGCCAGACTTAAGAAAAATGGAGATTTTTAAAAATGGGTAAAAAAGCATTTATTACAGGAATAGCAGGACAAGATGGGAGTTATTTAGCGGAATATCTTCTTTCTCTTGGTTACGATGTTTATGGTATAGTTAGAAGAAATTCTACCCCAGAGCACCAACAGACAAGAATAGGAGGAATAGCAGATAAAATAAACGTGTTTTATGGAGACCTCTTAGATCAAAGTAGTTTAGAGAAAACGCTTAAGGAAGTGCAACCTGATGAAATATATAATTTGGGTGCTCAGAGTCATGTACGAATTAGTTTTGATATTCCGCAATTTACAGGACAGACGAATGCTATAGGAGTATTGAATATATTAGAAGCTTATAAGAATGCATGTCCTAATGCTAAATTCTACCAAGCAAGTTCTTCGGAGATGTTTGGTAATAGTGTAGATGAGGATGGGTTTCAACGAGAGTCAACTCCTATGACTCCTGTAAGTCCTTATGGGTGTTCCAAGTTATATGGGTATAGTATTGTAAGAAATTATAGAAAAGCGTATAAGCTCCATGCTTGTAATGGTATATTATTTAACCACGAATCTCCTAGAAGAGGTTCTAATTTCGTAACATCGAAAGTGGTGAAGACTGCAATAGAAATCAAAAGGGGGGTTAAGGATAAATTAGTAATGGGTAACATGGACTCTTATCGAGATTGGGGCCATTCGAAAGATTACGTCAAGGCAATGCATATGATAATAAATCACGATGTCCCTGATGATTTTGTGGTTTCGACTATGGAGACGCATTCTGTGAGAGATATGTGCGAATATGTCTTCAATAGATTGGACATGGACTATAAGGACTACATAGAACAAGACCCAAAGTTTATGAGACCTGAAGAATTGAAATACTTGAAAGGTGATTCCACTAAAACAAGGACCGTATTGGGTTGGAAACCAGAATACACTTTTGAAACTTTGATGGACGATATGATTGACGAGTGGAATGATGTATTGTAATGTCTATAAAAATAAAGCAGTATAGTTCTTATGCGTCTGAAAAAAGACTTTATGATAGAATAGTAAGGCAATGCCCTTTTGGTAATAAATGGAAAGACATCGAATTCACGTTGGGCAATCAATATGATTATATTCTTTGTTATGGGTCAGTGCCTAGAAATGTTGATTATAAAAAAATCATTTTTTATAATATAGAGCAAAGCAATCATAGAAAAAAATTAGATGATAAAGTCAAAAACATAAAAGAGGAGTTTTTTTGGTATAACAACCATCTAAAACACAAGATACCTCCTGCGTGGTATCATGGAGAAACTTATACACGTTTAAGCAAAGAAGTCAAAAAAAACAAGATACTCTCCGCTGTAATTAGTGGTAATAATGTTATAATAGGGCATAGATTAAGAATAGAAGTGTTGAAGCAATTGAATGAATTGGATTACTTAGACCACTATGGAAGGCGGCCAATGGGGTTTATGAGAAAGAATAAAAACTACAAGGGGGCTCTAGAAAAGAAATCGGATGGACTGCTCCCTTATAAGTACACCTTTAATTGCGAAAATGAATTTGTTTCTGATATAGTTTCTGAGAAATTATACGATGGGATTTTATGTGAATGTTTAACTTTTTATGATGGATGCACGAATGCGAATGAATTTGTTAACGAGGAGGCTTTTATTAAAGTGAATGTGAGGGAGCCATATGAAACGAAAGAAATAATAGAGAAAAGTATAAAAGATAATGAGTGGGAAAAAAGACTTCCTATTATCAAACAAGAAAAAGAAAGATTGTTGAATGAATATAATTTTTGTAATACAATATATAAAATAGTTCATGGAGAACAAATAAAAGGGTTTAAGGATTAAATGATGGCAAAGAAAAAGAAAATAACGAATGTAAACGTGGAGTTTCCTGCTATAAACAGCGGAAAACCTTTGGACATAACGTTCTCTGGTGGAAAAAATCTTAGAAGAGAAAAGAATACACCATGGCCGGGGCAAAAACTTATACCAACTAAGCTTAATGGTTATGGATAATAAGATACCATTTAACGACATAAACCAAGCAATCTTCGAGTACGATTCGCAGTCAGGAAATACATTCAAAGAACATCTTCTCGCACAATTCGATCATGAATAATATAAAAAACCAAGAATAACGTTGACATCTGGGTTTTACATACTATAATAGTATTAAGGAACAACGAGGAAATAAATGCCTGACGAAAGACAAATAAACAAAAAATTAGAGGATCTCCTCAACGACTCGGAGGGTGCCAATAAGGACATGGAGGAGGTTCTATTTACGGAACGTTCTGAACTAGAGGACATGACCGATAAGGAAACCGATGAAGTAAAAAATGCCATCAAAGACATGTTGGGTCGTAGGGAAGCAATCGAAGAAGCTAAACCCCAACCCAAATGGAAGTGGAAGTTTTATGGTTTATGGTGGTTTAGGATCATACTCTTTGCGATGGAATTTCTATTCTTGGCATCTGCTATCTATTTTCTTGTACCATTTTCTATAAATACAAGTGTAACAATTATTCAAGCATTAAGTAGTGCTACACTATTAACTATACTCAGACAATGGACGAAGTAAACAAAGTACGTTTTGCTCTTAAAGACACCCTAGATGGGTTGCATGAAGAGATAGTTAAAGTTCTCCCAGAGATAAAGACAGAGTGGGAGAAACGTCTAGAAGAAAAGTCTAACAAACCATATTTCTTTTGTGAAGTAGGAAGGGTGGGGATTGAAGTACATGAAACCTATGCCTTATTCACCTTACACTATAAAGACGAAAGGAAATCCGAGGAAAGGAAGTATCAAAAGGTTCAGAAGGCAGGGAAGATAGAAAAGGCATTAAAATTAAACATATATAATATTTTATCTAAAAGGTTTGGTGACGAAGAAGAATTTAGTTTCTATAAAAGAGTTTTAAGATCTATTAATGGTCAACTCAATAAACAAAAAGAGAGAAATGAGATCACATTCACAGAGAATGCGGATAGCAGAGAAACTAATTGAAATAACTAACGATCTTAAAGATAGTTACGTTAAGCAATACGGTTCCGCCAGCGATTGGGATATATCCTTCCAAGACCTTTACCTATTAAACTGTGATGCAGAAATATTACACTATCTGCAACAAGAAGAATTAGCAGTACACGAAGATGTTTATAAAATAGGAATATCGTTAGGGGTGCTTGTTATTCAAAAAGAAATCCAAAGAAGGCATTATAATCAGTATGGTGACAACGTGGATCACGTTCTAAAAGAGCAAATGTTCGAACAGATCCAACGTTGTATTTACGATTATGCTTTTAATGGAGTATTTGATGCATATTAAAGAATTTCCAAGAGTTTTACAAGATGGCAAAGAATTAATAGAAGGTACGAACACACATGCATTGATTGGCAACTTTGTTGAGCAGATGTATGATAGAGGGTTCACATCATTTACCTTCTTTACTGATAAATATAAAGAAGAAATGGAGTTCGATCCAGAGATGGCATTAGAAGATACTCCTTCTGGTTTATCTTACACAGAAGATTTTCACCATGAAGATATGATGTCTATGGTTTTAGGGTATATGAACTCTTGCATGGACACGACATCTAAATTGGCATTCGCAACACAGTTGCACAACTTCATACTTAGCGAGGTCATCGATGATTCATCGGGTGGATATGCTGGTTATGAAGACGACGAACTCATTTAAGGGGTTAAATAATGGTTGGTATAATTCTCGCGGGCGGGACAGGTAGTAGATTACATCCTTTAACATTAGGTGTGAGTAAGCAATTGCTCCCTATATATTCGGTACCAATGTTATATCACCCTCTTACGTTTCTCATGAAAGCAGGGATCAAAGAATTCGTTGTAATCACAAACCCAGAAAACGTAGAGCCATTCAAGAATGTATTGGGAGATGGTAGTCAATGGGGGTGTGAGATAAACATCGTCCCGCAAGAGCAACCAGAGGGCATAGCACAGGCATATCTCATTGCTGAACCTTATACTAAGGGTCAGTCAACTACGTTGATTCTCGGGGATAATGTGTTCTATGGAGCAAAGGTCAAGAAGGCAAGTAATTCCGTTACAGTTAGACACGAATTAAATAACTTCACGGATTATCATAGTAAATGTAAGGTGTTTGGTTATCAAGTAAAAGACCCTGAGAGGTATGGTGTTATTGAATTTGACGACCATTACAATGTGAGGTCTGTTGAAGAGAAACCAACGGAACCAAAAAGCAACTTTGCGGCAGTTGGTCTTTACGTTTGTGATGAGACTGCGCCAGATAGAGTTAGAAACCAAAAGAAGTCTATTAGAGGGGAATACGAAATAACCGACTTGATGATGAGTTACCTTCATGAGGATGGACTTGAAGTTTCTCTTTTGGATAACGGGACTGTTTGGTTGGATGCAGGAACAAAACGATCTTATGTAGAAGCAATCAACTTCGTAGAGGCAATAGAAGAGAGAACGGGTCACATGATTGCTTGTCCAGAAGAGTGTGCGTTGAAGAGTCGTTTCATCAACAAGAAAGATGTTGCTAAGATTGCCAATAATTATCCAAAGGGAGAATACAAAGAATATTTAGAGGGTCTGATGTGCATTACCTCAAAGGGCTAATAAGAGACTTTAAGGATTTCCTATGTAAAAATGTGGGGCATGTGATCGCGCTAATAAGTATGGTTATAACTTTATTTTTCTCCATAACAACATTGCTAGATCCATATCATGATTTTCAAAGAGAAGTAGAACTTCTTATAATAATAGAAGATCCAGAAACAGTAGGTAATAATTTTAAAGATGTAGCAGTTTTAAAATACATTGATCTCAAAAGAGCGCAAGATACTGTTGATTCGGAAAATCAATATGTTGTTAGATTGAATGATTTGAACCTGAGTCATAGTTCTGAATTATTTAGAGTTGACTTCTCTAATATAAATTTTGAAAGATCCGATATGTCTAATTCAAATTTCAACTCTTCTAATTTTGATGGTGCTAATTTAAAGAGAGTAAATTTCACTAATACATCTCTATACAAGGTTGATTTTGGCACTGCTAAATTGTATTACGCAAATTTCACCAATGCAAAACTTAGAAGTGCAGATCTATCAGAATCAAGAGGGTTGGAAACCTGTGTATTAATTGGAATTGAATATGACGATAATACTATATTCCCTTTGAACTTTGACAAAGCAATTATTAAAAACCCGAGATATAAAAAATAGCATTTGACATTATGAATATACTACTTATAATTATGTTAACGTTACCAATCTTCCCACCTGAAATGTCAGAGGAAGTTTATGGTCTAAAGAAAAATTATCATTATGAAGGTACTCATCAAGAACAGAAAAGCGACGTTCAATTACGAGATAATTGACAAGTACGTTGCAGGGGTCGTTTTAAATGGTCCTGAGACCAAATCTATTATGATGGGCAATTGCTCCCTACAAGAAGGGTTCGTGTCCATTAAAAGTAACGAGGCATACCTTATGCAAGTGCATGTTGATCGTTATAAAAACATCAATGGGTTTGAGGGTAAGATTAACGAGACAAGAGAAAGAAAACTTCTTTTGAATAAAGCAGAAATAAAGAAAATAGAAAAATCTGTACAACTAAAAGGTTTGACTATTATTCCATTGGCAGTTCTTTATAGTGATACCAAAAAGATTAAAATAGAAATAGCTGTTTGTAGGGGCAAGAAACTTTACGATAAAAGGAATGCCCTAAAAGAAAAGCAAATAGATATGGATAAGAAGAGGTTGAAATGAGAGTTGGGGGTGCAAACGAAGAACCTGATTGGCCCACTGCTGATTTAAATGATGCAATCTCTTTACCTAATATAAAAAGTGCCTATGCGTCTAACGATGCCAAGATCTACTACAGAAATGAAAAGGTTTTATTTAAAATAGAGTCTGACTATTTCGCATTGCATTCAAATGGCAATCCTATTAATGGGGTTATAAAACAAAATTCCGATCCATATACGGTTCCATCTGAAACAAAATACGAAAGTGGGGGTGGATGGTCTCTTGTATTCCCATATGTGAATGAGAAAGAAGATGCAAGGGGTTTTTGGGAGTGCTTCCAAGAAGATGGTTTCGTTGAGACTGAAGTAGAGGAGGATGATAAAGACGATGGATATTACTATGTAGACATGGGCAAGATAATAACACCCAATCCTTCTGCTACGATAACAACTTTTACAAGTAATGGTGGTGGGAATAGTAATGACGCGGAATTATCATTGATAGATGGTGATAATAAAATGTCCATATTACCAGATGGGACTATTACAGTAGAAGATGAGAATGGGGTTGACAAATTAAATGTTTGGGAGATAGTAAAGGATCTCAAGGAAATAAAAAAGAAGTTGACAAACTTATAGTAGAGGTTAAAATAGTTTCTAAACTATGAGGTATAGAATATGTTAACAATCTATTTAGCGGGAATCATGGATGACGTTAAGGACGATCCTTCCATCATGAATTCTTGGAGAGATAAGACCGCGCAAGCATTTACGAATTATAACGTCAAGACTTTAAACCCTTGTAGAAGACCTCATTCAAGTGAATGTACTTTAACGGATAAAGAAATATTCGAGTTGGACATGATCGATGTGAGGGCATCGGATTTCATTCTCGCAGATTGTAGATTGCATAAAGGTAGGAGTCAATTTGGCACTCCATCTGAGATTTTCTATGCTAACTACATTCTCCAAAAACCGGTAATTGGATGGTACAATGAAGGTGAAGGTTATAGAGAGAATAGTGTTTTCCAAAACGTGTTAGTCACGAACATGCTACCTTCTCTTGATCTAGCAATTGAACATATTTTTGAATTTTACGTCCACTAGGATTAACTATGCCAAATGAAGATTTCGAAGAATACGAAAAAGAACTTAAAAAATTCGAAAGGTATAGACTTACATTAAATAGGGAATCCCTTAATGAGGTTTTATCTTGCTTATCATCTTCTGGTAAAGTCGATGTCTTGGTAGATGCCTATGGGGAAGTTTCTTTTAATATCCCTCCTAACGCAGAAATTGATGTAAGGAGTATAAATATCATTGATGTGATGTTGGGTGTAATGGTTGACATCGAAAAGGAACAGTTGAAAGTCGAAAAAGACTCCAAACGGTTCAAAGAATTAGAAACCTCAAAGAATGGAGTTTCATTTTCGATTGAAATGACCAGGACCATCCTCGACGAATTGGAGGAAATTGATGATATTATTCAAGACAAAACCGAAGACGAAGATAAAGAAGAGACTGGTAACAGGGATTGAAATAGTATTGATAATCTCGTTGGCCCTTGGTGGGTTATCAGGATTAGGGAATTATAGACAAAAGAAAAAACTTAAAGACATGTCCCAACAAAATGTCGAGCAAGCACAGCAAATAGAGACGTTGACTGAAAAGGTAGACGCAGCCAACGATCAAAAAGATGCCAAAGTAGAAGAACTTCAAGCAAACGAAGAGAAATTAGAAAACCAAGTAAAGTTAGGTTTTTCTGTGCTCTACGAACAAGCAGTTGATATAGAAGAAGAACATCCTTCCACTTACACAAAAGCGCATACACAAACAGCAAAAGAGTATGTTAAAGTTTGGGGTTATGATGCTTTAGCGGGAATCATCAAATGGCAACAAGAACAAATAGCTGCGCAACTCGATGAAACTAAAAGGTTGATGGAAGAAAAGCAACAACTAAAGACGGAATACTTAGAGTATAAAGTCAAAACCAAAGACCTAATACACGAAACTAAAAACGAAGCAAAAGAACATAGAAACCATGCTCAGACTTTAAAGGATGACATTACAGATCATCTTGCCAATAATTCTTGGTTATCTAACGTCATTTGGTATCTTGCGATAGGCACAGGGATTTACTTTTTCATCACCATGGGAGGGTTGCCTTTGTTTTTCAAATTGAAGAATAACGCAATCAATAAGATCCAAGAACAACTTGCCGAAGAAAAGAAGAAGAAATCTAAGGCGTTGAAGGGTATCAAAACATTCAAAGCAGCCAATCAAGAGGGCAACGAAACTATGGATAAGTTACTAGGTGCTCTTGGGGTTGATCTTGACGACGACGATGATTAATACTTGACAATATGACTCCCTTGTGTAAACTGGTGTCATATGAAAACTTTTATTACATCTGATTTACACTTCGGGCACGCTAACATTTTAAAGTATTGCCCTCGGCCTTATTCTTCTAAAGAGGATATGGATGAGAAATTGGTCGAACTTTTTAATGAGAAGGTCAGCGACGAAGATCATGTTTATCACTTAGGTGATTTCATGTTTAGTAGACCCAAGATGAATATATTCTTGGAGTTATTTGAACGTCTTCCTGGCAAATGGCATTTCATTTTGGGCAATCACGATAGGCACACTCTTGAGAAGTGGAAACCACAACTCCTTACCCATCCAAGGATTGAAGAGATCGAACATTATAAATGTTTGAAGTATGATGGGATGTTTTACATCTTATTTCATTACGAAATAAAGCATTGGGATGGTGAGCATCATGGCAGTCATCACTTCTTTGGCCACTCTCACTCTTCCTCGGATAGACTATACGATTCCAATTCTAAAGACGTTGGCATCGACGCTACTAATTATCAATTACTTACAATTGAAGAACAAGTGGAAGAATTAAAGTTAAAAAAGAATTTGACAAACTTGCCCGACGAATTAGAATAGACGCATAACATTTCAACTAACAAAAAAAGAGGTTAAACTTACGATGATGAATTTCATGCACACGGAAGATCAACAACAGGTCGCAAAAGCCATGGAGGATCTTATCCCATCTTTGGGAAAGAACTTCTACGAGGCATCTCTCGCAGGCACCCCTGTTTTTGATTTACTTGAGAAGGCTCAAAATAGTCGAATCAATATTAAGTTGCAAGGGCCAACAGGTTCTGGTAAGACGACTTACTTTGAAGCATATTGCGAGTCAACTGAGCAACCTCACTTCGTTTCCAATATGAAGGGTTCGACTACATCAGAAGAACTCGTTGGTGCGTTCGTTCCTAATGAGAGCGAAGAAGGCAATCAATATGTGTGGAAGGATGGAGTTATTGTTCGTACCTTGAAGTATTCCAATCTCACCATCCCTGTGGAAGTCACCGTTGGGGAAGACCAAGACGGAAATGAAATGTATGATTGGAAACGACCTAAACCAAATTACGAGATTGACATTGAAGATGGTCTTTGTGATGATGACATTGTAGAAGACAAAGGGAATGGAGTCTTCGTTGTCAATGCGTGGCCTAAGTGCATGTTAACCATCGAAGAAATCAACTTCTCCCCAGAAGAATTGATGTCAGTTTGGTTCTCTCTATTGGATCATCGTAGGAACATTGTTCTCAATGAGAAGGATGGAGAAGTAATTCGTGCGGGCAAGTTCATGAGTGTCAATGCTACCATGAACCCAGACTACGTTGGTACGAACCAACTAAATGCAGCGTTGAATGATAGGTTCCTTATCAAGTTGAATGTGGACTACGATAACAAGGTCGAGAACAAGTTAATCAACGAGAAAGCAAAGAAGTTCCAATTGCACGTTAAGGAAATTCAAATCCTCAAGAAGTTTGTATCAGAAGTTCGCAAAGGTTTCCGTGAAGGTGCGTGTGATAGTAACATCTCTACTCGTATGATCGAAGCATACCTTGAGATTAAAGGTAGGTTTGGCGACATGGTTGCAGAGGCATCTCTCCTTAATGCATTCCCAGAAGCAGACTTGGATTATGCTAATCAACAACTCGAAAAGGCGAAAGCAGAATCTGATACCATTGATATATCAGCAGAAGAAATGGAAGGTCTAGATCTCAAGAGTTTCAAAGGATGGGCTCCAAAGAAAAAGACTGCATCTAAGAGTCGTAAACCTAAAGCGAAATCAGAGTGTCCATTCTAGAGGTTGACAATCTAAATTAAACGATAGAATGATTTCGCACAAACTCACAAAGGCAAAAACTCTTGGATAACTCAGAAGCAAAACTTAAAGATCTTCAAAAATTTCTTAGGAAGAATGGAATCAACCACAAGAAAATTGAAGTGGATCGTCATCAAAGTGTCTTGCATTACGATGACAATATTTACGTTTCTACTCGTAGCGGGTACTACCAAAAGTACCAAGATCTAGGGATTTCTGATCTTGCGCATGAGATGATCAAGAAATACCTTTTGGAGATCACGTGCGCAGCGGAGTTTGAACAAGAGTCCTTGATCGTGAAAAAAAGGAAAGCAAATTCCTTATTGGTCAAGGATGCGCATACTATCAAAGATTCCAAACTCGAAGTGTTGATCGTTGGTGGTAAACCTTCCTTTGGGGGTTATACAGCGTCTAGGAAACAAATATGTATTTTTGATCCTCCTGATGAACCTATCGATGAATACTTGAGGATTGCTCCTGGTATTGGTTATCATGAACTAGGACATGTTCTTTTTACATGTTCTTGGAAAAGGTTAGCGAAAGATATCAAGGAACGTTACCCAGACTATGATGATGAAGCAGATACATATACCAAAAATGAAATGCAGCAAGCAGTCCAATCTGTGCTTAGTGTGGTGAACGCACTTGAAGATCCTCGTATGGAAAACCTCATGGGTAATCGTTATGGTGCTTGTATTCCATATTTTAAAAGCACTATCTACAACTTTCTCTTGAGTTCCATTCAAGAAAAGGTGGACATGGGTGAGAGAGTGACTGCGTTCGATTGTGCGTTGATTGCAGGACGTAAATACGTTTCTTTTGAGCATCGTAGGTGGGTCTTTGATAGATTCATGGAGTGCGATGAAGAACACACTGAGGAAGCAGCCAAGAGGGTGAATATGTATATCAATAAATTCATCACATTGTCTTGGAGAAAAAACCGTAAGGAAATGATTGATCTTTCCATGGGATTCTTTTTCGAATTCGTAAAACCAGAAATGGAAAAGCAAGGCCAAGGTCAAAGTCCATCTACTTGGGGTGATATGATTGATGAGATGCTCCAAGGCATGGGATCTGGAATGAATGAAATTGGAGAGCATGAAGATGGAGACATAGACGAAAGTGAAGAAAAAATGCTCCAAAAGGTTATGCGTGATATTCTAGGAGAACAACAAACACAATCTTCCAGTGGTAAAGAGGGAGACAAAAAAGAAGAGAATAAAAAGGCAACCAAGAAAGGTGGAGTGGGTGATGGTTCTACTGATCATGAAGGCGACAACAAAGTTCGTGAAGCAATGGCGGACAGTAAAAATCAAGTAGACGAAGAAATCAAGAAGAATGTAAATCATCTAAAACATAAGATGAAGAAATCCGAGTTGGATAACAAAACCAACAAAAAATTCGACGACAAACCCGTCACTGTGGCAATGAAGAAAGACGAACGAATCTTGGAAAAGAAGTTCAAAGAGTTCATGCGTAAGTGTCGTAATGGTTACGAGACCCGTCGTAAGAAAGGAGGAGTTGATATTGGAGAGGCAAGACGCCAGCAGTATCGTGGAGGCACGCGGATCTTTAGACAATATAGAAGAGATGTGAAGAAGGCTCTTGACATTGACGTTGCATTTTGCTTGGATTGTTCTTACTCTATGTCTAGTGGTTATGACATTTCTAACATTGATGAAGCATCAAGACAACTTTGGATTGCAGCGACTGCGTGTAAGGCAGTAGGAGCGAACGTTAAAATCTTCACCTTCACCGACTATGATCTTGGCACCCTTGAGATGCCTAAGACCAAATCCATGTATCGTTGTCCTTATTATATCAATGGCACGACTATCTCGGATACAATGTATAAAGCGGAGAATTATTTGAATTGTTCTAAGGCAAATACTAAGTGGTTCGTTGCGCTTACAGATGGTTGCATTAGCGATGTAGGACCACAGAACCAAATACTCACTAGAATGAAGAGGGATAACATCACTTGTGGCAAGATCAATCTTATCGATGGGGATTGGGGGCATAACGCAAATGGGGATTCAGAATACGATCATGTACTTGATATGAACCATGATGGTAGGGGGAGTCATAATACAATGGACAAAGATAATATCGTTACTTTTTTCAAAAAGATCTATGAAGTAAGTATGAACAAGGAGGGTTTGGTATGAAATACGAACATTTTGAAATGCTATTGGAAACATGGCAAGGGTTCCAGAAGGCAGTACATACACTTCCTCCTTCGCATCCCATGAAGAAATATTATAAAAGTGTTTTCACTAAGATAAGGATGTTACCTTCTGAAAAACAAGAAGAGTATTTCGATATGTATTATAAAAAAAGCAGTTGACTATCTCTAATTTTGTTATATAATTAATTCATTAAAAGGATTGGTTATGAGTTCTACGGGTGACGTTCGAGTTTTGTTTAGGCAAATCTCAGATATAATAATTGTTTGTCTTGAGATGGAAGGGCATAAATATTTCCTTTCTTCCATGCCTGATACAGACATGAATGAGGTATTCGAAAGTATATCAGATTGTACAAACGTATCACCTTTTGGATTAATGACGACAAGCCCAGAGTTAATGTTGGATGATGGGGATGCTAGAACTCTTTGGAGACATCTAGTGGACAAACTTCATTTCGAAAGGATCAATGACCTTGAATCGAATGCTAATTACAAGTATAGGGATAGTAATGTAACTGTATATAAGATTAGAGATAAGGACACCAAGAAATACAGTAGAGGTGGGAATGATGGAGGTAGTTGGTTGTGGACTAATAAAGGCAAATCTTGGAATCAACTTAATCACATACAATCACATATAACACAATTAAACCATGGATCTTCTGCCCTCCCTGACGTTTACAAGAAATCAGAGTTGGTTGAACTTGGGGAAATACGATCCATAGACATGACAGATTTTGACAACTTTAAGAAGAGTCGTAAATGAATGATGTAGTAGAATTTGCTAAGAGGCATGGGATAAATAAAAATTCTCGTATCCTTAATATCACTCATATTGATCTTGATGGTATCGTATCTACTATTAATCTCAAGAATTTCTTCGATGATGTATTCTATGTCCAGTTAAACTATGACAAAATAAATCAATACTTCAAGAATGTCATCTTTGAAGATAAATGCACATTTAAAAACCCAGACTTTATTTTCATAACAGATATTAGCATCGAAGAAGAGGTGTTGAAGGAAGCAGAGAAACGTGGTCACGTTGTTGTCATATTGGATCATCATGAAACTGCTTACCATTTAAACAAATACGAAAACTGTTATGTAGATGAGGGTGACATGCTTTCTGGTGCTGGGGTTACGTTGGAGTTCATTAAGAAGATAGGTTACAATGGAGAACATCTAGATAAGTTAAATAAGATAGCAAATGAATATGACTTGTTTCTATTTAAGAAGTTCCCTGAGTTAAGAAAGTTCACAGTCAAAGGTAAGAAAAGATCCTTAGCAGAAATGTTAAATACACTTTACTTCAAGTTCCGTAATAAAGATGAATTTATAGGAAGGTGGTTCGATGGGTGGGGTGATGGTTTCATGCAATACGAGATCGACTTGATTAAACAAGAACAAGAGGAAGCAAATAAATACTTGAGTGGGATAGTAGGCAATCCTAGTTTAGAGATTAAACTAGCAGACAATAAATATCTAATTCTAAAGAACTACCATATTATGAGTCTTGGTGAATACTATCTAGATGAGAAGCAATTGGATCTGTTAATTATGTACGACCATAAACGTCAAAAGTTTTCTGGTAGGGTGAATGATAAAGCGAATATTAACATCGGGAAAATATTTCAAATGTTGAATACCAAATATGATTTTGTATCCAATGGAGGAGGACACGAAAAGGCAGGAGGAGGGAACATAACTAGCAATGACCATCTCGAAAAATTTGTAGATTCGGTGGTAAAATTATGTTCATACTATGAGTAAAATAATCAAACTATCTGCTTCCCAAATATCATTATTCAAAAGATGTAAACGTGCATGGTATCTAAGATACATCGAAAAGATAAAAGAACCTTTCAAACCTTGGTTGAAGGATGGCATCAACTTTCATGCGTGTATCGAGGATGTGTATAAGAAGATACTAGGACAAGAAGTTAAAGAAGGTTACTACGATAGTGAAGTGGTGGATATGGTAAGGACCGCTTTCGACTTGGGAGTTCTTTATATCCCAGATAAGTTCATACCAGAACAATCAATTAAACTCAAACTAAAAGAAGATGTTCAAATGATAGGGTACATTGATTTGGTCGATGTATCCAATGGGAAGATTAATGACCACAAATCAATTAAGAGTAAAAGGTGGGCATTGACCGAAGAACAAATGAAAGATGATCTTCAATTGAATATCTATGGTTATTGGTATTTAAATAAACTCCCTAGTAAAAAGTTTGTTTGGTTTAGACACAACCAACTCAATAAGATAGACCCAGAGTTAAGTGAATTCGTAGAGGTGAAAAGGTCTAGGGATGAGGTATTCCATTATTGGGAAAAACAAGTCAATCCTTTCGTGGATGAGATAGTTGAGATGAGACGAGAGGCAAGTAAGTCGGATTATACATGTGATTTGTCAGCTTGTGGGGATTATGGTGGTTGTGGATACAAACCAAATTGTGAGGAAGATAAATACCTGTAAAGAGGTAAGTATTATGAGCACAAGACAATGCATGGTGTGTAGAAAGAATATCCCATTAGAAGACTTTAAACTGCATTTCGTACAATGTAGAGCGAGTTACTTTGGGTCTAAAAAGAAAATAGGTTCTGGTAAAACAGTATCAAGGAAAACAAAAGGTTGTGGTTGTGGAAAAAAGAAAAAGTGATTTTTTAAAAGAGAATTTTGGTGGTCGTAAAGATATAGGATTCATCGAAAGATCTGATGGAATAGTAGAGGTTTATTGTGGTAGTAGGTATGATTACGACGAAATCAAAGAACCTTTAGAGCAATATGGTTATAAAGTTTATTGTGGAACTTTGTCAAAACGACAACGCAGATAGCATATAGTATCGAAAAACAATACGTTAATGTTTGGCATGGTCATTGCTTTAGAACATTGACATAATTTTTATAAGGAGTAAGTTATGCATTATTATAGATTAAATGATTTGTTTCGTGACGTAGAGACCGTATTTAAGGATGTCGATAAGACGTTTAATGATACGTTTGGTAACTTCGCAAACGAAGATGTTAAGCATGAAGAGAATAACATAGTGGTCACTCTTGACATCCCTGGCGTAGCAAAAGAAAACGTTGAGATTGAGTTCGAAACTAATATTCTCACTGTCACTGCTAAGAGAGACGAAGAGAAGACTTATAATGGCAAGTGGAAGATTTCGCAAGATGTGAATGCAGAAAAGATTTCTGCTAAACTTGAGAATGGAGTTTTGAGTTTGACTCTCCCCAAGAAGAAACCCACAAAAGGTACAAAAATAACACTTGACTAAGTTAAATTACTTGCTATAATAATATTCAAAGTTGATAGAGGGATCATGCTAGGTTGGTGGAAAAGAAGAAGGTTGAAGAAAAAGTTAACTCGTCTCTCTCAAACCAAACTGCATGATCTAGCAACTAAAACATTGCAGAAAGTTTGGCAAAGTCAATTGGATAAAGTTGCTTTCTCTGCAACTAAAGCAGCAGAGGCAGGTAATAAAGAAATAGTGATGCCCCATGTTCTACTTAGATGTGAATACAATAAGACAAGAACTAAAGATCAAATTATGAAAGACATCCAAACTAGATTCCCTGGATGTACTTGTTATTTCGACTTAACCATGGATCAACAAGAAATAGTAAAAATTTCTTGGAGAAAGTCTTGACAAACTCGAACACGTGGGTATAATATTATTTTAACCACTTAGGAATTAATAAATGAAAAAGAATCAAAACTATGTCCACTCAAACAACTTCATGTCCAATTTGGACAAGAGAGATAGACGAGCGGTCATGGAGGCTTCTAGGAAAACCGGAATCAAAGTTTATTTCGAAGATAAGGCATACGATGGAAATGGTTTGCCTTTGAAAGACCTCATTGGGGTTTTTGCAACAGATCCAACCCAAGATCATTCAGATCTTTGGTGTGAGTATAATTATCTAGTCTATTTGGCTAAGAGAGGAAGAATCCGAAACGCAGTACGTACTTAATTAGTACGAAAATGACACAAGAAGAAGAGTCTACGTTGAGGGGGCGTCGCCCCCTCAATCGTGGTAAGATGTTATTAGCGGGCAAGAATGGCAAAGTGCCAGGGTTTTGGGAACGTGATGATGCCATGGATGTGGCATTGGATGACAGGTTATTCAAGGAAGCACAGCCTAAAGGTAATTACGCTAAAGTCAAACACTTCCTTCAAAATGGTTGGTCAAACGTAGAAGAGTTCACATTACCTGAACTAAAAAAGGCATTGGGCGAGAAATACCCAGAGAAAGCAGACTATAATGGGTTTCGTTTGCAGCGTTGGCACGAAGCATATTATTGGGAGAAAACAGGCGAGATAGCAGTTAAACCCATATACAAAAAAGCAACATATAGGTCGTACCACAATATCTTCTATAAAGAACCCTAAATGGTCCGTGGTGCATCCTGAATATAAATATTCATGGAGGTCACTACCATGGAAAGTATTTTTAGCGTTGCGAACATCTTAATAATTCTATTAGGAGCCGCAGTAAAATTCATTTATAGCACTTTAGAGAAAGCAGACAAAGATCTAAGGGATCAATGCTTTCAACGTATTGATAAATTAGAGGAGAATTCGAGGCGGGATGACGAGACTGTAAAGGAACTTATAAAGGAAGCAGAAAATAGAATGACAGTGGAAATATCCGCTAGAATCACGAATATAGTAGAGTTGCACAAAAAGACTGAGAAAATATATGATGCTTTGTTAAATAAGAACGAAAGACTTTTGGATAGATTGTCTAACCTAGAAGGTAAAAACGAAGTTAAGTAATATAAATAACATTAAATAGGAGTTTTGTCATGCAAGGTGATTTTGTTAATTTGGTTGAAAATACTATAGGTCTTTCTGAAGAAAGAGAAGATATCGCAACTGCCATTTCTCAAGCAGTTGATTCACTAACAAACCAATTCAAAGGAGAAGAACGTGGCTTTTGGAGTAGTATTGTCTCTGCTATAAATGAAAAGAAACCAACTCAGATTTCTGATAATTTATTATTCACTCCTAAAGGGGGGCTTGTTATTGATAAGCCTATCCAATTGATCGACGACTCACTTGCAAAACTTCTTGCCGTTGAGTATGAATCAGAGGAAAGTGTTAAAGAATTCGTAAAAGAAGTAGGAGAAATTGCTTCTAACATAAAAAACGATGAACTATTTTCGGACACTTTTGTAAAAAATGTAGACCCTAATATCGTCGAAGGGGTAAAAAAAGCAATGTTGAGAGAAGTTATTGCTACATTTTTGACTAAGATTACCATTAATTCAAAGAATGTGGATAAAGCCAAACTAAAAAATATCGTCCAAGCTGCAATTTCCGTTTAAAAATAGCACTTGAAAAAACCCTAAATTTTTCTTGACAATCTTTAGGCCTGAGTAGAATAGGGGTAAACAACTCATTTAGGTCAAGCATGAACAAAGCATTTATCAACGATGTAATCGGTCTAGAAAGAAATTACCTTTCTTGTGGGGATTCCATTCCTAAAGCCCACGCCAACCGCTTGAACAAAATTCTCAATGAAATGTCAGACGAAGAGAAGGACGCTTGCGCGATTTATGCCGAGAAGTTGAGAAAGATGACCAACGACATGAATTGGGGCATTGACGAACTGCGTGCCGAAATGGACCGTCTTATGGAACTTCTAAAGCATGGCAAGAAAATCATCATGCATGTGACTTGTTCTGAAATGTCTGAAATGATGAGTAATCTAGTTGCCCAATCGAGGCATGTCGAAAGAAGACACGAAGGGGATTTCTCTCTTCATAGGGATCGAGTTGACTTTGTTTTGACAAGGTTGTCTAGAGATCTCCTTCCATCTCTTATCGCACAATCTGTTGTTGTAGGAGATGTTATTGAGGAAACTGATGAATTCATCTTCTAAGGCATATTTCAATGCATCAACAAAGTAAAGATCATGACCATTCAAGAAGTATTCACAGAAATCAAGAAGATTGAAAGTTTAGCGCAATCTCCCGATCTTGTTGTAGGATCTAGTAAGTCATGGTTATCTGAACTTGGACGCATTACAAAAGAGATATCGGACTTAGAGGAAAATCATCCTCAAATTGACTTCTCAGAAGTATGCAAGTATTACACAAGGGTCATGAACGCTTTCTTCCAAAATGTAGTTATTGGCATTTCTACTAAGGAATTTGGTAACGAATTGCGAAAGGATAGTTAATCGTATAAATAAATATATGAAATTCAGCAACTATCTCAAAGAAATGCCTCATTCAACGACGATGGCAAAGCATGTGGTGAAGTGTCCTAAAGGGCATATCATTGATTTACATAAAGAGAACTTCTTTTATGATTATGCCTCTGAGATGTCAGGCGATAAGAAATGGCAAGAACTTTCTGATCTTACGATTGGTATGATTAGGGGGAAATACGATATACCTTTTCCAGTGGCATGTTTAGAGCATAGAATAGTCTTCATGTATGACTTTAATGAAGAAAGAGGTTATATGCCATCTGAGGAACCTCTAGGAGAAACAGGTTACACTGAACTCCAGATGTGCGAAAAACTACTTCAAGGGTTAGCAAACGAAGAGAAGAATCCACACCTCGTAGGAATAAAGTTTAATATTTATTCTTGACAATCTCGTTCCCAAGTGATAATTGACTTGGAGGTAATATCATGAAAATGGTAATAACAAACAAAACACAGTTGAAAGAGTTCTACAAGAATCTCTACAAGAAAGAGGATCTCTGTTTAGAAGAGTTGGATTACATTGACCAAGAAGCAGTAGGTCTTGGGAAGTTAACTCTCGAAGTGGAATTCGACGATGAGACCAAAAAACTTTTGAAGGTAAAAAGAATTAAAAATAGCACTTGAGACTCTCGTTTTCCGTACTATAATAGTAGAATAAGATAGGAGAATAGATGTACGGAAGTGTTTATTACAATAAGAGACAATCGATTATTCAATGGAGTGAATACGATAAGGATGATGTTAGAACTGAGCATAAAGAAAAGTGGGTTCCTGACTTCTATATCGATCCTCAAAATCAAACAGGGGAATACAAAAGCCAAGAAGGATTGGATTTAACAAGGATTGTAGAAAAGTCTTGGAAGAAAAGAAACGATTTAATTAAGGAATACAAAGAAGGCAATCGAAAGATCTATGGATCGGATCTTTCCCCAGAGAATAAATTTATTCTAGAACGTTGGCCTCAAGATTTACTCGTTGCTCCAAAAGTTCGATACATGTTTATCGACATCGAAACTGAATGTGAAAGTGGTTTCCCTGAAGCAGAGAAAGCAGAAGAACGCGTCAATCTCATTACTTGTTGGTCTAGTGATACAGAAGTGTTTACGACATTTGGTTTGGAGTATCATTACGAATCGCCAAACTATCACCTATGCCGTGACGAAGAAGAACTTCTAGAAAAATTCATTAAATATGTCGAACGAACAAGGCATGATATTTGGAGTGGTTGGAATAGTAGTGGTTTTGATATCCCTTATTTATTTAATAGAATCCTTAGAGTTCTTGATGGCATTGATATCGAAGCGCATCTAAGTGTTCTAAAGGATTACAAAGAGACGTTCAATAAAGATCTCAAAGAAGAACTGAGAACTGCGTTGTCGGCCATCGAAGAGAACTTCCATAACATTCATCGTCTATCACATTTTGGAGTGTCTAAGAAAGACATGAAGATGTCAAGGGATGTTTTTACTAAAGAAATGAAACCAAAAGTTGGTTATGAAATTGTTGGGGTCACAGACTATGACTACTTGAACCTTGACCAAAAGTACGCATTGCATAAACGTGATAGTTATAAACTTGACAATGTTGCGATGGATGAACTCGGAGAAAAGAAAGTCGAATACGATGGAACCATCCGAGACTTATACCAAAAGGATTGGAAACTGTTTGTTAAGTATAACATCCAAGACGTTAACCTTCTTGTTCGTCTAAACCAAGTCCTAAATTATATCCCACAATCAATAGCACTTAGTTACAAGTGTCATTGTACTTTCAAAGACAACATGGGAACAGTGACCAAAGCAGAAACATCTGTCTATAACTTCCTATTCAAAGATAAGGTCATCATGGGTGATCGTAAGGAACATGGCAAGGATCAACCATCCATTCCAGGTGGGTACGTTACGCAATCAGAAGACCTAAGAAGGGGCAAGCATAAATGGATCATTGATGTTGACATTGCTTCTCTATACCCATCCTTGATGCGTGGGATTAATATATCTTATGATACTAGGGTAGCGGAGATAAAGACTAGTAATGGGAAGAATCTTTTCGAGTGCGATCCTGATGATGAAGTAGCAATTATTAATGGAGAAATTAAAAAGACAACTGCGCAAAAAGCGATTGCCATGATAAAGAAGAAGAAGTATCATGTCTCTGCTAGAGGAATTATCTTTAAGAACGTCGAAACTGATAAAGGAGTTCTTGTTAAGATGCTCGACCTTTGGTATTCGCAAAGAAAGGCAGACAAGAAGAAGGAAGCGGAGTATCGTCAAAAGGCGTTGGATGTTTTCGATAATGCAGAAGAAGTGATTGATGGGGAAAAGATCGAAGAGAATGGAGTGACGAAAGTTGTCATGGTGGGAGACTTTGATAAATACAATGAATATATGAGACTCAAGGGTATTCATTATAATCTACAATGGTCATGCAAGATCTTACTCAACTCTATCTATGGTTGCCTTGGATCTAGTTTCTCAAGATTCTATGGTGAAGACTTGGCATCATCTGTAACTCTCTCGGGAAGAACAGTCATCAAACATAATGGAGAGATGTTGAATGATTTCTTTAATGGTGAGTTTTGGGATATGAAAGTAATTAAGAAAAACTTCCCAAAACTTGATGAAGAATTTGGAGATGTAGAGGCAAGATTGTACACGGATACGGATTCAGTTTATCTCACGTTCGATGCATTGATGAATAAATTAGGAGTTCCACAAGATGATAAAAGCAGATTGAAGGTCACACGTTTCCTTGCTAAAATTGCGATGAATAAATTAGAAGAGTACAACGAAACATTCTTCGAGAAAAAGTTCAATGCTCCTAACTCTATCTTTTGGGATCAAGAGCTTATAGCAAGGACAGGGATCTGGTGCCAACCAAAGAAGTATGTTTGTCACATCCTAGAAGAGAATGGCAAACCTCCAAAGGAAGACATGCTCAAGAAAGGTTTGGATATCGTACGGTCGAGCATTCCTCGTAAGTTCAAAGAGTATATCACCACAGCAGTAGACATGACCCTTAAAGACCACACAGAAGAAGAGCTAGGTGATTACATTAGAAATGTTTACAGTGAGTTTAAAACATGGGATGTGGACGATATAGCATTGCCTGTGTCTTGTAATAACCTTTCTAAGTGGGGGAACACCAAAGGATTGAATTTTCTATCAGGTTCACCCCAACACATGAAAGCGGCAATCACTTTCAATCATTATCTTAAACACTTCGGATTAACAGATTACGAACCTATCAAAGAACGTGACAAGTTTAAAATGATATTCCTTGGCAAGAACACTGACTACACTGTTGAGAGTATGGGGTACAAAGATAAGTTACCTGCCAAGATGGAGATTGAAGCTTTGATTGATTGGGATAGACACTTCGAAAGAGGTCTAATCATGCCATTGACTCAGATCTATGATGCTCTTGGGTGGAGATTCCCAGAAGTGAGAATGCCAGCAGAAGATATTGACGATTTATTTGAATAAGGAGAAAGATGGATAATTTAGAAGCAATAGATGAAGCATTTGAGGCAATAAGATTGTGTCACATCGAACAAGGCAAGTGGTGTTCTTGGACATTTGATATAGGGGTGACGCATTTCATGGCGATTGGTTACTCGAAAGGTGCTTCCGAGCGTATAATGGAAGGGTTTGGCGACATGTTGAAAATTAATAATAGTGGAGTTGCTCAAAGAGATGTTGATGATATTCATGACCACGAAATTTACACCCTTGTTTATGAAAGGTCCAGTTTATGAATAAATGGGAATAGTAAGGACTATAATATTGTCAAGGAGAAATTATGCCGTTTTATGATTACCAATGTCACGATTGCGAAAATGTACAGGAAGAGGTGCATGGGATGGACCAAACACCAAAAATCGAATGTTCAGCTTGCAAATCTAAAAATACAAGTAAAATGATTAGTGGGAACGTAGGAGTTAAATTCAATGGAAGTGGCTTCTATGAAAACGACTATAAGGATAAAAAATGAAAATACAAATAGCAAGTGACCTTCATCTCGAAAGGTTTGTGAATTGGGATAGGTTTCAAGATGACAACCCAATCAAACCTCAAGGGGATGTTCTAGTCCTCGCGGGTGACATTTTTAATATTCATAAATCGGAAGAAGTTGAATTCTTCATTGACTTCTGTAAAGATAACTTCAAGAAGGTTATCCATATTCCAGGAAATCACGAATACTATGGAAACAAATTCAACTCTGATGACAAGATTCTAGAGGAACAAGACAATTACACTTATTGTAATAATCAAGTAATTGAATTCGAAGATACTCGATTTGTGTGTTCTACTTTGTGGTCTGGTGTTTCGGAAATGACTCATAATAACTATCTTAATGATTCTGTGATGATCAAAGGGTTTGCTTTGAAGACAGAAAACAATGCGCATAAAAGGGCAAAGGATTTTCTTGCTTATAACCTTTCTACTCCTTATGAAGGAAATACAGTTGCAGTGACTCATCACCTTCCTCTTTGGGGATGTGTGAGCCAACAGTACATTGGGGCACCAGGCAATGATGGTTTCGCATCAGATCAAGATGAGTTGTTTGATAATGAGATAGATCTTTGGGTTCATGGACATTCTCATGATTTCCAGACATTCACTCACAAGGATACTATTGTCGTTAGAAATCCTTATGGTTATCGTGGGATAGGAATGGAATCAATTGGTTTTGTAGGAGATTGCGTAATTGATATTTAGAAAAGATATTATTGGACGAAGGGAGTTCGTTGGGCCATTTTGTATGATCCACGAATACTTGGATAAGAAGTTCACCCGAGAGTATTACGATAGCATTGGCGAGAAGGTTCCAACTGGACATTCTGCTAAACACATCGTAGGGAACAAGAAGATGGCAAAGGCAAGCCATCCCTTCCTATACAAGGTCGAGAAGAAAGCATTCTCAATTGACTGTTGGTTTGGTAGACTATGGGACAAGATTGTTTTCCCAAGGGTCTGGTTAGCAAATGTGAAGCATCAAACTCACGTTATCCCTACTGGATTGCCCAGAGGACGATGGCACGATTCTCTTACAAGACTTGAGCATGGTTTCTTTGAGTTGCTAAAGTTCTACCGAAATGTTGAGAACAAAAGAGGGTTTGATTGGTATCAAAATACTATCGACAAGAAGGGTGATGAACCAATGGATGAGAGACAGATGGAACATTACAAGATCGTGAATGATGCTCTGTATTGGTGGGAAATTGGGAAAACTCTCCTGGAGAACGAGATTGAGAAACTCTATGATTCGATCCCACGAAACACCAACGAAGATTCCAGTATTGGGATGTGGGAAAGTCTTGCTAACCTTGGA
>Ga0222717_10000481_pt1 | contig 34449 bp, 23 predicted proteins | sample C33_18DmetaG_FD_165053 | JGI IMG/M metagenome (GOLD analysis project Ga0222717, IMG submission 165053) | Estuarine water microbial communities from San Francisco Bay, California, United States - C33_18D | ecosystem: Environmental > Aquatic > Marine > Unclassified | place: USA: California... | reverse complement strand
TAATGTCATTTTCGCCCGCGCGCACCGCGACACGGGAGTCGTTGCTCGCCTGGTTGCCGAAGAACAATCGCAACGTTGGCGGGTTCTTGTCCTCCGTGGAGTAGCGCGCGGCGCGAATGCGTACCCGCATGTTGCCACTATCCGGCAAGCCATCGCCGACATCGATGATGTACTTCGCGTTCTTCGGAATCACCACAATGTCAGGCGACACCGGCGGCAACTCCGGTTTGGTTAGGGTCGGCGTCCACGCATACTTGGCGCCACCATAACCCCACTTGGGACCAATGCCCTGGCCGGTCACGAGATCGCGAAAATGCAGCCCTTTGTGATCGCGCGGGAATTTCTCGCCCTGTTGCTCAAAAGCGTCCTCAACCGCGAGCCCTTCCTCCGCGATCCGCTGCCGCGTTCCTTCGACGTTGGCCGTGTACTTTGGATTGATCGCTTGGGCCGCCTCCCTCATCGAGATGCCGTAGTAGACGGGCTCAGGTTGTTCACCACGCACCGTCGCCAGCTTCAGCGCCTTCCGCGCCAGCTGTCGGTATTGCTCAAACTGGACCACAGTCATTTGCAGCATCTCAGAACTGTTTTGAAAGCCATCCTCCGACGCCGTCTCGGGTGGCAAATCACGCGAGAGGTCATGCGGCAAGCCTAACAAATCCTGCAGCGTATACCTATACTCATAACGCGTCATCCTTCGAAACGACGTGTGCCCCTGCTCACTTCGTCGCACCTGCGACGCTCGCTGAATTTCGCCCGCCAACCAATCGACCAACTGCGACTTCTCGATGTCCAGGAGCGGCTCGTCGGCATCGTCAGGCGGCATCTCGCCATTGCTGATCACCTCAAAAACCTCCAGCCACCAACTTGTATCGTTTCCCGTCACCAGATCGGGATCCAACGTGTCTAAGCGAAATTTCCCTTTCTGTTTGTCCGGTCCATGACACCCCACACAGACCCGCTTGAGCACCGGCTCCATCTCTCCGTGGAATGCAGCCAGCCGAGCCTCAGGTTCCTCCTCGGCGGCGGCCAAGTTGGCGACTGCGAAAACAGTCGCGCTGATCGAGTAATAGCGCTTCATGAGCACAAAGATCGATACCACAATCGTTGAACTACGCGAGCCGATTTGCTGTACGATGAAGCTACACGCCATGAATGATTCCAAGAACAACGACACTGATGACGCCGCCCGAACAAAGAGAAGACAGCCTCAAAGCACCGCACTGACGCGCTTGCTCAACACCGTGGAGTGGCTCGGGAATCTGCTTCCGCACCCCGTGACGCTGTTCGCCATCTTTACGCTGGGCATCCTCCTACTCTCGGGTCTGCTTGGAGCCTTCGATCTCAGCGTGCTCGATCCAAGACCTGAGGGTGCCGCAGGTCGCTCGGAAGACGGAAGAATCACGGCAATTAGTCTTCTTAATGCCGAAGGTTTGCGGCGGATCGTTGAGAACCTCGTCACCAATTTCACGGGATTCGTACCACTTGGAACCGTTCTTGTCGCCTTGCTCGGTGTTGGGGTTGCCGAGCACTCGGGACTGCTTGGCGCCGCCATTCGGGCGATGGTGCTCAAGGCATCGAAGAACACCGTGACGATGACGATCGTCTTTGGCGGAGTGCTTTCAAACACGGCCTCCGAGATGGGGTACGTGGTGCTGATACCACTAGCCGCTGTCGTGTTTCATTCCTTTGGAAGGCATCCGCTTGCGGGAGTCGCAGCGGCGTTCGCCGGCGTCTCCGGAGGCTATAGTGCAAACCTACTACTGGGTACCGTGGATCCACTGCTTGCGGGCATCACGCAGGAAGCCGCTCAACTCATCGATCCGAGCTATATCGTCGATCCTTCAGCAAACTGGTATTTCATGATCGTGAGCACGTTCATGATCACCGCACTCGGCACTTGGATCACCACGTCCATCGTCGAGCCGAAGCTCGGTTCGTACGATCCAGCGCAAGCATCGGGGAGCCTCTCCGAACAGAAACTCGAGCCGCTCGATCGCGTTGAGAAGCGTGCGCTACTCTGGGCGGCACTGGCGGGCCTTGCCGTCGCCGCATTGATAGCCCTGACGGTTGTGCCATCGTGGGGGCCGCTTCGTAATCCCGAAACTGGCAAAGTTGCCAACTCTCCGTTTCTACGCGGAATCGTGGCGCTCATCTTTGTGTTCTTCTTTGTCCCCGGTGTCGTCTATGGCTGGGTTCGCGGAACCTTCAAATCAGATCGCGATGTCATCAATGCGATGGCGACCGCCATGAGCACGCTCGGGCTTTACATTGTACTCGTATTTTTCGCCGCCCAATTTGTCGCCTACTTCGGTTGGACCAATCTAGGCGCGATTACTGCGGTCACGGGTGCCGACTTCCTAAGCTCGATAGGATTGACCGGACCGTTGATCTTTGTGCTCTTCATTCTGATGTGCGCGTTCATCAATCTGATGTTGGGTTCCGCCTCGGCGCAATGGGCTGTCACCGCACCCATCTTTGTTCCCATGCTGATGCTCATCGGCTACAGCCCGGAAGTCATTCAGGCCGCGTATCGGATCGGTGACTCGACCACAAACATCATCACGCCGATGATGAGTTATTTCGGCTTGATACTCGCTTTCGTGACGCGGTACGAGAAGAATGCGGGGGTCGGCACGATGATTGCGTTGATGCTCCCCTACTCCATCGCCTTCATGATTGGCTGGACCGTGCTCTTCTATCTCTGGGTATTCGTCTTCGGCCTGCCTGTGGGGCCGACTTCGCCGACTTACTATGATGGGTCGTAGTCGCCTCGCTCTCTTGATTCCGGCTATTCTCGTTTCGGTTGGCCTTGCCCTTAGTCAGGCTGCAGCCTTTCCGCGCAAGCCGAACTTCATCGTCGTCTTCTGCGACAACCTTGGTTACGGGGACATCGAGCCGTTTGGCTCGACGCTTCATCGGACGCCTCACCTGAATCGCATGGCAAAGGAAGGCCGGAAGTTCACGCACTTCTGCGTCACGGCTGGCGTCTGCACGCCGTCCCGAGCCAGTCTGATGACGGGCTGCTACGCGCAGCGGATCGGCATGCATTTCAACGAACGAGACGGCTGGGTGCTGAGGCCGGTTTCGCGGCATGGGCTTCACCCTGACGAAATCACGATCGCAGAAGTTCTCAAAGGGCAGGGTTATGCCACGGCGATTGTCGGTAAATGGCATCTCGGCGATCAGCCTGAGTTTCTCCCTACTCGGCAGGGCTTTGACTGGTTCTTCGGCGTGCCCTACTCAGACGACATGACCGAGCGCGTGTGGAAGAAAGACGGCTCAAAGTGGCCGCCTCTTCCACTCATGGAGAACGAAGAGGTCATCGAGGCTCCCTGCGATCGCAATGGCCTAACGAAGCGCTACACCGAGCGGGCCATGAAGTGGATCGCCGAACACAAAGATGAGCCATTCTTTCTCTACTTCCCGCAGGCCATGCCCGGCAGCACGTCGACGCCGTTTTCCAGTCCGGAATTCAAAGGCAAAAGCAGAAACGGTCCCTGGGGAGACGCTATCGAGGAGCTCGACTGGTCGATAGGCGTAATGCTAGATCTACTTCAAGAGTTGGGAATCGCCGAGAACACGTTTGTCATCTGGACCTCTGACAACGGGACTCCGATCAATCGCGATTCCAATGATCTTAACCGAGGTTCCAACCGCCCCCTTCACGGTCGCGGTTACACGACCAGCGAAGGCGCGTTCCGAGTCCCCACGATAGTCTGGCAGCCTAGAAAAGTTCCAGCCGGAACGGTCTGCCACGAACTGGCAACAACGATGGACCTGCTACCCACCTTTTCAAAGCTTGCCGGAGCGAACGCGCAAAGATACCGACAAGCTGATGGCCACGATATTTCGTCACTTTTGTTTGAGGACGGCCTGACAAAGTCTTCTTACGAGGCTTTCTACTATTACCACCAGGACCAGTTACAAGCCGTCCGGTCCGGTCCGTGGAAGATATTTCTCCCCGTGACACCCTCCGGTGCGCATCCCCACTTTAACGAGACACAGAAACCGGAGACGTTGCTCTTCCACCTGACGGACGACATTGGTTGCGCAAAGAATATTGCCAGTGAGCATTCGGACGTCATCGCCAGGCTGACGGAGATGGCAGAAGCAGCCCGCAAGGACTTGGGAGACAAAGGGCGTCGCGGATCCGGCCAACGAGAACGAGGACAAATCGATCGCGAACCTCAACCGCAACGCCTTCAGAAACTGAAACAGGGGTCACGTTGAACCAGAGATCACGTCAGCAGCCACTCGATCGGTCTCGACGGTCACCTACGCGTGACTATAATAAACGCTTACCAGATAAACAGATGAACAGCAACGAGGTGACCATGCGAGTAGCGAAACCACGAACGGATGTGCGGAAAGAAACGTCGATTGCCGTTCTGGCCATGGCGATGCTGAGTCTGTGCGCTCATCACTCTATCATTGAGGCTGCCGATAACGAAGGTAGCGCGTCCCTGGACCTCGCGCGTGGACTGGTAGGTCGCTGGACGTTCGATGAAGGCACGGGATCAATTGCGGGCGATGTCTCGGGTCGAGACAACCACGGCATGGTCATGGGCGGCGCGAAATGGGCCGAAGGGATCATTGGTGGTGCCCTGCACCTCGACGGTACGGATGACTTCGTGTCGATTCCTAATGAGAGCATGTTCGACTTCACGGGCAGCGTCACGGTGTCGGCCTGGATACAAGTCGAGTCCTTCACGAAGCCGTGGCAATCGATCGTGACGAAGGGCGATCGCGCTTGGAGACTGCACAGAGCTAACGAAACGAAATGCGCGGGCTTCGCCTGCTCGGATCTCTCGCGTGACCAGGTCGGTGATCTCTATGGCAAACGAGATGTCGATGACGGCAAGTGGCACCACGTCGCTGGCGTTCTCGACGAGACCAAGATGTCAATCTTCGTGGATGGTGCTCTCGACGCGTCGATGAACGCTTCGACTAACATCAGCGTCAACGATTACGCCGTGCTCATTGGCGCGAACGCGCAGGCCACGGGAAGGCTCTTTCATGGCCTCCTCGACGATGTCCGCATCTACGACCGAGCGCTCTCCGTCGCTGAACTGCGAGCGCTCGTCAACGAAGGGGGCGCGGCGGCACCCGTTGCCCAAGAACTGCCAACGGCCTCTCCTCCGCCAAGTCTCCCTTCGGGCGAATTCCAAAAGATTTTCGACGGCAAAACGTTAGAAGGCTGGAACGCCCTCGATATGAGTTACTGGTCCGTTCGCGACGGCGCCATTACCGGCGAGTCGACGGACGAGCACCCTTGTAAGCAGAATCAATTCATGGTTTGGCAGGGCGGCGACGTGGCCAACTTCGAGGTCAAACTGAAGTTTCGAGTCGAGGGGAACGGCTGCAACTCCGGAGTGCAGTTTCGTAGCAAGATGCGCGAGGACGGTCTGGCAATCGGCTACCAAGCCGACATCTACCAGTCCGGAGGGTATCTTGGCGGGGTCTGTGATGAGATTCACACGCGCGACGGCCCGGAACTCCTCAGCGCCAACGGTTCCAAGACAGTGATCGACAAGGACGGCAAACGCACGCGAACCCCATTCGACACGGAGGCGACCTTCAAGAAGTGGCCCGAGTGGAATGACTATCACATTTACGCCAAGGGCCACCGAATGGTCTTGCGGATCAATGGCGTGACGGCGTCGGAGCTCATCGACAACGAAGAGGCTCATTTCGATCTGCAAGGAATCCTCGGTTTGCAGCTACGCTCGGGCAAACCGATGACGGTGCAGTTCAAGGACATCTACTTGAAGTAGATGGAGGGGGTGTGTTTGTCGTGGATTTCGGAGAAATCCACGAAGATCTAACAGTGTTTTATAGGCGAAAGACAAACCCAAGAGCATTGCTAGTTTCAAATGGCGGATTCTTCTGGCCGACCGAATGCCGTTTCCCTAAATTCGCTGTATGAGAACCTTCCTGATCATCACCGCCATCGCCGCCACAGCCCTCGTCCAGCTCACTGCCAAAGATGCAGACACACCTGAGGCCAAGACAGCATGGCAGAAGCTCTTCGATGGCCAGGACCTGAAAGGCTGGCATGAGAACCGATTCAAACATGCGCCCGAATGGAAGGTCGTCGATGGCGTCCTCATGGGTCATGGCGGCCAAGGCTACCTATCAACTGTCGAAGACTACGACGACTTCGAACTCGTCGTGGAAGCACGCATCAGCGACACTGGTAGTGGTCGTGGCAACAGCGGCGTCTATTTCCGCTGCGCCCCGCATACCGACAAGACACAAGAATTCCCTCGTGGCTACGAAGCCCAACTCGATCACGGGGATGGCAACAACCCCACTGGCAGCATCTACAATCTGGGCACCAAAGGGGCCAAGGCTCCAAAGTTCGCTGACTTGAAAGATGGCGAATGGGTGACTCTGCGTATCCGTGTGGTTGGCGATCACGTCCAAACCTGGGTCAACGACAAGCCCGCAGCCGATTGCAAACTTCCCGAGAAAGATCGCCTGCTGAAAGGAAGCATTTTATTACAAATGCACCATAAGACCGGCAAAGTAGAATTCCGCAAGGTAGAGATCCGAAAGCTAAAGGCAACGTAGAGTGGCTCGGAAATAGATTCATTGGTGTGGCCTCCAATCCCTGAGTTGCCTACCTCTGCTTCCGCTCCTCAATTTGCGCATAGGGATCTTCTGGTCGGTTCGTGGGATCGACGTATTTCCTGAGATCACGCATCGCGATGACGGTGCAGCCATGGTCCTTGAGGAATTGGAGCTGCTCTTTGAAAACTTCTGGATCGGTGTTGACCCAAGGGTGCTCGATGGCGGGCACTCCGTGATAGCATAACACAGTGATCTTCCCGTCCTTGGCCTTGGCCACGGCCTTCTTCAAATCATCCGTCCCAGACTCCGGGCCGGAATACCAGGTCGTGGGAACGAGGAGCGGGTGATCGAGCTTCGGGTTGTAGGCGGGGCCGAGCCCACCGCGGCCGCCATCCTCGAATTCCGGTCGGATGCCGCGCCTGGCGAAGGTGAAGACCTTCTTGGTCATGAGAACTTCGACAGCACTTAGATTGTGGGAGAAGCCGGGGAAGCAGAATGTGATAGGGCGAGGGATGCCGTTCTCCGCGCAGCGCGTGTCAATGTGATCAAGGGACTTGGAGAGCGCTTCTTTTGTCAGCTTGGTGACGTTGCGGTGTGCCTTCGTGTGGTTGCCAATCTCGAATCCCATGTCATGCAGTTCGCGGATTTCTTTCCATGTCATGTAGTTCTCTTTGCTCTTCAGGAAGCCGAGCCCCTCCGTGATGTAGAAGGTCGCGCCAAAGGCGTGTTCTTTGACCAAGTCTGCGACGAACGTACGATCGGATTTGTTGCAGTCGTCGAAGGTGAGAACGACGAGCTTGTCAGGGATAGGTAGAAGTTTGGGCGTTTCGGAATCGTCCGCTAATGCTAGAGTGGCACAAAGATGGAGCAAGATGAAGGGGAGGAGTGGACGCATATCAGAAAGCCTAGGAGTCTATGGGATTTCGGGCACGGCTAAATTACGGTGGTCAGGCAGGAATCTCTTTCGCCTAGAAGCGCCCATGTATTACAGAATAGGAGCAACACTGATTATGAATAAAGCCATTACCCGCAGGAGATACAACAATCTTCCTCCATCGGTAATACTTAAGCCATTCATCAGAACAGATTGTGTCGCCACCCATCTACCGCCCGCGTGCTTTACCCCTTTGGCAGATCGTCCACCACGCCTGGCACGATTTCCTCGCCCACTACGAGTCCCGTCATCGCCGGATCCACGGCCCCTCCTAGCCGCTTTCGCGATGGCCTGCCATCCCTCAACATTTTACCACCGACCTCCGCCCAAAGCGCCCGTGCTCTGCGGCCTCTTTGGCGCGATCTCATGCCGCGCGCTTGGGGTGTCGACCCTCTTTTTTGTCCTTGCTATAAGGGAACGATGAAGTTCATCAACAAACTGATCCGACCGGAAGAAGTTGAGTTTTTCCTCTTTCTCCTCGACCTGAGGGAAGGCGCCATTGCTCTGCCTCCACCACCCCGTCCACTCTTCGGCATCGAATCCGTAGAGCCGCTTTACGCCACGGAAAAGACCGACTCGACTAAAGATACCGAATCACGTTTACCTGCTAGCTAGACCGACAGTGAACCTTCCTATAAAGCGCTAGAGCGCGTGCTCGATGAGGAGCGGTTGTTGGTCCTCGACAGGGATCTCTTACCGGCGGACGAGTTGCCGCTCTTCGCGGTGGACTGAAAACGCAGCTTTGCGATTACCGAGAATGTTTTTCTGCCTAATCAGAGCCTCTGCAAAGCACTCGATCGACCGGCAGCAGTCTTGAGGCCAACAAACAGGCCGTATAGCCCTTGGTGGAAGGAGCATCTCAAGCTTGCCGCTTCCCCAGCAAGCTTGACCGCCGCGAAGATTTCCTGAAATCTTTGAGATCATGGAGACCATTTCCCCTTTCCTACCCCTGCTCCAAATACTAACAATGCGGCGAATCTGATCCCGTGGACGAAAAGCAATGCTCTAGCAATTCCACATGAAGAAGACGTTCACCAATCACTCGCTGACCATGCTCCGCCGGGCCCTCGGCTACGGCATTCTGGTGACGATGGCCTCGCTTATTTCGATTGGTGTCTATGTGCTCAACAATCGTGCCGATCTACACCTATGGCACGAGGTGGATCTCGACGAAGAATTCAAGACCTCCTCCGATGTCGATGATTTCGCCGACTATCTAGCGCTCGAAGATCGGCTCTTCGCCCAGTTGGAGAGCGAGGTGTATGCCAACACGCCTGCACCTGAAGGGCAGAGCATCAACAGGTTCGAAAAAGGCAGCATGATGGACCCTACCAGCATGAAGACCAATTGGAACCGGACCTTCGAGCTTACTCAAACTTCACCTCGCGCAGGCGTCCTGCTCCTTCACGGAATGTCGGACTCCCCCTACAGCCTACGCCACCTTGGAAAGACCTTCCACGAGGCAGGTGCCTCTGTCATCGGCCTGCGAATCCCTGGTCACGGAACGGCCCCAAGCGGACTCGTGGAGACCACGTGGAAAGACATGGCGGCCGCTGTCCGCCTGGCAGCCAAACACCTCAAGGAAAGCATCGGCGATCGCCCCCTCTACCTCGTCGGCTACTCGAATGGCGGGGCGCTCTCGGTGATCTACGCGACCGAAAGCGTCAATGACCCTTCCCTACCTCGTCCCGATGGACTGCTTCTACTGTCTCCAGAAATCGGCGTTTCCAAAGCCGCCGCCTTGGCCGTGTGGCAAGGGCGGATCGGACACTGGCTCGGCCTTGAGAAGCTCGCATGGAATTCCATTTCGATGGAATATGATCCCTTCAAATACAGGTCGTTCGCAGTGAACGCTGGAGATCAAGCTCACCGCATCACGACCGAGATCGACAAGCGCCTTGGTAAGATGGCTCAGGACGGAGCCATGCAAAACTTCCCCCGGACTCTGGCCTTTCAATCCTCAGTCGATGCCACCGTATCCACCACCGCACTGATCTCACGTCTCTTCGACCGACTCCCGGATCAAGGCCACGAGTTGATCCTCTTTGACATCAATCGCCTTGCTCTGGTCGAGCACCTCCTGAGCAAAGACCCTGCGGACCAACTCGAAGGATTGCTCGCCGAGACCGATCATACTTTCTCTCTAACCGTTGTCAGTAATTCCATGGAAGAGGGAGTTCCGTCCCGAAGAGTCAACCTCCGGCGCCGTGAAGCAGGCACGATGGAGACCATCGAAAAATCTACCGAGATGTCGTGGCCGGATGAGACCTTCTCACTATCCCACATCGCCATTCCATTCCCCGAAAACGACTCCCTCTACGGCAGTGGTGAAGGTGGCAAGGTTCCAACCCTTGGAAACCGGGCCCTCCGCGGTGAACGCGGAACGCTCCTGATCAGTCCGGGCGAAATGCTTCGGCAAAAGTGGAACCCGTTCTACTCTTGGCTCGAACAGAAAAGCCTGACCTTCACCGGACTCGACTCAGTAGAGTGATCCAGACGCCAGTCACTCTCGCTTGTCGACGCCGTCAGCAGGAATATCGATCATGGTCTCGTCCCTTTCACCAGCCATCAGAACCACGAAGCAACTTCCCCCCCCCGGTAGCCGCTGCGGTCCTGACCGTTCCGCTTTTCGCCGACGACACGTTTCCGTCTTGGAACGACACCGCTCTCAAGAAGGCTATCATCGAGTTTGTCGAAAAAGTCACCCAAGCAAGCTCCGATGACTTTGTTCCGATTTCCGAACGGATTGCGACTTTCGACAACGACGGCTGCCTGTGGGCGGAGCAACCCATGTATTTCCAGCCGATCTTCATTGTTGATACGAGCAAGGAACTCGCACCCCAACACCCCGAGCGGAAAAACGAAGAACCCTTTGCTTCAGTGCTCAAGGGTGACATCAAGCAAGCGCGTGCGGCCGGAGAAATAACCCTTCCAATTACTAACAACAATACTACCCTTACCTCATAAACAAATGGGTTTTATAGGCAAAATTGCTTATCGCTGAACTATTGCTCCCCTCCAACCTTAGCGATGCGTTCTCGACAGTGTTGACCAGATCACCAAGTTACTGTTCTCTAATAGTAACCGTAAATACTACTATCAAATCCATTAGTAACACAACGGGTTCTGACACTCGCATTGCAATATTGCCCCACTCTTAGTCACAGACCCATGTTATTCCTGCCACGCTTACTCATTGTCTTTTATCTCAGTGTCACGACTGCAGCAATAGCGCAAACCGCTATTCAGAATCCGGTCCCACCGCCACCACCAGAAGTCCTTCCGCTCATTGGCCACACCTATTCTAACGACAGCAACAACGACGAATTCACTGAATAACCGCTATCGACCAGAACACTTACCATGAAACATCTTGCCCACATTATCGCAATCATCACGGCCATCGCGTCTTTGCCTCATGGCTCAGTCGCGGCTCAGGATAAGACTAACATCGTCTTCATCTTCATCGACGACCTGGGATGGGGCGATGTTGGTTGCTATGGCAACGATTTCATCGACACCCCGCGTATCGACCAGTTGGCCAAGGAAGGCGTTCGTTTCACCGATGCTTATGCAGCCGGTGCTGTTTGTTCGCCATCGCGATGTGCTGTGCAATCTGGTCAGAATCAAGCGCGCATCGGAATCACGGCGCACATCCCCGGGCATTGGCGCCCCTTTGAGCGCGTCATCACACCACAGACAACGATGGCGCTGCCGCAGGACACGATCACTGTTGCCGAATCGCTCAAAGAGGCTGGCTACCGGACCGGCTATGTCGGCAAATGGCACCTTGGTCGTGGAGACGCATTTGGGCCGGCTAAGCAGGGCTACGACTTTGCGGCGGAGATCAATGGCGCCCATCTTCCTGGCAAGTATCGAGTGACTGGTCGGTCTGACTTAAAGCCTAAGCCAGATCAATTCCGCACCGACTTCGAAGCCGATCTCTGCGCCCAATTCATTAGCGAAGAGTCTGACAAACCCTTCTTTCTCATGCTCTCCCCATATGCCGTCCATATTCCACTCGCCGGCAAGTCAAAACTGGTGGAGAAGTACAAGGCTAGAGCCAAAGAACGCGGACGAGGTCTCCCACACCCGGTCTACGCAGCCATGGTCGAGGAAGTCGATGCACTGGTTGGCCGCGTTGTTGACGAGATCGACGCCCAAGGGCTCACGGACAACACCATGATCGTCTTCACCTCCGACAACGGCGGCCTCTACCGCCGCTACGACTATCGCGAGGCCGCCGACGACAACGTCTCCAGCCTCGCCCCGCTAAAGGGCGAGAAGGGCTCCCTCCACGAAGGCGGTATCCGCGTCCCCCTAATCGTCAAACATCCTAACAAAGCATTACCCGGCACTACCTGTGCCGAACCTACCCTCAGCTATGATTTTTATCCCACTTTCGTCGCTGCCGCTAGCGGATCCCTACCGGAGACCCAAACCATCGATGGCGTCAGTCTCCTTCCACTTCTCGGCAACCCCAGAGCACAACTAGAGCGCGATACCATTCATTGGCACTACCCACACTACCATCACGATCGCCCCGCCAGCGCGATTCGTGAACGCGATTGGAAACTGATCGAGTATCTGGATGGCTCGGGTGATCTGGAACTCTATCATCTCGCCAAAGACCTTGGCGAACAAACAAACCTCGCCGCCAGACGGAAAGGCAAGGCCGCCGATCTGAAGAAGAAACTCAACGCTTGGCGCACCGAAGTCATCGCCAGAATGCCTATTCCCAATCCCAGCTTTGATCTCGATCGCGCTCACGAGTGGTGGAGCATGCGCACGGGGAAACCTGTCGCCAGCGACAAGCGCAAACGCTTTCCTCAGACGGAGAAAGAATTGTAAGGTCTAGAGCTGGCCATCGTTGGCATAAGCCCCCAGCTTCAATCGGCCATCCGAGGAAGGCTATACTATTCAACGATTGTCATGAGATTTTTGGGAATAGACGCAGGGTTCCAAAGAATTCTCGAAAAGTGCTCGGATCATCGAACGTAGCCTAGCGATATAGACAGCTGAAGCATCCGCGTTCGAGTGAGTCAACGCACGGCAAAAGGCGGAGAAAGATCTTTGAGGAGTCAACCCGAGACGATTGGGAGACATGCTTCTCTACGAGAACACAATCGCGTTCGAGAAACAGCCGCTCCAGGCATCATCCTGGACAAGCGTTCCCCACTTCTGATACTTTTGCACCCGCTATGAAGCATCGGTCCGTTCAAGACTCTCGGATGACTCGGCGTTCGCTCTTACAGGCGGGCACGATCAGTCTGTTAGGCTTGAGTATGGATCAATTGGCGGCCCTTCAATCGGAGAATTCAGGGGGAGAAAGAAAGAAGACCGCGAAATCGGTCATCTACATCTTCCTCTCCGGTGGCCTTTCACAAATCGATAGCTTCGACATGAAACCCGAAGCGCCTGAAGAGATCCGAGGTGAATTCCAGAGCATCGCCACCAAGACACCGGGACTGCGCATCTGTGAACATCTCCCCAATCTAGCGAAGTGCAGCGATCAGTGGGCCCTTTGTCGTTCCATCTCCCACAGTTCCAATGAGCACTCACAAGGTCACCACATGATGCTTACCGGAAGGAGTGACCTTCCTATCGGGTTCGATCCCAACAAGCCCAAAGAGAGTGACTGGCCTTCCATCGCAACCCTCGCTGCGCATCAGCTCGCCCCCAAGGGCAACTTGCCCGCCTCCATGGTCTTGCCAGAGAAACTCATTCATCGGACCGGTCGAGTGATCCCGGGGCAGTTTGCCGGCATGTTAGGGAAACGGCATGAGCCGTTCTATGTGGAAACCTCCAAATACAATGCGGCGACCTACGGCGCCTTTCCGGACTATCTGTTTCACCATGCCGATGGCAAAGCGGACGGAAGCAAGAAGCAGTTCCTCGCCCCCAACTTCACCCTTCCGCAAGGAGTGGGACTGAACCGCCTTGAGCATCGCCTAGCGCTCATGGATCAACTGAACGCTCAGACTGCACACCTCGAAGAAACGGCCCAAGCGCGTTCCATGAATCGGTTCCAAGATCTGGCCGTGAAACTGCTCAGTGATTCGAAGACGAAGCAGGCCTTCGAAGTACACAATGCCGATCCGAAACTCCTAGACCGCTATGGGCGCAATCTCTTTGGCTGGTCTCTCCTCCTCGCTCGCCAACTTGTCGAGAACGGGGTCAATCTGGTACAGGTGAACCTTGGAAACAATGAGGCTTGGGACACCCATCAGGCTGCGTTCCCCAACCTCAAGAATTTCCTCTTTCCGCCGATGGACCAAGCGGTCGCCGCTCTCATTGGTGATCTTAAAGACCGCGGAATGTTAGAGGACACCCTGGTCGTCATGGCCAGTGAGTTTGGGCGCACTCCCAGAATCTTCAAGATCCCGAAAGCCCCATTGCCTGGGCGCGATCACTGGGGCTCCGTGCAAACCGCCCTCTTTGCGGGCGGTGGTATTCAGGGCGGCGCCATCGTCGGTGAAACGGACAAACTTGGGGGTCACCCCATCGCCGACCCACACACACCCGAAGACTTCTCGGCAACGATTTATCAAGCTCTCGGCATTCCACAAGAAGCCGTCTGGCACGATCTCAGCGGCCGCCCCCACTTCATCTACCACGGACAACCCATTGATGGACTGTTCGGTTAGACTCGCAACAAGTTCGTTGTCATTGCGTGCGAGGGCTGATTTGCGATCAGTCTTTTCAAAAATGCCCGAAGGCGTTAATCTCTGGATCACCAATCGACCGATCAAACGCATGAAATCCTCTCTTCTGCCTATCCTCCTCCTTTCCTGTCTAACAGCCGCCTGGGCCGAAACCAAGAAACTGAGGGAAAAATCCAGCCCTTACGGTGGCAAACCACACGCCATTCCGGGAACCATCGAAGCGGAGCACTACGATGAAGGCCCCGCCGAAATTGCCTACCATGATGTTGAGGCAGAGAACTTGGGTGCTGACTATCGCAAGAACACGCAAGTGGATATCGAGAAGCGAGACGACGCTTCCAATGGGCACGGCATCGGGTGGACAAGGAAAGGCGAGTGGTTGCACTACACAGTCAAGGTCGCCAAGGATGGCGTATATAACATCGAGATGCCCGTCGCTTCAAATAAGCAGGGCGGTTCCTTTCATTTCGAGATCGAAGGAAAGGACCTCACCGGCCCCATTCGAATTCCGGACACCGGCGGTTGGACCACTCTCAAAACGATTACTCACAAAGGTGTCAAATTAAAGAAGGGCGTCCACACCATACGTGCTGTCATGGACGAGGTCGGCCCGTCAAATAGCATCGGGGATATTGACTACTTCAAGTTCACAACCATGGAATAGGGACAACCATGCGCCTTACGGCTCTGTTCCAGTACTTCGCTGGATTTTATCCTATCATCGTTCCGTTGACGATGTTGGTAGCCATTGGGTGTTTGCTATTAGCGGCCCCTGATGATGAAGCTTCAGAGCCGGAACGCATTGAGGTCTTGTTTCTGGGCAGTGAGAATCGGTCCAATCATGATCCACCGACTCGGTTTCGGGTCCTTCGCAAGGCGCTCGGGCCAAAAGCGATCAATATCACGTATGCTCATACGGTGGATGCCTTGACGGCGGAGAACCTGGCTCAATTCGATGTCCTGCTCATCTTTGCCAATCTCTACACTATCGACAAAGAGACTCAGGGGAAAGCCCTGCTCGATTTCGCCCGGAACGGCGGCGGGTGCGTATTGTTACACTGTGCGGCAGGTTGCTTTCGGGACTCGCAATTCGATGGGTATGTGGACCTGCTGGGGCTCAGTTCAAGTCGCACGCGACCGGGGTATTTCGGGCGCAAATCGTGAATGAAGAGCATCCGGTGATGAAAGGATGGCCGGGATTTGAATGTTGGGACGAGACTTACGAGCACAAGCGGCATGGCAAGGATCGTCTAATTCTACAAAAGCGTGATGAGGAGCCGTGGACCTGGGTCAAGACCTACGGGAAAGGCCGGGTGTTTTACACGGCGAGTGGGCACGATCACCGTTGTTGGAACCTGACAGAGTATCAAGATTTGGTGCATCGCGCCATTCGGTGGACGGCTCACGATGACTCGACGCGATGGTTGGCTCCCGAAGATCTGCCCGAGCTGCGTTACCGGCTCGCCGCCGCGCCGAAGGATCCGGAGAATCCTGTGGGGCCACTCAATCAGATTCAACAGCCGCTGTCGCCTACCGAATCACTCAAACTGGCGCAAGTGCCGCCGGGATTCGAAATCCGGCTGTTTGCAGCGGAACCGATGGTGGTGAATCCGATCGCGATCAATTGGGACGATCGAGGGCGGCTTTGGGTCGTTGAAGCCTTTGATTATCCCCATAAGATTGGCACCGAACAGCCGCAGGACAGAATCAAGATCCTCGAGGACACGGATGGGGATGGTCGAGCGGATAAGGTGAAGGTGTTTGCCGAAGGCTTGAACATCGCCACGACGGTTCTGCCAGTCGAGGGTGGAGCGATCGCTACCAATGGCGATTCGATGGTCTTGCTGCGGGATACCAATGGCGATGATCGGGCCGATTCCAGAGAGGTGCTTTGGTCCGGGATCGGTCTTCGTGATACTCACGCCTGTGTGTCAAATCTCCGGCATGGATTCGATGGCTGGATTTACGCTAGTGTGGGCTACAGTGGCTTGGATGTGACCGTTGCCGGGAAGCGGCATCAATCGAGTCAGGGCGTGTTTCGATTTCTGCCGGATGGCTCAGCCTTTGAAGTCTTACAGAATACCAGTAACAATACCTGGGGCCTTGGCTTCACGGAGCAAGGCGATCTCGTCGGTTCCACGGCGAACGGAAACCCAAGTTGGTATCACAGCATTCCCAATCGCTACTTTGAAATGGTGGGCAGGAAAGGTCAGCAAGTGGCGAGAGCGGATCGGAAAGAGAAACTTGCACCGATCACCAGCGACTATTTCCAGAACAACCCCAAAGAGGAACACTCTTCTGGGGCTGGCCATGCGGTTTACACCAGTCGGCGATTTCCCCAATATTGGTGGAATCAGCGTGTGCTGATTTGTGAGGCTCCCATGCACCTGGTCGCTGCACCGAGGATCGAACGGCGCGGCGATCGTTTCATCACGACAGGATTTGAGCACAACCTCTATGCCTCAGCCGATGCATGGTCCGCACCAGTGGCCGCGGAAGTGGGGCCAGATGGCGCGGTGTGGATGGCGGATTGGTACAATCCGATTTGCAATCACAATCCCTATCGCGGCCACTTTGAGAAGGGCCCTGGCAATGCGCTCAAGTCGGATGATCGCGACCGGGAACACGGCCGCATCTATCGGCTCTACCCGATAGGCACCAAAGACGATGCCTATCCCGATCTCGACAATGAGGAAGGCGCCGTAAAGGCCTTGTCGCATGACAACCTCTTCTGGCGTTTGGCTGGTCAACGCCGACTGGCTTATCTATTGGATGAAGAGGCGATCTTGAAGCGCCGAGGTGCCACATCAAACTTGCGTGCCCGGTTTCATCTCACGCTGGCGGCAAGCAATCAGAAACTGGACGCGGTGCAAGTGGCTGCCCTCACTCGTCGTCCCGACGGAGGGCGGTCGCCGATCGAACGTTTGCTCGAATTGGATTGGGATCTGCTCGATCGCAAAGCAGCAGCCCTGTCATTGGTCGAAATGAGGCCCGACCCCACGCTTGGAGAAACCTTGTTAGCGCTGATTGATAGTGAACCTGGGTTGGAAGGCCACAAACACCTGGCCGATGCGATTCGATTGGCGGTACTGCGTCATCCAGAGGGATTCCTGCGGGTGTTGCTGGAGAACAAGCGTGAGGCCAAGCGTCCTTATCTTCGTGAGATTGTGAAACACGCGCTAGAGAGAGTGGGCCGAGATTCAATAGTGCTTTCGGAAGGATTGCGCGCTTTGGCCAAGAGCACGGATTCAGAACTTGGTCGTCAATTGGTAACGGCGGCCGCAGAGGAAGTTTCCATCGAGACTATCAAAAGCCTTTCAGAAAACGCAACGCGAGGCCGAGAAGTCTACATTTCCTGTGTCGCCTGCCATCAACCCGACGGCAAGGGGCTGGCCGGTGTATTTCCGCCATTGGCGGGATCGCAGCGTTTGCTTAGTACGCCGGATCTACCGATCAAGATCGTATTGAAAGGACTGCAAGGTCCGCTCACGGCTGGCGTTCGGGACTATGATAGCGTCATGCCGGGCCACGAGAGGCTCCTCACCGATCAAGAGATCGCAGACGTACTCAGCTATGTTCGGTCCGCATGGGAGAACGGAGGCCGTGACATATCGACTGAACAAGTGCGGGTTGTCAGGGAGAGGTTCGCAACACGTCAGGGACCTTGGACAATATCGGAGTTGGAGAAGCCCTAATAATTCACTCGATCATGAAACCAATAGCAGAGATTCCTGGACCCTTACAACAGTACATGAATGGCTTGGCGACCCATGACCTAGAAAAGATTGGCGGTAGCTTTGCCGATGGAGTGCAGTTTGTGACACCGGTCCGAACGATGGGGCACGAGGCCATTCTTGCCTTTCTTGAGGCACTCTACCGAGGATTTCCCGATTGGTCTTATGACAATGATCTGCCGGTGTTGACCGAGGATGGGGCGATCGGTGTGCTGTGGCGACAGGGCGGAACCCACACAGAAACCCTCGCCTTCCCCGGCTTCGACGCGGTACCTGCAACCGGTAAATCGGTTACCATTCCCGAGCATTACTTCTTCTACCGTGTGGACGAACGCGGTCTCTCGGAGATCCGTCCGGATCCAGTGCCTGGAGGTGCGCCACGAGGCATTTTTGAGCAAATCGGTGTCGAGTTACCACCTTTGTAAAACGACCATGCCGCACGCAATCATCACCAAAGACAAGCCCGGTACCACTTCTTTACGCGAGGCTCACCAGTCCGCGCACAAGAAGTATCTCGATGAGAACAAACACTTGCTACTCGCCGCTGGCGCCATGTTAGACGACGCTGGCACAGCTGCCCATGGTGGCGTCCTGTTAGTCGATGTGGAATCATACGAAGAAGCCGAAGCCTTCGTCCACAACGACCCTTTCTGGGAAGCCGCCCTCTTCGAGAACGTCACCATCACGCGTTGGCGCAAAGCGTTCTTCAACTCCGAACAATTGGTGGACCTGTGACTCCTCGTGTCTTCGGGTGACGATACAATCAATCGAGCGTTTTGTAGTCGCCACCTCCACATGAGGTAGTAGATGTATAGGATGGCAAACCGAAAAAAGAACCGATGGGCAGGGATTGTCTTTGGGCCAGTGCTCGTATTCGCCGCGCTCAGCGCGATTTGGAAGAACGAGACGAGATTTGATTATCATCGCGCAGCGGCGAAGACCAAGGAGATCGTCGCACTTGGTGAAGCGTTATCGGGTGATCTGATGTCGTTCACAGGAGACATGAATCGTGAACTGACCATGTCTGGAGAATACGTCGATTCCTTCACGGGCTATTTGTCGGTCAAAAGGCATGCTGAGATCTATGCCTGGGACAAGGACGAAAGCGATGACAGCGTGACGTGGAAGAAGAAATGGATGAGCAGCCTCGAAAGCAATTCCCGAAACAACAGTCTAACACAAGAACTCGAGTCAAGAAGCTTCCTGCCTCCTGATTACGAAGTGGGAGAGCTCAAAGTCACCTCCGATAAGATCGAATTCGTCGACAGCAATGAAACCATTGCTGCGGGGAGTTTGACGCTCAAACGCTCTAACCTTGAGATCGAGGGCAGTGAGCACCTTTATCTTCGCAAGAACCGGAACGACGAGTTGGGCGATGAACGTGTTAGCTATTCCGGTGTGCCGGTTCCTGAAACGGCCACCTACTTCGGAAAATTTGAATCCCAACTAGGGGTCCCCGATACCACTCATCAAAGGACTGGCATGATCAACCAAATGATTCAGGATTCGGGTATCTTGCATCATATCGTGGCGGGAGATCGCGAAGCCGCCCTAACCACCATGAAAGCGCACATTGGACGACTCAAATGGATCGTGCGTGGCATTGGAACGGCCTGTGTGGTCTTCGGGTTTTCAATCTTGTTTGGCACGGTGATCGGAGTGCTCTTTCATATTCCATTCGTGGGGAGGATCGCCGAGGCAGGCACCTTTCTCCTGGCACTGGCCTTCGGGCTTCCATTGGCCTTCATCACAATGATTGCGGCCTATTTGATTGCGAATCCGATCGTCCTAGCAATCATCGTGCTGGCCGTAGTCGCCGTCTTCTTCAAGTTGCGTCAGCGAGGGAGATCATCGCAAGCGGCAATGAAGAACCAGCTGGATAAGGAATATGGACGCGTTCTCAAAGATTCTGAACTACAAGAACTCGAGTTCATTCAATTGGCCCAACTAGCGTCATCCGAGTCGGGGATTTCAGAAGACGAAGAGAAATTCTTGCGCCAGTGGGCCCGGAAGCATAGATGGCCCGATCCCAAGTTCGAACAGTTATTAGCCAAGGCACAAGCGCAAAGTGAAAGCGCCAACGGCGACACCATCTCTCAGACCGGCGAAGAGCACTTGCTTACCCTTGTTCGCTTGGCACTGGCCGATGGAAGCATGTCTCAGTACGAAATGAAATCCATTCGAAGGGCGGCCAAGAAGAGCGGTTTCGACGATTCCAAGATACGGGATCTGATGCAACAAGCCCTGAAACCTCCACCGCTACTAGCCGCATAGAGTCTATCATGGATCGCAAGGTACCGTTCATTCTAACATGAATCCTTCCAGCATCCTCCTGCGATGGGCAGCCCTCTGTTGCCTCCTGCTAACGCCGCCCTCCATGGGCGCCGCAGAACAACCCAATCTGGTCTTCATCATCGCCGATGACCTGGGCTGGGCAGATGTCGAGTTCCATGGCGGCAACACGCCCACACCCAATCTCAATCGATTGCTCGCTGAAGGTGTGGAATTGAAACAACACTATGTCGCTCCCGTTTGCAGCCCGACCCGGGCTGGCTTTCTAACAGGGCGCTATTGGAGTCGCTTTGGGATCACCACACCGATCAACAACTGCGGTCTGCCCTTCGAAACCGTCACCGTGGCGAAAGCGCTAAGCGATGCTGGCTATGCCACCGCCTTGATCGGCAAATGGCATCTCGGCTCCAAGCCCGAATGGGGTCCCAATCACTTTGGTTTCGACCATAGCTACGGATCGCTCGCAGGTGGCGTGGCTCCCTACAATCATCACTATAAAAAAGGCCCGTATTCTTCCACCTGGCATCGCAATCAAAAACTGTTCACAGAGAAAGGGCACGTCACCGATCTTCTCACCGACGAGGCTGTGCAATGGATCAAGAATCAGACCACCCCAACCGCCACCAGGCCCTTCTTTCTCTACCTTCCATACACCGCCGTCCACTTACCCATTCGCGAACCAGAGGAATGGATGAATCAAGTCCCGACCGAAATCAAAGGCGAGGTCCCGCGCCAGTATGCCGCCTGCATCATGCACTTCGACGCTGCAGTCGGCCGGATCGTCGAGGCCATCGACCAAGCCGGACAAAGAGATAACACCCTCATCGTCTTCACCAGTGACAATGGCGGCTCCACCGCCGAGAACAACGACACCAAGTATCCGGACGACCAGTGCTCTAACGGAAAACTCACTGGCAACAACCTCCCCTTGCGAGGCAAGAAAGGAACGCTCTACGAAGGCGGCATCCGCGTTCCCACCATCGCCCGATGGCCAGGAAACTTAACGCCTGGAACCACATTCGATTTCCCCGCCTGTGTGGTCGACTGGATGCCCACCTTCTGTGCCCTAGCAAATGCCAAGACAGATGCAGACACGCTGAAATGGGACGGCCTCAATCTCTGGCCTAGCCTAACGGGCGCAGCACCACCCGCCAAACGATCTTTCCACATCGCCGGCACCAGAAATAGCTGGGCACTCCGTAGCGCCGACTGGAAATTGATCTTAACGCAACCCAAGAGGGGCGACTCAAAGATCGAACTCTTTAACCTTGGCACCGACCCAAACGAAACGACCAATCTCGCCGAAGCCAAGCCCAAAATCGTCGACGAACTGAGGGCGACAATGGAACAACAACGGCAACGCGATCTCACCTCCCGCGGTGGTCTGTAGACATACCAGGGCGTTTTCTAACACAAACACACGACTTACTGGCCACCGAGAAACAGATTCGGAAGAGTTATCCCTGTTATGTACTAGCATCTCAATCAACCGGGCTCCGAGGTGAAACTCGTCTGAGGAAGAGACGGTGATCCCAGCGTTTGCCTCACGTTCATGCGAGATCGAATGGCCACCTCACGAGCGGGCGCTCGAGGCGCTTGAGCTTACCTTGCCAGATTTCCGCTTCTCACCGCTGCTGCCCAATGCCATTGTCCGGGCATGCGCTGCATTCCTCACATCATACTCTTCGGGTGGGTCTCCACCATTGGCACCGCGCAGGACAATAAACTGGCACCGTTTGTCGACTATCCGAAACAAACCGGCGCCTATTTGCAGCGTATACAAGAAGGCGAGCAATCGCACGCCTTCAATGCCGATGCCTCACGGGACATTGCCAAATGGCAGCGAGATGCGCGCCGAGCGCTCAAGGATCTCACCGGATTGAACCGAATGCATTGGGACCTCGGTCAATTTGAACCTACGATCGCGACGGGTGATCCAGTGACCGTGGACGATGCCTTTTCACGAACCCATGGCACCATCGAAACCGAACCGGGCATCACGATCCCATTCTATTTGTTAGTCCCCAAAGGCACCAGTCTAACGGAGAAACGACCGCTTATGCTTTGCCCACACGGTCATGATACCAAAGGCTTTCACTCCTACGCCGGCGCCTATCTCAATAAGGATCACGCCAAAGAAATCGCGAGCCGAGAAGGCAACATTGCCGAACAAGCGGCCCGACGCGGCTTCGTCGCGATTGCTCCGGCCACGCGTGGGCTTGCCTCCGAAGTGATCGTCCCCGATCCCAAAGGGCGTCATGGCAAACGACCTTGCCGCGCTCAGCTCATGCACTGCCTTGTCGCTGGCCGAACGCCGCTCGGCGAACGCCTTTGGGACATGCAACGTCTCCTCGACTGGGCTTGCAAACTGCCCCAAGTAGACTCACAGAAGATCCTGATGACGGGAAATTCCGGAGGCGGCGTGCTCACGGCTTACACCGCCGCCATCGACACGCGGATCACGGTCGCCATCCCAAGTTGTTCGTTCACCTCACTTACCAGCCGCGAAGGCTTTCTGTTTCATTGTGATTGTTGCCTGGTGCCCGGGTTGCGAGACTGGGGAGACTGGAAAGAAATTGGGGGCCTCGTGGCACCCCGTCATCTGTTGATCGTCCATGGACGGAAAGACGGATTGCATCATCGCGCCACCGTTGAACGCACGGCCCAATCGGTAGCCACCATTTACAAGCAGGCTGGCGCCCCTCAGCGGATGCGATTGCAATGGGGGGAAGAAGGCCATCGTTTCTATCCCCAATTCATGTGGCCCTTTGCCGAACAAGCCTTTTCTCTTCAGAAGTAGTTTCAAATCGGAGAACTCACGATTCCTAACCACCCGTCCACTAGCAGTCATGAAATCTTTAAGACTAGTTCTTCTACTCATTCTCCCACTCTCATCTCTCGATATCTTTGCCCAAGCGGCGGGCGAATGGGCGAACGCATACGAACCCAAGGTGCATGACGAATTGCCCTATCGTCTCATGAGTCCCTTGGGCTTCGATCCCAACAAACGCTACCCCGTGATCGTCTCCCTCCATGGCAGTGGCGGGAAGGGCACTGACAATCATAAACAATTGAAGCAATGGAATCAACAGCTCGCCGAGGAGCAGATTCGCAAAGACTACCCTTGTTATGTCCTAGCACCTCAATCAACCGGACTCTGGGGTGAAGCTCATCTGAGAAAGATCCAGGCGATTATCGCCGAGCTCGCAGCGGCCGACAGAGACCGCATCTACATGATGGGCCATTCCATGGGAGGTCATGGAGCTAACATCCTCATACAAATCGCTCCGAAATACTTTGCAGCCATCGCGCCATCCGCCGGAACAGGATTGAAGCGGACGGAAGAGTTCATCGATCCTTCCAAGATGAAAGACGTTCCCATCTGGGCGTTTCATGGCGATCAGGACAAGGTCTGCCCGTATGATCGCAATCTCGACCTTTTCCAGAATCTAAAAGAGTTGGGTGGCAACATAAAGCTCACCACCTTCAAAGGCGACGAACACGGCATCGCTGGAAAAATAATTCCTGGCGCGGAAAACGGCAGCACACGCATGAGTGGAGAACGCTGTGATCCCGAACCCGATTTCTTAAAATGGCTGTTCGCGCAGCGCTTGCCCAGCAATCAGGCAGCGTCTGGGGAGAAGGAGGAGGAGAAGACGGACGTCCCCAGCACGTTTCAGACATTCAATCATAACGAGGTCGAGAGACGCTACTTGATTCACCTTCCCAAGGATCTTCCTGACAAGGCTCCCTTGGTATTCCTACTCCACGGCTATCGTGGTGATGCGCGCGGTTACATGGAACTGGGCATGAATCGTGTGGCCGACGCTAACGGATTCGCTGTCTGTTATCCTCAGGGTGAGAAAGATAGCAAGGGTATCCCGCACTGGAATGCCCGTTTCAAGATTAGCAAGGTCGACGACATCGGTTTCCTCTCAGCGCTCGCGGTCCATTTGCAGACCGAGCACAAGCTCGACCCTGACAAGACCTTCACTTGTGGCATCTCCAACGGCGGCTTCATGAGCTACACCTTGGTGGCGGAGAAACCAGACGTGTTCAAAGCCACGGCGTCCATCATCGGCACCATGAGCGGCTACACTTGGAAACACCGCGATCAGATCAAGCCCGTATCCATCCTGCAAATCTCAGGCCTCGACGATAAGATTATTCCCTACGACGGGAGCATGTCGCCCAAGGGCGGCTGGGGAGGCGCGCCGAACCAAGACGTCATCATGGATTTCTGGAAATCCCTCAATCAAACCAAGACCGAAGACATCGTGAAGATCTCAGACAAGACGACGGCGCACTACTACAAAGACGGCGTGAACGGGAACCAAGTCTGGCATTACAAGATCAAACGATTCGGGCACCGTTTCCCGCACAAAGGGAACGGCACGGGGATCAGTTCGGCTGAAGAAATCTGGAGGTTCTTCGGAGCAGTGAGCCGTAAATCAGAAGAAAGAAAGGTCCCAAAGACGGACTAATGGATGTCGCTACAGCACTCGAAGCGATCTGCTTCCAGGTGATTGCAAAGTGCGAGTCTGCGAATAGATGGAGTCCTTGAGCCGACGACAACATTGCTTGCCTCACAAAGTCCATCCCTTCCGGTATTCTCTTTGCACGAACTGATTGGCAGATTCGTTGTTGGTGACGCGCATGTTAGGGCCGTCCCAAAGTAAGGGGCCTTCGGCGCGAATGGCGAGATTCCCGAGCAGCACGACTTCGGTCATCGGACCGGAATAGTTAAAGTTGGAGCACGCGGGCTCCCCGCCTTTGCAGGCGTCTATCCAGTTCTGCTCATGACCGTCTTTGACGCGCGGAATGGTCTTGGCGGGCCTTTCAAAATCCTCCATGCGTGACAACGGGATCAAGATCGGTTTGCCGCCGTGGGACTTGTGCATGATCTTGCCCTTGTCCCCAACATAGAGACAGCCATCGACCAGCCATTCGTCTTCTGGCCCGAGTTCCGCAGGGCGCGGAGGCTTGAGGCCTCCGTCATACCAGTGCATGCGTACCGGAGGCAGGTCCTCACGCGCGGGAAACTGGTAAGTGATGATGGAAGCGAATGGCGCCGTTTCTGAATTAATGTGAGAGCTGCTGGCTTCAACGCTCTCCGGGTGACCTAACTTCAGCGCCCAGTAGGGATGGTCGATGATGTGGCAGCCCATGTCTCCCAAAGCGCCGGTGCCGAAGTCCCACCAGCCGCGCCAGTTAAACGGCACATAGCTCGGATGATAGTCCCGGTGGGGCGCCGGCCCCAACCAAAGATCCCAATCCAAAGTATCAGGAACGGGCGGCTTGTCCCCTGGCCGCGTGGCAACACCCTGTGGCCAATACATCTTGCCTTCAAAACGTGTCCCGCGAAGGGGTCGATCGCTCCAGCAGTGCACCTCGCGCACCTCACCGATCACCCCAGCGCGGATCCACTCCACCGTCTGGCGCGCGCCTTCGGAAGAGTGGCCCTGGTTTCCCATCTGTGTGGCAACTCCGTATTTGCGTGCGGCTTCTGTCAATTGCCTTGCCTCCCAGATGGTATGAGTCAGAGGCTTTTCGGTGTAGACATGCTTGCCCCGCCGCATGGCCTCCATGGTCGCGACGGCGTGCGTGTGGTCGGGCGTTGCCACAATCACCGCATCGATCTCATCGCCCATCTTGTCTAACATCACGCGATAATCCTTGAACCTCTTTGCCTTGGGAAACTGCTTGAAGCTCTCGGCACCGCGGTCCCAATCGACATCGCACAGCGCCACAATGTTCTCTCCTGCGCTTCTTCCGATGACGGGAGCCCCTCTGCCCCCGATGCCGATGCCCGCGATATTCAGCTTGTTGTTAGGCGACTGCGCACGAAGCCCCGAGGTGATGAAGCCGGTGAAGGCTCCAGCCGATGCAGTGCGCTTGATAAAATCCCGGCGGTTGATCTGCCTCTGCTGATGCGGTGAATGATTCATGGAGTGTATATATTTACCGCCTTCCGATGTTCCTGTCAGCAATGTTCGTGCGCAGTGTCAGTAAATAATGACCGAGCTTTTCACCGAAGGCCGCGTAGCCTATGGGTTCGATCATGTTCTTTCAATTTTCCGACAGGCACCGCAAGACGCCGACCAGGGCGTTCGCTCTCACCCTACTCCTGGCGCTGGCCTGGCTGCCCGCAACAAGCCAGGCTCTAAACATTGCCCAAGGATGGCGCTTCACCACGGGCGACAACGCTGCTTGGGCGCAGCCCGAGTTCGATGATTCGACTTGGAAGCCGATCGAGATCGGCAGGCCTTGGGAGAAGGCGGGCCACAAGGACTACGACGGCTACGGGTGGTATCGGCTGCGGGTGAACGTGCCGAAAGCGGAAAGTGAGAGTGCCTACTTCAAGCAATATCAGAGACTGACGTTGTTGCTAGGAGCGGTGGACGATGTGGATGTGACGTATTTCAACGGTGTGGAAGTGGGGCGGACCGGCTCGGTAATGGATGATACCAAGGGACACTACAAAACGAACCGGTGCTACGACGTACCCGCCAAACACATTCGGTGGGATGCCGAGAATGTGATCGCCGTGCGCGTGTTTGACAGCGACGGCGACGGAGGAATGCACAAGGGGATACCGACGCTGTTGCCACCGGTGTGGAACGATTTCGTGACGGTCGACATCGACCATGGCCACGCCAACGGGATCTACCCGTCAGGTGCGCCGATGGAATTGTCAGTCACAATACAAAACACGGCGTTTGAGACGATTAAAGGCACAGTGCGGTTCCAAGTCGGGAGCGACACCTGGCTGGCCGACCAACGTGAAACCTTCTCCGATATCTCCAAACCCGTACAGCTCTCAGCCGGGAAGTCGCACATCGAGACTCTGACATTCGAGCCCCCGGCAGCCGGCTTCTACCAGGTCACCTGCACGTTCACACGCGACGGCGACAAGACACCCATCTCGCAATCGAGGATGCGCGGGTATGCACCGGAGAAGATGGATCGCCCTACCGACGCCCCCAAAGATCTGCGCGCGTTCTGGGACAAGACGATCGCGGAGCTCGCCACCGTCACGCCCCAATACAAAGTCGAGCCAAGCCCGAAGTGGAATACGGCACAGACCGATTGCTACCTCGTGGAAATGCGCAGCCTTGGCGATGTCCGGATTCGCGGGTGGTTCGAGGTGCCGAAATCTGCCGGGCCACATCCAGTGCTGTTGAGAGTGCCGGGCTACACACAGGGGATGAGGCCTACGCAGTCGATCCCCGACATGGCCGTGCTATCGCTCAACATCCGAGGCCACGGCAACAGCACCGACGACGAGCCCGCCTATGAATGGTGGGGGCCGGGCGATTATCTCCTACGTGGGTTGGACGATCCTCAGAAGTTCTTCTATCGCGGGGCCATCATGGACTGTCTGCGCTGAGTCGATTTCGTGGCGTCGCGACCCAAGGTGGATACCAAGAGCATCGGCATCACGGGAGGCAGCCAAGGCGGGATGCTCTCATTCGCCGCCGCAGCGCTCGACAAGCGCATCGCGCTGAGTGCGCCGGATATCCCCTTCATCCCCGACTCCATGAAAGCGTTCAAGATGACATCCTGGCCGGGGATGGTCGTCCGGCACTGGCTGGGCAGAGATCCCAAGAACACGTGGGAACTGGCAGGTGGGACCTTCAGTTATGTCGATCCAAAGAACCTCGCCGGATGGATCGAGTGTCCTCTCCTGATGGGCGTCGGCTTGCAAGACAACGCGGCTCCTGCGCCAACCGCCTTCGCCGCCTAAAACCAGCTCCGCGGCCCGAAAGAATACCGCGTCTACGCCGAAGCGGGCCACAGCACACCGCCCGAGCATGGAGAGGCAAAGATGACCTGGATACGTGAACGGTTTGCCATGGCCAAATGACCCTGCCACTCACGAACTCGAGGCTTGGTAAGATTGAACTAGCGGACCGGTTCCAAACGGATGGTACGAAGGTCAATCAATTCTCCTTCAAGTTCACCCGCGGAACGCATGAGGATGCGGTTGGAGCCTTTGTTTAGATCTAACACACCAGCGTCCTTCTCGACGAACTTGTCGAAGCCACCCGTGCTAACAACCTCACCCTCCAGCGAACCGGCATCGGACTCTAGCCGCCAGATGTTTCCAGAGTTCGTGTCGTCCATAGCATAGTGAAGGTCTACGTGGTAACGGCCGGCTGCAGGGACGTCGATCAACCATAGGGCGGCATCACTCTCGTCGGTCCACGGGCCAAGAATGTCGAGGTCCTGGTGATAGCGCAATCGTTCGGCGAAGAGTTTGGCGGATTTGGCAGAGAGAATGAACTCACCTTTCTCGTTAGGGTGAATGGGCGCTAATGTTGGTGCTGCGGCCTTGCCCGCTAGTTCCGAAGCCGTCCAGGGGAACTTGCGATCCGCAGAGGCTTGGCGCTCAGCGACCATGAACTCAGGGGCTATCGGATCGGCTGTGTTTCCCCAGGCGCGCCGGATATACGTCAGGATGGCGGCCAGATCTTCATCGTTAACTACCCCTGAGCTTCCGATCCCTGGCATGTGTAGATTCCATTCCTCGCCATTCACTTCAATGGGGCCAACCAAGCCGCGCAGAACAACCTGGGCGAGGCGTTGGGAAGAACCGGTAACCCATTCGCTTCCCGCCAGGCGCGGGGCCACGCCTGGCGTACCCAGGCCGTGCGTTTGGTGGCAGGACGCGCACAACACGGTGTACTTCTCGGCACCGAGCTTGGCACGTTCAATCTCGTCCTCAGCGAGTGATTCGTAATTCACGGCTGGCGCGATTGGCGTGCCTTCGGTGTTGCCAATCTCAATGAGCTTAGTCAGGTCGCGGATGAAGGCTTCGCGCACGTCATCGGGTACGGAGGCAATGGGCTGCATGGCCACTTCGAGACAAGCCGCCTCACGGCCAGCGAGACCTGTTAGAGCAGCCGTTCGCCCAAGAGCATCGGTTTGTTTGGCGAGCAGTTTTAGCAAGAGCTGATAGTGACTCGGCTCTGACGCGGCCGCACTCAGGGTGACCAGGACTTGTTGAATGACGATGGGATTTGATTCACTCCGTAGAAGCGCAATCTCTTCTGCCACGCTTTCATGCCCCATCTTGTCCATCAGCCGTAGTGCAGTTGCACGAACGCCAGGGTGCTCGTGGCGAACCGCCTGGGTGAGGCTTGGCCAGTCGAGGGCGTCCAGCCCTTCAAGAGTCCACAAAGCATGCAGGCAGCCAAGGTGAGATTCGCCCTTGCGAATGAGAGCCTTGAGCGCAGGCACCGATTCGGTGCGTCCCTCGTCGACGAGCAGGCGCTGGGCGGTATCTCGCCGCCAGCCGTTGGGGTGGGCCAACACGCTAACAAGTCCCTCAGAAGCCAATTCCGACAACCTGGGCGATTCGTAGGAAATAGGTTTCTCGGTCGACACGATGCGCCAGATACGGCCCATGTCGTTTCCTGTTAGGAGATTGCGTGCTTTCACCTGATCGCTGATCCAGGGAACGAGGAAGATGACGTGTTCGATCATGCCCTTGTACATGTCTGCGATGTAGAGAGCTCCGCCGGGTCCGGTGCGGGCATTGATAGGGCGGAAACGTTCGTCGGTAGAAGCGAGGAGTTCCTGACCTGCCGGATAGAAACGTTTCGTCTTTGGGGTAAGCCCTTCTTCCAAGACAAGTCGTCCAATGAGATGGCCACCGGCTTCGGGGACAAACAGATTTCCCTGGGCTTCTGCGGGAAACTGATCGCCCCGATAGACGCACGTGCCAGAGGCGATGGTGTAAGTGCGTAGCGTACCATCGTCACGCAGCTCGAGGCCACCCAGTGTGATCTGCGGCGTAGGCCGGATGGGAAAGACTTCCTGAGCCGGGCCGGAGATCACGGCGCCGACGCCGAGCCTTCCACGGCCTCCCGCCTGGTCTGCGAGTTTTAGAAGGCCTGGGTGACGACGGGCGTATTCTTCAGGCAGGAAATCCATCATCGCAGCCGTGCTCTCGCGACAGGTGTAAAACCGCCCAAGATCATCAAAGCTCACGCCGAACTGGCCGCGGTGAATCGCGTCTTCTTCGATCAGTTTCCCATTCTTGAAACGATGACGCTTTCCCCAATCAGCGTTGTGCAACCAGTTGTCGATGCCACGCCTGAGGCCGTTGGCCGTGTGTTGAGGATTCCCGGCCACGCCATAGCTCCCTACTTTGCGACGGCGATCACAGACAAGATCGCCGTCTTGATCCTGACAGTACCAAAGATGAGGAGGTTCTGCCAGAAGCACCCCACCTTCGACAAAGGCAAAGCTGCGTGGCATGACGAGACCATCGAGGTAGGTGGTGCTTTTGTCAGCGCGACCGTCGGCATCGGTGTCCTCCAACACGACCATGCGGCAAATCGGATCGGCTTCGCCATTTCCAGCAAGATCGCGCATGTAGCCACGATACTCCAGCACCCAAATCCGCCCATCGGCATCAAACTCAAAGAACACAGGGTCGGCGATCATGGGGTCCGCGGCGACAAGTTCGACCCGGTAGCCAGGTGCCACTTTGAAAGTCTTCAGTTGCTCCTCGGGCGAAAGAGGTGGCGCCGGTGGAATGTCCATATTCTCAAAGATCTTCTCACCACGTTTCCAATCGGCCCAGCCATGCAAGGCTGACGGCGGGCGAATGGCTGGGCGCTCTTCGGGCACACTTCCCGTCTTTGCAGACTCGATGGTGGGCGTCTCTGGTGTCTGGCCCGAGAGACGGTTGAGGACGTTGCGGGTGATGCGATCGACATGATTGTCAGGGTCCTGTCCACCGCAGTCAAATTGAATTCGGAAACCGTCCTCGTCCACACGCGCAATCTGAAAGCCCATGACATCGGAGAAACTCTCGTCCAAATTGTCGTAGATCATGGTTAGGGAATCTTCCATGCCGGAAATGCGAACGGTGGCGCGGGCGTAGTTCCCGGCCTGCTGCGACGTGGCTCTCACCCACTCAGTACGGCTTCCTCCGGTGGCAATGAAGGGTTCGTTGCCTAACTGATCCAAGTTGCGCCCAATGGACCAGGCATAGCGCTGCGACTCGTCAGCAGCGAAGTGGCGCAGAAGGGCAAACACTTCGTAAGTTCCCGCTGGCAATCCTTTCACCCGCACCCCGGCTTGCTCGCGCGGCACGCCGCTGCTGTAGAGCATGTCATTCATGAGGGCGTTGTTGCCCGCCCCGGCTGGCGCACTGGCATTGACATAGCCGTTCTGTGGAACCATGCCCCAATTGGTGATCGGCGCGTCTGCTTCCGCCGCCCCAAACTCGATGATGACCTGGTGCGGAAGGGGTTGGCCGTGCTCATCGCGCACTCGTCCAGTGTAGTGACTGTGAAGGACATTCCAGGTACCGCCTTCGAAGACTCCAGTGGCATGCCCTGGTCCGAGTGCGCCAGAGGCATTGGCAAGGGTATTCGCACCGCTACTAGCATTCGCAGCACCAAGGCCATGCGCCCAATCGGTGGTCGCCGCGGTGAACACCGTGCCGCCACCAGGCACGGTGTAGATGCCCATGGTACCGTGTTCGTGTTCGTTCTTCTTCCATAGTTCGTGTGCGGGCTCGTACCATCCGAGATCGCCTTCCCCCCAACGAGCCGGTGCCGTTGCTAGGATGGTGAAGTTCTTTGGCGTGCCATCGTTGCCGGTAGGAACAGGCCGTCCATCGACCATGGTGAACTCACAACCGTCACATTCGTAACCGACGATGGTACTCGCCCCGCCAAACGGCATCCCTTCTAACAATCTGGTGCCCTCAAAGACCCAATGATTGGGGCGATGCACTTGATAGGCTCCTGAACCGTTCGGAATACCATCACGAAAGCGATGGAATCCGCCGCGCAGAAAGCCAACGCCAGTGAGTTGGTTCTCTGGACGTTTCACCAAGTGATGACTCCAAAGCGTACTGAGCAACGGATGTCCATCAGCTCTGTAGAGTGGGTCCTGCGTGTATGCTTCTTTCCAACACACCAAGTCGTTGCCATCATCCTCGCTGCGGACTTGCCAGCAACAGGTGTTGCCGCTGAAGAAAGCCACGTTCCCACCCTTAGCGATGTAGGCCTCAAGATGATCGCGCATGGGCGCTGACCAGTACTCATCATGGCCGACGCTGAGGACGAGTTGGTAGTGCTCGAGGATCTCTGGGTGAAACTCAAGGTCACTATTGATCGCATAGTCGAGCTCGTAGCCGTTGCCTTCCGCCCACTGGATGAAAGGAAGGTCCCAATTGCGATCGAGCCCAGTGAACGGACGCTGGAAGCTCACTCGACGGCCAAGCTCGTCACCTGGTTCATGGATCTTGTCCCAATGCGCGGGTCCCCAGTAGGTGTAGAGGCTGAATCCGCCCCAGCCATTGTAGGCATTGTATGTGTTCGTCGCGAGTTGCAGGAGGATCTTCGTATCACGGCCAGGCTGCGAAGACCTCACGACAAAGAACATGCGATTGCTCAGCGTCTCGCCCGAACGCGCACGGGCTTCATAGCATCCGCTTGTCCACGTCGACGGAATCTTTACGGAGAATGCGGAAGGCCAGTCGCAGCCGTGGGAACTGGCATTCTTGGGAACCGGGTGATTTCTAACAGAAATGTCGCCCTTGCGCCAGACCACCTTGCTTTCGACTCCAAGTCTTGCGATCTCAACATCGACCTTGGTTAAGCTCGATGAGAGATGGAACGTGACTTCCTCCTCTGGGGCGTAGCTTCGCTTGGCCGGGTAGCCGTGAATAGAGGACTCTTCAGCAAGCGCCGCCGACGTGAGGAAATGAAGCGCAATCAGGACTCTGAAGAAGGCGTTGTTTCGCGTAGGCATTGATTCAAGGGGACAAGGTCTCTGGAGAGCTTACCCCACGCCAACGCCGCTCGGCCATCCAGAAACACCTCTCACTCCTCCTTCACTCTTTCGCCGTGAACTCTAGGATACGGATGAAGGAGCGGCCGCGATTGGGCATCTTGGGATCGAGGCGTTGTTTCTCTTTCCACAGATGGCCCAGGCGGGCACGTTGTTTCGTGGTCATGCCTTCCATCCGTTTATCGACATAGGGCTGGTGGTTGCTGGGATTGTAGGCTTGGGGAGTTTGTACGTGTCGATTTCAGCGAGCAGCTTCTCAAGGCCGTTGGGTGGCGTGCTGGCACCGGATCCCCAAGTCGGCGCGTCTGCAAGGACACTCGCATAGATGTCTTGAAGCTGTTTCTTGAGGCGTGCCACGAGTTCGGGATGCTGTGCGGCGATGTCTGTTCGTTGATTAGGATCGTTCGAGAGATCGTAGAGTTCGAACTTCTGAAAGCCGCCGTTGCCAGCCTTGATCGCGGTGCTCCAGGATTCTTGGAATTGGTTGAGGCTCACGAATTCTCGTCGTAGTTTCTCCGCTTCTGGGTTCTTGAAACTGCTATTGTAGAGGAGGCAGAAGAACTCTTTACGGTTGGGCATCTCTGGGTCGAGGCGCTGCTTCTCTTTCCACAGTTGGCCGAGACGGGCGCGCTGTTCGGTGGTCATGCCTTCGAGGCGCTTCTCGACATACGGCTGGTTTTTCCAGGCGTCGTAGGCTTGTGGGAGTTTGTGAGAGTCGATCCCGCTAAGAAGCTTCTCGACGTCGCTTGTGGAGCGATTCATTGACTCTATCTTCGATCCCCGGATTAGTGTATCTGCGAGGACGCTGGTGTTGATTTCGTGAGATCTCTTCTTAAAACGCTATAGCTTCCCAGTGAGAGCGACGGGACATAGCCCGTTACGATTACTTGATGTGGAGGATATACGTTCGGTCCGAAGCTGCTGATCTCGGTCCCCGAGCTGCACGAATTTGCACCACATGAACCCCTTCTCTCGTTGGTGTTCCTGTGAGCGCTCCCTTCTTGCGATCGAATGTTAGGCCCACTTGTGCTGAACCCGAGCCTTTCGCGCGGATCTCTTCTGTGAGTTGCTCTCTTTTCTCGGGGGATAGGTCTTTTCGGCCAAACACACTGCGTGTTTGGAAGGCGATGTCCCAGATCGCTGAATCGGCATCCGCCTTAAACTGTATCGAATAAGGTTTTCCAACGCGAGCGATTGGTAATTTGGCCGGACTGCTAATCTTGGGAGGCACTTCACCACGGATAAAGTCGCACGTGATCGCTCCAGAGGGCTGCATTCCCGGAACGATAGCGAAGGCCCGGATCGTCGTCGTTTCGCTGATGGAAAAGGGCTTCACATACACAGGAGAGTCTGCAGTGGGTTTGGAGTCGTCTGTCGTGTAGTGGATGGTGGCGCGGGGCGAGGCGGCAATGAGTGACACGCTAGTCTTCTT
>Ga0222717_10000480_pt1 | contig 34549 bp, 61 predicted proteins | sample C33_18DmetaG_FD_165053 | JGI IMG/M metagenome (GOLD analysis project Ga0222717, IMG submission 165053) | Estuarine water microbial communities from San Francisco Bay, California, United States - C33_18D | ecosystem: Environmental > Aquatic > Marine > Unclassified | place: USA: California... | reverse complement strand
CAATTATATCTCACTTTCCATAAATTGTCAACAATTTTTTTCAAGTTGGTCATGGGGAAGAATGGTTTGGGCAAGTCTTTTTCTTAAAAGGATTTACTAAGTAATATTTGATTATTAACAACTACTAAAGTAGCTCCAGTATTCATAATATTTAGAGCTAGGCCACGCTCTTTCTCACTGAGGTCGCGTCCTAACAGGTTGTATACTAATGCATTAGTTGCGGCTTTAACTAGTAAGAGTTTTCCTACAGAAGGTTTTGAACCGAAAATAGGGTTGCCTTCTGCAAGACCGCACTCTGGAGTACATTTTATTACTTTGTAAGTTTGTGCAGTATCTATCAACTGCATTGATAGATAGTACTTGTACTTATTCTGCTCGCTCTCAGTCCACGTGCCGTAGGTGTTAGTTGCACACCCTGTCGATAATAATACTATAATTATAAATAATTTTTTCAAGGTGCTCTCCTTTGCGCTGTGATTGTAGGTACATTTTACTCTGCTTTGAATAGCTTGTCAAGAATTTTTTTTGTTACACCCTTTTGGTTCTCTCGTTTCTCTTAAAGTTGTACGTGGAGAGGAGCGCGGCCGCGCTGCTTATAACCAAGTCGTCTAACCGCCCCCTCCCTTATGCTTTTTTATTCTAAGCAAGGGGTAGACAAGGGCAAGGCATTGCTCTATAATGTTTACATCAACTAAGGGAAGGGCTTGACATGAAAAGATTTATCGATTACACACTACTTGCTATTTTTGCAACTGTTATGGCGGTATCTGCGATTGGCGCTTGCTTCTGCCTGATCTTGATGCTATAATAAAACCTCAATTACTTACTATGGAAATAAAAATTATGACAGATATTAACTACACTCCCGAAATGGTCGCGATTCTTAAAGCCGCTCAACCTATCAACTATGCTAAGGCTCAAGAATTAGCCAAGCAATTAGATCGAGGCGTTCGTTCTATCATCGCCAAGACTAAGCGCGAGGGCTTCGACTATATCAGCAAGCCAGCACCTGCCAAGAAAAAAGCCGCACCTAGCAAGGCCGATATGGTCGCGGCTATCTGCTCGGCTCTTGATATGGATACGTGCGAGGGGCTAGAGAAATCGACTGGCTCGGCTCTAAATAAATTGCTTTCATCGCTTGCATAACTAGGAAAAGCCCTGTATAATCAGGGCTTAACCACTGGAGATTTTTATGAATATACCAACTTTTTCTGGCTACACTGGCTCGGTACTAATGGCAATCTTTGCTTTTACTATGCAACCTTTGGTTGCTATTGTAGGGCTTGCTCTCTTGACTGTTCAGGCGGTCGATGCTAAGATGTATAACCTAGTCGCGCTCAATCTGATATCTATAGGCGGCTTTCTAACTAACTACATGGGTGCATTATAATGCAATATAAAATCTGGGATTTAGATGGTACGGTGATCGACTCAAGCCACCGTTATAGCACACTGGCAAATGGTGATATTGATTTGCCTAGATGGATTGCTGACAATACACGCGAGAACATCGAACGCGATTCATTGCTACCACTGGCGCGGCTTATGCGTTCCAACTATCAACAGGGCGATATTGTTATAATCTGCACTGCCCGCGTTCTAGGTGTTTGGGATCATGTATTTTTAGCAGATCACGGCATTAAAGCGCACCATATTTTATCGCGTGGACTTGGTGACAATCGCGGTGACGCTGAGATGAAACGCTCCAAATTGCTCGCGCTATTCGCTGACCTCAAGATACCGTTTGCCCGTTGGACTCGTAACGCTACATTTTACGATGACAATCAAGGCGTGTTAGATATGGCAGAAAAATTTGGCATTCGTACCCGAAATGCTGTAAAATTAAATCTTCAATTAAGGGCTTAAACCATGAGACATTTTTATCTGATCGTAGACACTGAAACAACCAAAAAACAGACCGTTGCCGATTTTGGCGCGGTTGTTATGACTAAACAGGGGCGCATTGTTGAGCAATTTGGCGCAATGGTTCACGGACACTTTGGCAAACTGCCGCTATTCTCTGACCCATCCGCTGACCCTGCCGCATTCTGGTCTGAGCAATCCGCACAGAGACGCGCAAAAAACTATGACGATATGCTCGAATCTGGCGAACGCTCAATATCTAGCGTTTCACTAATCAATCAATGGCTGGCTGGCGTAAATGCTCGCTATAATCCTGCGCTGACTGCTTACAATATCGCTTTTGATCTTGGAAAATGCCGCAATACTCGCATTAACTTGGGCATTTTCAATTCTCGCTTTTGCCTAATGAAAGCCGCGAAACGCCAGATTGGTGCGCTTGCAGAATATCACGCTTTTTGCAACACTCACGGTTTTTTGACTGCTAAACTCCGCAATCCTAGCATGACCGCTGATACTATGGCAAAATTTATTTATGGTTTAGATCTGCCAGACGAACCCCACACCGCGCTCGAAGATGCGCGAGATTATGAAGCCCCGATTCTGACCAAAATCCTAGAATCGGTCACGCGCAAACAACTACTGGAGCTAGGAAGATGAGCTTGATACCTGAAAAAGAGGCGGAATTTCTCCGCCTCAAAATGCAAATGGAAATAATCCGCACGATTTGCCCAATGATAATGATTCTTATTCAGCTTTTTATCATTATCGAAATTTACTGAAAAATGTTCCACGTGGAACACCGCACAAAAACCCAAATGATAATATTCTCATTTGGGTTTTTTGCATTTTTCTGCAAATGCAAATGATAATCATTCTCAATTGGCTTTTTCCAATTTTTTGGCGCGGGGGCGCCTGTGCGAAAGTGAAGTACTTTTTCGAATGTTACCCAGAAATGTGTGACCAACTTGGTAATCAGGGTCATAGTCTATATTTTGGCGCGGGCGCGCCAGTAGTAGTGCGACGACGATTTGCGTCGGATGCTCTGCGCCGATTATACAGTACGCGAGCGAGCGTGTCAAGTCTTTTCTGTGACTTTGAGCAAATTCGAGCAACTATTTTCCGATTGCTTAAAAAGGCGCCGAAAACAGTATTAAATTGGCGCCGATTATACAGTACTCCAGCGATGCTGTCAAGTACTATTTGCGAGTTGCTGCAAATTCGAGGAAATTAAAGGTAGTCTCTGAAACCTGCGGCGGGTGCGAGATAATTGTGGAAAATTTTGGTAGATTTGGGAAAATAAAACTTGACACGCTGAGGTCGTGTCCGGCCCCCGGGAATTAAGTTGCGTTAGGTCACCGTGTTTGCCCGAAAGTTGTTGACAACATGGTGATGTGCGCGTATAATACATTTATAAATTAAGAAAACAACCAATTAGGAGATCGACATGACAAACGTATACACAGTAACATTCAACATCGCAGACGGATCTTTTGAATTCTATAGCAAAGAAGCATGGAAAGTGCAGATTGCTGAGTGGCGTAAAGAGCTGGAACTAGAAACCTCTTATGAAGCTGAGGATATTGCAATGATGGACTACTATGAAGTAGTAGAGTTGCTGTGGGGCGATGAGATGTTTATTGACTTCGTAACTCCTGCAAAGATCAAATAGTTGTTGACAACATGCTCTTTTCAACGTATAATTACCTTATAAACTTAAAAAACAAATATTTTTCGGGAGAAAAAATTATGACTGAAGTAACACGCACCCCCAACTACACAGAAGAAATGGTCGATGCTATGGTAGCAGACTATCAAGATAACCCAACCAAAGACACAGTAGCAAAGCTGTCTGCTGAGTTCGGCAAGACTACACGCTCTATTGTTGCTAAGCTGGTTCGAGAAGGAGTATATGTAGCTGCTCCACGCGTAACCAAGACTGGTGCTCCAGTAGTACGAAAGGCGGAGCTTGTTTCCCAGATTCAAGATGCACTTGGTGTTGAGTTGGCAACTCTTGAGAAGGCTTCTAAAGCTGACCTAGAGAAGCTGTTGTGGCACGTTGCAGGAGAAAGCAAGTAGTGTCGGCTCGGCAAAGATATGAAGGTTTAGCGTGGTTCATAGTCACGCTATTCTTCTTCCCGACAGTATTAGTGATAGCAGAATTATTGAGCAGATAAAAAATAGTTCTTGACGATTTGGTTAAATGTTAGTATAATAATGTTTCAAAAGTGAGGAAAGGAATGCACTGATAAAGCATCTCCCTGTACCCTCACTAGCAAGTCCAGTACGATGCTTGAGTGATAAGCCCTAACCTTTGGTGTAGCTTTGATCTCGCAGACAGCTGGCACAGCCTACCTACTTGAGGCTGTCTAAAGCGTATGGCAGTAGGGGTTGTTTATATCTTTCCGCCGAGTGAAAGGGAGGTTTGTGTTCGTAGACTCTGTTGTATCCTGTCACAAAAATCAGGAGTCGAGGTGTAATCTTTAGTGGTTACGAGGTGTGTTGAAGGGAAGGTATCCACACCACTTATTCCTAGTAAGAAACTCTTGCCCTCCTTGTGAGGGCTTTTTTTCGCATGTTCTAAAATATTTCTTGACAGAATTCCTCAGAACCTGTATAATAATACATTAAACAGGAGAAGAGTATGACATACGATTTGCAACAATGCAGTAACACTGGTAATTGGTGGATAATGTCGCAAGATGAAGAAGGTTATAGGCAGATAGAGCGTACCTTAAGTGCAGATCTAACGGCCTCTCAAGCTTGGATGTATCTTAAAAACTATATAGAGGAGATAAACAATGTCTAAAGTAATAGAGTTTCCTACATCTGAAAGAAAAGCAGTAGCACTTCTACAGCAATTAGAGTCAGGTGCTGAAGATTTAGAAGAGTTATATCAGCTTCTGGATAATTTACACTCACAACTCCATAAAGCTGAAGAAAGTGCAGAAAAGGTAGAAGCTACTTATAATAAAAATATGAGAGAATACGTTAAACACGTGCCCATAGCTGAAGTGCCTCTAGTGCTGATGCAGTACAGTAGTGAAGCTAAGATGAGTATGAGCGAAGACTTGCAAGTGAGCTTTAGCTTTGAAGGAGAAGAGAATGAAGATTAAAGACGACATGCTTGAAAAGTGGGAGTCAGGAGACTATACAATCTATGATATTGCTGACGAGTATGATACAACTCCTGAAGCAGTACTAAACTTACTCGGACTAGTGGAGAACCCGTTTTGAATTACAACGAAGAGCAAACCAAGTACATAGTTGCGGGGTATCAGCAAAGCCCAACTATGACTACAGTACAGAATCTAGCTGATGAACTCGGTAAGAGTACTAAGTCTATAATCGGAAAATTAAGTAGGGAGGGAGTTTATGAAAGAGCTATTTACAAAAACAAGAGTGGGGAATTACCTGTTACTAAAGTGGAGATCGTTAGTAGTATCGCTACAAATCTGGGAATTGAGATGGAGTATCTGGCGGGCCTCGAAAAAGCTCCAAAGTCAACGCTCCAAGCTCTTGAAGTCGCTACGGGGATGGAGCAAGAAGCATGATGGAAGAAAGTGATTTTTGGCAAGGAATGTTAGTACTAGTATTTGTTTGCTGGCTGTTAGAGAGTTGTGGTATGATTTAACCTCGCCACGGGGACAATGCGGGAACCTTCAACTAGAAATGGTTGAAGGTTTTTTATTAACTAGGAAAAAGAGGTAGTGATTGGTGCTAGGAAGGATGAGATATGTACAAATTGTAATCAATTGTGGTAAAGGAGTACGGAGTTTTATGATTTTTGCGGTTGGGCCAAATAATCGGCTCTTAGCATAGTTGTAGTAAAAAGGGATTTTTAGTTAAATTGATTAAGGACTGCTTTGTCGATACGAGTGTATCACAGTCCTGTTTGATTATTCATAGTCATCAACAATTGATCATAGACTCTCGTAGTTGATGAGCAGTATATGTATGATTTATAATAATCAGTTTAATCAAAGACAACACAGTAGAGGCGTTACTCTTACGTTCCACGCCTCCTGTAACATCGCCTTCATTAAAACAATTATTATCTAGATGAGAGGAAGTGATGATTGATCTTGTTGTTGATCATAGTCATAAAATATGTATTTATTATATCACACAAATTGAAATCTGTAAAGGTCTAATTTTTGCTTAGGTTCATTGTTCAAAACTGATTGAAAAGTGTAGAATATGAAGCTGACATACATAATTTATTTTTCTGGTCTATCGATTTCCCTTCTTTCCTACCTTGCGAAACCTTTTCATAGCTCATCTTCATGCCAGTACATCTTATCCCTCGCATAGTGTGTAAACAATGAGGGAAATATACCGTGTACTAGCAGTGCAAAAGCCATACTCCAAGCGTGGTAGAGATGCTCAAAGTACCCCATCTGTATCTCTTCAAGATGCTTCATAGTACTGTAAATATGCTGAGAGGCGTTTCATCTATAACTACCTCACTTCTCTCGAACAGAGAGCGTAGATAATGCTCTTTATCAAGAAGATACTCTCTATTCTCAAGAAGATACTGTTCTTTATCAAGCCGTGGCTCACCGTAGCTGTCTCGCTCGTTGCAGTTCTCGACCCACATATTATGAACAAACATATCATAGTCTGTCATTACGAGCTTACTTCCATTTCTGCGATTTTGGAAATTGCTTTAAAGAATTCTGCTTTTTCTTCGAAGATAAAGCTTTTGCAAAGCCATCCATCGTTTTGGTCTCTACCGTTTACTCTTAGGATGAAACCGTTCTGTGCGATATCAAACTCGTGCTTCTCATCTACTGCTTTAAATTGTTCAAACATTGTTTAGCTCCTTAAATTTAGTCATTCTAAAGTTTTTAGTAAGTTGACCACCTTTGGTGTTCTCAAAGTGATCGAGTAAGTTAGGAAGTAGTATTTCTGTAGGTACATACGCTTTAGCTGTAATCCTCATACCCTTCCTCTGCCCTATCCAAGCTCCCTTAATATTCTGAAAGTGACGCTCAATAGTAGCTTTGTTATCTGACCAGTCGGGTCGTCTTGCCCCGTGGTTAAAGTTAAATTGATCCGTAGTAGAGATCTTATATTCATAGAGATTGCCGTGCTCGTCCTGAGCATCAGCTCCCTTATCTCCTGCTACTAGAGTATGACCAAGTTCATGTGCTAGAGCTATTTCTCCTAGCCCTCCCTTACTTAGGTCTACACCTTCTGGCATAACATCGAAGGCTTTCTCCAGTGCCTCTACTACTTCACTGTACATTAACGTACAAACGCTGTAAGATCAGGCTCACGATAGTTCGGTCCTTTCATGACCTTGCCATCTTCACGGTACATAGGTCGACCGTCTTCACCTAGTTTAGTCATATTGCTGCTATGAACTTCGTCAAAACACTCATCAAGGTCAATGCCAAAACTGTGACCTGCACCATATACAACGTAAAGAATGTCTGTAAGTGCATCGGCAATTTCAAGCATACTCTTTTTACTAAGCCCATCTCGTAACTCCTGTACTTCTTCTTCAATTAGATCGAGGCGTAATGCCGCGAGGTTAGTATCAGGCATCTTCGGCATGTAGAGTACTTCCTGACCGAAAGCCTCCATGAAGTCGCCTACCATTTCAAAATTTGTTATTTTCATTGTTTTTCCTTTTTCCGATTTATGTATATATTATACGTTTAAATCAGTTATTTGTCAAGAGACTTTTATCGTTTGTTGATGAAAATTTTCAAAGTACGACCACCATCTTGATAACTGAATTCTAGCTTTTCATCCAGCTCCAGGTATTGAGTTAAAAGACGTCCTTCTTTTATTACTTCAAGACGGTTGACGAAGAAAAACGGCTCAACTTCTTCTTCAACCTTATCTTCAACCCTACCAAAAATCCTCTTCCAGTTCTCCCTACCTTCTTCAGAGAGACCCTTTGACTGAATACTATCTCCAGTTATATCGTTTTTAGTGCTCATTCCCTATTCTCCTTAACACTGTTAGTTTCTGTTCATCTGTCATTATCATCCACTCCCTTATTTCATCAGGAGTACGCTTACAACCTAAGCACGAACTCTCTGCGGGGTCGTACAGACATGTGCCTATGCAAGGCGACTTGACAGTAGTTCTTTTATTTTGTCGTTCCATAGTATCTTAAATTCCACGTTGTGTGCTTTGTCTCTGGCAACTAATAATAATGATACCTTGTGCCAAAAATCTCTCATCTTATGTTCGTCCGTTACGCTGTGCTTTGATGATTCGCCAGCAGCTATCGCTACTTCTTCTCGTAATATTTCAAGTTCATTCATCATTCTTCTCCCGAGTATCACCCAAACAGCCCCCATCCGTGATTGGCTATAGCGTTGAGTATGATTGCCATGCAAGTAAGCATGTGTGTAATCCACCAAGTAGTTCTAATTAAGGCGATTGTATCTGCCTGTGCATCGGTCTCTCCAACTTTCTCTCCTAGGCTTTTCGCCCACAATCTCCATAACTTTCTCATTCTACCCCAAGTCCTTAGTTTCATTCTTGCCCTCCTTACGGAATCGCTTATTATATTGGCGTTTGATTTTTTTCGCCACGCCTGAGTTTGCAAGATAGCAGTAGTACTTACGTGCTTTTGTAAGTGCATCCCACTCTGCTCCACCTTTCATAGGTATTCGTTTCTTTTTCATAGCCATTCCTTTATAATGTTTACCATAATTAATACGCCACACATCAAGTTGATTCCTACTATAAGTGACCTTATAACGCCGATGGCATTCTCGTCTGAAGCGTTGTACCCATCTTCTTCATCGAACGCCCCTAGAGCATGTTTCCATACTCTCCACCACCTAACCATTAAATCTCTCCTGATACCACTCTTGGAAAGCATCGCAATCTTCTGAAAGCTCAAAGCTCACCGTATCAGTATAGTTGTCAGTGAACTGTTTAATATCGTATCTCCATTGAAAGCAGTGCTTTTTACACCAATCTTTTACGTCACTGCGTAAATCAGTATGAACGTGTACTAGAAAATATGCGGCCATTTTCCATTTATTTTTATAGTCAACTATTTCTTGCGGTGTCATTATACATTCTCCCAAAGTAAGTCTGTTAGTATTGCTTCATAGGCATATGCCTCAATTTCCCACGGGGTCTCAGCGTACTCAAGCTCTACACAATCGATAGTTCCCGAAGCGTGCTTCCATACGTGGTCAATCATATTAATTTGGTTTTTGCAGAACTGCTTTGCATGTGTAAGCTCGTGCGCAAGATTGCTCGCAATCTCATGAGGCTCGTATGCAATTACTTCGTTATCTTCGTACTTCCAGTGAGTTCCTACAATGATTGCGGACTCGATATCGTCACCCTCACAGAAACCTGCATGAGTGCCTGTCTTGTCGGCAAACTTCTTGAAACGAATGTTGATGTCATAGGTGACACCTTCGGGGAATAGGGCTACGATACATTCGTCAATGAACGTATCATACTCTGGAAATCTTTTGCCTTCGGTGGTTACTTTTATCATAATTCTTTCTCCAATTTATGAAACTATTATACACCTTATTCAGCAAGCTGTCAAGACTTATTTCAAGGAAAGAGGGTTCTTTGCCAGTTTTTCTTGTCGTTTTCTTTCTCTTGCAACTGCTGCAGCTTTTTTCTTTTGTTTTCTTGTAGTCGGCTTTTCGTAGTACTCTTTTTCTCTGTAGTCGTAGAGTTTATTACTGTCGTTGATCTTACGCTTAAAAATTCGCAGTGCTTGTTCAACATTACCGTTCCGTACTTTAACATTCATTCATCATCCTCTTTGTCGATATAAATCCACAAAGAAAGTAAACAAAAAATTATTGTCCATTGTATTAGTGTCACTTTATAAACCTATATCCTCGCTTACGTAGGTAAGCTACCTGGTTACGAATAGCCTGTTCAGATCTGTCAGGTAATAACGAACACATCTCGTCAATACACGCATGATAATAGTATCTTGCAAGCGTTTTACGCTCCTTATCTGTCCAAGGCTTACTTTTATATTTTTTCATGGAAGTATTATATCGAAATGGGAGTGTCTTGTCAAGAAATTTTTTTGAGAACGCCCAAAAATATATCTTGACATTTAGCATGTTTTTCAGTATAATTCACCCATAAAAGAGATAAAAATATTTAAGGTCAAAAAGGAAAGTTCTTGACTTATTATCTATTTGTGCGTATAATAGTTATTCTGAAGTGGACAAACCAATCCAAGAAACGGAGAATTTATGTTAGAACTATCAGTACTAATGTTTTGTATAATAGGTTGTGGAATAACTTGCCATGCCTTAGGAAAACAAGAAGGAATCGAAAGCACTATTGAACACTTAGTAGATCAAGGAATGCTTAAACTCGATGAAGAATAAGCTAATAATACGCGAGGAGATTAAGGCAGACAATAGCCTTACTTACGTCGTAGAAGACAAGTATACAGTATATATGCTAACAGGCAACTTAGCCTGTGCAGAAGAATTAGTAAAACAACTCAAACTAGAATATAAAATGGAGCAAGAAAATGCCAGCTAAGTTTAAAGAATCAGTCAAAGTATTAGTAAATCGCGAAGCTAAGAAGTATAAGACGGTTAATTATTTTATGCACGCTACTCCGCTACAAGAGTTAGTAAGTGCGTATGAGAACACAAACACCACACCTAAGCGTAAGCAAGCTCTTCGAAATGAGCTAGTACGCCGCAAGGTATCTGTGTGAAGAAAGTAGTAATATACAGCAAAAGCAAGTGTAATTTCTGCACGCAAGCAGTTCGTGCTTGCAAGCAACTATGCCAGCTAGATAAAGAGTTCAACCATGTAGTATTAAAACTAGACGAAGATTATACCAGACTAGAATTTAAGACTATCTTCCCCAACGCGACAACTGTACCACAAATTATTGTGGATGGTGTACAAATTGGTGGATGGGAAGAGTTCAAACCTAGAGTAATGGCAAGAATACAGGGAGAGTAGTCTCCCCTTTAAGCAGGCTACAACTGGGTAAAGACCCAAGAAGTATGGAGAAAATGTAGTGAAGAAGAGAGAAGAGGCCGTGTGTTATTTATGCAACATGGTTACAGCAGTAAGCTGTTTAGCCTTGCCGTTTATAACAATATACGCTAGCGCAGCAGGTATGTAAGTAACAGGAGAATCACATGAACAGAGAACAAGTACAGAAACAATTAGCAGTAGACGAAGGGATAGTAAACGAAGTTTACTTAGACCACCTAGGTTATCCTACTTTTGGAATAGGACACCTCATCTTAAAAGATGATCCCGAATACGGGTTTGCCGTTGGGCATTCTGTCGAGCCAGAAAGAGTAACCGAAGCGTTCCAACGTGATTTAGATATTGCTATTGATGAGTGCAAACGCCTCTATGATATGTGGGACTCCTTTCCAGAGGAAGTTCAAGAGATACTCGTCAACATGATGTTTAATCTTGGACGACCTCGACTTAGTGGCTTCAAAAACATGAAGAAAGCACTGGACATGGGCGCTTATAAGACTTCTGCCAAAGAGGGTAGAGATTCTTTGTGGTATCGTCAAGTGGGCAATCGTGCTGAGAGGTTGATGACTAGGTTAGAAAATGTCTAAAATTTTGATGGGGATTATAGCAGCGATGGGAGTCGGGGGATACCTCTACTACCAGACTGCTATAGTACCTATGAAAAATAAATTAGAAGAACAAACGGCAGTAATACTTGCCCAAGACTTGCGAGATCAAGAGCAAAAAGCTACAATCGTCGCAATACAAGAGACTATGGAGAAGACAGCAAAAGCAAGTGCAAATCTTCAAAAGCAGAATCAACAGTATGAAACTCAGATGACCGACTACTTGGACATCTTTCGCAGACATAACATAGCGCAGTTAGCTAGTGCAAAGCCTGGTTTAATGACTACGCGAGCGAACAAAGCCACGGAGAAAGTATTCAATGAAATTGAAGATATTAGCAAGCGCATTAACGCTCTTAACGATTAGTGGATGTAGTTTACTACAGCAACCACCTCGTGAAGTAGAGGTTATATCTACACCGATAGAAATTATAATCACTCAGCCTATCATGCCAAGACCTCTTGATCTCAAGGAGCCGAATTGGTATGTAGTATCTGATACTCGAATAGCAAACAAAGACGGTCTATATCCCGAAGGTTATACCTATTTCGATAAGTTCGTAGACGACATCAAAAAGAAGCATGGTGGCGATCTAGTATTTATCGCAATGAGTGTAGCAGACTACGAGTTAATGTCCTACAACACACAAGAGCTAAAGAGATATATTAACCAGCTCGGCGAAGTTATAGTATACTATAAAGACGTAACCACCCCCAGTAAAACTCCACCTATTGAAGAATAATTCTTGACAGTGTTTCCAAATTCGCGTATAATATATATTCAATTTACGGGAGAGTTACAATCAACCTTTTTTACCTAGACGAAGATCTCGACAAGTCTGCCGAGTACCACGTTGATAAACACGTCAACAAGATGATACTCGAAGCGGCACAGCTTATTAATACAAACCTCTGGATAGATCATCTGTTCGGTTTTGTACCACGTGCTATTACTAAAGAAGAGAATAAGATCCTTCAGACTACTCGGAAAGAACAGAAAGAGTTAGCTATGGAAGATCGTATCTTTCCGTATCTACCCACAATGCAGAATCACCCTAGTTGTGTATGGGTGCGTTCTTCATTAGAGAACTACTACTGGACAAACTGCTATGCTTTTGCTCTTGGTAGCGAAGCACATTATCGTTATGGTAGTGATCACAAAAGTCTTGCAATGCTTTATGCCTTGCCAGAACCTAAACACATGGAAGACCACGGCTTCACTCAATTTGCCTTGGCAATGACAGAGGAGTTAAAAGACAATGATAATCCTATACAGTCTTATCGTAATTTCTATATGCTCGACAAAGCTACGTTTGCTTCGTGGAAGTATAGAGACAAACCACATTGGTGGGACGAAGAACTAGCCGATTATGACAAACGAATTTCAGGACAATAAAATGACAGTAAGATTAATATCAGCATCACACGACAATTTATTAGAAGATATCGCAATGATGGCTAGGGTATCAAACCCTAGTAACCAGTATAATACTGAAACTTCAGAGAAGTTAGTAAAGTATCTAATTAAGCACAACCACTGGTCGCCTTTTGAGATGGCTAGTATTACTCTGGAAATTAATACTACACGGGATATAGCGCATCAAATCGTTCGTCACCGTAGTTTTGCTTTTCAAGAGTTTAGCCAACGCTATGCCGACCCTGCGGCAATGGGATACCCTTTTGAGTTAAGAGAATGTCGAATGCAGGATGAAGCAAACAGACAGAACAGTGTTGAAACTACAGATCATACTCTAACTGCAAAGTGGGTACTTAAGCAGAAAAGAGTTATAGCAGCAGCTGAAGGCGCGTATAACTGGGCACTTGATAACGGCATTGCTAAAGAGCAAGCTAGAGCTGTGCTTCCAGAAGGCTTAACGAAGACTCGTCTTTATATGTCAGGAACTGTAAGATCGTGGATTCATTACATTGACGTAAGAACTACACCAGGTACACAGAAAGAACATATGGACGTTGCACGAGAGTGTGCGTACACAATTAATAAGTTCTTTCCTATGATTAAGGATTTCTGCCATGAGTGAAGGGAAGAAGTACGATAGTGGCAAGGCTAAGATGCATTTATTGCCTACCAAAGCCTTGTTTGAAGTAGCTAAAGTACTAACCTTTGGTGCCGATAAGTATGGTGAAGAGAACTGGAGAGAGGTTGCAGATGCGCAGAACAGATATGCAAGTGCTAGTCTAAGGCATTTATTCTCTCATCTTGACAAAGAAGAGTTAGACGAAGAAACAAATTATTCACATCTAGCACACGCAATTTGTTGCTTGATGTTTAAACTAGAATTAGAATTGGAGAGTAAAAGTGAAGAGGGTAAAGAAGAAGGATTACGAGAATCTCACAGCGAAGAACATCGAAAAGGTGATAAGCCTTCTAAACCCGAGTTCTTCGGACGAACCTACGACCCCCACAAAACCGATAACTAAAAAGCAAGCGTGTGACATCTTAAACATTGCCTACAATACTACTAGGCTAAGTAATATTATAGAAGAGTATAATGAGCAAAAACAGTATACCAAAAAACGTAAAGCAGGTCTGCGAGGCAGGCCAGCGTCTGATGCAGAGATCAATGAGGCGTGTTCGAGCTTCCTCGGAGGAGATACTATATCAGATATTTCTAAACGACTCTTTCGTTCAGCAGGGTTTGTACGCTCAATTCTTGAAAGAGTTGGAGTCCCATCAAGACCCACAAACAAAGAAGAAAGACTGATCCCACACTATTTTCCAGATGAGTGTGTCGCAGAAGACTTTAAAAATGAGGAGATTGCATGGTCTGCTCAGTATCATAGTACCGTTATAGTCAAGAACAAACTGACACCTGAGTATGTAAATTCTAAAAAAGGCATGTCTCCCGTTGACTATGAGAGTAAGTATGGCTGTCCTTGCTACAGTATTTATGTAGTACAGAAGATAGACAGTGAAGATACATATTTTTCAAATGTACAAACTGGAGGTTTCAGTGCCTATGCTCCAGCATATGAACTGGGAAAGCTGACTCATTTAGAAAAGTATGGAGTAAATTTGGAGAGGTTGTAAAAAATATTTCTTGACAAGAAGGTTAAAATTGCCGTATAATATCTTTTCAAATTAAGGAGAATAACATTGGGCGACCGATTCTATACTCAACAACTCAAAACTCTGGGCGACTGCCCAGGAAACAAAAACCCTAACAAGAGGACACGCAAAGTGGCTTGGGACGACGATAAGAAAGCAGAAGCAGTAACTTTATACGAAGCAGCATCACCTACTCCAGAGACTAGCATGGAGATTGTAAAAGATATTGCAGAAGAACTAGACGAATCACCTAACGGTGTTCGCATGATTTTAACAAAAGCTGGCGTTTATGTTAAAAAGACCCCCGCTGCTAAGTCTAGCAGTGGAACTACAGGAGGAGGAGGCGGCACTCGTGTCTCTAAAGCAGCAGCGGCAGAAGCCCTTATTGCAGTTTTAGGCGATGCAGGTCAGGATGTTGATGAAGAGATTATCTCTAAGTTGACTGGTAAAGCCTCACAATACTTTACTGCGATAATTACCAAAATTAACGAAGCATAAGTAACCCACCCCACTAGATTCGTCTAGTGGGGTCTTTTTGTATCTATAGAAACGACCTTGCAGTATGTATGTTCACAATAATGATTGCTGAAATACTACAAAGGAGCTATAGTGAAAAAGCAAGAACTGGCACAGTTAGTGCACACATATGGAGACGCTATTATAACTTACCGTAGCGAGCACTCTAAAAAACTAAAGTACAATGTTTGTACCTTAGATTTCTCTACTCCCTACATTCAAAAGAAGAAGAATAGGGCAAAAGAAACGGACGACAACCTTCTTTTCTTCTGTTGGGATACGGACTCATATCGACTACTTAGACCTGCTAACGTGTCTAGTGTTGTACCACTATCTGCTATTCTCAAGAATGAGGGCAGATAATGGAACTACACGAAGCTCCCGAAGCATACTCCAGAGTTATTCACTATGATGAAGTCAAAGAGATACAGGTAAGACTGACTATCAATACCTTTAGGGGTGTTGAGTATTTGCATCTGCGTAAATATTATATGGACTTTGACGAAGAGTGGAAACCTACCCCTGAGGGAGTAGCAATGCCGCTTGACCTTACCAACTCCAGAGAACTCTTTATGGGATTAGTAGAGATACTATCACTAGCAGAGTCAAAGGATATGGTAGAAGAACATTTCTCCGATCTTATCCAGGATCTGTATAAATAGTTCTTGACAATCTTGCTAAAGTCCCGTATAATATACTTTCTTATTTAGGAGAATACCATGCAGGACTTTTTAGACAGAATGAGTAAGTTGTACTATGAAGGTACACCTGCTGTCTCTGATGCGGAATTTGATATTCTTGCAGACAGACATAGCTATAACAAAGTAGGTTACACTGTTACTGACGCGGTTTCGCATACGTATCAAATGTACTCTTTGCAGAAGTGTTTCGATATAGACAAAGCCCCTCTTAATGTCAAAGAGTGTCAGTATACTCCTAAGTTGGATGGTGCAGCAGTATCTCTGCTATATGTCAACGGTACTCTTGAACTCGCCCTCACTCGTGGGGACGGTATTCAAGGCCGCGACATTACTGATAAGATGCGTGAGTTAGTCCCTAACGAGATTAACGATACTCGTCTTATTCAGGTCACAGGAGAGGTTGTTGCCCCAAGCAGTGTACCTAACTCTCGTAACTTCGCTTCGGGGTCTCTCGGACTTAAAGGACTTTCGGGTCTTGAAGAGTTCAGAACCCGCCCCTTAGTATTTGTTGCGTATGATGCTACCCCACACCTTGCACAAAAATATGCTTGCTCTCTTGAGATCTTGCACAAGTTTGGCTTGAACGTGGTTACTCGCTTCAAGGCAGTAGACTATCCTACGGATGGTATAGTGTTTCGTATCAAGTCTAATGAAAAGTACGATGAGTTAGGTCATACTTCTAAACACCCACGAGGTGCCTTTGCTCTGAAAGAGCAGGCACAGGGAGTCGCAACAACACTTATTGATGTAGTGTGGCAGCTCGGTAAGAGTGGCGTAGTCAGTCCAGTGGCGATCCTAGATCCTATTGACATTGGCGGAGCAACTGTTTCGAGAGCCACCCTACACAATATTGAGTACATACGTGACCTAAATCTAGAGATAGGTTGTAGAGTAGAAGTCATACGGTCGGGGGAAATCATTCCCAGGATTGTTAGACGTATTGAAAAATAATTCTTGACAGAAAGCTTAAAGTTACGTATAATACTTATTCAATTTAGAGGAAATAACATGACCAAAATCGAAGCCCCAACAAACTGCCCTAGCTGTAGTTCGGTGTTAGATGAGGTCAATTACCTTTTATATTGTAAAAATCCGCAATGCGGAGAAAAAGTTCTTAAACTCATCGAACACTTTGCTAAGACTCTAAAGATTAAAGGTCTTGGCCCTGCTACGGTTGCTAAGTTAGATATAGTTTCTCTTGAGGAGTTGTACTCTTTAACTACGCACGAAATAGCACGACGAATATCCTCTGAGGTGCTCGCAGTAAAGTTAGTAGATGAATTAGAAAGATCAAAAAAAGCACCACTGAATATACTATTACCAGCTTTTAGTATTCCTCTTATTGGCAAAACTGCCTCGGAAAAGCTTTCCAAAGTCTGCAATGATATTGAAGAAATAGACTACGAAACATGCCGAGACGCAGGGCTAGGAGAGAAATCTACAGCTAGTTTATTAAAGTGGATTGAAGAAGAGTTTTATCAAGTATCTTTGTTACCTTTTAGTTTCAAGTTTGATAAGACTGCAACCATAACCCACGGCCCCACCGTTTGTATTAGTGGTAAACTTACCAGTTACAAATCTAAGGCTGAGGCTCATAGCAAACTTCAAGAGCTTGGTTATGTGGTCAAAACAAGTTTGACCAAAAATGTCACAATCCTGGTGAACGAAAGCGGGGTCGAATCCGCAAAAACTAAGAAAGCCAGAGACTCTGGCGTTCAGATCATAACTAACCTTTTAGAATTTATTGGAGAATAAATAACATGGCACTACCTAAGTGGACTGACGAGCGCACAGCTCAACTAACTGAATTTGTCGGTGGCGAAAGCCCCGTTTCTCAAGCAACTGTTGCAGAAGCAGCTGTTGACCTTGAAACCTCTACTCGATCTATCTCAAGCAAATTGCGAAAGATGGGACACGATGTAGAACTAGCTTCTGCGGCTTCTAGCCGAGCCTTTACCGATGGTCAAGAAGCTACTCTTGCTGCTTTTGTCTCTGACAATAGCGGAAACTATACTTATGCTGAAATCGCATCTCATTTTGAAGATGGAGCTTTTTCTGCTAAGTCTATCCAAGGCAAGATCCTCTCTATGGAACTTACTGGTCACGTCAAGCCTGCCCCTAAAGTTGAAGCTGTACGCACGTACTCTCCAGCTGAAGAAGCCACCTTTGTATCTATGGTACAAGACGGTGCTTTCGTAGAAGCAATCGCTGCTGAACTAGATCGTTCCGTAAACTCTGTACGTGGCAAGGCTCTTAGCCTACTTCGTTCTGGAGACATTGACGCGATTCCACGTCAAGAAACAACTAAAGGCGCTTCTAAAGAAGATCCATTAGCTGACTTGTCTGATATCGGTAGCATGGGCGTTGAAGATATCGCAGAAGCGATTGGCAAAACTGCTCGTGGCGTCAAGACTATGCTAACTCGTCGTGGCCTTTCAGCCGCTGACTATGATGGCGCAGCTAAGAAAGAAAAAGCATCTGCTTAATCCTTCTTAGTTTATAAGAGTAGGCTCTTCGGGGTCTGCTCTCTTTTTTAGATTTGAAATCGGGAGAATTTCATTGAATATCGCTAGTGCTTTGATAAAGCAAGTGCTTACACTCGGAGACTTTCAGACTTGGAGTGTTACGCACAGGCATTATCTGCCAGAGGAATATCATAGTCTTTATAAGATTATAGATAAACACTCTACCGATTTTCATAAAATGCCAACGATTGAAGATCTAAAGTTTGAGATTCGTGATTCAAGTACCCGTGAAAAACTGTTCGCAGTGGAAGCAGTTGAGGTCGATGCCGACCCTGACATGCTTCTCCAGTACTTGAAGAACGAATATACTCAAAAAGAAATTCTGGACTCACTTGAAGATTATGTTGAGCACTCTGTTGCGTTCGAAGATGCACAAGAGTCCGTTCAACACCTTCACCAAATCGTACTTGATATTGAGCAAAAGGTAGATTTGGAAGACCCACAAGAAAGTATGCAACGTATTTCCTTGTTTGAGCCAGAAGAAGATTTAGCTAAGTACGTGCCCCTCGGCCTCAATGAGGAATACGATCACGAAATACAGTTCTCTCCCCGAGATCTAGTAATGGTTGGTGGTAAACGAGGAGCAGGTAAGTCAGTTATTTGTGCTAACATTGCCAATAGTGTTATCAAAACTGGTAAGTCGGCTATCTATTTCACTATAGAAATGGATAGTCGATCTATCCTTCAACGATGCTGTGCCATATCCACAGAAGTTCCCTTTTCACGCCTTCGTACTAAGAATCTTAGTGTGGCAGAGTGGGAGAAGGTTGCTACGTGGTGGGCAGATCGTTTTGTTGTTGGGCAAGACCGCTTGAACGAGTACAAAGAACACCGTGACTTCGATAAGTTTCATAGTAAGCTACAAGTTGGTGAGCTCCTCCCGACTCAACAGCTCGATGTTGTCTATGATCCTTCTCTTACGTTATCTAAAATTCGTGCAGAGCTTGACAAAAAAGTTAAGCCAATGAATGTGGGTATTATCATAGTGGACTATATTAATCAAGTAAAGCGGTCGAGTCTCCCTTCTCGCGGAGGTCAGTATGACTGGACAGAACAAATCGAAGTAAGCAAGGCGTTGAAGTCAATGGCACAAGAGTACGATTGTACAGTATTTACACCCTATCAAACAGACGCAAGTGGAGAAGCTCGTTTTGCTAAAGGCATCCTTGATGCGGCAGATGCGGCGTATGCACTAGAGACGTGGGATCACGAAGATGCGTGTATTACTTTGAATTGTGTAAAGATGCGATCAGCCTCTATGAAGTCATTCACATCTACAGTAGACTGGGACACCCTTAAGATTGGCCCTGAGTCTGCACTCACTCCTAAAGAAAAGGAAGATTCTACGCACAAGACAGGCGAAGATATTCACGATCTTTAAAATATTTCTTGACTTTTTAACTTTTCATGCGTATAATATACGGATACTTAAAAGGAGAAAAGCATTTGGCACTTACATTCGGTAGTTTACGACATACTAGCTCAGGTAGAAAGAGAAAGCCTTTACCTAAATCTAAACGATACACACCTAAGTTTCAGCCTCTAGAAGAGGCCACCGTATACCGTAGAGAAACTAAAGAGTATAAATCTGCCGATGTAGCAGGAGTAGATACAACACTTAGTGCTAGACATAAGTTAGATTCAAAGTATACAATCGCACCTGCATATAACAAAGGTGCTTATCAAGTAATTAGTAGAGAAAACGTAAAGGACATTGGCCGGTGACAGTAGAAGAGCTATTAACTTCAAGAAATGTTTATTTTATACCCAAAGGCGGAGACTGCTTAGTTAGTTGTCTCAATCCAGAGCACGCAGATAGAAACCCCAGTATGCGGATTGATCGCATTACAGGTATCTTCGGTTGCTTTTCCTGTGGGCATAAAGGAAACATTTTTACATATTTCGGAGAAAAGGCAAACCATCTACAAGTAAGACGAGAACTATTCAAAAAGACTATTAGAGAAAAGAGGTCTGAAAGCATTGGTTTGTCTTTTCCTCGAAATTTAATGCCCTATACAGGCAACTGGCGTAGTATAAAACCAGAGACGTATAAAAAATTTGAAGCGTTCCAACACCATGACCCTGACTACATAGGACGAGTAGTATTTCCAGTACGAGATATATCAGGTCGCATAGTAGCATTTAATGGTCGTCATACTACAGGAGGTACTCCTAAGTATATGATCTCGCCTGCGGGTGCAAAGATGCCTCTCTTTCCTATAGTAGAGCCAATACAAGGTTCTGTTCTCCTAGTAGAGGGCATATTTGATATGATTAATCTACAGGATAAAGGTTTGACAAATGCAGTATGTTGTTTTGGAACAAAGAATATTAATGAAGATAAGCTAAGGATGCTGTCCATACAGGGCGTGGAATCTATAGATATCTTCTTCGACGGTGATGATGCAGGACAGAATGCAGCAAATATAGTAAAAGAAATGGTTGAGCGAGTAGGCTTGACCTCAAGAAATGTATGTCTCAAGGACACAGATCCTGGGGCATTACCCCTAAAATCAGTACAAACATTAAAGAGTAAATTATATGCCTAAAGTTGCATTAGTAGAAACTAAACCAAGTAGAACAAATTTTAAGAAAGAGTTTGATGATGAGTTCGAGTTTGATAGCTATCAGCTCTGTTCCGACCCAAACATTAAGAAAGTACTAAGACGAGACTGTGACATCGAAATTGATGTTGATGCCTATGACTGGGTTATTCTCGTAGGAAGTGACGCACTTAAGTTTTTCACTTCTGAAAACTCAGTTACCGAATATTCTGGTAAGAAAGTAGAAGAGAAATTCTTACCTGTCATTAACCCTGCCATGCTCGCGTTTAAGCCAGAGGCACAGCGCACGTGGGACGACTCCAAGCAAAGTATTGTTGAGTATATAACTGGTGATAAACAAGACACTTTAATTACGGATTATAATGCGTGGGGCATACAAGATACTGCTGAAGCAAATGCTTTCTTTCAAGCAGCAATTGACGCACCTCTCGGCTATGTAGGTCTTGACTCTGAGACAACAGGACTCTACCCTCGAGACGGGCACATTCTAGGACTATCTTTATCTTATGAAGCAGACCGTGGCGCTTACATTGATACAGAGTGCTTAGATGAAGAGTCTGAGCGCCTGCTCCAAGAGTTGTTTGATAAGAAGATAGTAGTATTCCATAACGCTAAGTTTGACTTGGCATTCTTTGAGTATCACTTTAACTTCAAGTTTCCTCGCTTTGAAGATACAATGCTACTGCACTATCTTATAGACGAAAATCCTGGCACACATGGCCTTAAGCAGTTGGCTATGAAGTATACAATCTATGGTGATTATGAGAAAGGTATGTATGACTGGATGGCTCAGTACCGCAAAGAACATGGCATACTCAAGGCAGACTTTACATGGGATGCTATTCCTTTTGACATTATGAAATTGTATGCGGGAATGGATGCGGCAGTTACTTTCCTACTCTACGAAAAGTTTATTAAGATCAAACAAAACAAAAGACTTGCAAGAGTCTACGAAAACATATTAATTCCTGGCTGTCGTTTCTTAACAGACATTCAAGACAATGGTGTACCTTTTGATATAGACAGACTTCAAAAATCCCAAACTCTTATGCAAGAGCAGATTGATGAAGCGGTTGTAGAACTATACAAGCATCCCGCCATTAGTAAATTTGAGAAAATTAATGGAAAAGATTTTAATCCTAACAGTACTGTTCAGCTTCGCAGTTTACTATTTGATTTCATCGGGCTTACTCCTACTGGAAAGAAAACTGGTACAGGTGCAAATAGCACAGACGCGGAAGTTCTTGGAGAGCTTGCGGAACAATCCGACGTCCCCGGACTTATCCTTGCTATTCGACAAAAATCCAAAATTAAAAATACTTATTTGGACAAAATCCTACCACAGCTGGACCGTGATAGCAGGTTACGCACGGGTTTTAACCTTCATGGCACAACTAGTGGGCGGCTCAGCTCTAGTGGGAAGCTTAATATGCAACAACTTCCTAGGGATAACCCTATTGTAAAAGGTTGTATTAAAGCGGCGGCAGGTCACAAGATAGTTGCAATGGATTTAACAACAGCAGAGGTATATGTAGCCGCAATACTAGCAAAGGATAAAGCCCTGATTGAAGTGTTTAAGTCTGGAGGCAACTTTCACTCTGCTATTGCACACAAAGTATTTAAGTTACCTTGTGAAGTATCAGAGGTATCATCTCTCTACAGTATGCAGAGACAGGCAGCTAAGGCTGTAACCTTTGGTATTATGTATGGTGCAGGTGCAAACAAGATCAGTGAACAAGTAACAAAAGATAGTGGTAAACCTTTTAGCAGGAAAGACGCACAAGAAGTCATTGACGATTACTTTGCAGAGTTCCATAAGCTAAAAGAGTGGATCGAAGATAATCAAAAATATATCCAACAAAATGGATTCATTTACAGCTTCTTCGGAAGAAAGAGGAGATTACCAAATGTTGCATCGACAGACAAAGGCATCCAGAGCCATAGCGTTAGGTCTGGTCTTAATTTTCTGGTGCAGTCTGCTGCTTCTGATATTAACCTTCTAGGAGCAATAGATATGAACTCTTGGATTAAAGCAAATAAGAAGAAAGCTCGTATCTTTGCTTTAGTACACGATTCAATTCTAGCAGAAGTACCAGATGAAGAAGTTGATGAGTACATGGTTAAACTCGCAGAGTATGTACAGCTAGATAGAGGTTTATCTATTCCTGGCACTCCTGTAGGCTGTGACTTCGAGATTATTCACCAAGACTATTCAGGCGGAAAGTTCGAGAAAATGTATGGTGATAACGTATAAAAATCTGCATAAACTAGTATTCCCAGTTTTCCTTTTAGATTCGGGGAACTGGGATACTTCAGACGGCTTACTCTTCTTAGACGGAGAGGTCTTAGACGATAAAAATCAGATAGGCAAGACATTAGGCGCTCGTAGAGTACAAACTCCCCACAAGAATTTGTGCATACTAAAGCGAATGGTTTCTAACCCTAACGGACTAATAAAGCAACGCACAAAGTATTTTATAGATAATGCAGGACGACCTTTCATTTATGAAAAGACTCTTATGCTACCTTTAAAATATTTAAAGATCAATAAAGTAGTAAAGAAAGATACTGCGGCATTGATATGGGTAAAAGGGCATAACTCTCCTTTTACCATACCACGCCCTCCCGAGACAGGATATACTTGGGCAGGACTTTTGCATGTAAAGGGATTACCTTGGATGCTTTACGAGTATTCTGAAGAGAAACTCAAAGACACTAGAAGAAAAGTATAATATGGCTAAAAGACGCAAACAAACACTTGCAGGGGCTAGCTTAGATCTGCAGGAAATTGAACCCTTAACCAGAAACCAACTCAAAGCATTTGAGTCTAAGAAAAACCTTGTACTCCACGGATTAGCAGGCACAGGAAAAACATTCATTTCCTCGTACCTAGCCTATGATGACATGGCCAAGGGTAAGTATCAGAACCTAGTAGTTATTAGAAGTGCTGTTCCTACGCGGGACATGGGCTTTTTACCAGGCACTGAGAAAGAAAAGAGTGCTGTCTATGAAGAACCTTATAAAGATATCTCCAATGACCTGTTTGGTCGTGGAGATGCGTATGAGATCCTAAAAAAACAGGGTCTAGTACACTTTATGACTACTTCTTTTATACGAGGCATAACACTTAGAGATGCAGTAATTCTTATTGATGAGTGTCAAAACATGTCTTTTCATGAGCTAGACTCTATTATTACTCGTATAGGTGAGAATTGTAGAGTTATGTTCTGCGGAGACTTTCGACAGGCAGATCTAAAAGCAAATGGACTACAAGATTTTATCAAGGTTCTTAAACGTATGGATAGATTTACGTTTATTGAATTTGAAGTAGAAGATATTGTACGATCTGATTTTGTAAAACAATACATCATTGCAAAGAATGAACTAAAGCTATGAAAGCAGTCATAAGTCACAGGATATATATGGATTGTAGTGCTGAACTACAAGAGCAGATCGACAAAGAGCTTACATATACGATCCCTACGCACAACCCACTGGATCCGCCTCAAGTGATTAAAAACATGGGCATAATTCGTAACGGGTTAGTATCATTACCAATAGGGCGAACGGATTTAATACCAGAGCACTATGAAATAGTTGATAAGCGCGTGCACAAACCTGTAGACTTTCCCAAGTTTAAGTTTGATCTTCGAGAAAGCCAGCAGAAGGTTTATGATGAGATTGAAGACAATGCTATAATTAACGCATGGGTCAGTTGGGGAAAGACTTTTACAGGTTTAGCTATAGCAGGCAAACTTGGACAGAAAACACTTGTTGTTACCCATACTGTCCCTCTGCGTAATCAGTGGGCAAAAGAAGTAGAGAAAGTCTTTGGTTTTAAGCCTGGCATCTTAGGCAGTGGTAGGTTCGAACTTGATGCTCCTATCGTAATTGGCAATACCCAAACTCTTTACCGAAACGTAGACAAAATTCGTAAAGAGTTTGGCACAGTCATACTAGACGAGATGCATCACGTTAGTAGTCCGACCTTCAGTAAGATACTAGATACAAATTACTGTAGATATAAGATAGGGTTGTCGGGGACTATAGAAAGAAAGGATGGTAAACACGTTGTGTTTAGAGATTACTTTGGTAATACTCTTTTTAAACCACCAAAAGAAAACTATATGACCCCTACAGTACATCTTGTAGCATCTGAAATTCGTTTCATGGATGGTGCAAGAATCCCATGGGCTAATAGGGTAACTAAATTAGCAAACGATGAGGAATACAGGCATACTGTAGCAATGCTCGCTGCGGCCTACGCCGCAAGAGGGCACAAAGTCCTAGTAGTAAGTGACAGAGTTAGCTTTCTGAAAGCCTGTTCCGAACTAACAGGAGACAAGTCTGTGTGCGTTACAGGAGATGTATCGCATGAAGATAGAGAAACGCTTGTAGATGAAATTCTCTACGGAGATAAGAATGTTCTTTATGGAACGCAAGCAATTTTCTCAGAGGGTATATCAGTTGATACACTTAGTTGTTTAATACTGGCTACCCCCGTAAATAATGAACCACTACTCACACAGCTTGTGGGACGAGTGATTCGGAAGAAGGAAGGTAAAATATCACCTGTGATAGTAGATATCCACCTGAAAGGAAATACGGCTCGAAAACAAGCCTCCAATCGTGTCGGGTTCTATATGAAGCAGGGCTGGGGTATGAAGTACCTTTGAAAAATAATTCTTGACAAATTAGTAAAAAGGATGTATAATAGTGCTCTTATTTGATTGGAAGAAGGTTTACGATACGGCAGAGGGAAATATTTCCTCGTGCGTCTTGATAATGGAAATGCTTATAAAGAAGCAACTACCTCAGAACAAGTACGACCGTATCTACAACTATTCTAATAAAAATTTTACAGGTTCCAGCTTTCTCCTCCATGGAGATTTGCTCCTGTACCATTCCTATAAGTATACGCACAGAGAGTTATGTATTTATTACGCCTTAGCTTCTTTAAGAAACTATGCGGATTATATTACTTCTCATAAAACCACACTAGATCCGCTACATTGTCCCGTGGATCTAGATCAAATAAATGACAACAGGCTACTCATAGTATTACCGGACGAAATAACGTTCATCTATGAAGAAGTCACACTGGAGACTATACACTAATGGCATTATCATTCAATAAGCAAACGGGCGGAGCCCAAAAATCTTCCATTAATACCTTTCAATACAAGGACGGCGATAACAAGATGCGCGTAGTTGGCGACATTCTTGCACGTTATGTCTACTGGATTGAAGGCGAGAATGGAAAAAACATTCCTTTAGAGTGCCTATCTTTCGATAGAAATTCTGAGAGATTCAACAACAAAGAGCAGGACTGGGTACGCGAGTACTATCCTGATCTTAAATGTGGCTGGAGCTACGCTTGTCAAGTTATTGACCCAAGCGATGGCGTAGTCAAAGTAGCAAACCTCAAGAAGAAGTTGTGGGAGCAGATTATTACTGCTGCTGAAGACTTGGGCGATCCTACTGATCACACAACTGGCTGGGACATTTGTTTCAAGCGAGTAAAGACAGGCCCCCTGCCTTACAATGTAGAGTACCAACTCCAAGCATTGAAGTGCAAGCCTCGCGCTCTTACAGAAGACGAATTAGCATCTATCGCAGACCTCAAGTCTATGGATGATGTTATGAGTCGTCCTACTCCTGACGCACAGAAAGAGTTGTTAGATCGTCTCCGTAACCACGGTGCAGAAACTGATGACGAAGCTCTCGATGCTGAGTTCAACGTAGGGTGATATTATTTACGGCAGACTGGCACATAAAGCTGGGACAGAAAAATGTCCCAGTAAAGTGGGCGACAAACCGTTACAGAATGTTCTTTGAGCAAGTATATGCACTAGAAGATCAGTGTAATATGCACATAATTGGTGGTGATCTCTTTGATCGTTTACCAAATATGGAAGAGTTAGAACTTTACTTCTCGTTTATTCGAGGAGTAAAGATTCCAACCATTATCTATGATGGAAACCATGAGGCTACAAAGAAGCACAAGACCTTCTTTACGCAGCTAAAGCAAGTTTCTCGAGATATTAATCCGCTCATCAATGTAGTAGACATTTCATACATTGACAAAGATTTTGGCTATGGCATACTGCCCTATGCGGATCTTCATAGAAAGGGTGCAGTAGAACATTTTAATACGAATAAGCCTTTGTTTACTCATGTCCGAGGAGAGATACCACCACACGTTAAACCAGAAGTGGACTTAGATATATTTGAAGACTTCCCAGTTGTGTTTGCAGGAGATTTACACTCCCATAGCAATACACAAAAAAATATTGTATACCCAGGCAGTCCTATGACTACCTCATTTCATAGAAACCTAGTAAAGACAGGATACTTACTAATTAATGAACAAGACTGGAGTTGGATGTGGGAAGAGTTTAAACTTCCTCAGTTGATTCGTAAAACAGTTACAAGTAGTGAGGAAATGACCGCTACTGAATTCAACCATACAATCTATGAAGTAGAAGGCGATATACAAGATTTAGCAGGAGTTAAGAACTCAGAACTCCTTGATAAGAAAGTAGTAAAACGAAAGTCGGAAGCCTCTTTAATTATGGACAAAGAGATGACCATACAAGAAGAGCTAGTAGAGTACTTAACATACATACTAGAAATCAACCCTGATAAGATACCAGACATCATAGGAACCTACAATGATTACACTTCGAACATTGAAATGGGATAACTGCTTTAGTTACGGTTCTGGTAATGAGTTACAATTAGACGACAATACTGTTACACAAATCCTTGGTACTAACGGTATGGGGAAATCCTCCATACCGTTAATCATTGAAGAAGCATTGTATAATAAAAACTCAAAGGGAATCAAAAAAGCAGATATTCCAAACAGGTATGTAAATGACGGCTATAATATATGTCTTTCCTTTACGAAGGATGATGACAGATACACAATTACTGTCAACCGAAAAACAAGTATAAAAGTTAAACTCGAAAAGAATGACTCTGATATCTCTAGTCATACGGCTACGAACACCTATAAAACTTTGCAAGAGGTTCTTGGGGTTGACTTTAAAACATTCTCTCAGCTAGTGTATCAAAATACTAATGCGAGTTTGCAGTTTTTAACAGCTACAGATGCCAACCGTAAGAAGTTTCTAATAGACTTACTGCACCTAGAAAAGTACGTTGAATTATTCGAAGTATTTAAAGGTGCGTCTAAAGAAGTATCTAGTACGTCTGCTACGATAGCAGGGAAGTTAGCAACAGTAGAAAAGTGGTTAGAAACAAATAAATTGAGTGATACAACCATACTGCCCATGTTGGATTTAGAAATTAATACATCTAAGGACGAGAAAGCTCTAAGTTCTTTAACGGCAGAGATTGCAAATATCTCCGAAAAAAACAAAAAAATTACTACAAATAATCAATACAAGGCGCTACTCGATCAAATAGATATAGCATCTATACAGAGTTCAGAAGTAACACAGTATGAATCCTATGATGATTTGCAGGAAGAGTTCGGTAATGTAAAAGCAGTCGCTGCGGGTGCTCAACGAACCCTTAAAAAGTTAGAAGAATTAAAGGAAGTATGCCCTACTTGTAAGCAATCTATTGATGTCTCTGCGGAAAAAGCAATGATTGCTGTGGAGCAGAAGAAGTATGACGAAGCTGTGGAAACTATAAGTAGTATTAAACCTAAGATTTTACGGATTAAGACTCGTAATCTGGAGTTTGAAAGAAATGCTACTGCGCAGAAAGATTGGGAGGATTTAGTACGTTCTTTTGATTCAAGCCTCCCAAGGGCAATCTTGGATAAGCAAGAGCTTGAAGAAAAGCGGGCATTGATTGAAAAAAGCTTGGTTGAAGCAAAACGTCTACGCGCAGATAACTATATTGAGAATGAAAGACGAACAAGACTTAATACTCGTATTCAAGTCATTCAAGAACAAACCGCAGAGTTTGTTGAGCAGCAAGAAGAGTATGATGGTAAGTTGTTGGGAAATCAAAAACTGGAAGCAGAGTTAGATACCCTTAAAAAGTCTTTTAGCACGAACGGACTACTTGCATATAAGATTGAAAACCTAGTTGGTGAACTAGAAGAGTTAGCAAATGAGTACTTGGCCGAATTGTCTGATGGTCGCTTTACCCTTGAGTTTGTTGTCTCTAACGATAAATTGAATGTACAAATTACCGATAATGGTAATGTAGTAGATATTCTAGCACTTTCCTCTGGAGAGTTAGCAAGAGTGAATACCGCTACTCTAATAGCAATTCGCAAGCTAATGAGTAGTATTTCAAAGTCTAAAATCAATGTATTGTTCTTAGACGAAGTAACCAACGTACTCGACGATCAAGGAAGAGAAAAGCTAGTAGAGGTTCTACTGAGAGAAGATATGAATACTTATATAGTCTCCCACGGATGGTCACACCCTCTCCTTGAAAAGATCGAAGTAGTTAAGGATGGAAACATTAGTAAACTGGAGAAGTAGATGAGTGCAGGTAGAAGAAGAACATGGTGGAACGTAGTAAGGGGAGCAGAGCTTACTAAAAATTATTGGAAACACGATTGCGGCTATATAGAAGTAACAGTACTAGAAGGTACTACTTGTACAAGTTGTGGTATTAGCGAGGAAGAATATGGTAGACTCAAGAGCGAAGGGAGCGAGAGGAGAGTATCTAGTACGTGATATGCTTCGAGAAGCTACTGGTTTAAAATTTGAAAGAGTGCCTGCCTCTGGTGCTCTTGAATACCTGAAAGGGGACTTATATGTCCCTAATCAGAGAAATCATTTTTGTATAGAGGTAAAGAATTACAAAGATTCCCCATTGAGTGATAGAATCTTTACTCAACCTAAGACTAACAATCTTATAAGATGGTGGAAGAAAGTTGTAATACAGGCGGCAGGTGGCAATCAAAAGCCAATGCTATTTTTTAAATATGATCGATCTAAAGTATTTGTAGTAACAGAGATAAAGCCAGAGAACACAGATGAGTATCTGTACATTCGGTTTTTAAACTGTTATGTACTCCTAGCAGAAGATTGGTTAGAAAAAGAAAAAGTGGAGTGGATAGGTGGCTTTTAAGTTTAACGAACGCAACCAAGACGGTGTACTCATAGTAGATGCACTGAACTTAGCTTTTCGGTGGAAGCATCAAGGCAGAACAGATTTTCGTGATCAGTATGTAGAAACAGTAAGATCTCTAGCAACATCTTACAATTGTGGTAAAATTATTATTACCGCAGATTGGGGGTCTTCTAGTTATAGAAAAGAGATATTACCTGAGTACAAGCAGAATCGAAAAGATAAGTATGCCACACAAACAGACGCAGAGAAACAAGCATTTGTTGATTTCTTCGAAGAGTATGAAGAGACACTAGAACTACTAGCAGAGAGTTATCCTGTTCTTCGTTACAAAGGTGTAGAGGCAGATGATCTTGCTGCCCACCTTGTAAAAGATAAAAAGGAGTATGGATTAGAAAATATCTGGCTGGTATCTAGTGACCGAGACTGGGACTTATTGATTCAGGACGGTGTAAGTAGATTTTCTTACGTTACTCGGAAAGAGGTAACAATAGATAACTGGCATGAGCACTACGAAGTTAAACCAGAAGAGTATATCTCTTTCAAGTGTTTAACAGGTGATAAAGGTGATAATGTCCCAGGTATCAACGGCATAGGGCCGAAAAGAGCACAACAACTTATAGAACAGTATGGCGATGCCATGTCAATTTATGATTGTATACCCATCGAGGGCAAATACAAGTACATACAAGAATTGAATGAAAACGCAGAAGTACTGCTAAAAAACTACGAGTTGATGGATTTAGTAACATATTGCGATGATGCAATAGGCGCGGATAATATATCCGAAATACAAAGGAAGATGATTTAATGGATCAGTATCAAAGTTTTATTCATAAAAGCAGGTATGCACGTTGGCTAGAAGAAGAAGGCCGTAGAGAGACTTGGGAAGAGACAGTTCAACGTTATGTTGATTTCTTCAAAGAAAGAGAGCAGTTGAATGACGAAGAAGGTCAAGAGATTTATGACGCTATCCATGCGATGGAAGTTATGCCTTCTATGCGTTGTATGATGACAGCGGGTGAAGCACTTAAACGTGATAACGTAGCAGGTTTTAACTGTAGTTACTTACACATTGACCACCCACGAGCTTTTGACGAGCTAATGTATGTATTGATGTGTGGAACAGGTGTAGGTTTCAGTGTAGAACGTAACTTCATCAATAAGCTACCAGAAGTAGCAGAAACATTCCACAAAACAAGTTCTACAATTGTAGTAAGTGATAGTAAGCTAGGATGGGCAAGTGCCTTCCGTGAGTTGATTGCCATGCTTTATGCAGGTAAATTACCTCAATGGGACATGAGCCGTGTACGTCCAGCAGGTGCTAGACTTAAGACATTTGGTGGTCGTGCCTCTGGCCCCGAGCCTTTAGAAGACCTATTCCGCTTCTGTGTAGGAGTATTTCAAAAAGCAGCAGGGCGCAAGTTAACAAGTATTGAGTGCCATGATGTCTGCTGTAAGATTGCTGATATTGTAGTAGTTGGTGGTGTTCGTAGATCTGCTCTGATTAGTTTGTCTAATCTATCAGACCAACGTATGTCAAAAGCTAAGTCAGGTCAGTGGTGGGTAGATCAAGGCCAGCGTCGTCTCGCAAACAACTCTGTAGCGTATACAGAGAAGCCTGACTTCGAAGCCTATCTCAATGAGATGAAGAATCTATATGAGTCTAAGTCTGGTGAGCGTGGATTGTTCAGTCGTGTAGCAGCTCAGAAGATAGCAGCACGGAATGGTCGTAGAGATGCAACGCATGACTTCGGTACTAACCCTTGCTCGGAAATTATTCTCCGTAGTAATGAGTTTTGTAATCTATCAGAAGTGGTTGTACGAGCAGATGATAACCTTGAAACGCTGAAGAAAAAAGTAAGAGTAGCAACCATTATTGGTACTCTACAGTCTAGCCTGACTGACTTTAGGTATCTGCGGGTGCGATGGAAGCGTAACACTGAAGAAGAAGCATTGTTGGGTGTGAGCTTAACAGGAATTATGGATCATGCAGTTTTAGGTGACCCTAACAACACAGAGTTAGCTGGATGGCTAGAGGAGATGAGGGATGTTAGTATTGAAACAAATAAAGAATGGGCGGAGAAACTTGGTGTTAATCAGTCTGTGGCTATTACATGCGTTAAGCCAAGCGGCACTGTGTCTCAGCTTGTTGATAGTGCTTCCGGTATACATCCTCGCTTCTCTAAGCATTACATTCGGAGGGTACGTTCAGACAAGAAAGACCCACTTGCTCTCTACATGGAACAAGCAGGATTCCCAATAGAAAATGACGTTATGTCTGCCTCCTCTGTAGTGTTTAGCTTCCCTGTGAAAGCACCAGAGTCAAGTACTTGTGTGAAAGAAGTAGGTGCTATGGAGCAGTTAGCTTTATGGAAAACCTATCAAAATCATTGGTGTGAACATAAACCAAGTGTAACTGTATACTATACTGACAGTGAGTATTTACAAGTTGCACAATGGATTTGGGATAACTTTGATATGTGTTCCGGTATTAGTCTATTACCGACTAGTGACCACGTTTATCAGCAAGCACCTTATGAAGACATCAGTGCAGAAAAATACGACGAGCTAGTAGCGGCTATGCCACAAAATGTGAATTGGGAAGACTTAGCTCAGTTTGAAAAAGAAGATAATACAATAGGCTCACAAGAGCTTGCCTGCGTCGCTGGCGGGTGTGAGATTTAATAAAGGACATTATAGTGACTAAAGAAAATGAAGTACAAACCATATCTATGAACGATAAAGAGTACAAAGTAGATGAACTGTCTGATAGAGCGAAGTATCTATTATCACAGGTACAGGACATGCAAACACAGGCTAATCAAGCTCGTAGCCGTTTTGACCAGATTCAAGTAGGTATTACAGGTTTTACAAACTTGCTACAGGAAGAGTTAGAAAAACCACGTGCAGAAGCTGAAGTAGTTTAAAGAGTAACAAAGTGAAAAAGGGCTGAAAAGCCCTTTTTTATTGCATAGATTACCACTTTCCAAGAGGGCAAACAGCATCTCTAAGTTTAGTTTTTAAAGGCATTATACAGTGGCATTCGTTACAAGTTTTTAATACAGTAAACGAAGTACATACCTTACAAATATCATATCTAGCTTCTCGCACTTCTGTATCTACGAAAAACGCTGATAACTCTGTATCCGTTTCTATTTCTTCTACATCTATTAAACTACTTTGTATAATGTCTGATACTTCTTCTTGAGTTAGTTTTCGAATATTCCAAGTTTGAGTCCATTCATTATCTTTAAGCACAGGGATTCCTTCCTCCGCAGTTTCATCGTCCTGTAGCTCCGGTGATTGCGTTGTTACTAAGGGATATACATTGAATTCTTTTATTAATTCTTCGTTTGGCAATTTTGTTTTTTTGTAAATTATTGCATTGGGGTAATCTATCAATAATTGTTCAATACTATAGTTTACTGGTTGGTTGTTTTCTATTTTGATATATTTTAACATTTAGTTTACCTTACTCTACGCTATTTTAGTAATAGTTACTTGACCATTTCCAGTCTTAACACCGGTTGAGTTACTTTGATTAGTTCCACCATTGTAAGAACCTGCTCCACCTCCGGAACAGCCTCCCCCACTGTAGCCGCCTCCGCCTCCGCCGCCGTTACAGCCGCCTCCGCCTCCGCCGCCAAAACCACCATATCCACCGCCACAAACAAACTGATTTCCACCAGTACCTCCGTTCCGAGGCGCATATGATTGGCCGCCATATGAACCGCCTGACGTCCCATTAGTCAACCACCCAGATCCAGCGCCGCCCCAGCCGCTGTTTGTTGCTGTATTACCTCCATTGCCCCCACTACCACTAGCATAACTTCCTCCATAAGTAGTGCCTCCTCCAGTGCTTGTCCTGCCATGACTTGCATTACCTCCGCTACTTCCCCAACCACCTCCACCACCTGCGGCGATGAGAGGGTAAGTACTGGTTGCAGTTTTATATACAAATGTTCCTCCACCTCCCCCATTTCGGCTTATATTAGCATGCTGTCCCACCAGTATACTTATAACTTCACCAGAAATAAAAGTAAAATTGCCTCGCATTCTTGCCCCAGAACCCCCTCTACCTGAGTTATATTCATCACCTCCTTGAGCGCCCCAAGCTTCAACTTGATAAGTACCATCAGCAGGTACAGTCCATAATTGAATCCCGTTTGAAGTATTAAAATATGAAGTGTTGTTTTTCCATGCAGATACACCAGTACCGGCAAGTCCGGCACGTGCCTCTGTAAGACTCGGGCCATCATGACCAGTATTACTCCCAGGAGTAAAAGTCGCGCTAGTAAAAGCAAAAAGGCCTGAGCCACGGCTAGGAAAAGACCCAAAACCGCTTACGTTATAACCGAATCCTGACATAGTTTACTCCTTATGCGTCATTTGAAGCGTCAGTGGTAAAGAACAACTTAATGCCTAGTAAGCGAGCATCGCCTGTCTGGGTGTCAGCTGATACGTCTCGCATAACCTGAAAGTACGTTTGCGTATCCACAGCGGCTCCTGTAATTGTTACTGCGCCAGAGACCGCTGTAACATTCATGTCATTAGAAGTTCCAGAGTGCGCCTTGGCCGTAGCAACTACATTAGTGCCGAATGCTGTGTTGATGTCTGCGTTGTCTGCAAAAGAAACGCCAGAGAGTCCCCAAGCTACTGT
>Ga0222717_10000477_pt1 | contig 34668 bp, 47 predicted proteins | sample C33_18DmetaG_FD_165053 | JGI IMG/M metagenome (GOLD analysis project Ga0222717, IMG submission 165053) | Estuarine water microbial communities from San Francisco Bay, California, United States - C33_18D | ecosystem: Environmental > Aquatic > Marine > Unclassified | place: USA: California... | reverse complement strand
CGGAACTAGAAACCCGCCTTAATGATTTGGAGGCTAAATAATGTCGGCTTTATTAAATGTTTACGGCGTCAGTAGTCATGCTGCTTACGCGTCTGTCGACTTAAACGGGACATATACTGCTAATACATATTACAACGTTGGTGTCGATCGAGGTGATTTGTCTGAAGGGATTTATATAATTCATGTTTTGGCGGATACTCACTCGGCGGGTGTTTCTAATTATTCAACTGCAGCGGCAAGCGAGCCTTTTGCGTGGAGTGGAACAGCTAGTAATTCGAACTCAAGATCAACAATCACATTTGGCTCCTCTTTCATGGGGCACGCGCCCAACTCCTATACTGACCCTAACGGCATGTTTAGTTTTCATATTCTGCATGAATACGGGGTAAATGGCTCAGTTCAAGAATTGCAAATTAATTTTGCAAATACAATGACCTTAACTAACGCGGCGGGTCGGTTTTTTAGAATTAGAATTTACAGATATCAGTAGGAGAAAATGATGACTCAAGTTTATGTTTTACACAAAGCTTCTACTACAAAAGGTTTTTACGCTGATGACATGTCAGACGGTTTTAAGACACAAATCTTGTCAGAAAATCCTAGTCACTCTTTTTCTGTCAACACTGTTGATATTCCAGAACCTAACGACGACTACAGTAATGTAGTTTTTCCCCATCATGTCACTGTAGAAGACGGCGTAGCAAGAATTCTAACTGGTACTGAATTGGACGATGCAAACGCCGCTGATCTCGCATTGTTTCGTTTGAATGAAGTGCGGAAATTTAGAGATAAAAAACTTGCAGAAACTGATTGGTGGGCAAACTCAGACTTAACAATGACGCAAGCCCAAATAGATTATAGGCAAGCACTGCGAGACATAACAGAAACATACTCTTCGCTGGAAGATGCTGTATTTCCAGAAAAACCTTAACCACCAGTCTTTAAAGGAGACTTAACAATGGCAATTTCAACAACTTGGTCCGTAAGCAACATGACTCGTAACGAGGCTGACGGCGGCGTAGTAACCGTTTACTGGTCTTGCGTAGGGTCAGACGGCACCTTCTCAGCAACAGAAGGCGGCAAGCTGCGATGCGAACCCGATGCAGATGCAGAAGGCTTTGTAGCTTACGCAGCTCTTACCGAGGATGACGTTTTAGGCTGGGTTTACACAAGCTTGATCGAAGGCGAAGAGACCGCTGACGAAGCTAAGGCTCGTATCGAAGCTAACCGTACCGGCAAGGTACAAGGTCAGATCGATCGTGCTACTGCTCAAGCTCAAGGCATGCCTTGGGTTGCATAAGTGCGATATTTTTTGGCTCTTGTTCTGGCGGCTTGGGCAATGTCCGTCTCCGCACAAGAGAACGTGCGCCAGACTGAAGGTGAAGTGCCTCTCGATGGAGCGCCTTCGGAGCTACCAGATAATTCGCAAGAAGGCGACTTGAACACTAATACTCAAGTCAATGGAGACAATACGTCAGGTAGCTACAACAGCAACAAGACGTACAACGGTGCAGGCTCTAGCGGTATGCCTGTGTCAACAGCGATCAGCCCAAGCTTGATGTCCAATGGCAATGAGTCGTGCCTGCAAAGCATTACGGGCGGTCTTCAGCTTATAGGTGTTGGGGTCTCTTCTGGTAAGTACACGCAGGATAATGAGTGTAACCGCCGTAGAGACGCCATCACTTTAAGCAATATGGGTATGAAGGTAGCTGCGGTGAGTCTTATGTGCCAAAACCCTAGTGTCTGGAGGGCTATGTTCATGTCTGCTACACCCTGCCCGATTACCAGAGGCGGGAAATTGATAGTGGGAAAGAACGCTTTACTGGAGATCAAACGAAACCCTGAGTTACACATCGCAGATTACTCAGAGAACAAGGAACTATACGACAATTTATTGGGGGTTGGCACAGATGATACGACTGAAGTCGAAAGCACTATTAGTGTTTCTGATCGTTTCCGTACCAGCGTACAGTAACGAAGTAGATTCCCTAGTAAACGCGTCACAGTCTATCCGCGATAGTTTTAAGTACGGCATACAAGCCGTGGGCGGGCTTCAGTCCTTTGCGTCTCAAGGAAAGATAGGTCCGACCGGATCAGTCCAAGGCGGCAAGATTTCTTACGACCAGTCTAGTGCTTACAACCAAGCGATCAACGCAGTAAAAGAGGCAACGTACACCTACAACCCCAACGCTCAGGATTATTTTGATCAGCAAGCTGAGACAGCAATGACGGAGGTTAACTTAGCCGTCGATAGTTTTGTTGAGGCAAGTCAGGCGGTGATCGAAGTGGTCGTCGTTAATCAGATGGCTCAAGACGCACAAGATGCGGGTGATGAGCGCGGTGCGATGGCGCTGCAAGAATACATAGAAGCTAATGAAGTAATGCTGGCTGACGCTCAAGTGGATATGTACAACGATGCCTTAGATACCGTTGAGTCTGCAGCTCAAGTAGCGGCAGCTTATATGGCAGTCGCGAATGATGAGCAACTGATAAGTGCTGCTGACGACATGGCTTACGACGTTAGAGTTACTTATGAAGAAGCTGCCTCTTCATTTTTCGACGTGGCTACACAAGGAGTTTGGGTGTCGTTTGATGGCGGACAAACAATACAAGCCTTGTCTGTCGGTGGTTACTTTGTTTCTGTGGAATCGATCATTGAAGAAGGCGGGCAAACAGAATTTTTTAGCACCTCACCTGAGGGCGGTTGCTGGTTCGCAGTGGATTATGAGGCTTGTATAAATGGCGCTTGATGATCTGGAAGTAAATATTGGGGGGCAATCTTTTAAGGGTGTCTACGTTGCTGTAGTCATATCTTTTGCTTCGACCATTGCCGGTGGTATCTGGACCGCCTCAGAGTTCTTTAGCCGCCTTGACGCTCAAGAAGCAGCAGTCGCCGCAGCAGGTGTAACGGCGTCTACTCTAGAGGCTAGATTTTCAGACTTGCGCGAGATTCAGACAGAAGCGCTTCAAGGTTATCAGGTGACAATATCCAACATGCAGCAGTCGCTAGAGGACAACGACATTAAAGGCTTGCAGGGGAAGCTGGCTGAGCTTGGAACAAATCTTGAAGCGATTATGGAAGCTCAAAAGGAGTTATTAGATCTTCGGGATCGTGTAGCCACGGTAGAGAAGACCAATGCAGAAACGGTACTGAAGGTAGAAAACAGAGTCGAGTCCCTTGGCAATACTGATGAGCGGCTTAGAAGAATCAAGAAAGAAATAGACGACCTTTGGGACGGTCTAGATTCGGTGGTTAACCCACTGGGCTAGTCAGCCATAACAACAGGAGATTAGAGATAAAGTCATGGGGATTATTAGTCAACTGCTAGGCAGCGGAGATGTGATAACTAAGGGTCTAGACCTGATAGACAACATGCACACGTCCGAAACCGAAGCGATAGAAGCAAAGACAAAAGCCAAGACGGATCTACTGACTAGCTATGCTCCCTTTAAAGTGGCGCAAAGATACCTAGCTTTAATCTTTGGTTTTACTTTTGTCGCCTCCTATCTGATGGTTTTGCTTTTGTTCTTCACGGGCAAAGAGGTCGGACCAGTTCAAGACCTGATAGCAGCTTTTAAGATTGACTGGATCATGCTGACGATCATTGGCTTCTATTTTGGTGGCGGTGCTTTTGAAGGCGTAATTAATCGAAAGAAAGAGAAATAGGCGGGAGCTAAACCAAGATGACGGGATTTAAGTTACAAACATTTAGTGGTCAGGCGCCGAAAGTTTACGCCCGATTATTACCCGAAGATATGGCTCAGGTTGCTACTAACTGTCGTCTTGATTCTGGTCGGCTAGAGCCTTGGAAGGGCAACCTTGCCAGCTCGGTTTCGTTTGCTACAGGGACGATCTCTGGCGCAACAAAGAGCATCTTCAAGCACAGCTCTTCCGTCTGGATTGCGAGTAACGCAGAGCTGGATATCGTGAGATCACCGATAGCAGAAGACCCTCACGAGAGAATCTATATCACAGGGTTTGGCGGATCTTCAGGTTTCCCGCAGATGACTACTGCACAGATAATAGGAAGCAGTCAGTACTACAGGCTAGGAATTCCTAAGCCAGAAGATCTTACATCGGTAACGCTAACACCTTCGGTATCGGCGAACGTAGACACAGAAGTGCCGCAATCAAGGTCGTACATTTTTACGTACGTTTCTTACTACGGAGAAGAGGGCGTCAACTGTGATGCTGAAGCTGCTCAAGTCGTGGATGTGCATACAGATCAAGCGGTGACACTAGACTTTCCACCAAACCCTTCCGGCAACTACAACCTGCTGAAGAAGCGAGTATATCGAACAGACGCCGGAGGCACTTATCGATTTGTTGCAGACGTTGCGATTGCAACAGATACGTTTACAGATTCCGGTACGGACGCGAATCTGGGGGAAGAGATACCGACAGCCACGTTCGACGCACCGGCTGACGACAACAGCGCCGATCACCCTGAGGGTCCGCTTCTGGGGCTGGTGTCTTTGCCTAACGGTATTCTTGCTGGATTCTCCGGTCAGACAGTGTCATTCAGTGAAGCGTTTCAGCCTCATGCCTACCCCGACGAGTACAAGCTAACAGTGAAGTCGGACATCGTTGCATTGGCGCCACTAAACACGGGTCTTCTTGTCCTGACAAAAGAAAAGCCAGCAATCATTCAAGGTCTAGATCCGTCGTCGATGAGTATGATGGAGGTCGATAGCTCTTTGTCCTGTGTCGCCAAGCGATCGGTAGTAGATATGGGCGAGTTCGTTATGTATTCATCTCCCGATGGATTGGTGATGGCTAACGACAACGGATTGAACCTTGTTACGGATCAGACACTTACTCGAGATCAGTGGCAAGAGTACAGTCCCACATCTATTGTTGCTTTCCAGTGGGAGGGACACTACGTCGCCTTTTACAGTAACAGTACCGAGAGCAAGGGGTTCATCTTTGACCCGAGAGGCGGCAAGAATTCATTCGTCAAGCTAGACTTTCACGCTACAGCAGGATTTAACGACCTCGAGGCGGATCAGTTATACCTTGTCGTGGCAGGGAGTTTGGTTAGGTTTGCAGAAGACAGTGCCGCATCAAATTTCGTTTGGCGGGGAAAGAAATTTTACACCCCAAGACCGATCAACCCTGCAGTAGCTAAAGTACAGTGCGATAGCTACTCCCCTAATCCCACTATGAAGTTATACGCTGACGGTGTACTGCAACATACACAGACTGTGACAGATAGTAATTCTTTCCGGCTGCCTAGCGGCTACAAAGCTAACGAGTTTGAGATAGAGCTTTCAGGCTCCGTTCCAATTAACGAGGTATGCGTTTACGAAAGTTCGGAGGAGATCGGTGCCCAGTAAAGCAAACATGCCGGTCCCACCCAAGTGGTCGGGACAAGACAAAAGATTTGGAGAGACCGTCAAGAATAATCTTGATGTGCTTTGCGGGTACTCGGGCAACCCATTGGATCGCGCCATTACAGCAAGAGATCTGCTGGACATTGGGGTAGTTAAGCTTTCAGCAGGCTCGAGCATATTCTCTGGTGGCTCTTCCGATCTAGCCCCGATATCTGATATTGCTGATTACGATACCCCACCAGCACCGACCTCCTTAGCAGCCAGCGGTGCCTTTGAGAACATACTGCTTACATGGAATCTAGAGGCGTATCGTGGGCACGCTTATACTGAAGTATATAGGCACACGTCAGATGTTATCGCCGATGCGAATTTAGCTGCCCAAGTCAGTGGACTGACAGGGATCTACTCAGACTTTGTAGGCTCAGGTGCGGACTACTACTATTGGGTCAGGGCAGTAAACGAGAACGGAATTAGAGGACCGTTTAACTCCTCCAGCGGAACTCGAGGTCAAACCGCTCCGGACGTAGAGTTTATTCTAGAGACTTTAGAGGATGCGATTACCAGCTCGCAGTTAGCGCAAGACCTAACAACGCAGCTGCAAGGCTATGACGATGATATTGCTGCCCTAGAGACAACGTTCGGTAATACTGTAGCCGCAGCCACAAGTGCAGCGGCAGCAGCAGCCAGCGAAAGTGCAGCGATAGCAGCAGAAGCGGCAGCGTTGGGAGCGTCTGCAGCTGCAGTATCTGCGCAGACAGCAGCGATAGGTGCCTCTACTAGTGCAATAGCAGCACAAGCCGCAGCTCTTTTAGCTCAATCTAATGCTGAAACTGCTGAAAGTAATGCCGAGACAGCGGAGACTAACGCTGAAACCGCTCAAAGTGCTGCAGAGACCGCTCAGACGGCAGCATCTACATCGGCTACAGGCGCAGCAGGTTCAGCAGCCTCAGCTACAAACTCTCAGACAGCTGCGGCAAACTCAGCTACAGCTGCAGGGAATAGCGCCAGTGCAGCAGCAACCAGCGAAAGCAACGCGTCAACTTTCGCTACCAATGCTGGAACCGCGGCTAGTGCAAGCCAAAGCTCTAGGTTGGCAGCCGAAACAGCAGAATCCAACGCTGAGACTTCTGAAACAAATGCCGCATCAAGTGCGACTAACGCAGCGGGTTCTGCCTCAAGCGCATCAACATCTGCAACGACAGCAGCTAACTCTGCCACGGCTTCTGGGAACTCAGCAACAGCCGCAGCCACGAGCGCCACCGACGCCAACACATACGCTACGCAGGCGGGTACAGGAGCATCTGCTTCCCAAGCTGCTCAGCTCGCCGCAGAGACAGCCGAGTCTAATGCTGAGACTGCAGAGACTAACGCAGTAGCCAGTGCCACAAGCGCGGCTGGATCGGCATCGACTGCATCTACATCTTCCACAACGGCAGCTAATTCTGCGACAGCGGCAGGGAACAGTGCAGGCGCAGCCGCCACTAGCGCAACAAACGCGGCTACCTCAGCCACTGCCGCAGGCACATCATCTACCGCCAGCCAGAACTCTAGACTCGCAGCTGTTGCGGCACAAAGCGCAGCTGAAACAGCTGAGACCAATGCGGAAAGTGCAGAGACTAATGCAGCAAGCTCTGCCAGTGCAGCTCTTACCAGCGCAAACGCAGCAAGCGCAAGTCAGACTGCTGCAGGACAAAGCGCAAGCGCAGCAAGCACGGACAGAATTGATGCCCAGACAGCTAGAAGTGGTGCAGAAACCGCAGAAACCAACGCTGCGTCTAGCGAAACGAACGCGTCAGGGTCAGCCTCCTCTGCCTCGACCAGTGCAACTAATGCTGCGAATTCAGCTACGGCAGCGGGCAACAGTGCGAGCGCAGCGAATACCAGCGCTCAGACAGCCTCAACTCAGGCAAGTGCTGCGGGCACATCGGCAAGCGCTGCATCTGCAAGTCAGACTGCTGCGAGTACCAGCGCGACTAACGCGGCGAACAGTGCTGGAGCTGCCTCTACGAGCGCCACCACTGCAGCAGCAAGCGAAACAGCTGCTGGGCAATCGGCTTCTACTGCGACTACTCAAGCAAATACGGCGACCACTAGGGCTGGAGAAGCATCTACTTTTGCCTCTAACGCAGCCACCTCGGCTACCGCAGCAGATGGTTCGGCTACAGCGGCAGCGAGCACAGTAAACGGGCTGACAGCCAGATTAGACAATGCAGGCGGCACCGGCGTGACCGTTGAACAGCAGTTCACTGCAAATGCATCTGCACTAGGCACGCTTGAAGGGCAGTACACAGTCAAAATTGACGCTAACGGAGCGGTTGCTGGGTTTGGTTTAGCGAACACGACTACATCTTCGGGAAACAATATTAGTGAGTTCTATGTAAACGCTGACCGTTTCGCAATCATGCGAGGCGGGAGTGACACCACGGCGGCAACAGTACCGTTCATTGTTCAGGCAACCGCAACAACGCTGAATGGGGTAGCAGTCCCCGCAGGTGTTTACATGGCGGATGCGTTTATCAAGAACGGTGCAATCGTCAACGCCAAGATAGCAAACGCAGCTATCGATAATGCAAAAATATCCAGTCTATCCGCAGACAAGATAACTGCAGGAACAGTATCCACGTCTAGGTTAAATATTGACGGAGCAACCCTGAGTGCAAACTCTAATGGTGAGCTGGTCGTAAACGCGATCAATGCTAGTCAAATAACAGCTGGCTCTATTAACGCCACAGTAATGAGCGGCACAACCGTCTACGCGGACAACATGACTGGAGACGTTGCAGTACTCCAGCCGTTTAGGTCAACTGCTACGAAGTTGTTCAGAGGAAATACGGCACAAGGCGGCGGTACGATCGTAGTTGTTACTCAGCAGCTCCCCGCTACAACCCACGCAACAAACGGGCATAAGCCTTTTGCTTCGATTACCGGCTGGTATGACTCGACTAGTAGTAAGACGTATTCATTTAAAATGTACATGCAGGACTTAGCTGGCGGGAACCAATCCTTGGGGTCGGTTTCTAGCGTCTTTACTCAGTACGGAGTCTACGTTGCAAGTTTTTCTGGTAACAAAACCAACTTGGTTACAGCGGGTCAGACAGTGACTGCGACAGGTAAAACACACACAGTAACAAGCGTCAATTATCAGTCATCCAGCAATCTTACAAACGTTCAGTACACGCTAGGCTCAGGGTCGGCTTTTGCGGTAGGAAACACCGTATCAGCAACTTCTAGCAGCGCGTATCAGCTAGTCGGTGAAACACGGTTCAAGGCGAACACAAACCTGTACGCGCAATTCGCTCTTAGCGGCTCGCTATCTAATAAGACCCTTGGTGCGGTCAACATGAAGCTCGAGGTTACTCGGACAGGCAGCAGCGGAATAGGTAGCGGTGACAACTCAACGTCGGCTGATTACATCCATGAAGTCTCCGGATTTATTATGGGAGCAAGATAATGAAGCTGTACGTCCAGTGGGATCACGAAAATGAGACCGTCCTTTTTGGTCCTCAAGGACTCAAGGGCGAAGGCGACAATTGGTACGCGTATACAGACAGCGGGGAAATTGTAAATCACCGCACTCAGACCAGAAGGTACGTTTACGTTGAAGAACTTGAGATGGTCATGGGTGTGGCTGAGGGTTCGCCTGACCTGACTTGGAGCCAAGCAAGGCAGAGCGAGTACGGGGGTATAGAAGATCAGCTTGATAGGTTATGGCATGACATCGATGCAGGCACCCTAGATAAATCTGGCACTTTTTACTCGTTTATAAAAAGCGTAAAAGATTCTAACCCCAAGAGTTAATAGGCATATTTTTAGTATTTTACTTGATTTTAAAGTATCATATTGGTAGAGCGGGACTCCGACTTCCGGAACATCTCACCCCGAACTAGCTACTCGTCCTCACACGAATATAGCTAAAAAATCAAAAAACTTAAAGGCAGTCTTTAGTGGCTATTGTTGTCCGTGATCCTACACCAGAAGACTTTCCGCAGATCAACAGTCTTGGCAGGTGGTTTCAAGAGAACAGCAACTATAAGAACTGTGGCTGGTCAGAGGGCAAGGCATTTGCTTTTGTCCGAGGAGGATCTAATCCTTCATCTGATACTTTTATGCTAGTGGCGGAAGAAGACGGGGAGGTGATCGGTTTCTTTTTGGGGAATGTAGTTGAGTACTTCTTCTCCGATAAAAAGATAGCTCAGGAGTTGGTGATGGTGTTTAGGGAAGATCGCAGAAAAGGAATAGGAAGCGCTATCAGCAAGATGATCTCTTCATTCTGCCTATGGGCTGAGTCTAAAGAGGTCGTAGAAATTTCAGTTGGAATAACGTCCGGCATAGCAGGGGACGGTTATCAGGGATTACTAGAGTGCCACGGCTTCAAGAGGGTCGGGGTTTTATTAAAGAACGAGGTTTAGCCTATGTGTGGTGGTGGCGGAAGCGATCCAAAAGAACTAGAAAGCAAAGAGGCGTTAGCACAACAAGCGGCTAATGCTTTACAGCGCTACGGGGAAGTTTTTGTCCCGCTTGAAAATATGTTTATTGACGACACCAAAGCTATGTTTGCTGACGGTGCAGCCGATGCCGCAATGGCGTCCGCTCAAAACCAAACGTCAGCTATCTATGAGCAAGGCTTCAACGATATGCGCGGCGCTCAGTTCAACATGGGCTTAGACCCCACATCAGGAAGAGCCAAGGGGGAGTCGAACGCTCTGCGAGAAGCTCAGGCTAGGGGCATGGGTCTTGCTGGTTCTGACGCAGGTCTAGGCTACACAGACGCAGCCTATCAAGGTCTTGGTAATGTAATCGCTATGGGGCAGGGACTGCAAACTCAAGCTATTACTGGAAACATCGATCGGATGCAAAACAGTTTAGATAGAGCAGGCTCAGCTGCACAAAGGGATTTTGCGCGATCTCAAAGCTTGGCGAGTATCGCGGGTACTGGCGTTGGTGTTGCTGCCTCTGGATATGGCTTGGGAGGTAGAGGCTAATGGACTTTGATTCATACCTAGCAATGTTAAACCCTGAGGTTAGGCAGCAGGTGAGTAATTTCTACTCGTCATCTGGAACACCTGACGCCATGGCGCTACCCCCACAGCAGCAGCAGGTTGGTGGTCGTGGTCGGTATCAGGGAAGTCAAGGGATTAACCCATTCGCGCCTAATTTTGGCGGCATGACTTCTTATAGCGGCAGCAACCCTTACGCCCGAATCAATCCAAACAGATACAGCTACATGGACCCTGAAGACAATCCTGGAGATCAGCTGTATGCGGACCTGATTAGAGCGCAGACAGAAGACTACAACACAAGGTTTGCGCCCATTGAGGATTTTATGGCGGGACAAATAACTGCAACCGGAACGAAGTCTTTAGCTGGTGATCTAGAAAGAACTCGAGCAAATATGGGGACTGCCGTAACCAACGTTCAGGGACAGTCAAATAGAAACATGGGTCGTATGGGTCTTCAGGGAACAAGCAATGTTGCTAACAGCACAATGGCTGTGGGCGGCTTGGTTGGCGGTCTTAATGACACAAGACTAAGAGATGCGGACCGTCGCACTTCAATCTTGTCTGGTTCACTGTCCGGCATAGCGCAAAAAGCAAGGAGTACTGGTCAATGACAATGATTGCAGTAGGGCAAAGGCAGCGTGACCTCGCTACGCGTGGCTTTGGCGCGGTTTCTAGAGCTGAGTCCGTTGAAGACCAACAGCGGCTTGCTTTAGGGGCGCAAGAAAAGGCGGCAGAATCTCAGGTTCTAGGAACTGGCGCGGGCATCGGAGGAATATCTGGGGCGACAAGCGCAAGGGCATTATCGTCCGAGGCAGGGTCTGCAATAAAAAACGCAAATACCTTGCTTGGGGATGCGGGGACTCTAAGTAGAGGAAAGCTCTCAGGAGGCATTCAATTCACACCGACCGGTGGCGAAACAATAAAAGGTATTGAAGGGCTAAACGCCGCTAAAGATGCAGCGGCTCTTAAAGATGCAGCGGTCGTTACGGATGCTGCGGCAGCAGGTCAGACTGCAGCTACTGTGGCAGAGGGTGCAGCAGCAGTTGAGGGGGCGGCAGTCGCCGGAGAAGCAGCGGTTGCTGTTGAGGGTGCAGCAGCAGCCAGTACTGCAGCAGCACCAATGGCACAGCTTGCAGCTCTTGCAACTCCCGTGGCTATCGGTCTTGGCGTAGCCTATTTAATTAACAAATTATTCGACTAGGTAATTATCATGACGGGTTTTGTAAGCGGATTTAAAACTGGCTTTGGCTTAATGGAAGGCGTCAAAGACCGAGAGTTTAAGGAAGATCGGCTAGAAGAGGATATGAAGTATCGAACAGATACTGCCGCTGCAACTGCTGATTATAGATCCAAAGATCTAGACATAAAGAGAGATAGGCAGACGTCCGACGCATTGCTTGCAGGGCGAAGAGCTGATACTGCGGCTGTTCAAGCAAACACAGCATCGACAAACGCAGATGCTGCTTTGGTAAACGCTAATCTGGCTGCACAGAAGCAAGCAGATCTTACCAATCCCGAGTCAATTGAATACAAGAAAGGATTGTCTGAAATAGCTGAAAACGAAGCTCAGACAGAAAAGTACAGCGCAGAAGCTCAAACGCTAAAAAATCAACAAAAAAGATTTAACTCAGCCTTAAACGTAAGCCAGCTGTACGAGCTGTCGCTCAACTCTGATGGCATGTATGACAGCAAGCAGCTAGAGCAGATTGAGAGAATGTATCAAGACAACAAAGGCTCTGGGTTTTTTAATTTAGGCACCCTTGCTTCTGATGTTCATCAGAGAGGCACGCAAGAAATAAGCGCCTATATGGCTGATGTTGCGGCGGGACTCGACCCTGTCATGAGCGATAGTGTTGCAAGAGCTTTTACAACACAGCTGGCAATAGACTCGTCCGCTGCAGTAGGTCGTCAGGTTGACCAGACCTTTGTTAACGCTCCTGAAGGTTGGAAGGGTCGTGGTTATCAAGTTAAATCGCAGGGTTTATTCGATGCGCGGATGTCTGGTACTGAAGGAAACTTGAATGGCGAGTTATTTGTTGAGATAGCAAATAAAAATGATCCAGACGACGTTCAGTTTTACTTTCCTCCACTAACGTCAAGCAGATCATTTGTTGACTCAAAGCCGTTAAATATAAAGGTGCAGGACGTAGATAAGCCTCTGGCTGGAAGCGCATACCTCATTCAGCAGGTCGGTCCTTCAATTAAGCCAGCAGTAAAGCAGGCAAGAATAAAAGCCAAGTTCGGCGATGATAAGGGCGACAATGGTGTTGAGAAATTTGAATCTCGCGTTGCTGCAATTCTCGAAAGCAACCGAAAGGCAATCCAGAACGGCAGTAACACATCTAGCCTGATTGGAGGTGGAGCTGAGTTTGCTGATCTAACAAGGGAGCAACAGCTTAGAGAGCCTGAAATGGCTAAAATGAAACGACGCATTGAGGAGCAGATACTCTTTGGCGCCCGTGAGGAGCCAACTCAAACCCGCGCACGAAAGTGGCTTTCAGAAACGTATTCATTATTAGAATCCGCACCAACACCTGACGGCAAGGCAACATTAGGCTCCTTAATAAAAGACGATCAATGGAGTCCTCAGTTAATTTCTGCGTTGGCGCCTTATTACGATAAAGATGACGAGGGCAACGTTGTAATTACAGACCCACTTGCTCTTACTACAGAGCTTGTAAAAAAAGGCTACTTATAAAAAGGTAACTTAGATGCCCTTAACATCAGGTCGCAAAAAGACTGAAGATGAGTACTGGGATTCTCTGTACGGAGAGAATAACCCCAACAACATAAAGTCGGGTGCGGATGCGCCTCCACCTCCACCCCCAGAACCAGAACCGGAAGGCGATGGGAACTTTGTTCGCGGGTTAAAAAGTGGCGCGGATAATATGCAGGCTCTCGGTGGAGGGCTTAAGGCTTTATCAGGAACTGCGGTGAGAGGCGCCGGAGAATTTTTTGACTCTGAAAGCCTGAAAGATGCTGGTGATAGATATGTTCAAGAGGGCATGGAATATTATCAAGAGCAAACTGCAGAAGCGGCAGAAAATGCTCCCGAGGTAACCTTTCAAGATATAGATAGCGCCACCGATTTCGGGGCTTGGGCTGCTTACACTATGGGATCTGTCGTTCCCGATCTTGCAGGTATGGTTGCCACGGGAGGCGTTGGAGGTCTGCTAGCAAAGCAAGCCGTCAAGCAAGGTGTTGGAGAAATGGCGGAGACGCTTGCGCAGCAGGCATCTGCAGAGCTAGTCAAGGAAGGGCTTGAGCAGCAGGCAGCAAACAAAGTTGCTCGTGAGATGGCTGAGAAGTTTGCGAAAGACAAGGTCGCAAAGCTTTCAACAGGGGGAGCCACCGCTGGTGCATTTCTTTATGGAACGCAGCAAGGCGCTTCAAGTACCTTTGCTCGAACACTGGAAGAAACTGGAGAAGAAGCGCCGTTAGCAGCGATCGGAGCAGGCTTGACGATTGGCGCTCTGAATGCTGTCCCTGCAGGCGCCGCTTTGAATAAGTTCCTTCCCAAAGGAAAAGCCTCAGAAGCTGTTGAGTTTATTTCAGGTTCAGTGAATGACAAGCCACCATGGGTAGGTCAGTTCGTCAGAGATGTCACTATGCAAATGGGCGCTGAGGGCGGAACAGAAGCGCTTCAGTTAATTGTTGAGGAAGAGGTGATCTCTTACGTCAACAACAATTACACAGAGAACGAGCAAAGAGAGTACTTCGACTACCTCAGTAACGAAAGAAAGCGCAGCGCCTTAATAGAATCTGCAACCGCAGGCTTCTTGTTTGGTGGGGCTACTGGGGTTGCCGGTGGTGCGGTCAAGAAGTTCACCGGCGGTTATGACACAAATGTCAATTTAGGCGATGACGCAAAAGAAGTCCGAACTAGATCAGTTAACGATCCTGAGTTTGGTAACCGCATCAGGCTTATGTACGAGGATGCAGCAGCCACAGCGGAAAGAGGAAACACGCGCCTTGATCTGGGCGATATGACGCCGACTGAAAGACCTGTTGACCCTGTAACCGGAGAGCTTGCGGTATCTTGGAATGAGAACGGCGCTCTAAATCCAGAGACGAATAGACCCTATACGCAGAGTGAGTTAAATCTTGCGGTGCTTACGGACTACAACGTTTCTCAAGAGCCTATTGAAGTTCCCGAGCAGGAAGTAGAAGAGCCTGTAGTATCAGCCGAGCCAGAAAATTTAACGTTCGGGGAAAATACATTACCCCCCTCTCCTCAGCCTAAGCAGGCTGACATAGCAGAGGACTTCCCGTCTGCACCAGCATTCGAGGGTGTAAAGGTTCCCGAAGGAGTAAGAGACTCAGGACCAGCGCATAGGTGGGATGGTGAACTATCTCCTGTAGAGCAGCCAGTTCAAGACCAGCTGCTCAATCTGTCTGTTGCAGCGAAGACTCCTGAAGCAATGGACCCTAACAACACAGACGTAGTTGTTGAGGCTATAGATCAAGACGATATCGATCGCGTGTTTGATCGTAATGACTCTCTGACGGTAGGGACAAAAGAGAAGCCCAAGGGCAAGAGTCTACCTACCATCGATGAGGTCTATGGTGATCGAGCGCAGGAAGTTACCGACAGCGTTGCAGGCGTTATGGCTGACCTTTCAGCTAATGGTGTGCCCAAGTCATTCATCGATTCAGTGACAGGAATATATGTTCACAAGGAGTCTGAGGTAGATGCTCCCGCTCTGACAGGCAGAAATGGCAGAGGCGTATCAATAAATCACAACCTAATCGCAGGATCGTTAGTAGATCAAGATCAGCTCAGTGAGCTTGCTTGGACGATGACGCATGAGGTTTATCATGCGGGTGATTTCGCTTTCGATCTCAGCTCTAAAGACAGTCGTTTTGCGATTACGATTGATGAGGAGGCAGATGTTCCTACTGTAGTGATGGGTGACATCATGCAGGAGATCTACACAAACTGGGTTGACGGGACCGAACTCGGAAAGAGATTCGATTATCCTTTTAATGATCTGAGTCAGGACATCGCAGACCTAGAGCAAAGCAACGGCGATCTAAACAGCACTTATCGGCAAGAAGTATTTGCACAGTTAGGCGCTCTATTTCACTCGAACCCTAAGCAGCTACAAGAGTTGGCGCCTCAGGCGTATACTTACATTAAGGGCATTAGAGACAGCAACTTACAGACTGCACCAGTGCAGGAGACGACAAATGAACCGAGTCCAAGTCAAGCAGATCCAGATACCTCCCAACCTGAAGGAATATCAGGAGAGATTCGGGCACCGCCAGAGTCCGGAAGCGTCGAGGTCGTACAGCCTGAGCCAATTGGACAAGATGGCGAAGCAAGCGTTGGAGACGGGTCAGCCGATACCCCAATGGCGGGACAGGTCCAAGAAGAAGTTGGGCAACGTGAACGACCAGCGGTACAAGAACCTGAAGTAACTGCAGAGCAGCCCCGAGAAGATGTTGCGTTACGCGCAACAGACAAGAAGCCTACCTTTAAGAAAGCCGTTAACTGGCAAGAGACCGGTGAGTACGTCGTAACCTTTGAAGACGGTGACCGATACACCCTTTACTTTGATGACAACGCGTCAGAGGCGGGAGACTCCGACGTTTCCTTTGAGTCGGTTGACGGAAAGATTACTGAGTTCCCCGACATGCTTGGAGTTACCAAGCAAGAAGCGATTAATACGCTGCAAGAGCACCGCCGAAAATTAATTGACGCGGGAGAAAGCTCATACAACCCCCCATTAAATCCTGAGGTAGGGGATGAGGTTCAGTTCAAAGCGTTTAGCTTCATTGATGAGAAGTCTCCGGTAACAGAGAAGCAGCTTCGTGCGAAGTTCAAGTCGTTAGCTGACAATCAGTTTGAGAGACTTAAAGAAAACCTCACTGCAGAGCAAGATGATAAGTACAGTCAGATCATTGTCGAAGACGGCAAGTATGTATCTTACGGGTACGTAGAAGAGAGAGACCTTGAAGCCCTTAAGAATGGCATTGAGGTTAACTTCATTAAGAAGTCAGACCTTCCCGAGGTAGCACAAAAGATCACAGCTTCGGACGTGCTTTATGGGGATGAGTCTCTAGATGTTGTTGGCACCAGCAGAAATGGTGCGACGGTTGTTGTTGATTTGGCTAGGGCGTTTGACGCCAGAGTTAAAGATGCGAACGAAGGAAAGAGCCTTGGAGAGCAGAACGACGAAAATGCAGAGGTGCTCTCAGACCTGATTGCCCATGAGGCAGTTCAGGCAATGAAGACTGACGGTAATGCTGGTGAGTGGTATCAAGAGAAGGTCGCAAATGCTATGAGCATGGCTGCGACAGAGTTCCCTGAGCTTAACTCAGACCCCAACGCTAAGTTTGCGTTCACATCTATCATGGCTATTACCTCCAATGGTGCATCTGTTCCGGAGAACTCTGTAAACACATTCGATATCTATGAAGAATACAGACAGTCAAAAGTTTTCCCTGACTTTGGTGTAGGAAAGGAAGCTGGCGCGATGAAGAATGCGTTTGCTCTTTTGAACGCTCTCATTAACAAGCAGGGTATCGACGCAACTCGCGAGTTCATGGATCGGGACGTTACGGTTAAAGAACTGAAAGACGTATTCGATTTGTCTGTATCTGGTGAGCTGATGGGCACCAAGCTTAAGGGTTCAGCGATTATTGGACCCAAGATCGGCGGAGGTTTTTATCAAAACCTAAACGGTAACTTCGACCCGCTTACCATGGATCGCTGGTTCATGAGAACTTGGGGCAGATTAAGCGGTACGCTTATGGCTGATGCGGAGCGCAAGCTACCCGTTCAGTTAGCGAAGTTTAGAGAGGTTGCTCTTGGAGATGATTACAGAGCCAAGCTCAAGAAGGATGGAATCAACAGGTCCAAGCTCGCCAAGGACGATCAGTACGCGACAGACTACGCCACTAAGGTACAGGCTGGTTACGCTAATGGTGGATTCAAAGAGAAAAACGCCATCAATAAAGCGTCGAATACGTTCAAGAATTCGCAGGGTGAAAAGCAAGCACCACAAAATGGTAAAGAGCGAGAGTACATACGCAGCGTAATGCGTAAGGCTCTTGATAAAGTCAACGCGACCTCAGGGCAAGACCCTGTTAATATGGGCGCCTTGCAAGCGATAATCTGGTATCCAGAGAAGGACTTGTACAAACAACTTGGAGTAGGCAATGCGAAGTCAGAGCCAACAGACTACGAAACAGAGTTCGGAAAAATTGTCCAATCGCGTCAAGAGCGAGGACAGGGCGTATCTGGACCAGTCGGAACTGCACAGCAGTCAGGAACAGGAGGACTGGAATCAGACCTTCAGCCAGCTGTCCAAGACGCAGATCAACGTGATGGCGGACAAGCTAGCCAAACTGATGAAGGGTCGATAGATACTACCCCTGAAGAAGTCTCCTTCATTCAGAAAAAGATCAACAACGCCAAGAACAACACTCTCGACGACGGCACCCCCTCAACAAATCGATTCAGCTACAACGATGAGATCGATGCACAGGCTGATCTAGCTAGAAGACTCAAAGATAGAAAGATCTACAAGTCTTTGGTGGATCGGTATGCCCAGCTCGAAGACTTTGAAAATCAGGCGGCAGACTTTCTTGGGATGGGAAGGCTCCCAGCCGGACTGTCTCCAAGAGACCAAGAGAACCTTTCCCACGGTAAGGTCCAGCAGGATCTTGATGCCTTCCACCAGAATTATGTTGATCCATTAGGTGATCTGATTGCTGAGATCGGCGTAAGCCCCGACGCCGTGGGCACGTACCTTATCGCGAAGCATGCTGCCGAGCGTAACGACGTGATCGCTGAGAAAGTAAAGGCGCAGCGTGAGCGAAACATTGCAAAAAAAGAGAGGCAAATAGAAGCACTCCAAGAAGATGTGGGAGTAGATCACTCAACACAAATTGAAACACTAGAAAAGAAAATAAAGGAATACGACGAGATACCTCTCGCCTTCCAAGACACCGGCTCTGGCATGACTTACGCAGAAGCAGACAGCGTACTCGGCTTGGCAGAAAGGGAGGGCACCAAGTCCGACATGGAGCGTATTGCCAATAAGGTTTACGAGATGCTTCAGTTCCAGAGAGATCTCATGGTTGAGTCTGGCTTGCTAGATGAAGATTCTAGATCGGACTGGGAAGACACCTATGAGTTCTACGTCCCCCTCAAAGGTTTTGCTGTTGAAGAGAAAAATGGAGAATACAAGTCTGGCGACGCGTCTAGAGGGTTCTCGGTAGTCGGCAGCGAAAGCATGAGGGCGAAAGGACGGAAAACTCTGCCCCTAAACCCGCTGTTCACTGCGATAGAGGATGTTCAGAGAAAAATTATTCGGGCGAGAAAAAATGAAACCGCCCAAACTTTGTTAGACCTATTGAGTGCGCTGGGTAGCTCTAAAGTAGAGACCATGCTTGAAAGTGGTCCAGTAGAGGAGAAGTCTTACACTATATATAACAACAATTTTAGACCAATGAGGGACAGCGATGAGCTGACAATGCAAGACCTCAAAGAGATGTCTAATGCTAAGAGAGCCGACAATGCTACTCCAAAGTACATTGAGGTTAAGAAGGGTGGTCAGATCTTCTTTATCGAGTTCAAGAGTGACAGCCTAAATCACGCGTTACAGAACATGAGCGTGCCCATGCTTAGCAGGGCTAATGATGATGTAAGCAAGCTTCTGACTTGGGCTACTCACTTCCAGACCTTCCGTAGAAACATGTTGATCAACTACAACCCCACTTGGGGCATCAGTAACCCTATGAAAGATGTTCAGACGGGGTTGATGTACGCCCTATCAGAAATGGACAAGAAGGGAAGCAGGGTACAGGGCGAAAACCTAGTAGGTAAGATGGCGGCAAGTTACCTTCCCTCGATGCGATCTATGTATCGCGTCTTGCGTGGCAAGCCAGTAAGAGAAGGCACACTAGATCAGTACGCGGTAGAGTTCATGGAAGATGGTGCCTCTACTGGGATGATGCTGGTTAAAGACCAAGAAGAGCAACTTAGAATACTTAAGAGCAAGCTGAAAAAGGGTTACACCAGAGAAGCGTTAAGGTACATGGCAAAAGGTGTCGAGGACTTCAATACTACAATGGAGAACTCTATTCGTCTGGCTGCGTACGTTGAGGCTCGAAAGGTTGGTACAGACAGGGCTACCGCTGCGACCTTAGCAAAAGACCTGACAGTAAACTTCAACCGTAAGGGAGAAAACACTGCGGTGGTAAACGCAGGGTTCCTTTTCTTTAACGCAGCCGTTCAGGGCAATGTGAATACGGCTCAAGCGCTTGGCAGCGACAAAGGAAAGTACACAGCTGCAAGGGGAGTCGCGGCAGGTCTAGTTGCATTTGGTGCAGCTCAAGCCGCTCTAAATATTATAATGTCAGAAGACGATGACGATGACGAGAAGGATTACGCAGATCTGCCGGAACACGCTAAAAACCGAGCAATATTATTTATGTACGGAGCCGACGAGGGGTTCGCATTACCCGCAGCCTACGGCTGGAACTTCTTCACGAACATTGGTCGCTTATCCGCTGAGACAGCGTTTGAAATTAATACGCCAGAAGAGTCAGCCCTTTACCTTTGGGAGAATATACTACTTAACTTCGTTCCGATTGCCCCATCGGCTGGGGATAGCTGGGAGGAAATGGCTAGAGGATTTTATCCTGACCTCTTAGAGGTGCATCAAGATATGCTGGCTAATAAAAACTTCTTTGGCAGCGACATCTACATAGAGCAAAACCCGTTCATCGTGGAAAAATCTAACGCTTACAACTCGCGAAGATCCACAAGGAAGCCGTTCAAGGCTGCCGCAGAGTTTTTAAACGACGCTACTGGTGGTGACAAGTACGAGGACGGATACATATCGTGGAATCCCGATAAGATGGAGTACATCTATGAGTACTTCTTGGGAGGTGTAGGCAGGTTTGCCAGCCAATCAGCGGATATTGTCACGCGAATGGCGACCGATGAAGAGTACAGGAGTCAGGACTTACCGCTCGTTGGTGGATTCTTTGAGGCGCCATCTGAATACGAAGATCGATTCGAGTACTACGATAACTGGGAGGAGACAAGAAAGATCGAGGCTAGATTTAAAGAGGTAGCTGATGCTGAAGAGCTAACAGAGCTGCAGTCTGAGTACCGATCGTTCGCCCCCTTGCTGGACGGAGGAAGCAACAGCCTCTACAAAACAGCGTCTAGAGATCTTCGCAATATTTCCAAGTCCAGAAAAATTATCGAGCGACAGGACATACCAGAAGAGCGCCGCCGAGTATTGCTCGACGAGCTTCTAGCTAAAGAGAATATGATCTTTGACATCTACAACAAGGCATTCAGAAAAGCCTCGAAGGGGGGGAAGGAGTAGAACTACCGGAGTAGATCATCCTTGGCAATCAGACACAGTCCAAGAATAATAAAAACATAAACAGCCAACATACAAAAACGCCCTCAGATCGATAGTTTAAATGAGGGCGCATTGTATTGGTGCTAAAGCAAAACATCTAATGATTAATGTCGATGAGCGATATGACCTGCAGTCATGTTAAAACAGAAAACAGATCGCCCCAGTAACTAACCCCCACACAACAAGGTGCTTGTTGGTCAGGTTGTATGCGCCAGAATTCAGCCAGCTTTTAATGCTCTTTCTGGTTCGCTTTGATCCAGCTTTAGCATCAAAGATTGCATCGTCGGCATACTCATTTGCATCCCTGATGATCTTTTTAATATCCATTCCTGTTCTCCTCTTAACGCAAAAACCCTTGGCTGCTAGTCTCTAAGTTGTTGATTTGAATAGAAAAAAACATAGTGCGATAGCTTCGTAAGCAATTGGTCGGAGGTTCAAGTCCTCTTTCCGGCACCAATTATTTTCTATACTTATCAAAGGGTTATAAGCGTTTTAGTTTTTGGCAGCCTACAAGATGCCTTCAATGTTAGACGACGCGATTTTCCTCTGAGCTTGGTTAAGATGAGCGTATCTTTGTAGTGATGCGCGATCTTTCCATCCTCCTAACTCCATGAGAACCATCTCACTCGTCCCGTTCTCAATGTGCCAACTCGCAAAAGTATGGCGCATCGTGTGGAAGGTAGTGCCTGCCGGAACCCCAGCCTTGTCACATGCCTTCCTGTAGGTCTTGTTCGTAATCTCACTTAGAACTTTCCCCACCTTTGTACCGCCACCGACTTGCTGCACGAAGACATGGTCTATCCCGTTACTGAGATATCGATGCTTCTTTACCAGCTCGTCATTCAGAGCTTTACGATTCTCAAGAACCTTCTGAGCATCTCTGTTCAGGGGTATCAAGATATCCTCGCCCATCTTGGCGTCTTCACCATGGACAGTCAGAGCTGAAAAGTCCGGCTCTATCTGATCCCACTTGAGCAGTCTAATGTTAGATGCTCGCAGCCCTGTCGCCACTGCAAACCTAACCATGTCAGCTCTCAACCCGTCCAACGAATCGATTAACCTCAGAACCTGCTCGGGCTTCAGGAAGACAGTACTTTTCTTCTCTGGATACACAGACAACTTCGGAACCCTGTTAATATGCTCTTTGCTGTAAGCATAGTTCAGGATGGATCGCATAGTTATGATGTGCTTATTAACCCAGCTGTTGCTGACGGTTTGACCAATCCTCCTCTTGGATGGTTGCTTCCGCAGATCCTCAATAAAGTTATCGATCAGTGATATCTTTTCGAAAGCTTTAACCGGCTTGGCTCCAAACTCCTTAACTAGGTGTCCGGCGACAGTAACCGTGAGCTTCTGCTTCTTCTCGTTATGTGCCGTTGGTTGCGCCAAATAACGATCCGCTACTTCTTTAAACGTTAGTTTCATCTTTCGTCTCCATGAAGAGACTAACAGCAGTGCTAGCTTAGCACTCGCAGTCTCGAATTTAAAGGTCTGTTGCGAGGGACAGGTAGACCAAACCTGCAAGGAAGGGCGTGAGGAGGATCGCCCATCCCTCTAAACACTAGCCTTTAGTGAGTTTCGCTAGTCTTTTCGGCATCTTCTGGCTGATAAGGCTCAGGCAAAAGCTTCACAGCCTCTTTGAAGTTTAGGTCAGCACCTTTCTGCGCTGCCTGAATCAGCGTACCAAACAGGCTAATAGCTTGATTGGCTTGCTGAGCTGCGTTGAGAAGCTCCTTACACGAGTCACTAAGATCTGAGACTAGGTAAGGGGTGTTATCAATTGATACTACTTGTGGCTGTTCACTCATGTTTTCTTCCTCGCGTCATCACGCACTATTTGATAGCTTCTTGGGGCGCCCACAATTAGTCTTGCTTGAGGGAGCATAAAACTTGTTTCTGATGTTCCTCCAGATCGACCGCACTCTGGACATGGCATGTGAGGCTTTACGAAATAAGGATGAATGCCAGTCATCTCAACAAAAACCTTGTCATTGAGCCGGAGAGTCTCCCCTCCAGCCAAGACGTGATCTTCGTGACCCTTACGTCTGGTATGGACGTTTAGGTGAACTTCGTGTCTGCCTTCCAAGTCAACGACACCGCGCACCCAAACGCGATGCTCACAAGTGCCCTCGAGATTGTCTCTGTCTAAACTTTCTCCGCCGTAAAACACGGAGCCAGCTGCACGGGCAATTCTTAATGGCATTGTGACTCCTTAAAATGGGATGTCGTCGTCGTCAAAATCATCGACGGGTACAGGTGCAGGTTCGGGTGCAGTTTGCAAATTAAGATTCGGCTTTGGGATCCAGTAGTCCAAGTTAAACTGCTTGAGATTGCCATCATCACCCTTCTCCTCGCAGACCTTGAGGTTACAGCGGTAGTCAGCTCCGTTGTGCGCTGCAAGACCCGCTTCCAACTGGTCAATGAACTCACGAGTGATTTTTAAAAACCCGTCGTACTTGGGTACGTTTGCTTTGGTAGCCCAATCGTATTGCTTGAGGCGATTCCACTCTTCAATGCGCTTCTCTTTAGGCATGGGATATAGCCGCCCCTTGCCTGCCTTTAAACTTTCAAACGCTGTTGGTCTGTTTTGCATCTCACACATCTCCGTGTTGAATTTGAACTTGCATCGCGCCCGTTGATCTCCGAAAAGAATCTAAGGACTCATCTTTGTTTAGAACTTCATCCTCGCCACCCAAGAACTCAAAAGCCTTTCGGTAATCGATGGGTGGGTTCTTCATAATCACCTTGACGGTGGTCTTGCCGTTGCTGACAGAACCTTTGTATCTCTCGGCGATATCTTTTTTCAGGGACTCACTGGTCTTGCCCAGAACGTCCAAGGTTTGAAGGTCGTCACTGATTCGTGACGTGATGTCCGCGATTCTGTTCTGCATTGCAGTCAGGCGGTTTAATTCCTCATCAGTCTTGATGATCTCTGGCGCGTCAGCTTCAATATTTTTGACGTAATCAGAGCGAGAAACTTCGTCACGATGCTGCTCTTGAATCCAGTTGTACCAGCAACGATATAGATCGAGGCGCGATATGGTTCCTTTCTGCGGCTGAGGCAGGTACTTACGGCTTAGCAGTTCAGTGAGGAAGTCTTCCTTGCGGTGAACGCGCTCCAGCTTATATTGAGGCTCAGCCGTTTCGTTCTGCGCTAGGTAACATATGAAGTCACACCACTCGGCGTCCAGAACTTCCATCTGCATATACACCTGCATCAAGTACATGCTGCGCTTCTTATCGAAGATCGAGTAAGGAGTCTTTGTGTATTGCGGAAAGGGACACTTGATCTCAACGCAACCATCGAGACCGACTAGTCCGTCAGGTGAAGCGGCGATGAAGTCATACTTAGGGTGTACGACTAGACCGGTCTCTTCGACAGTGTAGCCCTGCAATCCCTCAAGAAAGATGCGCGCGTGATCCTCCATCATTTGTCCGTGGGCTACAGCTGGGACCATCTTGAACTCGGACTCTGCGCCCGCCAATGCCCTTACCTCTTGGCGAACCAAGTCAGCAGGCTTCATGTACGGGTGCTTGCCCTCAAGTGCGGCGCAAACAGAAGCTTTGATTTTTCCGGCACGAGCTGCGTGCCATTCAGGTGAACCTTGGACAGCTAAGCTCATTTCTTAGCCCTCCAACCTTTCTCCTTACAAAGCGCTTGCCAATTACCAGTAGTGTCCGTCAAGCCGCGATTAGTTAGACCGCGTTTAAACTTGTCGTACAGCTTCTGTGCTTCGGTAAGAGTCTTGGCTTCATTGAACTTCAGGTGATCCCAGATTGCGATGACTTTGTTTACTTCTTCGCCTTCCTTATCTACTTCCGGTTCTGAGACTTGCTCATCATCAGAAACAGACTGCTCTCTAATTTGAGAGCTGAGCCACATGGTGTACCCCAAGCCAAACTCACCCATCGCCTTCACTCGGCATCGCTGCTTTGCTGTGTTGATGTCTGTTGCGCTCGGAGAAGTGATGGATTTGCCTGATCGATGAACAGGCAGGTAAGTGATGTTGGTCTGTCCACCGATAGTCATTCGACAACGGACCTCAGCCGAGCCGTCATCAAAGTAATGACACTCTCTAGAGTCTGGGTCTTCGGTGAACTCCCAAAGGTATTCGGGATAGGTGCCCATCATAATCTCGTGGGCTTTCATCCAAGGCAAATACGTCAGTACTTGATCGCCAAGGATCTCTGTCTCGGTGCAAAATTCTTTTACATCTATCTCAGATAGGGTTGCCCAGATTTGGGCGCGGGTAAGCATTTCCATTGAATATCTCCATTAACTCAATGGACATATTATCACCCTGCAGATTATTTACAACACCTCTAGATTATTATTCGTCTAGTGTGTTTTTCGACTGCTCTAAAAACCCAATGTAACTCTTGCTGTGTTTGCTGCCGAACAATGCAGTTAGCTCGGGAGAGTTAATTATTAAGTCTTCTAATTTTTCGCAACTAAGGCGATCTTCTGATTTGGGGGGCATTTAATTGAATCCTACTTCTTTGCTAGTATTTCCATTATTTCGTGAATCTGCGCGCGTTTATTCTCATCTAGATAGGCTCCACACATGTGCGCAAACTGAGCAGGAGTTAGCGTGAAGTTAGATTTTTCCTCAAAATCCTTCACATAAACAATGGCTTCAAGCATGACGTTTACTGGGTTAGCTACCTCTCTAGATTCTAACGTTACCCATAAATAAATATCAATACCATATAAATCGCATACTTCGACTATACGTTCTCCGTCACTAGGTAGACTACCTCTTATCCAAGCCTGTGCCGAAGCGGGACTGCAGCCCGTTGAGCTGACTATACTTGCCCCTCTTCCCCAAGTGGGCACTCCCGCTTTATCAAGCGCATCGTTAAAAATAACTGCTCTAGCAGCCTTCTTGTCGTGTTTGTTTTCCATAGCGTTCTCCTCGGGCGGATTTTCCACAAATAAATTTCATTCACAAGGTTTGGCATAAAATTTGTTTGCTATAACAATACCCTCAGATTATTATTTACATCATAGTGAAATTTGGTGCCGTCAGGTGTGCATACCCCAGATGATTTGCATTTCGCTGTTCACGCTCGTACAGTGGCGTCGGTTAGTATCAAAATGAAAATTAATACATGGAGATGTGAGAGATATGATTTTTCGTCCAGCAAATTTCAAGCTAGACCACTACACCCGAATACCAAACCTTTTGCTTCGCGGCGGCATTGGCGCTAGCCAGTACCGTGATGATGGCTTATCGCCTGAGTCGTTAGGCGTCCTCGTATACCTGCTCAGTCACGTAGACAACTGGCAGATCACAAACAATCAGCTGTGCACAGTATTTGGCGTCGGCAACGCCAAGATGACGCGCATTACGGCTGAGCTAGAGCAAGCTGAATACATTCGGAGAGCGATTGTCCGCAACGAAAGCGGTCATGTTCTTCGGTGGGACTGGCTGGTGACCGATGTCAGGGGAGAGTTTCCACCAGATCATCAAAACCCAGATCAAGCTAACCCAGATCAAGCTAATCAGACCCAAAGAATAACTATTAATACTAACGATCATCCTAAAGAACAAATATGTTGGCGAACGGAACTCCTTAACTGTCCTCCGGATGGTGTTTCCAAGCAGGCGTGGGTCAAGTGGTGGGAGTACAAGCTGCAAGAGCGTAAAGGCAGAAAGCCCGCAAAGAAAATGATCACCGTCATTACTCAAGACTTCTCAGTGCTAAAAAAGCACGGGTTCGATCTTGTCGGGGTGGTGGATTTCGCTATCAGCAGAGAGTGGCGTTCGGTCGGCAAACCAGATTGGGATGCGCTTAAGAGCTTCAAGGGTCATGACCGAAAGAATGATCTACTGGGGGCTGTCAAATGATGGATGTAAAAACGCTAGTGCATCAGCTGGCACCACATGCAGCAGGTCTTTGCAATGAGCTTTATCCAGACGGTCGGGTTGAATCTGGCTGTTACAAAATTGGCAGCATCGAGGGTGAGAAGGGCAGAAGCATGTCGGTGTATCTCAACGGAGATCAGTCTGGCAAGTGGAAGGACTTCAGTACCGGCGATGGCGGCGACCTTCTGGACTTGATCATGTACCGGAATCACATGTCCCTTGTCGATGCGATGGCTTGGGCTAAGCAGCGTTACGGTATCCGTGACAATACGCCTGCAAAAAAAGTGGCTCCGGCGGAAAAAAAGATTTACACCAAACCTAATCCTCCTCCACAGAACGAAAGCTCACAACTCCATGGGTATATGGAGAAGCGTGGGTTTAAAGAGGTTGGCGAGGTGTGCTTCCGCTGGAAGATTTACGAGACTGATGCTCGAGGCGGTCAGGATGTCGTGTTCCCTTTTTTAGATGCGACGGGCAAGGAGACATTCCTTAAGACCAAGCCCATTAACCATGATGGCAACCCAGCTACCCAGAAAAATCTCAAGCCAATCTTGTTTGGGTGGCAGGCAATGCCTGACGATGCTCGAAAGGTCTGGATTACAGAAGGTGAGTGGGATGCCATTGCGTGCGGGGAACTTGGATTTCCAGCCCTATCAGTGCCAATGGGCGGTGGTAAAGGCTCCAAGCAAACCAAGTGGATCGCACACGAGTACGATAACCTCGCTCGCTTCGAAGAGATCCTGATCGCAACTGATATGGATGAGCAGGGTGAGCTAGCCGCAGCCGAAATCATGTCGCGTCTCGGCGATCGCTGTTACAGGGTCAACCTCCCAACGAAAGACATCAACGAGCTTTTGCAGAAAGAGGGATATGAGGAGGCTCGCTGGATTCTGGAGTGCGCCTATCAAGAGGCTCGCTGGAAAGATCCTGAGACCTTGCGCTCAGTCCTAGACTTCGAGGCGGACATCGATGACTTCTTTGATAACAAAATAGACGACGCTCAAGGATTCGGTTCCGGATGGGCGAAGCTGGATGAGGAAGACATCAAGTTCAGACCCAACGAGCTATGGGGTGTGTGCGGAATCAATGGTCACGGCAAGTCGATGTGGCTCAATCAGCTGTCACTTAACGCAGTGCAGCAGGATCAAAAGGTTCTGATCGCGTCTATGGAGATGACACCCAAGGCTACTCTTGGGCGCATGGTTCGGCAGGCGGCAGGTTCTGAGGCGCCGCCACAACCCTACCGTAAAAAGCTTTTGGAGTGGATGTGTCCCAATCTCTGGCTGTTTGTTGACAAGCTGACCCCGAAGCCCGAAGACCTCATGTCTTGTTTTGAGTATGCCTACAGGCGTTACGGCATCAACACGTTCGTCGTTGATTCGCTCACCAACATGGTTCGTCAGGATGATTACGAGGGTCAGCAAAGATTCATAGAAAAGCTGGTGAACTTCAAGCTGGCATTCCCTGTGACCATATTCATCGTGACGCACGTCAGAAAGGGCGAGTCAGAGTACGCGGCTCCGAACAAGTACGACGTTAAGGGTTCAGGCTCTATCACAGACCTTGCTGACGGCTTCATTAGCGTTTGGAAGAACAAGCGCAAGTCTGAGCAGATTGAGCAGGCAGACATGCTGGGCGAGGAACCCGATGAGCAATACACCAAACAATGGGACATGTATCTCGAGGTCTTAAAAAACCGCAACGGGATGTACGAGGGCAAGGTCGGCTTCGAGTTTGATAGCAGAACTTGTCAGTACAGGGACAGAAAGAACGCGAAGACTAGGTATTACATAAATTACTCGAAGGAAAGCTAATGGATCAGGAAAATTTTGCAGCAAAAATAAGAGAGGCAGGTATCACTGTCGGTCAGGCAGAGGCTGAGCTTGCCAAAGCGGACGCTTTAGAAAAAAAGATCGTCGCTCAGGTGATGGTTTTCGCCGAAGCGAACGGAGCCAAAACCAATGCGTCACAGTTAAGGGCTTCTGATCTGGATGAAAAGGTCTTTGAGGCTCGCCTTGCTCGAGGGAGATCAAAAGGCATGCTAGCCGCCGCAAAATCAGAAATGCTCGCGGCAGAAGTCGAGTTCAAGATTTGGCAATCGATGCTGGCAAGTGAGCGTGCTGAGCGCAGGGTCTACGGTACTTGAAGGGTCGTAGTGCAAATGCCGTGGATAAGAAGTGGATGGATGACATCACTCAGCTTGGCTGTTGCGTGTGCCATCGGCAGTTCAATGTCACCACTCCAGCGGAGGTGCATCACATCGACGGCAAGACAAAACAGGGGGCGCATCTCAACTCGATCCCTCTCTGTTACAAGCATCACAGAAGTGGCGAAGACAACGCCAGTTATACAAGCCGACACCCATTCAAGAAGAGGTTTGAGGATCGATACGGATCACAAAAGTCGCTACTTGAATGGACCCAAAAGAAAGTTATGGAGATGAAGGATGAGTATTAACGACGCAACACCTGAAGAGTGGGACGCAGTCAGACAGCCAAGGCACTACAAGAAGTCAGAAGGAGCTGTCGAGTGTATAACTGCGATTGAAGACTCTATGAGCACCGAGCAGTGGAAGGGGTATCTCAAGGGCAACGTACAGAAATATGTTTGGCGATATGAGAAGCATCCCAATGGCAAGATTCAAAGCCTAGAGAAAGCCAAAGTGTATTTAGAGTGGCTGATTGAGGCGGAAAGTTGATAAACGGAAGGGCAAAGGGTCACGCCTTTGAGCGTGAGCTTATCAAGAAATTTCATGATGAGTTCGGTGACTGCGCCTCACACCTCAAGCGTAATCTCGATCAGTATCAGACAGTCGGCAAAGCTGACATCGAGTTTCACAACCTGATGATCGAAGCCAAGCGATACGCAAACGGTCATTGGTACAAGCCGGAGTGGTGGACTCAAGCCAAGACATCAGCCGGTGATACTCACGTTCCGGTGCTGATCTACAAGTATGATCGCCAACCGATACGGATGGTGTTTCCGCTGCAAATCATGAGCGATTACTCAATGAAGTCCGAAGAGACGATCACTGTCGATTGGGATACGGGGATATTGCTTATGCGAGAGACGCTTGAGGTGCCAGATGAAACCGGCAGACTTTAACGCCAAAATTAAATTGGCGGCGAAAAAAATATACTACCCCCAGTGCCTTCAGTACATAGAGGACAACCTAGACCCAGACTTCCATGGTCTAGCCAAGGCAACCCTGCCTTATTACTTGCCTAGTAGCATACTAGACCTGCCCAGCAAGGAGGAAAGGCGAGAGGCGATCGACAGCATCCCCGATGACGCAGTGCCAAGTCACACCAAAGACATAGTGATGATAGGCGTTAAGCTGTTATGGAAGAAGGACCGCAGTGTCGTTCCAAAAAGATCTTGAACGTGGTGTAGCTGTCGAGGATGAGCTTCTTCGACGATTGCGCACGGTGTTCCCTAACGCGCGACGTGCGGAGGGACTGCACCCGCAGTTCGACATAGAGATTCCGGAGCTGGGTAAAACCGTTGAGGTAAAGTACGACCCGATGAGCCAGAAGACCGGCAACATCGTGATTGAGTACTACCACAACAAGCCATCGGCATTTAGCGTATCCATTGCCGACTACTGGGTGATTGATTCTGGTGATGGGGAGGTGTGGTACACGAGGCGGGGGATACTTGAATGTATCCTGAGTGAGGGTATGGAGCCGGTCCGTATTCATGGTCCGTCAGACCGGCATCCAAAGTGGGTCTTTCTTATTCCGCTTGTTCTCTTGCGGCGATACTCAAACGTAGAGCTATGAGTACGACCGGCGGAAGCTTACTTCTATTGGTTTTACGAGTGTAGTTTTTGACAGTGCCTAGCGGAATTTTGAGCATCTTCGATACGTCCGCCTGTGTCAGTCCATGATCACTCATTAGCTTCTTAAATTCCTCGATTGTTGTCACGGAGATTATCCTTTTGTCTCTGTTTAAACGCTTTCTGCCTATCTTCCACATGCAAGTAGGCACCGCAAGCCGCAATAAATATTAAGGACATGAAGGCTACGCCCCCGCCAATTGTGATTATGTTTACCACTGCCACTTCTAAGCCGTCCATTACCGGACCTCCGCGTATTCGGTTAGCTCTTCACTGCCGCAGTCGGGGCAATAAAGAAAGTAGGTTTCGCGATCAACGTATCCATCGCCATAGGGTTCTCGATCAATCTCTTTCTCGACGCGAAGCTCATCGTAGTCGCCGAAAAACTCGCAGTTAGAACATTTCCACATGGTCATTCTTCGATCCTCTCTACTGGGTACGGACTCCAAAGAGATTCCCCGTACATTTTGTAATGGCGAAAGTATCGCCTCATCGTGTCGTAATGCACCGAGAAGTGATATGCAATTTGATCCACGCTTTTCCCGTCCTCTAGCATCTTTACTGCCTCTTTCATTTGGTGCTTTTTAAGTCTCAACTGTTGTCTCCTGACATTAGTTTTCCAAGACGCACCGAAGTGCGTTTCGATCAGTGACTACCTGATCTCATCAGTTGGAATTAAGCTCACCTGCGAGCATTGTCTTGAGGGCGATCAGCTCAGCCTTGTCGATGACCAACTCGCCAATTTTGGTCTCAAGCGCCGCCATAACTTTTCTGCGCTTCAGCAGCTCTACCGCCATGGTTCTTTGATGGTGAGGATTTAGCGAGCTGTAGCTCCCCGTTGGTGAAATTATTGTTTCTAGCATATGGCTAGGCAGTTCGTGATGCATTGGATTGCTCCCTCTTTCGGTTTAAGGTTCTGACCAGCCTTGGCAAGTCCTCGATTTGAAATTCATCCATCTCAAACTCGACAGCCAAGTTGGAGACCACTTCGTGCTCGAAGTAGCCCCCGTCTAACAGTGCGGTGGCTCTGTCTGTGATGGTGTATCGGTAAACAGCGCTTAGCATTAAGTCACCTCCGAGGTTGTTTCGCAGTTAAGCTGGATACAATCGCCGTTGAACGACGCAGGGTTGCTAAGGTCCAAGGACTCTAAGTGAGCGCCTTCCTCTGTGACATAAAAAACACACAGCCTATCGGCATTCTCGGAGATGATTCTGATCAGCTCTTCTTTGGGTAGTCTCATTAAGCAACCTCCCTCTCAAAAAAAGCTTCTACCCGACCGTAAATCCCTTCCATGATCGGCAGGGTTTCGGAACTACTGAAGAAGTTTGAGATGCACACCATCGGATCGTTTTCCGACCCGTTGCTGTATATCAGGTGAAAGGTTCCAACCTCGTGCCACTCGCCGTCGCTGTATTGCTCGCTGACTGTGACATAGTCCTCATCGGTTGCGCCCATGGCGTCCAGCACGGGTAGCATGCTGTATGAGTTGGTGACGACATCCTCATCGCCGTCATTGATCGAGATGGCAAACCGCTTCAGCTCTTGCGGTGCTAAGATTTCCATTATCAGCCGCGCAACACATGCACGGTCTGAGTACTGCAGTCCGTTTAGTCTCATGATTTCATGTCCCTTCTGATTGATTTGCAAACGCGCTTCACGATTTCCCAGTGCGGAGCGCAATCGATAGTTGGATCGATGCCAGCGTCAAAGCTGAGACCGTTTCGCAACCAAGCTGAATGTACCCGTCGGCGCTCTACCACCGTGCAACTCCTCAGCCAGTGCTTGAACTCGTGCGACCAGAAATAAGCGACACCCATGTAATCAGCCGTGCCGATAAAGGTTTTGTCGAGGTCCATAATCCCGACGGTTGCATTCCATGATGCGGTTTCCAAATTGATTGAGTACGTGCTCATGATTAAACCTCCTCATTCCAGTCGTAATAGTCAGCCGAGATCAATTGACCGCATACCGCCATTGCGAATTTCGGTTGGCTGGGATCGTGGATCATGTACCAGTCGTGCATCTCACCAGCCGAATGATTGGCTTCGCGGTGAAACGTGATGACTAGCGTCGGAGTGCAAGTGACGTGAATGTCTTTGTGCCTCCCCTCAAGGCTGACGACTGGAAGCAATTCACCTGCCTCGATCATCGCGTGCCGATTTGCATAAGTTGGTGTGGTCATGCCAGACCCTCCTCAGAAGTGGTGAATTCCACAGACGCCTCACGGCGTTTCGGTCGGTATTCCTCCGACAGCTCGTCAGTGTGGGGTTAGTACAGCGGCGCATAAAGCGCCATGATGAAAACGAAATTCAGCGATAGCAGGATGAACACCTTCTGAAGGTCGCTCATGATTTTTTCTCCTTAAGGACTTCCGCGAACTCACGCAGTCGGTTGTCGGTCGCCAACTTCTTGATGGCTTGCTTGTACACATGCTGTGCGCCCATGCGGCTTAGACCGATCTCTTTTCCGATGTCAGCAAAGGTCATCTCTATGCCTTCGGGCAGATTGTTCTTGCTCATGACTGGCTCCTCCTTTTGCCACTGCGCAGGATGGACAGGAACTCGGAGACTGTTCCGGCGAAACCAGAACCTTGCTCGTTGAATTTTGCGATCTCACCGAACCAGCAGTGATCGGGGTCTAGGATTCCACTCTCGAACGCCATCCCCTGCACGACTGCCCAATCGCGGTCATTTTGATAAACGGACCGGCATATGCGGTCACCGATCGGTTGCTTTTTGAAACCCGTGAGTTTCACGACATTGTTTTTCGTGCTCATGACTCATTCCTCATTGTTGAAGCGTTAAGCTCGTCGACCTCGCGCTGGTGACTGTCCGGCATCTCGTCCTCGTCTGCCCCACACAGACCACAAGACAGCTGAGTGGCTTTGTGTTTGATGTATTTATCTGGACCTCCCTCACACTCGCAGTCCCAGAAATTTGGATTAAGCTTGGGGCTGTACCAGTCCTCCTCGCTGATATGTTCTGGTCTTAAGTTATTGCTCATGGTTTGCCTCCTCAGGCAGTTGCAGTGGAAGTCCCACTCAGAAGGGCACCCGCAGATGCCCGACTGGCTAAGACCTCAATAGTTGTATTGCTCGGCTCGACGGTCCCTGAATGACGGGACAAACTGGTCGTAATCCTCAAAGCTCATGAGGCTCACGGTGGTTGGACCTTCGGCGTACTCATACGCCCTGCGCTCCACTCGTGTGAACGCCATAACGGTGGCTGGGACCAGCTCCGCGTCGTCGGACTCGCACTGATCACAGTCACGACCCCAGCGATACACAGCGACCAGCCCGTCTTTCTGGTACTTAGCCAGCAGTACTTTAAGCTCGGCGCGATGCACCAGCTCGTCAGGTCTCTGGCGGTCGTCGATGGTGCGGCGCAGGCGTCTCTTTTGACCGGCTGATGGGTTGCACTCAGCGAGTACAGTCCAAGCCGCGTCGAGTATTTCGTTTCGGTATTTTTTCTTAAACATAATGAATTCCTCAGTTATCTCCATTTCGCAGGTCGTTAAGCTCAGCTTCGTTGCACTCAAAGTCGGTGACGCACTCTCGGCAAATCACCACTGGATCAACTACAGATATCTCGTGAGCCTCGACTTCATAGTCGCAACTCGCGCAGAGATAGATCGTCATGGTTACCTCCTCAGGTATCGGTTATCTAGGACGCCTCACGGCGTTTCGACTGAGTACCACTCAAGTCTCATCAGCTAGAATGTGCGGTGCTTTTTGATTGACCACTTCTCTATTACCGGCTGTCCGTAATCATCCTCATCGATAACGATGTGGGCGACAGTCTTTTTGACGTGGGCATATCGCCACCCAGATTCGTTGATTGGGCAGGATGCAACCCAGACTCGATGGGGATAATTAACTACGGGTAGCCAGCTGTCGGTGGGGTCGTTTGGCTCATACTCAAAGGCATTGCCGTTGCTGAGTTCAAAGCTTCCAAGTAGTCGGGACAAAGCATCCCAAGGTGCGAATGACATGTGATACCTCCTCAGGTATTGGTTATCTAGGACGCCCCGCTGGGCGTTTCGACCGGTTACCATCCGGTGCTCATCAGCTAGAAAATTTTGGGGCGGGGAAAAATAAAACCCTCACCCTTATGCCGCCTCCTCCATTAGGACAGTAGTCCCGTTCTCCTCTATGTAGTGAACAGCCTTAGACGCTTGCTTGGACGCCTTGACGATATGCTTGGGGTCATCCTTGAGAGCCTTGAGCCACGACTTG
>Ga0222717_10000475_pt1 | contig 34817 bp, 38 predicted proteins | sample C33_18DmetaG_FD_165053 | JGI IMG/M metagenome (GOLD analysis project Ga0222717, IMG submission 165053) | Estuarine water microbial communities from San Francisco Bay, California, United States - C33_18D | ecosystem: Environmental > Aquatic > Marine > Unclassified | place: USA: California... | reverse complement strand
CAATGTCTGCATTTCCTGTAAGTCTAAGATTTGAACCTGTAATTTCTCCTTCTGAAACTAATTTACCAACTGTCGCTGTTGAACTAACACCTAAAGTACTACCAAGGTTTGTTGCTCCTGTAACACTTAAAGTACCATCAATTGTTTGATTTCCTGTTACCGTTACCGTACCACCTGTTATGTTAGTGACAGATGCGTTTGAACCCGTTAAAGATGTGATAGTTACATTGGAAATACTATTCCCTTCCATGTTACCCGTCAAATCAAGTCTTTGGTTTCCAACACCATCGTTGTTAAGAATATATAACGACTGATTTCCCGAAGCATGGAACGGTGTTCCGTCCATAATTGATCCGTAAGTACCAGCTGCTATAGTTGGTGCCGTAGTACCTCCATAGATTTTTGATGTAGGTTTAAATGCTCCGGCAACTCCTTCGTCAGAAGAAACTGGGGAACCAATGAATACGAAAGGTCCCGACAAATCTGAGATAGATCCCGAAGCAACAAGGATTTCCCCGTTACGTGTCGTCGTCGTCTTTAGACTATCAATCGATCCTCTCCTGTGTTTAATAATTTGAGCCATCTGTTTTTTTATTTAAAGTTTTAATTTTATTATAAATATCACCGATATTAGAAACCACCTAAATCCATGACACTATTATTTGATCTATCACCTATATTTCCTAAATTTTCAATATTAAGTGACGCCGACCTTATTTGATTATCTATTTGGTTCTTTAATATACTCATCGCACCTGAAACAATTAAAGAGTCGTCACCTATGTTTTGAGACTGTAATATTGTTTGTCCCTCAACCTTAAGGTCACCTTTAATTATAACAGAACCAGTTACTTCTAAGTCTGAAGTTGCTGACCAATATGATCCCGAGTTACCCCATATAAGGTCTTCTCTACTCGCAATTGGTAATTCCGAACCCTGTGGTCCCGCAATCCACTGATCGTTCACTGTATCCCATAAAAGAGACCCCGACACTAAATTTGGTACTGAAGTATCTTTTATGCTAATACCCCCAAAATTAGACTCATTACCGTTTAACTCTATAATATTGTCATTAACAACTACTGTTTCAGATAATGACGACGTAAAACTACCATGAACCGTAAAATCACCACCAAGACTTAAAGACCCTGTGATCTGTAAATCATTTGTTGTTGAATAGAAGGAACCTGTTGGTTTAAAAATGTCCTGAATACTATCAGGATTACTACTGTCAAGTTGCTCACTTAATGTTCTACCAACATATTGGTAAGCACTTAAATAAACGTATCTGTTTGAAGATGGTGTACCATTTTTAAATTGTACAACACCCGTCTTAAAGTCAAACGAGTAAGTTGATGGTTGAACTAAATCACTTGGTGATGGTGATGATGAATTTGTTGAAACATATAATTTAACACCGTAACCCGCAGTACCATCTTCAACTGTTGAGTTAGATAATGAGGAATCAGAATACTTTGGTGATATAAAATTAATCTCTTGGTTTGAGTCAATTAACTGAGCACCAATACCATTATTAACCCCTATTGGGTTTAAAAAGAACCACACCTCATTATTTAAATCTGATTTTGTTAGTTTATGTCTAAACCAATACTTCATTACATTGAACCCTGTGGTTGGATCAACATATGTTTTTAAATTATCCTCCGAACTATTAAATGGTAAGTTGTTAGATGGGATAAGACCCTGATCAACATAAATCTCATTACTATTTAAATCAAGTACAGACGTAAACGATTCTTGAGAATCACTTAAGTTGTTGTGAGTGTATCTCCTACCTTGTAGGAACCTGGAGGATTTTAAATTACTATCGTATGCCATTTTTTTTAATTAAAATTTACACTTATACTTGTTAATGGTGTTGGATCTCCCTGGTATCTCACTAACACCAATATCTCATTGTATGTTGCATTTAAGAACATACCATCTGAATTTCTTATCGGTAGTGTCCAAGAACCACCAGATCCCGAACCACCCGTATTACCGTAGAGATCAATATCACTACCAAATGGATTCGTACCGTCACCATTTGCGTTTATACTATAAATAAAATTTGATAGTGTCTTTGTTGGGTCGTAGAATCGTGGATTTGAATAAACATTTGTTGATGATGATTCAAACATAATAAGAACCGAAACTTTATTATTATTTTCTATATCATCCCAATTCGTCAACGAGTTACCACCACAATTAATTGACATACTTGTCTTAGTTCCTGAAGTGGAGAATTTTCTAACGTAGTATTTGAAGTTACTATCACTATTTGGATTAGGTAACCAATATCCGTTGTTACCACCCGGTTTAACTAAACGGTTAGGTCTAACTTGTAAGTCTTTAGGACCCATAATATTATATTCACCGTACGAATTGTCCCACGAATCTTCACCGAAAGAAAGTAAACTATCGGTTAGTTTTAGTCTTCTACCTTCACCACTGAAATTCTCAGATGTGTTAGACGAACCATCATATGTTTGTGATCTACCATAATAATGTAAACTACCACTTGATGCTGGTTGACCAAAGGTTCCTGAGGTGTGTACGGATCTACTTTCAGAATCTGATCTACTTCCACCGAATCCAGTTCCACTTATTGAAACCGATTGGTTAGCTGAGGTACCATACGAATTACCAGCACTCCAACTCAAACCTGAATTAAGTTTTATTTTATCATTAATGTGTGGAATCGTACCATTAGTTCTAACATCTGTAAATGTTTCATCGTAAAAAACACCGTTTGTTGATATTCTACCGTTAGAAACACTTGCAGTTCTTTGACCACTATTACCCGACATTGATCCGTGTGTACCATTTTGGTACAACTTATTAAATGTACCTCCAATGGACCCACTTGCATTAAACGTTGCAGTTTGTAAGTATGGTGCCCCACTTAAGGATCTTGATGTTGCGGTTAATTGTTCCATAGAATCAATATTTGCCGAAACACCTAAATTAGTTGACCCTATACCACTTTCAATCGTTGGTATTGGACCATATAATATCTCGGTATTGTTTTCTATAGGTGAACTAAAGTCACTTGACCCACTTGCAATAGATATTGAACTTGATATATGATAATACCCAATATCGTCTATACTATTACCTGCATTTAGTATTGTTGGGTTAAATACGTTCGAATATTTACCATCTTGGTAACCAGCAGGGATTAATTCAGGATTTGCAGATTCAATTCTACCAAGAGTAACTCCGTTGGTAGTTCCTGCTCCTGATTGTGTTATTAAATGATTAGAACTCGATTCTTCTAATAAAACCCTGTCATGATCAAACTTTTTAAATGTAAAAGAACCCGAAACTTTAAACGTTGTAGGTGTACCACTACTTAATCTACCTAAACCAAATAAATTACCATCGTTTGACGATCGAATACTCGTTGAACCACCATATCTACTTGTAAATGAGTGTCTATAGTTACTATTTGTATAAAAAGTACCAAATGATCCTAATATTGTTCCACCAATAGACGCAAAACCCGCGTCAACTAACTCAAGTAATGTTGTATTTGTCGTTCCTGAAGGAAGATATCCGTTAATACCCGAATCTGTCGATGTATTGAATGTGTTTTTGGTATATCCGTTATAATATTTTGTATTTGGTGATGCATCAGGTGCTGATGAGGATAATAACCCCGCCATGAACCTAATAATCTCCGAAACGTCTGTGTTTTCGTTAAAATTATTAAAATACGAACCATTCATGGTTCCCCACTCATTTGAGGTTGGTTGTCCCACGTTAATATTTTCAGCATGTAGTGATTTATGAACTCTAACTCCGTATTTACCAGTAATTGAACCATCAGGTGAATCTAATCCACTACCTGAGATTTGTAAATTTTCAGAAGTTCCATAATACGATCCTGTTTGTTGGAAAATATTACTTGACTCTATGTCTGTTTGTGCCTGACTAATCGCATCACTTAAAGATGAGGAAACATCTTCTAATTCTTGATCCGTAGCATAAGTATCATCTAAAGATGTACTAAAAAGTTCTAATCCGTCAATCCTTGTTTCGTGATCTGACCCTGTTAATTCTAATTCGACTAACCTACCATCATGTAATGTAAATGTAGAATCAACCGATTGTGATAATTCGTTTATTGATGATGATAATGATGAGGATAAATCTGTTAGATCATTATTAACCTGATCAAAAGATGAGGATACTGATTGTGATAATTCACTTATTGAACCTGATATCGATGACGATAAATCTGTTAAATCGGTATTAACTTGGTCAAAAGATGAAGATACCGATTGTGATAATTCGTTAATTGAATCACCTGCCGATACTGAAACATAAAGTAGTTCATCATCAGTGGTTAAATATATTTCAGACCCTTTACGTCCACCTATCCACCTATCAATTGTTGAATCCCACAATAATGAACCTGATTCTAAATTAGGTCCTGTAGGATCTGTTACTAATAAACCACCAAACACCTCGTCAGTACCATTTAATTCAATGATATTGTCATCTAAAGTAATTGTTTCCGATTTAATTGATGTAAAAGTACCTAAAACATTAAGACCCCCTTTAACGGTTAAGTTTGAACCCGTAAACTCCAATGAGTTGGAGACAGACCCTGTAAATAAATTAAGACCCTCAAGACTAAATTTTACATCTAATGATTCAGAAATATTAGTCCCACCTATCACTAAATTGTCCGCGTAAACGGATCCCAAAGAAGATGATGGGTTACCTAATGTAATATTAGATCCCGACACAACATTTTCAGTTGCAATTTGTTCCCAGTATATTTGTTGTAAAGCCATCTCTAAAAGTCCTTTTACATAAATACTTTTGTTTATCTTCTTGAATAGAAAAAAGGGAGACTTTTTTTAAAATCTCCCCTTTTAATCAGATATTACGTAAAATTTCTTTAATAAAATGGTCCTCATCATCCACATTTAAACCCGGCATTAACAGTATTCCTTTTCTTTTTCCCTCATTTTTAAAGAAAACCGTTGGTAGGGTGTCATTTTTTGTCTGTTCAATTATTTGACCCCATAAAAAAACATGTTCATCAACATCATATTCCTCATATTCTATTTTATTGTCAAATAATCTTTTTTTTAAACTTTCACAATGAGAACAACCTTTTAATGTGAATACACAAACCACTAAACGATACTGTCTATAATCGTAGTGTAATTATCGTTTGGTCTTGCACCAACTTCTTTACCCACAATAGTGTCACCATTGTATATAACAACCGTAGGTACGTTTCTTATACCTAATTCCATCGCAAAGTCTCTATTTTCCTCAACATTAACCTTAACAAAATGAACGTCGGGATAACTGTCGGACATTGATTCTAATCGAGGTATTAACGTTTTACATGGTCCACACCATGGTGCCCAAAAATCAACTAATACTTTCTCACCTTTACTTAAAAGGGACTTCACTTCTTCTGCTTTTAAATCTTTCATTAAATTCTATTTTCCTTATTTTATTATTTTAACCAAACCTCGGTCATCGATAAATATTTTAGGTTCATAAAAAGAATCGGGTCTTTCCGATATTTCAATAACCTTTATTGTTTGTTTTATTGCTTCAAACTGTGGTAAGTCCAAAGTTGGGTCACCTTTTGTTGAAAAGTTTTTTTGTGCCATGTCCGTAACCATATCAAAGAATTTATCCTCATCTATGTTTTTTAAGAAATAATTACTTGCTTCTTCATTTTTCTTAAAGTAACTTCTCAACTTATTAATGTAAATTATAATTTCAGGATCCAACGTTGTTTAGTATTAAAAATAAATTATAATCGAGGAACTAAAACTTTTTTTGTTTTATCCTTCTCATCAACTTCAAGTTTAAACATACTCAGTTGTTCTCCCTCTTTATATGATGGTTGACCATAATTCATTATCAGAATTTCGATACCCGTATTTTGTGTACCATCCTTCTTCGCCGCTGCGGATTTCTTAAAACCCTTCTTTTCCCATTTATAGTCAGTATATGGGAACCACTTTTGTAATAGTGGAAAATCATAGTAAGACAAACTATATCTACCTTTGGAATTCTTTAAACAGTCCGCCAATCTTTCATGGTCAGATCTATCAAAATCATGATTTGAATAGTAGTTCTCTGTTTTCCAATATGGTGGGTCAGTATAGAAATATGATGTTGGAGAATCGTACTTTTCAATTACATCCTGAAAATCCATGTTTTCCACGAACGTTATTTTATCAAAGTGTTCTCTAAATTTACCGTTCTTTAACTTGTCCATAAATATCAATACCTTACAACGATATTTACCTTTGTAATCTGTATAGTTTGATGTTTCGGGTTTAGAACCTGAAAATATTTGTGTTAATACGTAAACATATTTTGCCGCCGCCTCATAATTTGGATACTCCCCTATATCATAATCGGGGTGAAACACCTCTTCCTGACATTTATTAAAAAATTCCCTACACTCAGGTGGTGTATTTGGTTGACCCACAACCTGAACATATTTAATGTGTTTATTTAATTCATCCCACAACCTATCATAGTCCAAAGAACACCTCATTAAATTCGCATTTAACCCGTTAAAGTCGTTATAGACCACAGTCTTTAGGTTAGGATAGTTTTTAAGGTCCATATTGAAGAATACCCAAAACATACCTGAAAAAGGTTCGACGTACGTCTCAATATCATTAGGAATAAATGGAACTATCCATTTACCTATTCTCGCCTTACCTCCAATGTAACTTATCATTTGCTTATTCTTAGATGTTCTTGTATAAAATATAAATAAAATAACTGACGTTATCAACCCCCTACTCTTGATTATTGGATAATTATTATATATATTTAATTATGGCGTGTAGTAAATGTAAAAACCAAAAAAGAAAAAAAGAACTCTTAGATGAAGTCGCAAAGGTGGAAAAACCAATTAAGATATTCATTTACGGTGTTTTAGGTTTAGGTATATGGGGGTTAGTATCTTTAGTCAAGTACATAGTCAACTTGTTTGGTTAATGAAGAAACGGAAGTATAAAATAATACTATTCTGTAACCAAAAGAGAAAAAAACTTATCTACCAAACAATTAGTTTACCTGCAATAAGAGATTTGTGGTACGAACTAAAAACCGAGAGAAAACCCCGTTATGTAAAAGAGTTTGGTGGTAAGAGAAACTTAAGTCTCTCATACGAACTTGCACTAATTTATCCTGATAATCGTTGGGCTAAATCTAAAACAATTACCAAACGAGACGAAATTGGAAGGTTGATAAACGTCAGTGCCAGTGAAAAGGGATATAGAATGAAAGAACTCATACCTTATTGGGTAGAGGAAAAGGTTTATGATCATGATAATAAAAAAAGAATTCGTTACCATGAACTTCTAAGGATATTTGACAAAGTCGATGAAATTGCACAAATTTTCACATTAAATAATAAGATATTTCTTCAGATTGAAAGTGAAGTCAGAATGTTTGGTAATAAGAACCTAAGTGATTCTGAAAGACTATTCAATATTTTAAAGGAAGATCTTCTCGATAAGAGAAAGGGTAATTTTATATTTGTTAAAGACGTAACAACTACACAAAGAAAAAACCTTTATCCTCTATTAGAGAAAAAAGGTTATAAAAGAACTGATTTATTTAGACATTACTCTTACTAAAGACATATATACATTCTCCAATACCAACGGAGAATACTTCACCCTCATCATCTATCTTATCATTATACTTAGTTTTAAGGTAATCTCTCACTCGATCATACTCTTCAACATCAAGTTCAAATAGTAACGTAGGGTTCTTAACCTCTAAATTTATCTTTTCAGTTAAATCCGCAATTATTGCTAATTGGTTTAATAGGTCACCTTTTTTTTCTTTATTGTCTTCCATCACATACCCAATATTTTACCCACCCTAAGTAAGAGTATTTTTAGTTTACTTTTTTTCTTTATCGTTGGTGGGATGAATAGATCCTCCTTCTTCGTCTTCAGTAGTTCCTGAATCATCTTTTTCTTGTGGGTCTCTACCGAATTCAGATCCTTCTTCATTTCCCTCTCCAACCAAGCTAAGTCCTTCGTTTTCGATTCTTTTATCATTCTTTTCAAATTTTAAACTATGTAATTCATCTAATCCCGCATTTTCAAAAACATCCCTTAGTTCTTTAACTTTTTTGTCAAATAACATACGTTTTTGTTCTTCCTCAAGGTTTTTTATAACTACCTCATTAGCACATTGGAATGCAGTATCGAAACCATCTTCATTTGCAAGTGCAACAAAAGAAACTAAGACACTCTTGTCATTCTTATCTTGAATTTTAACTTGTAATGTCTTATAGACTCGTACGATTTTTTCGTACTTCCATGTCACGGGTAATTTTAAATCTAAACTAACGTTATCTTTTATTTCCCTCAATGAGAAAAAATACGGTTGTAATGGTTTTATACTTTTATACACTATTATATGATTATATATGTTATTATATATGAAATTGCGATATAAAGAAACACTCTTTCATATTTGTTTATTTCTAACGATTTAGGTGATGTCTGCAATAATTTAACAACAAATTCACCAAGGAATCTAAGTATAAAAACTATACTTAAGACCATCACGAATAGTTCTATTTTATCTATCATGTGATTTGATTTCTTCTAAGACTTCTTTTCTGTAGACACTAATAAGACTCTTTATCTCCTGAGCGTATTTACGAGCCCTTATGGATGCTGAACGATTTCCTTTGTCAAATACTTTGTTAGTATCGACGGACATCTTCTCTACGAGATTTTTGATTTTGTTTAACGTTTCCATACTTATATTACGTTTTTAATAGTAATATACGGAATTTTTTTTGTTAGGTCAAGTTCTTCTCTAATATTTTGTATATTTCTGTAAGTACACCTAACTCTGGTCTCGTTTTTTTGTGTTTGTAATTAAATAACTTAAAAAGGTACTCTTTTAGTTTAGTATCTTCACCATCCATATGTGCATGGTAGAAGGTCTCCATGAAAAATTTCCAAAAGTATTCATAGTGGATACCTCTTTCCTTGAAGACTATTCTTTCTTTTTTAAAATTGTTGATTGTTCTATCCCAACACCATGTGAAGTGACCCTTTTGATTGATCTCTTCATCCATCACATCATTCCCTAAGTAGGTTCTATCCATTAAAGTGTGGATAGAGTCAAGGAAGTCGTAAAATAGAATGATTTTTTCTGTGGATATATCATAAGCACGATACCAAACCTCCGTTTGTTTACCGTAATTCTCATCATGAATCAAATGATTATCGTTCATCTCTCTTACTTGTTTTTCTATACTATAGAATATACATATAAAAGAGTATAAAAACAATAGGTTATTGTGTCTTTTCGTTGTAAGAGAACATATTTTTCATTTTACTAATCTCTTCCTGTAAAACATTCTCAACCTCACTCGTTTCTTCTTTAAGTTCTTTCACTGGTTGTACATCCTTAACATACATAGGTGCCTTTTCTTTGACCTCTTTTCTTTTCTCAGCGGTCTTGTGAAGATTCTTACCTGTTTCTGTTTCAATTGTATTTCCCCCGTCAGCGTTACCCATAGTTGCGTCACCCTCTAAAGATTTCTTAAGTCTTTCTTTAAATTCTTCACTTGGTTCATGATCATAATCTAAGTCTAATGGATTCTCACCTCTTGAATTATTTACTTCTTCATTATCCTCTTCAGTGTTGTGTATTGCCTTCTTTTCTCCCTTACCATTAGCATTAGGAAATTCAGGATTATCACCACCTTCAATGGTTAGTGCGTCTTTAATTTTTTTATCTACATTACCCATATGTTCTTCAGTTTCTTTTTTGTTCGCTTTATGTGCGTCTTCCACTTCTCTAACACCAGGTACATTTGACTTAGCCTCGTTAACCATTTTTGTTACCATATCAATCATTTGTGATTCTGTCAATCTAAGTATTTTAGATTCTTTACCTTCATGTTGTTTACCACACGATTCGTACATTTCTTTTAGTTTTTTCTTATCACAGTTTGAATACTTCTCACAAATATCCTCATATGTCATTCCTTCTTTAACACATTTGGATACTTCACTCATAGTTGGAAGTGATTCTTTATCTTCAGACTCTTCCATTGCACCACATTCACATAAACCTTTACCACATGATTCACATTCAACTTCAGTGATTGCGTAATCTTCGTTAGTGTCACCCTGTCTTAAGTCTTCAAGATCAGATGCGTCTATCTTACCGTCATTATCAACATCTAATTTGTGTTGATCTCCGTGTAATTTTTCTTCCATTGATTGGTTTTCTTTCATGTCTTCTATGTCTTTTTCTTCACCTAACTCATCTAATTTGTCAATTAAACTTTCATTAGATTCAAATGTTTCAACCTCAACAACATAAGTTTTGTTAGGGTTATTTTTATTATATTCTTCACATTTTTGATCCGCTTCGTCCTTAGATTCACAAACCTCTATATATTCACCTTCACATTTAACACAATGTACGGTTTTTTTATCCTCACTTTCATTAAGGATTCTACCCTTAATCTCGTTAGAGATGGTTTCTTCGATAATTTTATTTAATTCTGAAACTTTCATATTATATAAATATACGTTTTATCTCTTTTATCACTAATTTCTCAACCTCTTTGAAGGGTAAACTGTATTTTTTTGAAATTTGTTTCACCGATTCGTTTAGTTCTTCGTTTTCATAAAACTCAAGAGCGTTCACATCTCCTTGATTACAGTATGGATATGTTTTACATTTATCTTTAATTTTAACATAAACACCTTCAGGTCCACCATACATAGGAAATTTGTTTTTCCTCATGGACTTCATTCTTTTTTTAACACTCTTTTCTCCACCTATTTTTAATGGGTTTTTTCCACCATCCCCAAAAGGTGCGTCAAACATAGCTCCCGCAGATACACCAGCAGTCATTGCTTCAGTAAACTCACCCTCTTCAACTTCTTCATCAACCTCTTCTTCAACTTCTTTCTCGTTGTATTTTTTCTTATTGTGTATTTTATAGATTTCCTTTTTAGTTACGAAACCCATAGGTGCTGAAAAGGACCCTGAAGATCCTGCCATTGTCTGTTCTGTCGGTTCTTTTTTCATTATTTAACGTTTTTAAGTGGTGACTCCCAAAAAGACTTACGCTGCCAAAGTTGTTTAAACAACTCTACAACCACTTTAGTCGATAATTCAACCACCTTACCATTTATGTCTCTTGTACCCATTTCTTTTTTTATGACATCAATCACTATTTTATGAGCTTGAGTAGTATCAAGGAAACTTTTGATTTCTTTCTTGACAATTTTTTCAATATCTTTTTTATCTGTGTTTGTTAATGCCATATTAGTCTATTCGTCTTTCTGAAATTATATCGTTCATAGAGTCAGAAAAGACATCCTCAAATTTTAAGAGTTTCTCTGTTGATTCCAATACGTCATAACTAATCTTTAACATACTCGTGTTTAAGTATATACCTTTATTTACTCCAGCAATAATTACAAAATTTAAACCCACATCAGGTAAGACACCATCTAACCTTACAGACCCACTCTCTATAGTGATGCCTGGTCTTAGATCACCCAAATCCGATACCTGAGTACCAAAGTTCTTTATAACGTCGGATATGACCTTCTTTTGTGGGTCCTTTAGTTGTAAATCATCCTTATTATTAGCAATCAACCTAACTTCAACACCATCAATAACAATGACAGTATCTTTCATTTCTTTTTGGTCCTCTTGCTCTTGTAAGGTTTTTACACTTTTACTTGACGACTCATTGAGATGTCTAAGTGTATCTAACATTTTTTTTGTTTTATCGTAATTCATATGTGTCTTATATTTCATTTTCCACAAACATTTTAAAATTGAATGAAGGGTTTATATCTGTATAAATATTTGAAAAATTCGATTTACATACAATTCCACCTAATTTATCTATATTTTCTATAATTCCGTTAGTTGGAACCACGTGTTTTTTGATTCCATACTCCTCACAGAGGTGGTCACACAAGGAAATTAGGGTTTTTAGTTGTTCAGGATTATATCGGTCCCAATAAAATTTTTCTCGCCAACTTCTTATAAATGGTTCAGTTCTATACGGATCACCGATCCAATTTGAAAAAAACCCCGTTATTGTATTTTTATTTAACCACCCAAGATTTTCGATTGCAATTTTTATTTGTTGCCTATCGATTTTATCAACGTCAAAAGTCTTAGACGAATATTTCACATCTAAGACTTTATATATATCCCCTGTTTTACTGATGATGAAGTGTGGTATATCTTCGTACTCACCATTCCTTCGGTATTTGATTTTTTTTACAAAATCATCTATCCTTCTTTTAGTATCGTACAGTAGAATTTGTCTCTTTTTATACGATCTCTTAGAATGGTTTAAATCATCCTTATTAATTATTTCTACGTCTCGAATTCCCAACATTTCTTCTAATTACTTTTTTACCAATCTTCATGAAAGGTTCTAATGGAATATCCACATTTTCTGTAGGTTCCAAATACAAATCGTCCACAAATACTGTGGGTGATGGTGTTACTGTTGGGAGAGGGGTACTACTTGGTGTTGGGGTTGGATTCTCCGTTGTTTGTGGTGTAGATGTTGGTCCTTCAGTTTGTGAAGGTGTTGGTGTTAGGTTCTCCGTTGGAAATGGAGTAGGACTACTGAAAGGTGTTGAACTTAATGTTGGACTTGGGATTTCGGTAGTTTCTATTATTTTTTTTTTTCAGACTCAACATTTACGTTGTCCTCACTTTCCTCTTTGATTGGTTCCTTAAAAATAAAATTTGGTTTAGGTTTTATTGGTTCAAACTTCACTTGTGGTTGTTCTTCTTCAACCTCTTCTATTTTACCCGTATCTAAGTTTAATTCCGCGCTTTCAACTACATCAGGTAGTTGTCCATCATCCGATTTTTCTTCTCTATTCTTAATTGGTACACCATTTACGTGTTGTGGTACTTTATCATAAAGATTAGTTGATGAATTATTTATATTAATGTCTTCTTCTGGTTGAACTGTTTCAGGTTCGTTAACTATAATTTCATTAATGTCTTCTTCTGGTTGAACTGTTTCAGGTTCGTTAACTATAATTTCATTAATGTCTTCTTCTGTAAAATCTTTAACCATGTCATTCATTACTAAGTCTAATGCGTGGTCTTCGTCCCATTCACCATACTCCTCTTCTGTTGGTTCGGGACCCTCATCTAACCATTCAGGTGGTACTTCATCTTCATTAGGTAAGTCAGGTGTTTTATTTCTTTCAGTGTCGTAATAGTACTCACTTTGAGTTTCTTCCTCCTTTTGTAAATCTCGGTATTGGTCAGAATCATCAGATACTTTGGTCTTGGGTTTAGATAGTATATCGTTTAATTTATCTAATTCCTCCGTTGTTGGTCGATATCTTGCAATCTCACCAACTAAGTCAGATGCTTGTATTGGTTCTTCTTTAGGTCCTGAATCTTTAGTTACACTCTTAGATGTAAGTGTTCTCTCTTCATTAAACTTAACTAACATGTGAAGGAAAGATAATGAAATCAATGGTAACATACCCCCCGAAAATATAGCAAGAAAACGTCTATGTGATTGTAGATTTCCTTCTTCAACACCAACATATTCCAATATTGGTCCTGTTAAATCAACCCACGATAGGAATTGTGTGGATGTAATATCAATATACTCAAATGCAAAGAATATATTCCCCACAAACTGAATTATAGTTACAATACCGAATGGGACGTAAACCTTAGATCCCATATTAACCGAAATTGCCGCCAATGCCGATAACGCAGCAATTTCAATACCTATTGAAAGATACAATGCCCACGACATAGGGTTTGATATTCCATACCACCCTGTTACGTGTGATATTGACACAATAGCAACAGTTATGATAGGAACAAGAAACGCTATGTAGATAATTGTTTTAAAATTTCTACTAAACCAATTCGTACCCTTCATATTACTTTTTTAGTTCGTTTTCTAAGGATTCAAGTTCTTTTTCTATTTGACTTTGTCTTTGTAAATCAAACATTTTTCTATCAGTTGCCTGTATCATTCTATGTTCACTTTTCAAACCTTCAATCTTTAATCTAAGATCTAACTCATCTTTAGTAAATGTGTTATTTTCATTGTATTCTTTTAGTTCTTTCATCTCTTTCTTGATGGAAGACATTTCTCTACTATCACCACAACCCCTAAAGAATGTGAATATTAGTACAACAAATACAATAACATTAAAATACTTTTCAATAAAATTTTTCATAATTCCTATATTACTTTTATAAATAGTTTAGTAGAGTAAAACTCTCATTTCTTAATTTTTTCATCGCCTTTTCCTTTAATTGACGAATACGTTCTTTAGTACAACCAAACTGTTCACCGAGATCTTCTAAATTACATTCGACACCGTCCAACCCAAAATACTTGGTAATAATTATCCTTTCTTTTTCACTTAATAGTGTCAATAATTTTCTCACCTGTTCCTTTGTTTGGTCTTGATTGATAACATAGGATTCAGGACTAAATGAATCATGATTCACGATGATATCAATTAATTCGTCACCCTCTTCATTAATTGGTGTACTTAAATTTACACATTTTGGTATTGAAAGTGTAGGGATTTCAAGAAGTTTTTCGGGATTTTCATATTCATCAAAGAACATTTTTTTAAGTTTCTGTTGTTCTTGTATTATATTAGAAGGAATACGTATTGTTCTTGAATTGTCGTTTAGTGATGACATAATCGACTGTCTTATCCACCAAACCGCATATGAAATAAACTTGATCTTTCTTTTTGGGTCAAACTCTTCTGCCGCCTTTATTAAACCTATGTTACCCTCAGAAATAAGATCGGGTAGGTCCATTCCTTGATTTTGAAAGTTTTTAGCCACTGAAATTACAAACCGTAAATTACCTAACACCAATTGTTTTAAAAGATCCGTCCTTTCTTCTGTGGTAATACTTTTATTCTGTAACCCCTTAACAATTGTTGTTAATCTTTGTTTATCGGATACAGGTAATTTTTTAATGTCTTTAAGGTAGAATTGGATCTCTTCGGTGTTTAGGAAATTTGTGTTTTGCATGAATGAACGGGTTTTTTGTATTAGGTGAAATATACTACTAAAATAATGTTAATTTATCAATTTTCAAAATTATCTAAGAACTTTTTTTCTTCTGTTGATAAACTATCAATACCATTTTTATTTATTTTTTCAAGTAGTTCGTCAACATCCATTGAAATGGGTTGTTTATGATACTCAATTTTTAAATATTGGTCTTCTATTTTACTAAAAATAAACTGTTTGACTTTTTCTGGTAAGTGTGCCGACGCAACGTCGTTAATATCGAATATAAAGTAAAACTTAACCTCAGGAGCCACCAACACTTCATGTATTGATTCCAAAAACTTATCGTGATCAACATCAGTTTGAACCATGATAATTAAATTTTTACCATTTTCAACCAAATATTTGACGGATTTTACTGATTTGTGTTCTCCAATTACGTTTAGACAGAAGAATTCAATATCTTCCATATCATCGAACATTCCATATAAAAAAATTGCGTAGGTTTTTGACATTTATTTTTTGTTTAAGTTAATTTTCCAAAAGATTCCACCCCCAATATAAGGTACAACACCATCTCCGTTAGTTTGTACACCTAAATTAAGTTGGTATAATTTATCTGTTTTTGTCTTTAATATAAGACCACCTGATGCGGTTGAAAATATATCTTGTTTATTTCCTGCAATATTAAAACCATAATAAACCTGTGTCTTTGGTAAGTCCTTAACGATGGTTGTGTTATATATTGTCGGTACCTCAAAATTCCATACAACATTTCTACTAATAACCTTATTTTGAGTTATTGTATCGGTCACAACACCAAATCCTAAGGTTGGGTTAGGTTTTGTTCCAATAGAATCTATAGTAATTTCAGGTGCAAATTCATAAGTTAACGATAAAGTGTCTCTTGTAACAAACTTAGAGAAGTAGTCTTTTATGATTTGTAATGAATCAACATCAACAGGTATCTTAACGACCTTCTCCACAACCCTATCAACATATTTAGGTACATATTTAGGTACTTCAACACGTTTCTCCACAAATACTGTGTCGATAGTTTTATCAACCAATTCATATTTTTTACCATCTACCTTAACAATCTCTTTAGTCCCATCTGATGTGTCCCCACAACCCCTAAGAAGAAGAAATATAATTAACCCTACAATAATTATTGTTTTTATGTCAAGCTTAAAAAATTTGTCAGATAGTCCCATAACTTATAAATAGGTTATTTTTTTTTCTTAACTATATCGTCAATTATTCCGTATTTAAGTGCTTCAGTTGAAGATAACCATAAATCTCTTTTTGCATCATTCATGACGGTCTCAGAAGATTTACCACAATACTCACCAAGAAGATCAAATAATTGATTATTAAGTTTCTTCCACTCAACCATATCAATTTCAGCATCTTGTATGTTACCACTAAAACCACCACTTGATTGGTGTAACATAGTTCTTGAAAATCTTAAAGAACTTCTTTTACCTTTTGTACCCGCACCTAATAGTATCGAACCCATAGACGCCGCCATACCCGTATTTACCGTACGAATGTCTGAGTTTATATAGTCCATAATATCAACCATAGATAAACCCGACTTAACAGACCCACCAGGTGAATCAATATGCATCGTTATATCATTATTATCAATACTATCAAGAAACATTAATTGTGCTTGAACTATTGTTGACATTTGGTCATTAACAGGTCCTGCAACCCAAATAATTCTTTCCATCATCAATCTTGAAAAGACATCCATTGCAGTCACATTAAGTTGTCTCTCCTCAAGTATGTAAGGTGTCAGATTGTTTTCAATTTGTTTATTATAGTAGTGTAGGTCTAAAGAACTCACTTTTTGGTCTTTAGCGTACAAATTAAAGTCTTTTAATTCTTTTGATATCATGATTAATTTATTTGTTTCAAAGTTAAAATAAAAATTCTATTATACAAGTGTTTTTTTAAGATATTTTTAAGAGATTTTTGTGGTGATTGATTCTATAACGGAAACGTTATCCTCTTTCTTGACCATCAATAAGTTATCTGACCAAGTTCGTATCAATGGGTTGTGTGAAATTACAAAGATATTTTCAAAATATTCTTTTATTTTCTTAAAAAACTCACCAACCATCTCTAAGTTTTCATCCGCAATCTTACCAAACACCTCGTCCATAACAACTATATTTGGTTTCGGTAGTGCAGATACTTTAGTAAGAACAGCACGTAACGCAAGAGATGCAATCGTCCTTTCGTAACCAGAACCCGAATTCAGTGGTTTTACAACTCTTGTATCACTATCAATCATAACAAAGTCCAATTCGTTCTTATCATTAATGTTCACCTCTAACTTAAAGTAACAACTATCATCCAACAACATACTCAATTCATTATTTAGTAACGGTATCATATCTCTTAGTATTGTTTTAGAAATACCATTCTTACCAAAAACAGAAAGATACGTTTTATATGTTAACTGTACCTGTTCTTCATTTTTAATTTTGACGATTAGTTCTTTGTTAATTGTAATCTTCTCTTTTAGATTATTTATTTCATTTCTAAATCTCTCAATTTGAATGTTAGATTGTTTGATATTAGAATTCGTAGTTTCGATTTGAGTTCTGAGGATAACTAATTCCTTATCAATTTGTATGTTCCTTTCATGTTTTATCTTATTATCTTCGTAATAAGAAATCTTCTTAGTTTTTACATCTAACTCAAGTTGTTTCTGATCAATCTCTAATTCATATTTTGCTGAAATAAGTTTGTTTTTCTCATATGCATCATACCCCGTTTTAAGTGTTGAAAGAACAACTTCATTTTTAACTGACTCATCAATAACACCCTTTAGTTTTTCAATTGAACCCTCAATTTCAACTATCGACTCATTTTTCAACTTAATCTCTTTAGTATGGTCAACATTATCCAAAGGTCTTTTACATTCAGAACAAACACTACCTTCTGTTAGGTGCTTAATATGTGTGTTAATTTTTTTAATTGATAGATCATGTTCTTTAATTTCATAATTAAGATCTCGTATCTTATCTTTTAATATATCATGTTTATCTTCAAAATAATATTCCTTAGGTTCTACAACTACAGTGGTTTTTAAAGTTTCTTTTATCTTTTTTATTTTAAGATTAATATCATTAATCTCATTATTTAATGTTTGTACATTTGTTTTAAAAAGTTCTTGGTCAATATCGTTATGTTTCTCACTTAAAAGACTTTCTTTCTTTGTGGTTAACTCACCCAATTTTATCGTTGAATCATTAAGTTTTTTATCCTCACTAACGATGTTTTTATCAACCTCAATTATTCTATCACTAAACCCCGTATTTTGAGTTTCCAAAGTAAATGCATTGTGAGTATTAGAAATCATTGTTCTTGAATAATCGTTGTACATAACCTTACATATGGATTCTTTCTCTTTTAGAGTATCAAGACCCATAAATTTAGTTAGTATTGCACCTCTTGCGGTTGGTTTTGAATCTATCAACTCCTCAAGATTATATCCCGTTGTTAGTATTGTAGATAAAAAATCCTCTTGGGTGCCAATTGCTTTCGTAATGAATTGTTCCGTTTCTCTTCTTTGTTCTCCCGCTAAATTCTGTATTTCACCATTAGGTAATACTTTAGAAAACTGTAAATCAGTTTTAACTATGTACAATTCTCTTTTATTCTTTTTCCTTGTAATAGTACGTTCGATAATATAATCGTCTCCGTCAATGGTTATACGACCCTTTACTTCTACACTATCTTTAGATGTAAATCTATTAAAAACCTCCGCATTTGTTTTGGTTTTTGTTGTTGTGTTAAAGAAAAGAAAGAGAAGTAAATCTACGGTTGATGTGGATTTACCACCAAAATTCTTAGGTGTTGATTCAACCACAGTAATACCATCTAACCCCGTAAAATCAATTATATTATTATCACCAAAAGAAAGAAAATTAGAAAACTCAACATTCTTTATATACCACCTATTATACTTAACACGATTCTCTTCCTTGTTGAAAATTTCCTCATTAACTTTATTATCTAAACGGTCAAGATAATCTATGTTCGCCTTGATGTCATTCTGAATGATAAAGTCCTTCATCAACGTCTTTTGATAGTTAGGGTCGGTTATACTATCGGAAACTTCAAGTGATTTTAGTTTCGCGTTGCTACCATTACTATGTATCTTAGTGATGATTTTTACATGACGAGTGTTGTACTTGTCTTTAAAATATTCCTTTACCCTCTTTATTCTCTCTGGTGTGAATGCTTCAGGTGTGTCGGCCCATGTTACTTTAATTAGTGGGTTTATGTTTTCCATTTATTCTTTGTTTGGTGTATTTTCCATTTCTTAAATCGTAAGTTTCGACATCTTCCTTTCTAAAAGATAACCATTCCTCAACTTCATTAGTGTTTCTTGGTTTAAATTTTGTTCTGACTAATTTATTGGTGTCTCTAATAACGTTAGGTCTTATAACAATAAACTGAGTAAAGTCAACGTTGGACCTCACAAAAATATTCTTTTCACTACTTGGGTTTTCCCTTAACTTATTATAGGAAAAATACTGATCTAACCAATACTTTTCCTTTCTGGCAGGTATATTAGCAGTTTGAAACGTTTGTTCCGAAATCAATGAGTAATTTTGATTATCCCAAAAATTACCAACCCATTTACCATGTTCAACCTCCACACCTAACCCGATGTCTTTTACACCAACTAAGTCAATTTTATTGTGTACGTCGTTATGTTTTAGATTTACTTTAAATTTACGTTTAAAGAATTCTATAACTGCATTTCTTATTAAAGTATCATTAAACTTACCTGGTATAAACATTCATCATCATTTTATTCTACTCTCTTCGAAGAATTCAATGACTGAGTTTAATGCCCACACAGCACCTGCCGTGAAGAGACCATCGTAAAAGATACCAAAGTATCCAACATTAAATAAATCCTTAGTTATTCCACCCAATGTAATCGATAGGAAGAATCCTACCCATGTTGAAGTACAAAGGGGACAGTTAATTAGTTCTCCAAAAAATTTAGAGTGTTTTTCTATCCATGTACGTAATCCCTCAAAGATTGACCCGTACACAATTATGGTCGTCATTCCATACGCCATAAAAGTCCAAAATATTAATAATCCGATCATAATAAAATATACAGATTATTAATTTAATAGTCAACCCCCCTATTCGTCATATAAAGACCCTAAATCGGAACTCTTCATATACTTTGCTCGGTTGAAACCTGATAGTGAGGTTGTAATTTTATTGAGATCTTCGGTAAGTTTAGCGTTTTCAGATTTTAACTTTTCAATCTCTTGATCGTCAGTTATATAAATGGGTTTTTCAACAACAACTTCTTTTATTATTTCTTTAGTGATAACTTCCTTATCGGTTTTGATCGGAACTTCTTTTATCACCTCAACAAGTTTTTCAACAATAACTTCTTTAGTAACTATTTTAGGTTTTTTGTTTAGTTCAACCTCTAATTTTACAAGTTTCTGAGATAATTCCTCTATTTTTTTGGTATCTTCAACCTCAACAACCTTCTCCACTTCCTTAATAACGTCTTTACCTCGTGCAACTGAAGGTGTTTCACCAAATTTTAATATGGTATAACCTCTATCAAACACATCATGAGCTAATTCTTCGATTTTATCGATATTATTTAACTCACAGTACTGAATAAATTCTTTACTTAAGGTTAAGGAGTATTTCTTTTTCATCTTCGATGTCTTTGATATCACTTATTGAAAAATGAAGAAAAGGTTCTTCATTGTCTATGTCGTAGAACGTGTATTTGTCTGTTGGTACGTCGTATATTCCATATCCATGGTGTTGCACCGTTTCTCCAAAGTTTTGTTGTATCAATGATCCAACCATAATTGCTTGACCACCTTCAGGTAATTCAAAAACCTGTCTTTTATGTATGTCACCACACAAAAGTAGATCTAAACCAGTGAAACTTTGTGGTGAGAACGAGTCTTCAAACTCATACCCAGTATCAGTTGATAACCCCATTATCGGACTGTGGAATAATCCCACATATAACCCATCACCTTTTTCGAATTCAGGTCTTTGATTGTGTTGGTATAAAGAATAAACAACCCAATTAATATTATCGTCTTTATACACACCACTATCCTTATAGAATCTTATATTTTCATTATTTAATAACTCAATAATTGGTGTTATACTATCTGTTCTTTCATGGTTGTTCTCTAAGAAATCATGGTTACCTGGTATTATTACTACGGGTGATATCTGTTCTGCAATATCATTTAAAAACTTTGAGGTTACCATTAACTGTTCATTAGAAATGTTAATCTTCTCATGAACTAAATCACCAGCAATGACGACACGTACTTCATCGTATTCGTATTCACTTACTTGAGTTTTAACCTCAGATATGAATTTTTGAAATTGTCTTTCATAATTCTCATGATATAATTGTCTACGAATATGTATATCTGCAGTATGTATAATTTTTTTAATCATCTAATTTTATTTTTTTACGATATTCATCGTGTATTAATTTTTTAAATTTAGTTGTACTCCAACCATGTTCTCTTCCCACATAATGTATTGGTATATCTAACTCGGACCCCGTAAAATTAGTCCGATCTTTATAATCATCTCCCAAAAACCTTACATCGGGATTAGTGTCCTTTATTAACTCCAAAAGATCTTTTTCATATGTATAAATGTGTACGTCATTTATATATCTAATAGATAGTAAAGTTTTGATTCTTTCCTCAATACTGAGGATTGGTTTTAATTTAGTGTCAGGTCGTTCAATTGATGGATCTGTATGTAGTAGAACCACAAATCTATCACACATTTCACTACACTCTCGAAACATGTGAACATAACCTGGATGGATAATATCAAAATTACCTGCAATTACCCCTTTCTTAAATTTCTTCTCCATCATTTAATATATTTGGGTTTTGTATTATTGTCTGTTTTGTAATCAGATCTTTTATTTTAGTTGTTGACCAACCATGAGATCTGGTTGTGTAAATCACTTCTATTGGTAAGTCATCACCCGTAAATGATTTTCCAAGATAATCCTCACCTAATATTCTAACATTAGGTTTAATAATTGATATTAAATTTAGTAATTCTTCCTCAGTTTGATATATAAACACCTCATCAATGTATTGTATAGACATTAAAGTTTTATATCTCTCATATAAGGGTATAACGGGTTTATATTTACTTTTTCTATGGAGTGATGGGTCTTTTTGTAAAAAAACCACAAACCAATCACAGTGTTGCTTTGCAGTTTCAAATGTGTATATGTAACCTGGATGTAATAAGTCAAAATTACCTGCAGTAAACCCAACTACTTTATTATCGGTCACAATTCTCATTATTTTAACACTTTTTCCATATCTAATAGGTATACCTTCTGAATAACATCCATTGGTACTTTATACTCTTCAAACTCACCATCTTCTTTTACAAGTACAATTATAGAACCCAATAATTTTTTATTCTCAAACTCAGTACCCTCTAACATTTTATTTATTAACCTACCGTAGAAAGGTAATTGTAAATAATAGTGTCCAAGTGCAGTACTATCAATATTATTAAAAGGTGGGTACATCTTCTTAGTATACCTTTGTTTTTTAAAGTTGATAGGTTTATTTGTTTTCCAATCAGTTATTAAGATACCATAGTCCGTACCTTGTTTATTTTCAACTAACCACACTTTATCGGGTTGACCCACGTAACCTAAGTCAGGATCACCTAAAACAATTTCAGTATCGAGTAATACCGCATTTCTATCATGCATCAAATCAAGAAATTTATGACCCGCTTCGATCATATTATTACTTCTCTCTATTTGTTCGTCATCACAGGTATATATCGGTTCTCTTACCTTTTTATAGTCACCATATTGTTCAATTAAGTCTTTTTCTAAAATATAATGAACTCGACTTCCTTGGTTGGTGGCATATGTACCTTTATCCGCCCACTCTTGTAATAATAGTTTTTGTTTTGTTTTATCACCTTTAGACATTCTTAGTGATATTGCATCTGCCTGAAATTCCTCGTAGAATTTCTTTATGATTTTTGAGACTGATGGGTAATTTGACCTAATCATACCATGTTCGTCTCTCATATAGTAAATGTGATCCTCTTCTATAAAAGACAAATCAATGTTCTTTCTTCTTCTATTTAATACTTTCCTAATTTTTTCTGCTTCTAATTTTAAATCCATTAATCTAATTGTATTTCTTTAAACTCTGATAGATCACCTTGCATATCCGCAATATCCCTATCCATTGGTAACTTCATTACCCATATTTTTCCTAATAATTTTCCTGCGTTCATTCTGTGATATAACTTTTCTGTATCATCCCAAGCATCACCATCTAAAACAATAATAACTTTTTTAGCCTTTTCATAAAGGGTCATAAAAAGATGTTCGGTTATGAACTTACCTAACATTGGTATTGAATTATCTAAAAATAAACTATCAAATACACCCTCAACTAAATAAACTGGTTTAGACCAATCTACCATATGTTCATTCCAAATAAGACTTGTCTTATCTGCCTGTGGATTTTTATATTTCATTCTTGTCCAACTAAGAAATGATCTCGCTACGAAGAAATTCACATATCCTTTATTGTCGTAAGACGGAACTAAAATTCTATTTTCATATGGACCACTATCACAATATCCGATTCGATGTTTTATAATCATCTCTTTTGTGATGTTTCTCGACTTTAGGTAATTAAATGCCTCCCTAAATTTATGTGTCATTTGTCTACCCTCTGAGGACTTACTAAACTCAACAAACTCGTATGGTAGTCGAACAATAGTATCTCTTTTATCTACAACAGTAACTAAGTCTTCAGGTGTATATAATTTAAATTGTTTAAATTGCCTTGGTGACGCATACTTCCTAACCAATCTATTTAAATGTCCTTTGGTATTTTCAGTCTCCGCACATGACCAACATTTGTAAACATAATTCATGTAATTAATCTCCAAATTACCCTTTCCATCCCCATCATCCAAACCTTTGATATCTGAACACACAGGACAATCAAAAGAGATTTGACCTCTATAATCATTATGATTGTGAGGTTCACCGAAAATATCCTGTAGGACATCAACAACTAACGAAAAATCTGCGTCTTTGGTCATTATAGAATAATATACGAAAAAAAAATGACAAAAAAAAGTCCCCAGGAACACCACTCCCCGGGGACAACCAACTAACGTATTAAAATTAACAGAATCCAATGAATATATTTCATTTCATTTTCCTCATTAACGTTAACTTCATACGCCCCGTCCTGTTATTAATATAAGAAAACATTTCCGTAAAGTAAAGTCCCTACTATGTTTTTTCTGATTTTATTTTATTAATATATCCTATTACTGCAGTTGCAGCATCGCTCATATCATAATTTTCCTTCTTCAAGTTTCCTGTTCTCGTTGATATACCCCATTCAACTTCAGGAAATAAGTCATTGACATGTTCCCACACTACATGTTTTTTATCTATGTCTTTCGGGTATCCACCAAATAGTACGTTTCTACCTTTTATGTTTTTACCAACAAGGTCTGGAAATGCAAACTTTCGTGCGTTATACGTAGATATGAAATTTGGAACAACACCCAATATATCGAAACATGATTTTAAAACCATACTGTTATACCTCAATAAAGTACCAACAGTATAAACGTTGTTAGAATTTAGTAGTGGTTCCTCAATTATAACCTTTGTGATTCCCATATCCTTGTATTTCTCAAGTTGTTCTGCAAACCCCTCTGATTTCTTAAGTAACTCTTCAATTTTATCCTCTGGTTTTGGTTTAATCTTAGGTGTAAAATGAGTTAACTCCAATAAATGAGAACCTGTTATATCAAATAATGCCCAACCAATAGTTTTAGTTGAAATATCCAAACCTAAAATTTTAGGTTTATTTTTAAATTTACTATTCATATAATATTATATATGTAATAATTATACATAATTATCATTCAATAGTAAACACTAATTAAATTCTTTAGAAGTCTATTTTTACTGAAATTACCTGTGTTCCTTTTCTTTTGACGGGAGATGAGGTTTTTGCGGTCACTAATGCATCTTTATTTTGATCCAATAACACCACTTCAGTTACATATTTGTCTTTCTCAATACCTTTTTCTTGTGTACTGTATGTGGGGTTCTGTGTATTAGTAAACTGTGAGTGTGGTAAATTTACTAAAAATCTCATTTCTTCGATATCAGTTGACCTAACAAGTTTAACACTACCAGGGAACGGTTGTTCATCACCAAATTGTGGTTGTGTTGTTGATCCCGTATAACCTAAATAATCATTATCATTAGTAATATAACTTTCCAAATCAAATAAAGAACCATTCTCAATATCAGATCCTGTTATTATAAAAGAAAAGTCTCTTAAGTTTATTGGGTCAATTAAACTATTTGTTACATGATTTGGTATTCTACTTGTAATATCAATTTCAGTCCATAGATTTGGATCAGGTAGTAAATCAGTGTTGTTAGTTGTTTCTTGTACCAAGACTTTTAACTTGTCAGCAATAAATCCTTGTGTTGCACCAATAAACGATGTTTGTAGGTGTTGAAATGATCCAACTCCATTTGGGTGGTCTGTTGAACCTCCCCATTTTAATGCAATATTGGATGGATATACAACATCACACGTACCTTCAACTTCGTTTATTTGTATTTTAGAGAAATTATTACATGGTAATCCATTTAATGATTTGTCTCCCGAATACTCTAACATATATGTAACCCAATATGTTTGTGTAGTACTTCCTGAGAAACACGAATCACTTATAGGTGTGTCACTTGGTATGTGGTATGCTTTAGGTGTTGGTAATGTGTATCTTCTGTTTGATCTATAATCAAGTAGTGCTACTAATTCTTGATCATCAAACACTATGATTTTTTTATCTACAAAAACCTTACCCACTTTTTCACCTGTTTCATCAATAAGAAATCTATATTTTATGTTATTAGTTCTAATATCTCCAGGTGTTCCAGCAAAAGTGGAATCTATATAGTAGTCTGTAGTATCCATTTTAAATTCAGCACCTATCGTGGTACCTGTACTATTTTCATAGTAAATAAATGGTAAATAAACATTGAAGAAATTCACATCTTCAATTACTTCATCATCAACTAAGACACCTTCAGTCGTTGAACTACCAATGTAATCATCGTATTTAAAAAACCTATCCGGATCTTGAAATATATGACCCAATTCTGTATAGTGAATTACTGCAATACATTTTTGTTCTTCAGGTAAAACACTTATTGGTTCATCAAAGGAGTTTGAATATGTCACACCCGTATTACTAACTTGTCCATCAGATATACCATAACCAAGATATTCCATTGTTGATATATGTTTACTACTGGTATAACCTGATACATTTTCATCAATACCATCAACATCTGCACCTATAGGTTTTTCCTGCCACACAACATTTAATGACCATGGGTCGTGTTGTTCTCTTGGATCAACTTGATTTGAAACACAATATGGTGACACTTTAGGTTCTAAAGGATGTTCAATATTACACTTATTACAAATAACTTGTGCAAACCCACCTAAACTCGTAAAATTGGGTACAACCCTATCTATTGTTATTGTTGTTTGACCCGTAATGACAGTATCACATTCAGGTGTTATTGTAGAACCCGTAACTACACTTATATCAACTATCTTATAAATTAAACTTGTTGAGTTACCAGTAACAACTTGTTCTTCCGAAACAAACTGATTATTATATACTACAGTAACATATTCACAACCATTAAATCTTGATAGATTATTTGTGTCAATATCTGTAATTGCTCCGTTATTACAATCTAAGTAAGCTAATGTCTCAGTAAATTGTATAGTAGTTCCTGTAATAAAACTTGTGGACGTACCACTTAGTGGTATTCGAACACTCGTACATTCTACTGTAGTACCTGAACATTCATCACTATCGTAAGGTTTATATTCTGTAATAAACCCCGCTGGTCCCATACCATTTTTAATAGTTTCCGTTATAGAATCCATAACAGGTACACCATATGTTGTAGTACCGTTAGTATCCAATAAGTAAGGGTATTTAACTTGTGAGTCTTTATCAAAAGGCGCCAATACATTTTGTTGTGGGTTATTACCTATCCCATCTAAAGAATCAAATGGTAATGTGTAGTCAAACTCAGAATCTCCAACTTGGAAAAATTTTATTTGAAAATCTCCTTGAGCGATTGACTTTCTACCCTTTTGGGTTAATCTCGCTGAGAGGAATTCTGCATTGTTTTGACTTAAAAAACTCATAGTTATAATATATACATTTTAATCTTATTTATAAATATCTATTTTTAATTTTATTTTAATTAATCCAGTTCCGAGATTTTACCTCCATTACATTTATCTGTGGTTCCATAATTACCATTTTTAACAAAAAGTAATTTTTCACTACCTTCTGTTGATTCATCCGAAATCATATATGTACCATCAGATGAACTTGTAACAACTGATGGTGTTCCAGACCACATAGAATTAGGGTGTATAGTGTATCCACTACTTGGACCATTTATAATCTCATTATCTGATAATGGGGCGGTGGATTTAACTACATTTACCCCATTTACAGTGGTGAACCACGATGTGTTATAAATTACATAAACCCTATTTTCTACCTCACCACCATTACTTTCATTACAATTCGCATTGGTTGGTGATGAAGTTGTATTAGATAAAAGAATTCCAGATATCATTATTGTCTCTGTAGTTGGGGATGGGGATGGAGTTTCGTCAGAATTACATTCGTTACCTGTAAATATAGATCCATAACCACTAACCACACTAACTGTGCCCGTTTCAGCACAAACTATTCTTTGATCACCAGATAAACCTGTCCAACTACTAAACTCATTACTCCCACATTCTTGCCATCTGAAAGTAGCGGTTGTTTCTCCCTGATCAGGTACTAAAGTATAATTAGTACAATTTGATGTTGGGGTCGGATCAGGAGTCGCGTTTGGTGTCGCATCAGGAGTCGCGTTTGGTGTTGATGTTGGTTCATTACAATCAATAATAAAAACGTCCGATTGTCCACTCACTATCTCCGTAGCTGAAAATTCAATCCCCTGACACTGACGAGAGTTACATGTTTTATTTATTGTTACTTGATTTCCATCACAATCTTTGTAAACCACAAACATTGTATCATCATAAGGGATTGTCCTATAACAAAGACATTCTGGTGTTGGAGTAGGTGTTGGTACTGGTGTTGAGTTTGGTGTTGATGTTGGATTAGGTGTTGCACCATTTGTTGGTAATGGGGTTGCATCAGGAGTCGCGTTTGGTGTTGGATTTGGTGTTACATTTGGTGTCGCATTTGGTGTTGACAATGGTGTTTCACTTGGTGTTGGTTGTGGAGGACATGGATCAAAATCCTCAATAAAGTTACCATTAGGACAACCATTATAAAGTTCTTCTTCTGTTGATAATCCCATATCTTTTATTATTCTAACCCAACTAACGTCAGTATGACAAGTAGAACCTTGACAGTTTTGATTAGGTCCTGACCATATACATGCACAATCAAACGAGAAGTCAATAAGACCATCAGAGGAGTTGTTAGCAATGTTCACGGCTTGTTGAGATGTTACTGATAACGCATTATATCTATCACCTGCGCTAGCACCAGGATAGTTAGGGTAGTTAGGTGGTCGATTCACATCGTCATATATTCCTCCCGCATTATTCATATTAACCTGACCAATATTTACATTATTCGCCATAATGTCGAACTTCGCCCTATTACATCCATGACCACCAGGACATGGTGATCCATTAGCACCACTACCATTATATTCAACAACAAACGTTAAGGAATTAATACAACTTTCTAAAACAGTTTGAGTGGTTTGTGGGGTTGTTTCAATCTGTTCAACAAAATCTGCACACATTTCACAATCAACTCTTGGTGATTCGATTAGTAATACTTGATCTAAACAACCCGTACTAACTAATTTTAATCCAAATGTTAGTAATTCATCATCAACAGTAAGATCAATAGGACTTGTTGTGACATTTGAAATAACCAAATTTGTTGCATTAGTTGTGGTGGTTCCACTATATATATCAACAGGGAAATCAGTCAACGAATGACTATTATCTAAATTTATATTTACCCTTATTAATTTACTCATATTTTTTCCTTATTTAACTTGGATCTGTTATTGCATTTGGATCACACGAATCAATTCCCGATGCAGAAGTTGCATCAATTATAATTACCACTTTATCATCATTTGGATTTACGATCTCCTCAAACGCATCTTTATCTGTCCCAATTGGATGCATACCTCTAATATTGTAATTATGTGCTTCACCACTTACTGAATCCGTTAAAGTACCCATCTCCATTCTCCAATACTGACCATTACCGTTGTCACCAGGTAATGAAGGATAAGACCCCCATTGATATGCATGACCTGGAAGGATCGTATAGTTCCCCGGCTCACCTTGTAATAAGTCCGCCCGAGTAACCCACCACTGTGGTGCTGGTGCATAAAGTAATCGAGATACCTTTCTAAGTACCGTGTCTCCCTCGGAAGAGTTTTCTGATATGGTTATCGTTCCACCTATTGGACAATTTTCTGCTGCGGTACCGTTATTACTACCAGCACCCACATTAGTTGGTTTTCCGTAGATTTTACCTAATCCCGTTCCTCCTGACGTAAATAGTGTATATTGTTCATTTGGAAGGTTATTAATACCATCACTTCCTCCACTGACCATGAACATCATATAGTGTTGTATACCATTAGGGAATTCCCAACCACAATCCATACCATGATCATAGTAACTTCCATCGAAAAGGGTATCTCCTATATTCTGAGATACAATGTCCCACTCCCAATAAACACCTTGAACTTGATCACCTTCTTCGATTCCACCACAATCAGGACCCGTTAAAGGTTCTGCGGTTGGTGTAGGAGTTGGTGTTGCAATGTCTATATCCACATCGAAATCACAATTCGCAGTTACCGATGGTGTTGGACTTGGATTAGGTGTAGGTGTAGGAGTTGCAATATTAATATCAACATCGAAATCACAATTCGCGGTTACCGATGGTGTTGGAGTTGGTTCTGATGTAGATTCTGGTGTAGAACTTGGGCTCGGTGTAGGTGTAGGAGTTGCAATATTAATATCAACATCGAAATCACAGTTTGATGATGGAGATGGTGTAGAACTTGGGCTCGGTGTAGGTGTAGGAGTTGCAATATTAATATCAACATCGAAATCACAATTCGCGGTTACTGATGGTGTTGGGGTCGGATCATTAGGTGATGGACAAATACCTTCAACACAATCTGAACCTAAACTATAAATTAATTTAGCATCTGACACCGTTATATTTTGACCATTACCACACACACTAAATGTTTCGATATTGGTAGTGACTCCTGTTTGAGAGACTCCCGAACAATCATCATATCCGTAATATCTTGTTCCGCTCGATATATGAGAGAATTCTATACACACACAAATTCCTTCGGTTGGTGATGGACTTGGACTTGGTGTTGCACTTGGATTAGGTGTTGCACTTGGATTAGGTGTTGCACTTGGGTTTGGTGTTGGACTTGGATTAGGTGTTGGACTTGGATTAGGTGTTGGACTCGGTGTGGGTGTCGCACCCTTTAAATTAGAAGTTGGTGTTGGAGTTGGACTCGGTATCGGATCATATTCAACAAAATTAACTGTGATATTACAGTCAATATTTGGTGTTGGTGGTGGACTGAAAGGTGGACACTCTTCACATTCAATATTAATTAACTTAACTTGAAAACCACCTTGTCTTTTAGGTAATTCAGATGGTGGTGGTGTAACGTAAAAATCACAGTGTACCAAAAAGATATATAAAGGACCTTCATATGTACCAACATCAAATGTGTGTGGTAAACTATGTGACCCAATTGATTGTGCACTTACAGGTATTATATATGGATCACCGTTGTAGGTTGTACCCGTATATATTGTGAATTCATCACATACACCATTTTCATATAAATTATTTACCGTTACAAGACTCATTTAAATCGGCGTTTTTTAATTGTTCCCTCCACCAGAACCACAATTATGGACACCAGTGGTTACAGTACCTGTACCACCATAAACCTCTATATACTTGTATGTATTACCTGGTTCTGCAATAAACGTAGTTCCACCCGACTCTTCAGAATTGGCACTACAGTAATAAAAACCGTTAGGTAGTGGGTTTGTCAAATTACTATCTGTATATACGTCTTGTGATTCTAAACTACTATGAATATTCCTATTCCCCGCCACATAGAATCTCGTATTCACCAAGTAATTGTTATCACAGAACCCACCTGGATTTCCATCTTCATCAACAATGTCAGAAGCACCTAAATTACTTTTTACCGTACTTCTAAAGAAGGTACTAACTTGTAGTTCAGGTATTGATGGACTCGGTGATGGTTCAGGAGTCGCGTTTGGTGTTGCACTTGGTGTTGCACTTGGTATTGGTGTGGGTGTGTAAGTTGGCATTTGAGTTGCATTTGGTGTTGCACTTGGATTAGGTGTTGGTTGTGGTGTTGCACCATTTGTTGGTAGTGGTGTTGCATCAGGTGTTGGTTGAGGTGTTGCATCAGGAGTTGGTTGGGGTGTTGCAGCATTTGTTGGTTGGGGTGTTGCACTCAATGTTAAGGGATATTCCACAATATTTGTTGGACAATCACTTATCATAGTTGCATTATTATTATAAAAAATGACACTTGTTGCACTATCAGGTACCGTTATTAGTACACCTCCCTGAACTTGAGCTAATGTTAAATTAGTTGCCTGATTACTTGTTCCATAGAGGAGTGCTTGATTACCATTCGTTGATGACGTATGGTATATTGTATACGGACCATTGTTGGTTCCTGAAGTTAACGTTACTGTGAAATGTCTTGCCATTTTATTGCTTTTATATATAAATACTTTATTCTTTCTTATTATCTATTACCTTAATTAACAACCAGTAATGTTGTAACCCAAATTATTCATCGCATTAACTATCTGATCCAAATAATATTGTGGTGTACTTCCTGCAATCGTATCTACGTTAACCGAAACTTCAGATTTATCACTTAATCCCGCAGTTCCCGCATAATAACCAGTCCCATTAAATAGTGCGGTTACGAATGCTTGATATTGTGGGTATGCGTCGTTTCCACTATTCAAACTTAAAGTGTCTACTTGAAATAGTACCCCCCTATGTGATGTTGGTGTGGTAGCGTTATCTAAATTAGTTCTTAAAAGTGCAATATCACTATCGCCCGCTACACTACCATTTGTCCATCCATTAACCGTTGGTGACTCAGCTTCGTATGAGTTACTTTCATCTGCAAATGCTAAATTCACCACATTATATGTTGGGTCGGATGGTTGGGTTGATAACCAATTAATTGCTCTTTCATTAGTAAGACTTGTTATTGTGACTCTTTGGTTATATAAGTTAACATCATTATTGTAGAATGGTAATAAACAATTCTGTAATAAAGTGGTTCTCATTGTGTTAAGTGGGTTTAAGGTTGTATTCATCGAACCTGAACTATCAAAGAATATGTTTATCTCTGTTTCAGTATTAACTACAATTGTTGGTGTCGGGGTCGGTGTTGAGGTTGTAAGTGGTGTTGCACTTGGTAGTGGTGTTGCACTTGGTAGTGGTGTTGCATTTTGTGTTGGGTTTGGCGTTGGTGTTGGACATATTACTTGAAGGTCTACACTAAATTCAATTCTATCATAACAATCAAATGCCTTACTATCGTGAATGTATATGTTATGAATAACATATCTACTCCTTAAATCATTCTCATGAACATCGATATCATTTACGTTATCCTCCAACTTTATCCAATACTCAGTGTCAAATTCTAATTCAGAGACCACATTTTCACATGTTGTTCCCGAACCTGGTGGAGGAACTGTAGGATCATTATTAGTTATACATATCGGATTTGACATATAATCTCTAACATTAGATGATGGCCACTCACCGTTAAGTTCAGGTCCTTCAATTTTTCTAAAGTACCCGTAAGGTGATGTTCCAATACTTAAATTAAAGTTATTTGGAGAAACAATATCATATAAACGTACAACTAATCCCATACCTATAAATACAACATATTACAGATTAGTTTAAATAAAAAAAACCCGCGTAAACGGGTTTTTTTATAATTTATGATTATTATTTTAATCTCTAATTATTTCATTATTAGGACAAGTGTCCCCTTCGGTAAGTGCTGTGTGTGTCGCAGCATCACTTGTTGTTGAATCAAATGTGAAAACAACAGTGTTCACAAAGTTTCCATTACCATTTACTGTGATTGTATCACCTACAGCTGGTAGTGAGGTACCACCTTCTACACTATTCCAATTCGCTTTAGAAACTATCACAGAGTTTGGTGCTTCATTATCAGTAGTACATTTTAAGAATAAGAAGTTGTTAGCTACAGGGTCACCTAAATCACCTCCTTTGTCACCACCACTTAATCCTGTCCATGGTTGTGAATTACCACAATCACCTGTTGATGTTACTGTTCCACCTGTTATAGTGTCAGCAACTTGATATGTAACCCCTGCCGCTAACTGCGCCTTTGTTACGTTTGTTGCAATCGTAGTGTCACTTGGTGACCCATTAGAGTGTTTCCCAATAATTGTAAAATTATCTGCCTGTGTCGTGTTTACGTATTGAGCCTGTAATGTAATTGTTACTGAATATGCCATTTGTTGTTTTTTTTTATCTGTTTATTATAAATATATCGTTTTTACGATTTATTCGTTTTCTTATTATTTTATTCTGGTTTTATTAGTTTACCACCACAATCCATCTCAGTTTCACATTCACTAAGTTCAAATGAGTTAATTGTTATATCATCATCATTATTCAGTGAGAATATTGAACCGTTTGGACCATACTTAAACATATAACTTAAAGTTGATTTACTACAAAAATTGTATATAACTTCACTACCATCTTCACTTATTTCACCTAATTTTTCACTTAAGTTAATTTCTGTCTCACCATCTACACAGTCGTTAAGGATGTAATATAAATCGCTTGAGTTCTTAGGATTAGTACTTACTCTTACCTCAATACAATTACAACCACTTACATCATCATCACCAAACGTACTTTGTATTGTTGTACTTGAAACACACCCATTTGCATCTGTAACCACAACATAGTAATAACCTTCAGGTAAATTACTAAATGTTTGTGAAGGATTTCCAGATGTTACACCTGTAATAGTTGCCACCAATGTTCCACCACTTGTCGTATATGGTGAGGTTGTGTCCTCGTATAATCTATATGTTTTATTCCATGTTCCACCCGCAGATGTAACAGTAATGTCACCGTTAGCACCTGTGGTAAATGATGTTATTGTTGCTGTATCATCTGAAGGTTGAAATACGGTTATTTGATAAGATTGTTCACAACCGTCTTTGTCTTTAATTGTAATTATACTTTTTCCTGCCGATAGACCTGTATACGTTTTAGGGAAAGTTGTTGTATAACTTCCTAACCCTATTTTAGAACTATATGTTCCTCCGTTACCTCCTGTTGGATTCGACACTGTTATTTCAGCGTCACTACCTCCGTGACAACTTACAGATCCCACAGCAAATGTTGCACTTGGGTCTGTCTTATTAAGTTGTGCACTTCCTGATCGAACACAG
>Ga0222717_10000471_pt1 | contig 34987 bp, 76 predicted proteins | sample C33_18DmetaG_FD_165053 | JGI IMG/M metagenome (GOLD analysis project Ga0222717, IMG submission 165053) | Estuarine water microbial communities from San Francisco Bay, California, United States - C33_18D | ecosystem: Environmental > Aquatic > Marine > Unclassified | place: USA: California... | reverse complement strand
CGCTTATGCGCATGTGCGTATGTATGCGCTTATGCGCATGTGCGTATGTATGCGCTTATGCGCATGTGCGTATGTATGCGCTTATGCGCATGTGCGTATGTATGCGCTTATGCGCATGTGCGTATGTATGCGCTTATGCGCATGTGCGTATGTATGCGCTTATGCGCATGTGCGTATGTATGCGCTTATGCGCATGTGCGTATGTCCGGCGTGCGCCCGCCCGCGCGCGGGAACGCGCCCCCGCCCGCGCGTAGTGGATCTTATACGATCGCTTCAGTATACGAAATTATACGAAAGGAACCACATACGGAAGTAGGATCACATGAGATCCGCCGGAACGTGGATCGTAGGGGATCTGCGGGAATTTTGATCTTATACGATCGGCGCCAGGAACGGAACCGAACGGAACGGAATTGAACCGAACCCGCGTGAATGGATTAGAATACGAAAGTCTGAAAAGGATCAAATACGATCCTTTTTATCGAATACGAATACGGATCCGGCCCACGGCGGCGAATACTGATCTCATACGATCGTTTCGATAAAGCAAGAATACGTTGCGCGCCCACGGGCGCGCAACGCTTCCGTTTAGCCCCGCCAGTGAAAGTAAAACGGTGCTGCCAGAATAAGCAGCAAGCTACCGAAAGCAGCTATCCCTACGGTAAGTTGAATGGCCAGCGTCATGCTCGCACCATATCCCGCACGCACTGTTCCATGGCGCGGGCGCTTTGTTCGATGCGGTGTGTTGGCCAGCTTCGGCAGTAGTGGTGCATGAACCGCAGGTCGGCAGCGCCGTATCCCACGTAGTGGCCGCGCACGTTGCTGTAGCTGAACGCCCGTGTTACGCGCTTCACTGCGCGGTTGCGTCGGTTGGTGTTTTTCATTTTTGTTTCTCCTTAATGGTAAACCGGGTTAAAAATGCAGGCAAGCCCTACTATAGCATTTCCACTTGCTTTTGCTACTGCGCTACCCCACAAAGTGAATCCACACTTTCTGTTCGTTACTGTTCAATTCGCGGTCCGGTGTGGACCCCGATCGTATAAGATCACCCCCCGGCCCCGATCGTATAAGATCAAATGTTCAAGTTCCGTTCTCGTTCGCCTTCCGTACACGATACTGATCTCCTACGATCGTTTCTGTTCATTCTTTCACTTTCTGTTCGTTCCGTATACGAACACTGATCTTATACGATCGGCGCCATACGGATGCAAATACGGTAGCGGGCGCGCGCCCGCTACCGTTCCGTTTGGCCTAGCCGCGTACCGTCAGCGCGTTCCCTTGCCCGTTGCAGTAGCGCGGGTATCCGACGTAATCCGCCATGGCTCGCTTCAGCGCATGCTCTGCCTTCGCGGGGTCCAGTTCGGCAGCGTGGAAGTTCAGCGTGCTTTCTACTTCTTTTCGCTGTGCGGGTGTTATGTGATCGACGTAGCTCAAAAAGCATTCGACGTGGTACAGCGCCAACTGGGCATCTGTGGGTTTCAATGTGGGCTTGCTCATTTTACTTCTCCTTAATGGTGGGCGCGGCTTGCGCCGCGCCCGTTCTCGTTAAATGCCTTTGCCGCGCTGCTGGCGCGCAGCTTCATCGGCTACGCCTTGCCAAAAGTTAATTTGGGCATCATAGTAGCCTGTGCTGTGGTCTACGGGCGCTTTGGCTTTAAGCTCTCCCCACTTCTCGACCTTCTCGTTGGCCTGCTTCGCAATGTTAAGCAACTGTTCAATGTTAAACATGGTGGGCTTCTCCCTAATGGGTTACTGGTTAAAAGCAAAGCCTACTATAGCAGTTCAACTTGCTTTTACCACTGTGGTGGCCCACAAAGTGAATCCGCCACTTTCTGTTCAATTGCGGTCCGGTGCCGGACCGCGATCGTAGGAGATCCCCCCCCGGCCCCGATCGCATAAGATCAAACTTTCTAGTTCCGTTCTTATTCGCTTTCCGCCCGCGATACCGATCTCATGCGATCGTTTCTGTTCGTTCTTTCGCTTTCTGTTCGTTCCGTATACGAATACCGATCTCATACGATCGTTTCAGTTCATTCTTTCACTTTCTGTTCGCTTCGTATACGAACGCTGATCTTATACGATCGGCGCCACATCCCTTAATAGTGGGCGCGCGCCAACTGGCGCGCGCCCGGTTGTCGTTTACCAGTCGATGTTCACGTCGTACGTGCGCGTGGCGCTGTCGGCTGGAACCATGACGCCCGCAATGCTGGACTTGTCCAGCGTTGCAGCGATTGGCATTGGGCTGCCGGAATGGTTGTCAAAGTGCAGGTGGATGGTGACGGTATTCACGGCACTGACGTACCAACTGTGAATAATGCCGCTGCCGTTGTCAACGTCGATCGGGTTGCCGTTGGCCCAGAGCCGCAGGTAGTCACCGGGTTTAATGTCGTTCGCGTTTAGCATGTGTTTGCTCCTAATGGTGCGTTTGGGGTTAAGTAATGCAGGCATGTAGTACATTAGCAGTTCAACTTGCTTTTACTAGCGGCTACCCCTATAAAGTGAACCCTTTACTTTCTGTTCGCGACGCGAACCCGATCGTATAAGATCGGCGCCACGTATGCGAACACGGCAGCGCGCACGTGCGCGCTGCCGTTCCGTTTAGTTGTTCGCCATGCGCCGCAGCACTTCGTGCAGCTTCCGGGCGTCCAGCAGTTCTTGTTCCTCGTCGCTCTGCAGGGAACTGCCCCATTCCGCAATGCGTTGTTCCAGGTCCGTTATGTCGTGGCGGAGCTTTGCCAGTTCGCTAGCGAAGCTTTTTCCGGTTGGTGTGTAACAGATCATTTTACTTCTCCTTAATGGTGGGCGCGGCTTGCGCCGCGCCCGTTCTTGTTTAGTTGCTGGCCAGCCGCGTTACCATCTCGCCAAATATGGTGCCGTACTTCTCGGTTAGTTCTGCCGCGCTGTGATTGAGAAGCAAGCACAGCGCAACGGTGGTCACGTAGCCTTCGTCGGTAGTCAGATCCGTCTGCTTAACTATGTGCGCGGTTGCTTTGTTGAGTTGTTCTGGGGTGAACATTTTACTTCTCCTTAATGGTGGGCGCGGCTTGCGCCGCGCCCGTTCTTGTTTAGTTGCCTGCGGCCAGATCGTCCAACTGGCCTATGCACTCGTCAAGGAACTTCTGCACATGGCTAAACACTGCGGCCACTTCCTCAGGCGTTGCACTGCGCGTGGTTTGTTTCCCGTCAGCCACTGCCAGCGCGGCCTGTTCTGCACAGTCGTTGTACCAAAGGTACGTCAGAACCGACGAGAGCTGTTCCGCCTGTGCTGGCGTGGTTACTGTTTCTGGTAGGTTAATTTCCATGGTGTTGCCCCTTATTGGTAGCGGTTAAAAGTAAGCCCTACTATAGCAGTTCTAAACCTTTTTGCCACGTTTGCGCCGCACAAAGTGATTCCTTTACTTTCTATTCAATAGCCCTCTCCCCCCTCCCCCCGATCGTACGAGATCGTGTTCGGCCCCTGATCGTAGGAGATCGCAACGGATCCGTTCTATATTGATCTCATACGATCGTTTGCGTATACGAAAAGAACCACCGCATACGCCTAGCGTATGCGGTGGTTCAGGTTAGCTTCAGACGGTTTGCGGTGCCCAGTTCAGACCGACCAAGTAATCCCAGTACATGTCGTGCCCGTTATCCTTAATGCTTTCAAACAGGTGCTCCATATCTTGGCGGGAGCCGGTGTCGATCGCCCACTGCATCCGCGTATTGCGCTTGTGGAATACGATCATTGCTGGGCTGATGTGCGACTCGCCCGTGGTGATCAGGCGCATTTGGTGCTTACAGCCGGGTATGTTCGCACATTCGGCTAGCGCTGGGTTAAAAGTGATTGCAGGGTTTTCCATGGTTCATACCTTATTGGTATTGACATTAGGCGCACATGCGCCAGCGCAATATAGCACTTCTAAACCTTTATGCCACTTACGCGTACGTTAAAGTGAATCCTTTACTTTCTATCCAATAGCCCCCTCCCCCTCTCAACCCATCCATAGCGGTGGATGGCCAAGCTTCCATTTCATGTCCATCGTTTTCGCTTTCTGTCGGTAGTATTCCCTATACGCTTCGTGCGTACATTCGATCGTTATGTCATCAGGAAAACACCGCGCGAATGGAGTGGTATCTACCGCATGGAGGTGAGTATGGGAAAGTTCGCATAGAACTGCATGTGTTTTATGAACCTTCCCATATCGTTTTGTGTATTCTTGTGAGAGCGCAAAGCCGTGCAGGATCAACCAACCGTAATTATGCCAGTTCTCAGCGGTCCACAACACGCAAGGATGGTTCTTATGTGTCGGCTTATACATGCCATCTGTCCAGCGATCATGTATGTAGTTCACTGTGCTTAGGATTTGTGCTGTCTCTAGTGTCATTTTGACTACGTGCTTGTCGCACATCCACTCAGCACACTGTGCTGGATCTTTACTTAGCGCGAATATATTCATTCAACGTTCCATGGTTTCTTTTGTGTTGTTTAGTTCGGGTCGCCTATCCTGTTGCGGATAAGCACTGCCTTAGAACCAACGCGCCCTTACATGTGTTCATGCAAGTACAGCAGGTCACTGGCGGTTCTGACCAAGGCTTCCATTTCGATGCATTCTTGTTCGTACCCGTCGTACTGTTTGCAATCCTCGTCCGTGTTCAGCGTGTCGACGTGTTCCGCCATACGTTGGCTCAGGCCGTGCGTCATGTGGCGCACGCGTTCTAGTTCTTTAGCAAAACTCTTGCCAGTTTCTGTGGTAATGTTCATGGTGCTACCTCCTTATTGGTGGCTCCTCGCGCCTGCTGGCGCTACTTGGTAGGTAAAAGCTAAATATAGCACTTCAACCAGCCTTTACCACTACCCTATAACAGTAAGTGAATCACTTACAAACGTTCGTTCCCCCACCCCGCCCCGATCGTATAAGATCGGCGCCAACGTTCTTTTCCCGTGCCGGGAACGGGATCCCGGCTGATCGTAGGAGATCGCCACTATGTTCTTTGCAGAACATTTTCTAACGTTCTGCAAAGAACGCTAATACGACTCCAAACGAACAAACGAGCTAAATGTTCTCTAAAAACGTTCTGCAGAAAGCCTCTAAAGGACGATCAAAACAGATCATACGATGACCAAAAACGTTCCAAAACACGTTCAAACGTCTCCAAACGGAACCGTTCCTGAACTGAACATGAAATAGGTCCGATCGTTCAAAACTCGGGAACTTGAATACGAACATACGATCGTTTTGTTCGTTCTTTAGCGCTCCGTTTAGCGTTCCTCGAGAACGCGTCAAAGGTTCTGCGCAGAACGATTAAAAGGTATGAAAAAGAACGAACAAAAGACCCCCAAAAGAACGAACAAAAGAGAGCTAAGTTCAACCGTTCAAAAACGGAGTTCGTTCTCGGTTTCAACGTTCAAATCCGTGTTCAAATCCGTGTTCGGCGGACCATATACGGGTTCGTATCCACGTTCTGCGGAAAAGACTCCATACTGAATACGAGTTCCGAAGAACGAACGTTGAACGTGGAACGTGGAAATGGATCTTGACCCTTTTGGCTCGTCATCAGAGCAAAACCGTCCCGCCAAGAACCATTACGCGCCCCAAGAACGAACACGCCCACCATACGAAAAGAACGAACAGATACTATTTACTGCAGAACGAACAATACGTAAACGAGCCAAAAAGAACGAACCCAACCCGTCTCACGTAGATTGTATAAGTATTATAGTGATTAGTTAAAGGGCACACAGAGATTTGGAGTATTTTTTTCTTTTTCTTGTTGCGCCTGCTGGAGTCTACGATCCAGCTAGGCTGGTCCACCTCGGGATGGAACCCTCGGCAGATAGATAAACGCACTCCCGCAAATTCTACGATGACCGCCAAAACCACGAATTTACATAGCGATCGTGCAATAAAACGCTACCGTAACGGCCTGAAGTCACCATCCGCCAGAACGCTAACGAGGCATGTGGCAGTGAACTTGTCGATCATTACGATGTCCTCGGAACGAACAAATAACTCGGCTGCGTGGAACCTTCTACCATCCTCGTTCAAACGTGAACACATCACATCATAGTTCAAAAAGATAGTAGCACCCACGCCCGCGCCATTGTTCTTAAGGAGGCTAGGGTCCGCCTCGAAATGCTCAGATAAGTGGTGTTTCCATGCCCTCATTCTATTCCTTGTATTTTCTCGACGGTTTGCCGGGCACGTTTCCGTGCCCGGCGTTGTCGTTACTTCCGCTTGCGCGAAGCGGCCTTGCGGCCCATGGCTTTCAGGGCGCGGACGGCCTGAATTGCGAGCGCGCGTGAAGTGTAGCGCTTGTGCAGGCGTTCCCCATAAGGGTGCTTCACCCACACTTCCCAGGGCTTGTTGTAGGTTGCGGTGTTCATAACGGTACTACCTCCTTAATTAGTGGTTACTTACTATAGCATGCCGGAACACTGTGCGCCAACAGCTTACGCGTTAAAGTGAATCCCTTGTTAAAGCTCACTTCCATATCGCGCCCGTATCGGCTTGATAACGCGCACTTTCAAGGAGAAAGTGCGCGTTATACTGTTTGGCCAAGTTGATACTTTACCAGCTTGCGCCTTAGGCACGCAGGTAGGAGTTGCTGTCGGCGTTTCTTAGGCACCATAGAGGCTTTCCTTGTAACTGCTTGGTTGGTGGTTGCGGGTTAGTGGGAGAAATGGCTTAAACATGTTCTTTGGGCTTTCTTGTTGCTTCATAGCGCTACGTATATCACTAGAGAAAGGATAAAAGGTATCAGCACTAGGAAGCACCCTGCTGCGTCGTCGTTCAAACCAGTGCTGGGTCCATCCCAGCTTGCACTAGCATCGTGAGTTTGTGCATCTTTTTGGCGCTCCTTGTGGTTCTTGCTTGGCTTTCTCTTCCACCAGTTTAGTCAGGCTCTCCGTGAGCCGTTCCAACTCCGCGTCTGAGAACACGCTTGTAATGTTCGCTTCTAGGAATCCCAGAACGCGGTAAACCCCAGTAGGGCCGTGTTTTCTGGTGTAGAATTTCACAGCTGCCTCGCTGGCCTTGTAGAACTCGCGGGGGTTACTCATTTTTACCTCTGCTTGATTTTGATAGGGGTGCGGTCATTGTCGCGATAAGCGCCTTCTCGTATCATGTCGAGAGCTTCCGGCACTGTGTACTCATGAAGGGTTCCACATCCCATTCCATTCCACGAGTACCCTTCCTTCAGATACATCCAATGCCCTTCTGAGTCCAAGTAGTACTCGGATATTGTCTCAGGGTTTGCTTCGGCTATTCTTTGTAGGACTTTTGAATGCCTCACAATGATGTAATGTGGTAATCAACGCAACCAATCACATACTCGAACGGCAGGTCGCGTTCGTTGCTAATGTGGAGCATCGCGCCAAGTTGATTCATCTCGCAGTAGTCGTAGTTCACGAGATCGCGCACTTGTTCGGGGGTGAGCTTCGCGCTTGCGGCGTCAACCATCTTTTTGTCGTACGTTCCGTATTTCATTTTGTTCTCCTAGTAAGGTGTGTCTCGCATCTCTTCTGCGGTTGGTGGGCGGTGCATCTCTGCTTCCTCGCGCTTGGCGGTTGTCGCTTCCGCGTCGAGATAGTAGCCCAGTTTGTTCCACCCATCCATGTGCGCCGTAAGGCATTCGGACGGTGCGTATTCGGACATAGGATCGTCACAGTAGGCGTTGCCATCCAGCAGGCTGTAGAAGCTATGCAGGGCTTCTGCTGCGTCGGTTGCAATGCGTTTCAGCAGCACGTCGCCGTCAGCTTCCTTTTTCAACTTCTCGTACAACGTTCTGATTTCGTCAGGCGTCATGGCGTTTTCCTTAATGGTTGCCGGGTGCGGAAACGCACCCGGCGTTGTCGTTTAGTCGATCAGTGGGTACTTGCCCAAGTCCTCAAAGGGCAGTTCGTCGTTAATGATAACAAGGCACGTTGTGCGCTTGTTCATGTCGTTGCGCTTGTAGAAATGCACCATTTCCTCGGCGCTGTAGTCCAGCGTTACGCCGAACAAGCTGGCGTGGGTGAGGATCTTGGGGCCGTGGTCGGTTTGCCACCACGGACCTGCGGGCGTAGTGCCGATGAACACGGCAATTTCGTTGTCGTCGCCGCACATGGGGAAATTGCGGCGGGCGTCGGCCTCGCTAATCTCCGTCCATTCGGCTGGGTTAATGGTAGTTTCCATAAACTTCCCTGTTATTAGGGGTTGCGCGTACGTGCCACGTGGCACCACATAACCTACATGTTCAAACGCGCATTGCTAGTTTTTAGCCGCGTAAAGTGAATCCTTGCCCCCGTTTCCGGGGGCGGTTACATCCACGCACTACGGCTAGGTGCGAAGCTCGGCTGTTCCCAATTGCTTGGGCGCTTCTACGCTTCGCTTAACCGCAACGTGGTACGGATACAGTTTACTCCTGTTCGATGCGCAACGTGGTGAAACTGCTAACTTCGTAAAGGAAGTCACGGGTTTCGTTGTCGGGCGCGGAATCACCCATTTGAGACAGCGCATTCGACAGCGCCATGCGTTCGTGTTCGTCGGTGCTGAGCTTGTCGTTCAGTTTGACGAACTGGTCGATACTGGCCAGCATTCGCTGGGCTACAGTAGGCATTGAAGTTGCCATGATCCTACTCCTTATTGGTGGGGGCACCGAAGTGCCCCCGTTATTGTTTAGAACGACGGTGGGTTCGCCGCAGCGTACGCCATTGCCTTCGTTACTTGTGCGCGAACGTCGGGCGTTAGCTTACTGAGCACCTCGCGTTCGAGTTCGTCGTCGTCCCATATTTCGGACAAGTCGGCTGCCCAGTTTTTGGGAGCCAGACGAACGCTGCCGCCGTCGTGTTCGGGGTTGACGACGAGAACGTGTACGTTGTCGTCGCGGGTTTCGTACGTGCCGGGCACGTCCAGTTCGCAGTACCACACGTTGCCTTTGTGGTCGAGAACGGTAAGAGCGCCGTTGTCGTTGGCCACAACAACGCCAGGAACCATAACGCGCGCGGCAAAGCGCGCGCCATGGTAAACCACCGCAGAACCGTTCTCTGGGCCGTGCAAGTCGGTAACTTCTGTTGCCATAATGGGAACCTAAGTTAGGGTTAAGAACAAGGCGCACATGCGCCAAACCCAAATATAGCACTTCTGCGGTTTATTGCCACTTTTGCGCCTTACAAAGTGAATCCGGCCTCGACTGCCTTTTTCATTGACAGAGTACCCGCGCGTTCGCCTTCTTTCTTTGTGCGGTTGTAGCTGATTCGCCTGTAGAACACGTAGTGTCCCTCTGGCTGGGTGATCTGGTACACGACATTGGTTTCAGGGTCTTGAAACATTCCGCCCACGCCGATCGCTTCAGTGGCTTCGTCCAGCTTGGGGGCCAGCGCCTTCATACGTTCCTTTAGCGCTTCGTATTCGTTTGCCAGTTCAACAAACACGCGCTCTTGTTGGTCGAACCGATCGTATTGGTCGGTAATTCTTTTAATCATACTCATTTTCCTTCTCCTTCATAGTTATGGTAATCTACATGTGCAACGTTACCGTGATCATTGACGTGCCATGCGCTTGGCCAAAAGGCTTCTGTATCTGCGTGTTTGCGTACGTATTCGATAGCTTCAGCCATGCAGCAACAAACTTTCAAACACTTCCCGCTTTGTGACACTGCCGAACGTGAATATAGAGGGCCACAGTCGGTAATCATGTAGTCGTCTTCGAGAATGCCATCTGGTAAGTCAGTCATCTTCACGCCTCTTAATTTCGCGTTCAATTTTGCATAGGTCAAGTTCGACCGACGTAACTTCTGAGTGCTGCCCACTGAGCGTGTGCCATTTGGAAGAGTTCGTCAGCGTCACGTGCGTCTCTCGCAAGCAAGGTAACGCCTTGCTCGCGAGATCTCGCATGTACTCATGCCGCTCTAGGTAGTTCATGTATCCCTCATGGTATCAATGTGGTTTCGTTTGTTCAAGCGTTTCTGCATATTTCTCACTCCACTTGTGCCTTCGGTACTTGCGAACAAGTTCGTTATATTCCTCTTCTTGCGTGTCGGTAAGCTCCTTACCCAAGCTGGACTCAATTTCTTGCAGTTCGTCCAGCCGTGCTTCCTCTTCTTTTGTCACGCTTGGGCTAGCTCGGGAAAAAGCGCCACGAGATCCTGGCGTGCTTTCCGGTTGGTGGCTCGCTCCGACTGCGCGTATGCGGAGCACTCACCAAAGTGCTCCGAAGTATGCGCCTTATCAATGCGGCGGAGGGTGTCCACTGCTTGCGGGAGGGTTGCGGGAATTTGGGCGTCGGGGTTCTTGCGAGTGATAAACTTGTGCAGGTGTAGGTTTTTCATGTTGTACTTCCTTTTTGGAATTTAGTTCTGTAGTGTTTCTCAAACCACGCTATCTCTTCTGCGGTAGTGTCGCGAAAGGGTTCTTTGTTGATGCGCGTCCTTGTAAGGTCTGCGCTGTATTCAACAGTTAGAGTTGTCGTGTGGATGAACCCGTGCGACGTTTCGGTAATTACGAAATTGCCCACGGCGTTCTTAGTAAACGCCAGCATAATTTACTCCTTGCGGTTATCCTAATAGTTTTCCTTATTGGAGTTTACTTACTAGGCGCGCAATGCGCCATAATAATATACATGTTCAACAGCTTTATGCTACTTTTACATACCATAAAGTGAATCCTTACGCACGTATTTCGATTAGCACTTCATTACTCCCAGCCCCGCGCTTCTGAAAGGCAGGTGTCCATGAGATCGAAGGCATCGGCATATTCGATGGTGTTCTTGACGGGAACACCGAAGTCTTCCTCACGACCCTCCCTGGCGGCAAGGCACTCGCGTTTGGTCTTGCTGCGAATGCTATAGCACGCGCTATCTGTCAGGCATTTTGCGACCCAGTATGTGAGCTTCATTTGGTTATCCTTGGGTTGTTGGTTCAGTCTTTCAGTAAGTGTTATCGCCCCAGCCACGAATGTACATAGGGATGCGGCTGGCATGGGCGGTCATTTCGCCGCTTTCCAGCAGGCTCGCGCCATAGCCATAATCGCATGGCTTGAAGGGCACGTCATTCACTTGTTGGATCGCGCCTTCCTCGCTCTCTGCAATCACAAACAGGTTCACCATTCCGCGTTCATGTTTCAGGCTCACGCAGTACAACCCCATTGGGCGATTTTCTTCGTTCGCGTTAACGAGGACTTGAGTGTACTTTTCTTTCTCTTCAGCGACAGCGAGTCGCATAGTGCCTTCGATAGGCACATATTTAGGTTCTGGCATTTTAGTTCCTTATTGGTTAGCTCTGTTGCGTTACGTTCAGTATCACATGCAGGTCGTCATGCGCAATCACCGCGTCTACCAGTTCAATGCTTTCCTCGTACATTCCCCTGTGCTTTAGCGCAAAGTAGCATCCGTTGCATTCCGGCCCGTCGTCGCACATCGGTTGCACGTAATGCACTTCCGTGGCTTTGTGCGCTCTGCGGTACAGTTCCTCAGTGGCAGGGCATTCGCGCAGTTCAAACGGGCGCGTCAGCATGTGTTCCTCGTCCGACGGTTCCCATGGTTCCACGCGTATGCGGTAACCTTCATCGGTTCCGTTAAGCGTAATGTCCACGCGTTGCGTGCGGTAGTTCGTAGCAGTAATTTCATCGACGCTACCGTTCGCGCGCAACGCTACGCCGCGTTCCTTAACGTAGCGTTCGCCGTACAGCTTTTCCATGCGTGCGTGGTTCGCCACCAGCAGCATTTCGTAAAAGGTTGTCATTTCCATGTCGGGCCTCCATAATGGGTGGTTTTGTTTAGTGCTAATGCACAGCCTACTATACACCCGCAGAACAATGTGCGCCAGTTTTATGCGCCATAAAGTGAATCCCTTGTCCTTGCGTCATGCATCGCCACTGTGTGAGATTGGTTCAGGTAACAGTAGGGGCATTTATGATCATATGCGCGCCAGTTCGAGCCGCGCTTGGCCAGTGGTGTTCCGTTATACGTGTTCACGCACTCAGATTCGTCATCTCCCCCCAGCGTAACGGTCGTGTATAATTGACCGTCCGCACCTCTATACTTTCTTTTCATGTGCGAGTCTTACCGTGTTCGTATTCCCTTATTAGGTCCGCGACGGACTTGCTGTTAAATTCCTTTCTGTCGCTTTCCATAGCTTGACTGTTTATCCAAGCGAGGAAGTAGCCCGCGCGGCGGTGTTCGAGTCTCTGGATTAGCGTGTCATTCTTGCTTGGCATATGTCCTTCTCGTTGCTGTTCATTGGGTAGCGTAAGTGGATCCCGTCACACATACCGTTCTTGCCACCGTACGTGGCGAATGCCACACGGTTCGTCTGTGCCTTGTCGGAATACCAGTGGTTGATTTTGTTAGAACCAACGCAGTAGTTGTCGATTGCCCCATGCCTTCGCAAGTATGCTGCGAAGGCATGGTCCGAGATCTCAGTTTTAGTAAACTTTGGCTCTGGCATTACGCGCGCGTCGGCAGCACGAACTCGATGTCGTGCTTTGGTTGAAAGTAAGCGTTGCACTGATCGACTGCGACTTTCAGGTTATGCCCGCACCAAAAGTCCGAAAAACCGTCGCTGTCGTTAAGCATTTCGTGGTCGTACAGGTTGATGAGATACAGTTCGCATTCGTCGCTAATGCGATTGGCGGCAGGCTGGTGGAATTGCCCGCGCCGGGTGATGAAGGCGAACTTGCGATGCCCCAGTACGAAACTGGCACATTGTTGTACAATTACTTTCTGTGTTGCCATAATTGGCCCTTTCTTTGTGCGCGTGTTTGCGCGGTTTATTGGTTGCCCTTTACCTTAGCACCTAAGAACATGTTGCACAAGTTTTGCGCCCCACAAAGTGAATCTCTGCTGTTTGCGTACTTGTTGCGATCTTTGGCATATTGCCTTAGCGTTATGTTTCTCACTGGCTCTACCGCAGATGGTCCGTCAGGGTATTCATTGCGGCGGGCAAGGATCCCAACACCGTAATCGTCTACCACAGAGAATCCCGTTACGCTCTCTCGCGATAGTTCTTCGTGGAATGCGCGGAAAGCGAAACCGCAGTACGCCTTACGGGGTCTCTTAAACAGTTGCTCCTTGTTACGTGGGTGGACATCGTGCATCACTATAATGCCGTGTGACTTTAATGACCTCCACGCGCATTCGAGGTCTGCCTTGACGCCATCGTATCGGTGGTCGCCGTCAATGAATACCGCATCGAACTGCGCTGACGAATGCCATGCAAAGAAGTTTGCGGACGACATCTCATGCGTGACGTTGCTAGATCCGTTGCCGCGCACATACGAAGGTAGGGGTTGCAGATCAACCCCTACCTTGTGGTCCACCTTGATCGCATTGAAATTGACACCTTGATCCAGCCCAATTTCTAAGTAGTGTTCGGCGCTTATGTAGTCGATCACGCCTTGTATTATTTCTGTTCGGGTATAGGCCATGGTCCTGTCCTGTAGAACGGTTTAATTCGCATCACGCGCAACATGCGCGTACATTTCTCGATTGTCCAATCGTCGTGGTCGGCGTCGGGCAAGAACTCTTGCGCTGCCAGTTTCAACGTGTCCGGTGTGATGTCGTTAATGGGATGGTATTCAGGCGGGGCAGTCATTGCCGTATCTTTAACCGCTTGCAGAAGGTAGTCAGTGTCACACAGTTCTTTTAATCCATGGCGTTTAACTTTAACACCTTTCCAGTCAGCCATGGCGAGATCATGCTTGAAAGTCTCCACTTGCTCGGCATCGTCACCGGTAAGCTCTAGTATTAGTAACTCTTTGTGCATTTAGTATCCTCATATGGGTTAGTTTGCGCATACGTATGAACCCTCAAGAACGCGCTGTAAGCATGCACAGAGCGTGCGCGGCTAGGTTTACGGCTTGTAGTATGCCGCATGTAATGGGCGCGTTCTATGGGTGTTCTGTGTGTCACTTCCAGTTGGTCCATTTGTATTCGATAGCAAAGTACGCCTTAGCTTCTTGTAGCGTAGCACGCCGAGCGACCGCCGTTCCGTTGCGGTATATAGAATAGGGCTTGGTCTTGCTACCTTCTGGGTCACAACAGATCCGCACGCCGCGCCATCCCACTGCGCGTATACATAGCCCTTGGCCGCCTAGTTCGTCGCCACCAATTGCGCTCACCTCACGCCCTCTTATCTAGAGCTATATACTGTTCTAGATCCGCTTCTAATTCTTTGCGGTGCAAGATTAAAGGGTACGCATCTCGCACGTCACCATCTTTAATTGCTTTCATGCTGCGTTTCTGCAATCTCGCGATCTCACGGCGTAGGTTACCTTTCGCGGCAGCGTTATCGTTGTCTATCATATTCATAGGTGCCGCTCAAGTTTTGACAGTTCATACACAATGTGACGAAGTATGTTGTATGCTTTCTCAGGCATTGCTTCGCTCATTGCGAAAGCCCATTGTAGGTTTCTTGGCACTCGTAGCGGATACCTTGCTTGCCATCCCACATTGGCCCAAGTACGCCTTCGAACTTAGGAGCGCCAAGCAGTTCGTGACGCGTGCCGCGTCGAACGTGCTGGTAGGTGAACTTGTACCCGCTGGCTTCCATGGCTGCGAGGAATGGTTCATAACCTTGCGCAGTAATGGGCTTCCGGTTTGTGATATGGGCCGTATACGTGAAGCTTTCCAGTGGAACTCCTACGTAAACGCCAGCCCAGTGGATCAGGCCATCGTGCCCGTACAGTAGATACTGGTTGTCTTCCAACATTAGAAAATAGTAGCCCAACTCATACTGCGAGGAGTGTATCACTGCGAAGCCGCCACAGATCAGGCCTGTGTCGATTGGGCAGTCACCGCGATCCAACGTTGGCCAGTGAATACTGAGCGCCCTTGCGTCCACGCTGAGTTGCCTTAGTTCACCCCTTGTGAGGTATTCTGTGGCGACGGTTTTATGTGGCGGTAGATTTGCAGCTTTCAGCGCTACTTTGAAACAGCCCTCCATGACGGCCTCCATGGGGTCTTCGTCGTACACGTAGTGCGGGCGGTCTTGCAGTTTCTTGAAGGGGTCTAAGAACATACCCAATCTCCTTAATGGTTTGCGCGTAGTGCGCGTTAGTGGTTACCTATACAGTAATGTTCTGTGCGTTCTTTGCAAGGTGCCTGGAAGCACAAAGTGAAACGCCCTGCTCACTAACCCACCTGACCAAAGATTAAGTTAAAAATGAGCAGGGCGAAAATTACTTATGCGTTAGGCGAGATGCCGTAGTTCTTACATAGTTTCTTGCTAACACGTGAGACGCGTGCGCGTAGGCAGATTGTGCGACTTTCGCAAAAGTTCCACAATGTACGTGCGGGTTTTGCGCGAGGAAAACGGGCGTGCACAGCTTCAAGTAAGACCTCCTTGTAGTGATCGTCAGGCGCATACTGGAAGGGTACGTAGATAATTTCCGTCTCAAGCACACCTATTACCATAATTCGCGCAGAGAAGTACGTGTTCCCTTGCATGGCATCCCACCATTGCTTAACAGTGGTGTGAATCAGTTTTACTTGCGAGAGTCGCATTGCTCCCCCTTGCTATAGTCGTGCATTTCCACGGGCGTAAATGTCAGTTCGACGCCGTAGTTGGCTTCCAGCAAGACACTGCCGTTCGCGCCAAACACAGCGACAAACTCAGGCTCTGCTGCGCTGTAGTAGAAGTAGTCGATGACTGCGTGGAGCTTGCCGAGTGGAGCAATGGCGCTTTGCGGCGCGAAGTCGTCAATGATCGATTGCGTGTATTCCCAGTCAGTCTTGACCGACGGTTCATGCAGGTTTGGTGTTGGCAGACCCAACGACAGTTCCTCGTTGTCGTTGTGAATTTTACGTGCAAGCTGTGGATAATACATACTTCCTCCTAATGGTGGTTGCGGCGTTTTTGCCAGTTGCTTACTATACACCCAAAGAACGCTGCGCGCCAGTTTTATACCTTATAAAGTGAATCATAGCGGTATCCGTATATCATAGCGGTATCCGTATATCCGGCAGTCGATGTCATAGATCACACCAACCTTGCGAATCTCTTCGTCAGATTTATAGTAGGTCGTGTAATGATTCTGTTCAGTCATATTGTCCTTACGCAGTTCACGTTCAATTCCGAGGGTTTTGCAGATGTAAGCGAAGTCGCCTTCGAGACGCTCGAAGTGGCCAACGTAATTGATCCGGTAGTCATGAAAGTGGATTTGCGGCAGGAAGTGCGGGCACGCGGCGTTCATTACCGGCAACAAGCCATCAAGGTCTGCTAGAAAATGTTGAAAAGTGCGATGGTTGGCAAGTATCTGTTGCAGCCTACGGTCTTGTTTCCCACCACGCCCGCCTTCTTTCATGTACAGGTACGCAGCGACCAAGCGATCCCACGGGTTGCGCACCACAGAGAACGTGTAATAGCCTTCTGGCGCAGGTTTGCCGCGCAGCAGTTGCGAGAGCGTTCCGTGTCCAGTGACAGGCATCTCAAGCGAGCGTGAGATTGAGATGCCAGCGTTCTTTGGTATGTGCACGAATATAGCCTTGTGGTCGTGCGAAATTGCAGACATAGTGTTTCCTTATTGTTCTATTCAGTTTCAATCAAATGCGTGGCAAGGGTTGTTCTTAATGATCATGTTCCATGCTTCTGCGTCGCCACTGGTATAATGGTGCCCGAACTTACGTGGCGTCAACAGTGTCGCTGCGGCAGATCCGACACACTTGCACGCTTCGCATTCGCGGCAGCGTTGCACGGTGGATAGCGGTGGATAGTACGCGTAGATTGCCTTCAAGTAAGAGTTATCCACGTCGTAAATATTCATAGTATCATCAGCGTGGTGAACTGCGTAGTAGTGGCCGGACACGTTCGGCCCGTCAGCGCTTACGAAGCGGATGTATTCGCAAGCTTTACCGGTAAGCGCGAGATGCATAAGTTGGTGTTCGGGATGATTGCAATCCTCTGGACACCATGACGCGGGGTTTGATACTGTGTAATCTGGCACCACCATAAGCTCGTAATGTCGGTGACTTACACCAGTTCTGCCGCCATGGTGTGTCATTTCATGGGCGATAACCTTCTCGCCCAGATTTGGCGTCCACCACCACTCTCCGCTATTTACGCATTTCTGCGCTTCTGCGTGTTGTTCGGCAATGTACGCTTCGTACATGTCTTGTAATTTCGCCATGATTTAGCTCCTTGGTACGCGCCCGGCGTTGTTCGCCGGGCGCGGTTCGAGTTACGGAAGGTTGCAGTGCGCCTTGTTGATTGCGGAGTACGCTTTCCCTGCTGAGTACAGTGCCATTCCAAACTGGGAAAGGCGCGCTATCGCGTCGTGCTGTTCCCAGCGGGACATGGGCGTGGCGGCAATCTCGTTGTGCAGCGTCCAATACTGCTTTTCCATGCGTTCCAGGCTCTCACTGGACTCCTCGCGCATTTCTGTCGCTGTTGTTTCGATGCGTTCCATAAACGCGTTTTTCGCTTTTGCCATTTTGTTCACCTTATTGGTTGGCGTTGCGGTTAGCGGGTACAGCTTACCTTACGTGTTCAAACGTGTAAAGCAAGTTTTGCGCGCCACAAAGTGAATCATTGCCATTGCCTGCGGAACGCAACTGGCTCATAGTGCTGCACTGCAGAAGTGTGACACGCAGCACCATTCATGCCACACGCTTTCGCCTTGACAATGGTAGTGTACAAGATCCCACGATAAGTCCTCATTGCTAAAATCTGCACATCAGCGTCTTTCGCTATGCAGTACGTTTCATGCAGCTTGTAATCTATAACTTTATCCGGCGGTGCGTGAATCACGTTAGAAGTTCCTGTGCGTTATTGGTTCGCCCTTGTCTGTCACGATATCGACCCAGTAGCGCAAGCGCTTATTCTTGCGATCGTTGCACCACATGGCAGCGTTCTCCACAGCCGATTGCCATGTGCTACACTGAAAAACCCTTACGCATTTCTCTGTGTAATGTCCGTTAGCGTAGATGCGCGCGTGTATCATGACAGCCCGCGATACTTAGCGCTGAGCATTTCCACGCGGATGTTGTGTAACACCTTTTCCACTTCCGCCATTCCAGTGCCAACATACGGGTTATATTTTTCGAACGCCCGTGTGTATTCGCATGGAGGTTGGCCTTCCTTCCGGTTACGGTTGACAGTTAAGGCAATGTTCAGGTTGATGCCGAGGGTTGCAGTAAAGAGAAACACGGCCTTCGTAGTGCAAAGAAAATAGCGGTTGCATTCTTGCACCAGCCCTAGGATATCCTCTTCCTCGATAGTGATACCTGAGAGTGCCGCTTGGCTGATCATATTGTTCAGGGACGGATGCTCGTCGTGATGCTTTGGGTCGATCATGTAGCTGTCAGGGCTGCCTCTGAAAGCTGTGTGTTTTGGTTCCGTAATGCCCATTTTTCTGCCTTATTGGTTGGCGTTGCGGTTAGCGGGTAAAGCTACCTTACGTGTTCAAACGTGTAAAGCAAGTTTTGCGCCTTGCTAAAGTGAAAGTACAGGTTCGGCGCTGTGCCACCTCGTATTTTCGATTTCATTATCGCGTATAATTTTCTGTATTTCTGGCTTAGTGCCGCGCGCAATATGGAAACCTGCGTGAGATTCATACAATGCGTACAGGTTTCCCATCATACCGCCTCGAACCTTTACCACGAACGCGCCGTGCTTCCTAGCTAAACGCATAATTACGTTATCCACCAAAAGCGCGCGTGGAGAAACACTGTATATGTCTATAAGTTCTAAACGGGAATCGCTATATTTCACCAAGTAGACTTGCAGCCTTTCCGCAGTCATTCCCCATATGGCGTAATGTTCGTCGGCCCAAGCCCACGCATGATCAGGTGCATACTCGAACTCGCATTCCGCGTACGCGTCACCAACCACCTTTTTGAACATAAAGTGTTCTGGACCGTACGCGGTGACACAACGTGTATTGCGCACCACTTCGTCCAGCCCAGCGAGACACATTATGCGTGTGATTTCCACGCTGTAGTATATTACGTCATTGTCTATTTCAGCCATTGCATCATTTTTCCATTAGCTCGTCAAGCATACCGCCAACGTATTCGTAGTTATAGTCAGAAAGGTTGTAGCGGTCGCTCCAACAATATGCGATGTGTTCCAGTCCTTCGAGGGAATCCTTTGCGTTTAGGAACGCGTGCGTTTCCTCTTTCCCGTATCGCACTAGCGCTTGCGATAAGCCCCACATAGCCCACGCAACGAACTCGCTATCAACGCTCATATCAGCCGTGCGGTCGCCCACCCACAGTTTCCACGACGGTAAGCATATGTGTTCGTTTTTATCCATTACGCGCGATCTGCCTTTATCGCAGTCAAGCGCTTAATCTCATGCAAGTGTTCTACAGCAGCGACACCGCAATCTGACGCTTTCTTGAGGAAGAGTTCCTTGTATTGTTTCGTGGTAACGCTTTTCGCCGCCGCTGTCCAGTCTCTCGCTGCTTGCATCTGTTTACTTCGTGCCATACTGCGCGCGGCAATGGCTCTGTCAAGGTCTGTAGATTTTGTAGTGTTCATGGTAGCTCCTCTGGTTTTTGTTCGTAGCCTATTGGCATCAGTATAATTGCGTGCTTTTCGTGCCCATCAATGGTTCGCATGTCTCGTCCAAGGATCTCGGCTAACTCCGAAGCCAGCTTGAAATCCGCAAGGCGGTGCGTATCATCAACGATAATGTAAGCGTCCTTCCGCAGCTTGTGCGCGTGCGGTATGATACCACGCCGCGCTTTTGAACCCTTTGGGCCGTCAATGATAACCAGCTTGTATTCGTCAGGAAGCTTGTCCATTACGGTTGGATCGTACCAACCATTGCGCTTCAGCGGCGCATGGATGTAGTTCGTATCGCCGACCAGCATCCATGCTTTGTCGTTCTCTACGGAATGCACGTCGAAGAACTTCGCGAGTTCGACTGTGCCGGTTCCGCTGCCAAATTCTACAATGGTGTCGTTGTCGTTCAGGTTATCAATAAGCCACGCGAACACTTCACGTGACATTGCCCACCCGTCAAGATTGCCGAAGTTTATATGTTCGGTATATGCCAGTTTAACTGCCATAGTTAATTCCTTCGGAGACTTCTAATTCAACTCCGTTCACTTTAGGGTTCTGTCCAACGCAATGCTTTGCGGCGAACGTTACTGCTTCGGACATGGTATCGAACTTCATACCGTTAGCGGGGAAAAGTGCGTCATTGCACGTTAAGGTGAATTCGCCCATAATGGACTCCTTGTTGTTCAGCAACCAAACCTGCGTTCGGCTGCAATTTCTGCTTCATGGGCTAAGAGATCTTGCACGTACTCATCGTAAGCTGCGTACACTTCGGGATCGTCACACTTAGGCACTACACGTTTCCCGCCACACGCTGGGCACGGTTGGTCATACACGCCAGAGAAGTACGCCCTGCGGAACTCAGGGTCTCGCGCGAACTCTTCGTCAGTGATGCCGTTGCCGTCGATGTTTGGGTTCACCCGCGTGCCGCGTCCATTACAGTCGCCACACACTTCGTATGTGAAAGGCACTTCGTGCTTCTCTTCGGGTAAGTCATCTTGAAGCGACAAATTTACTTGCGCTGTCATTGATGCTCCGTCGTAGTTTTCGTACCACTTCATACGTACACCCGAATTGCGTCGATGAGAACCGGGGTGCCATCTGCACGTTTGGCATGGACTGTGCCGCCTTCCTGCTTGACGAACACACCCTCGAACGTCTCGTGGAACATGGTGTCCCACTTAATCTTGTCGCCTGCTTTCAGTAAACTGGTATTCATTGTGCACCTTATTGGTTGCGTTGCGGTTACAGCTTACTTTACGTGTTCAACCGCGTAAAGCAAGCTTTGTACCTTGTTAAAGTGAAAGTTCTGCCTTCCGTTTGTCGTAGGCTCGCTGCGCCTCGCGGATCACTGACGCACGGTTCCGTCCTCCATGCCCCATGTCGCGCAGGATCGCCGTTGCTGGGCGTCCTCGACTCATTCTCATTCCTTTCATCTCCAGCTTCGCCGCGCTTATTAGCGTGAGTAGGCGGTACTGCTCGATTTTCTCTGGTGTGTTAATCACAGCATTTTCTCCATTGTTGAAGCCAAGCAACGCTGCCTGCGTTGCGGTTACAGCTTACCTTACATGTTCAAGTGCGCAATGCAAGTTTTGCGCACCACAAAGTGAATCATATTACCTCTCCCATTACCACAAGTTCCTCAAGACCAAATACTTGATCTTCTGTGCAGTGGATACATTGCGCATTCCGCGTATCGGGGTCGATGTAGCGATCGTCTTCCATGCCACAGCTTAGGCAGTACCCGTGACCACCTTCGTAAATGAGGTCTTTCAGTTCGTCAATTTCAAAATCTAGTTTCATTCCCAGTGCCTCGATCCTATGTTTACGTTTTCACCCGGCGTTTGTTCTACCATTACTATGTATTTCTCTTCGCCGCTTACTTCAGGTAGAAAGTTGTCGTCCAGCCCGCGCGCTTCTAGCCAACGGGTTTCGTCAAGGCAGCGTTGCCCGAACTCTTCTTTAGCAGTCTGACTTAGTTCGTCCGCCAGCACCATAACTTGTTCGCGCACGCGCTCGGCTTCGTCTGCCGTGGTGCATTCGTTATAGGCTAATAGATGCGTGTCGGAACCCCACCAGCCTCCTTCCTCCGGCCCGCCATAGAATGGCACAACTATGTAGAGACTGACGTACTGCTTGTTCGCTGGTTGTGCCTCTTGGCACGTTTGAAAAAAGGCTTCGCGTATCATAGTGACACCTCTGGGTACATGTTTCCGATTTCTTCGATGATCTCTTCATATGACAGCAGCTTGAACGCAGCCGCTTGGTCTGTCGTGCAGAACTTGACGAATCGCTCAGTGTCGAACACGCACTCGCGAATGTCAGACAATGTAAGTTCCTCGCCCATCTCATTCAACATTTCCATCCAGTCGCTTTCGTGGTATTCCCACGTGCGACGGATCGTGTTGCGGATGATCTCGTCGTTAAGCGGCGCGATTTTTACCTCTAGGGGCATAATTGTCTCCTGTTATTCTTTCTTCAACTTTCCATCCAAAGTGCGCGAGTAAGCGCACAATATCCCAGCTTACCGTACCATCAAGACCTACGCTGTCTAGCACGTAGTATTCGGAAAAAGTCCTAATACTCATTTCGCATGACACTGGGCCGTAACAGTTCGCGTCATGTCCACCATCCAGCGTAACGCCTTCGTTGGTGTGAGTAAAATCGACATCCCAAAGGTTGCAGCCCGGAACGTTGCTTACGTCGGTCTCTGCGGGGTTCAAATCGCCATTTTGTAGGCGAATGACGGCGCGCGGCATGGACATAAAGTCCAGGCGCTTGCGCTCCGATAGCCAGTCGAAAAACCACGGTATCGGCTTGGCGTTGTGTAACGGCACCAGATACGGTATCTCGTGCCGGTTTTCGTCATCGTTATGCATAAGCGAGACATTCCTCTACTATTTGTTTTGCTTCCGTCGCGTTAAACCGCCCCGTCAGTTCTCGCTCTAGCCCGCTGGCTAAGTATTGGCGCTTCGACTTGCGGTGGGTGAAAAACGGCACTTTCTTGGCGCGATTCGGGCCGTTAATGTTGTACACGATGATCGCGTCAAACTTCTTGCTGCGCAACACTAAGTAATGCCGCACTAGGCGGAAGCGCGTCGGCTTGGCCTCTGGATCGTCCTTGTCAACCTTCTTAATAAGGCTTGCGTTCTCGGTAATCTCGTAGGTCCATGCCCCACTTGTGTTCGTGACGGCATAGCACACGTCACCGCAGCTTTTCGTGCTAACTGTAGCACCTTTCTGGAAGTCAAATAACATTCTTACCACCTTTATTGGTTGGCTGTATTTGGGTTACAGCTTAACTTACATGTTCAAACATACAATGCAAGTTTTGCGCGCCACAAAGTGAATCCGTCAAATCTCCTCCACAGTGTACGTTCCCTCGTACGTGCCGCCATCTACGTAGACTTGATAATGCTTCTTCGTTGGCCGGTGAAAGGCAGACTCGAACCGCATGTTTATCTGGCACTCGTCAAGGGGAACCTTCATGCGCCTCAGCCCACGCTCAAGTAGCTTGATCCTATTGGCCTTAATGGTTCTGTCTAAGTTTTTGAATGTGCCCTTCATTTACGTTTCCTTTTGCGTCTGTTGCGCCTATTGTTCGCCGGGCGCGCTAATTCTGCATCATGCGTGGCGAACTCTTCGTCGAGTTGTTGTTCACGTTCCTTTGTCCGTTTAGCGCAACGTTCTTGCGCTTCCGCAGCGCGTTGTCGCGCCTTGTCGAAATGCTCTTGACGTTCCAGTGCCGAACGTAACGGTATGCGCTTGAAACCGGGGTACATACTCATGCTGTCGTCTCCTGTAGGCTATCCAACACGCTTGCTTCTAGTTCGCGCAATCGGGCATACAACTTATTGATCCGTGCGTAGAATGGTCGCAAGCGGAAAACTTCCACTATACGAACGTATTCGTCACCAGAATCCTCTGCGGTATGCAACCGTGACAAGATTAATCCCAGCTCACCTTTGATTATTGCGCGCTCTCGCAATGCGCGATGTATCTGTACGTCATCCAATACGAGAGAACGGAGTGGTTCTGGTGTTGTCAGTAGTTCGTATGGCTCACTACTCACGGGATTTACCCAAGCGTTTAGCGAGATTCGATAGCATCTTACGTTGCCACTTAGGTATCTTGACAGTGCGCAGTTCTGACAGCGGCAACGTTCTGCGTGCGCGCACTAGGTATTCTGGATAGTTGTCACTGAGGGTTCCGTAAGCGACGTACACGTTACGCTTCTCGATGAACACAGGCATAACGGCCTCATCGTCACCTTTCGTGACAAAGCCCGCTTCCTCAAACGCTTCGCGCTTCGCCGCATGTGCGCAATGTTCGTATCGCTTGACGCTGCCACGCGGAATCGTGTACTTGTTGGGCGATTTCAGGCGCGATACTAGCACTACGCATAGTTCATTTGCTTCGCGTGTCAAGCAAATCATGTAAGCTTTCATAACTACCTTATTGGTTAGTGTTTAGGTTGCGCTTTACTGTACATGTTCAAGCGTACATTGCAAGGTTTACGCCCCGCAAAGTGAATCCTTACTCGTACAGTTCTTTCGTCAAATCTAACATATTCTGTGCCCACATTTTGGGCGTGAAGTGATGGGATATCTGCGCCATGCCATCACGTAGGCGCGCGCGCATAAGAGTTGAAGGCGCCAGTCTATGCACTTGCTGAATTAAGTGCGACGGATTGCGCCATACGAGGATATTGTCGCCGTCAACAAAAATTCCGTCATCGAACATACCCTTCCATTCGTTAGTCAACACGATGGTCCCGGCAGCGATACTTTTGTACACCCTATCGGAAGGTGCGCATTCGCCAACACAGCATATATTTAGCGATACCACTGCTCCGTTCAATACAGCGTTGTGCGCATCCCCATACACATTATTATAGGAATGCATCTTTATTCCTGCGGACGCTACGGTGTTCAGTATCCTTTGACGGTTACTGTGCGGGTAGCCATCTGTCGAACCAATAAAACACATTCCTTTCGACCGCACTTCACCCGCGTTGTAGAACTCGCTTCCAGCGCATTGATGCTGCCATACTGCGTGCGATCCCAACGCGCTTGCCACGGCTTGGGACGGAGCTATGCACATTTCTGCCATATCAGCGAGGGCAAGAACATTAGGACTGCGCTGGATGGTAACGACCGTATCTGGATAGCCATATACGATTGGCGCACATCGTAACCGCAACACCTTCATGGCGCGCAGACTTACAGTTTCGGCCTTATGCATGTAGATCATGTCATATTGCCCCGTAACGTGTGACATCAGTTGCACGTTACGGGGATCCTTGCGGTAATCGTGCGTTTCCACTTCGTGGCCCAGCGATCGCAGCCCTTCAACGTGTGCGCAATCTGCACGGTGGGGTTGGAATGCGCCGATGTATAGGATCCTTAGTTTCCGCATGTTTTCCTCGCTTCTTCTAAAAGGTGCTTGGAGATAATGTCGATTGACTTAATATGATCTGTTTCGGTATGCATGAAGAGACCATACATATCGTGACTTCGCCTTTCGGCAATTTGCGCGTCAGGTTCTAATACTTCTAGCATTATAGATCTAACTAATGTATCGCACGTTGTGATTGCAGCGTACCACAGCTTCGCCTGTTGCACGTGGTTTAATGTTCTGTTTAGCATTATTTCAACCCTGAAACTATCCCTTCTAATATTGCTTTTGTTGCGATTTCGTCAGTCTTGCCAGAATACCCGTATACGTAGACTGTAGTAGTATCTGTTTTGATATACAGTCGGCTGAAGCCGCTTTTCCATATGAACCGCCGCACAGTGGCGCTCCCCCCGTCTGGCGTTCTCCAGCTAATGCTGGCGCAACCTGTAGTGAGCGTGCATGTGGCCATAAGAACGCCACATAGAGCGTTGCGGGCGCGCTGGCGTAACCTTTTAGCGCTTAATGCTGCAATGCGTTCTACGGGCATTCTACAAGCCCTTGCCGTACAGCTTGCGCACACGTTGCGCAGCCAGTTGGAATTGTATGCGCGCCATCTCTTCACTTACCTTGCGCCAGTAAGCTTCTGTCGCCTTTTTGTGGGGACCGCGCGGGCCACCGTTCCAGGTGCGCGCAGCCTGTTCCGGAGTTGTACACTTATTGATCTGCACGTATTGGCGAAACACCCATGCGGACAGTTCGGGTGAGATGCGCACGTCGTTCAGGTGCAGGTTGGTGCCGCGTTTCTCGTTTACGTGTGATAAGCATGGTTGGCGAATTTGCATAACTCCGTAGGAACCCTCGCGCTCGATTGCAGCCTGTGCGTGCTTTTCATTGACAGGGGCTTCCACTACCATAATGGCAGCGATTAGTAGTTGCAGAACGTACTCGCTCATTGTGTATCCTCATTGGATTGTTTGGGGGTGATTTTTACTGACACGCATGTCGAAACTTCCACTCTAGGTAATTCCTTGAAGATAACAATGACGGCACTTGCAAAGATAATTGCGCCAATTGCCAACAGAACAACTAATGTTCCTGTCAAGTGAGGGTCTTGCAAAATTTGTTCCATATTGGTAGCTCCTTTAGCTATGTTGGCACTGAACGCTTGTTTCAGTGTCAACATAGCTCGCGCACGGTGCAACCAACGGGAAAGCTGTATTGCCGTGCGCGAGCCTAGTGGGGCTATCACGTCAAGTGAACCCGGCAGGGAAACCCTCTACACGAAGCGCTTCGCACTGCGTAATCAAAGCAGCAGGTGATGGCGTATCACTATAATGGAGGGTTATGTTGTTCTTGGTTAACGAGCTTGCCTTCCCGTTGGCTCGTGGTGCAGTGGCGGGGCAAGAGCAAATAACAGGAGGCGTTACAGAATCTATGTCGGTATACTGAGCAGCCGGTGCGCCGCTTAAACCAATTAAGATTGTTATAATTTCTCGCTGCACGGTTTGCCTTGGTTGTGCTTACCTATTTACAATAACGTTCGTTGAGCTTATTACTAGCCTTAGAGTTTTGCAAAGTGATTACGTTAGGTGTCTCTGACTTTCAACTTGATCACGGCCTGTATCGTAGCCTTCGCGCATCCCGCGCGCGTTGCTGTAATCTGCGTGGGCGGTACTCTTAGCCTTCGAGAACTTAATATTCTCAGACACGTAGTTATTCACGGTGGTCAGCATGTCTTTAAGGCGGACCAACGCGCATTCACCAACGCTTTCAGACTTGCGCTTTTCGACTTGATCCGATAAAGCGGCGTGTATGCCGTCAGCGAAGCCACGCTTCCATGAAGACCTAAAGCCTTTCAGGATTGCGCGACGCTCGGTGACCGACATATCGCTCTTTGGTGGTCGTACTTCCCAGTAAATCTTATGATATGCGCGCTTGCCAAGCTTCAGTGTAAGGTACACGAAGGCGCGCAAGGTGCATACGTAGCTTTCGACATGCTCCTCGCGGCCATACACTGTGATGGCATTAGTGCCTTTGAAATGCGACACCCTACAGAAAAAGAAAGATGCCGTGTGATATGCTAGTGTTCGTGACCACAGTTCTGACTTGTGCATATCCTTGTGGCCAACTTCAGACATGCGTACATGGCGCGTGATAATGGCGTCGTCGCGAACATTGGCGTATTCGATTTCGGACAGGTCGATGCTGTACTGATGCATTATTTTCTGCATCTTGACTGCAAAAGCTTTTGCTTCGTCGTCGTTGCCGATTTCGGACGCGCTGTCTGACATCGCCTTCAGCTTGCTGGCGAGAACTTTCATGCGTTCTCGTTTAGTGGCGGATTCGCTCATAATTGAGTGCCCTTATTAGGTTAGGTGTGCTTCAGTTTGTGCCGGTTTTCCTTTCCAAAGAATTGCCGGTAATATGGTTCGTGAAACGTTACTGCGAGGATCTCTAAACTGGTGTTGTCAAGGTCAAGACCTTTGCCTTGTTCTTCATCATGCTCGGCCCAAGCGGCAAGGTCTTCGTAAAGTCGGTTCAACATTTGAGCAATAACACTTTCTCGCATCGCGGGGTGCGTTTCGTATGTTTCAACGTCCTTGGGGAGCTCAGAGTACATTGCTCCGATTAAACGTTCGATGCTCTTAGATGCGGTTTTCCTGCTTAGGAACATGTGCCTCTTCCTTAACCTGCAACCATATAGAGAACATAACTTTTCGTATGTCCTCACATCCTTTTGCAACATAACGCCAACGGGAACTGTCTTGTCTTGTTGGCTTTTAGACGGTATGTAACAGAATATCAACCTCATAATTTTCTTTTACCCTTCGTCTCTGAAAATGAACTCCGGCGTGTGGAGCTTAATATCGACCCTAGCAATAGGCGTCAAATGCCAGCCCACGTGATCGTCGCGGTATTCATTCAGGAACACCACTGCCTGCTTCAAGTCTGGCTCAAGGCATTGTGGGATAGGCACAACGATTACTTGGCAATATGGGCGTTCATCGTCAGATGCATCACCAAGTTGCCCTTCTTCGTCCGCGTATACCACGCTATACACAGCGTTCGGGATATACCCTTCCGCCATGTAAACTTCCGCTTGTTCCTGTAGGAGCGTGCCAGTGGCGGCTTCTACATCGACCACGCTAAATCCAGTATGGCGCGCAGTTAGAGCAACTTGCGCTATTTTGAATATTGTCGTATCAACTATCATGGGTGCCTTATTGGGTATGCCGTTATTGGCTGTTTACTTACTATAGGTGTTCTAAGTGCTGGCGCAATGTGCTACGGCAGCTTTTGTGAAAAGCCACTTGGGTCCGCCCCTGCGGGGTGGGTCACGCGAGCTGCTTTGTTCGCGTTAAGTATCCGGTCTGCGACGCCCGGTTTGAGGATCTCACAGTTCTCCAGTTGGTTTAAGATGTGCGTTACGGCAACTGGTTCCGTAGTCTCCTTTGGCAGGGACTCCAAAACTGCGTTCAATTGCTGGCACTGCTTCTGCGTCAATTGCTTCATATCTTTACTCCTAGTTCGATCATGAGCGCGAAACGTTCTGCCCATTGTTGTCCGAATAATGCTTCGGCGTGTTTAACGAAGTGAACACGCGTTTCTCGTGGTCTTGGCGCGTCAGCGAACGCAGCGTACGCTTCGGTAAGTAGCAGTTCGGCAATTTTCTCATTGCTTGCTATGCACGACGCCAGTTGAGCGCGCCCAAGGCAGTCTTTGTTTGTCGCAATGCGTGCGGAATTCAGGCTTCCCAGTATGGATTTTTCGGCAGCGCCGACAGGTTTAGCGCCTTCCTGAATGTCGCCTGCGCGATCTACGTAGTCCGAAAAATCGTCAAGCATCACATACGCGTTCCATTGCCACGCAATTGATTCCGGAGTGCGGAGCTCTGCGACACCCTGGAGCTTGGTGTGGCGTTTATCGCGTTGTGAACGTATACGTCCGCGTTGGTCGTCAGAAAGGCCGGCTCCAAACGCTGGTATTATCGTCAGTTCTTGCTTGCATACGGCGCAGGCGTGAAACTTGACGCGCGTTCCGCTCTGCTGCAAGATGCACGGAGCCTTACAACAGGTGCTTTCCTTGCTGAAGCTACCGTTTTCATATTGAGCAATAAGACCAGCCACTATTCTTCCCCTTCGTCTTCACTTCGGTTGTAAAACACTTCAATCCCTCTCTGGCTGCGTATATGCTTGCAGATCTCTTCGATAGCGGTGCGTTGCTGGATACCTTCGTAGCGGGCCATTGAAAGCTTTTCGTTGCGGTACTCTGCGACTTGCACCATATATGCGTAGAAGTGGGCAAGCGACATTACATCGCCGTCATGAACTGCGTACTGGTCTCCCTTGGGGATGTCGTACGTTATGTCGTCGGTGCCACCCTTGAGCTCCTTTGTGGCAACTTTCAGCTCGACTTCGGTGCCGTCGATTATACGCACCGTGTTTCGATGGTAGATGGCGTTGACTAAATCCAGATATATGTGACTGGAATAGATAGTTTTGGCGTGCGCGGAGTACCCGTCAATGCGCTCATCGTACACCATATCTTGGCGCAGCGCTTCGATCTCTTCCACTAGCTCGCGGCAGTCGCGGCCTAGCTGGTTTTGTATCTCTTTTAGTACGGTCTTGGGCTTTGCTGCGTACTGCGGCACGAATGATAGCGCGCCAGCTTCGACACGTAAGCGTTCGTAATTTTCTGCGACGAGAATTGTTGAGATGCACGTACTTCGGATGAAGAACTCTTCCTTGTGCTGCTTCTGGGTTTTGGTGCCTAGAATAATGTGCATAAAGCGCATCATCCTGTGCATGTATCCGTGGTGGTTGAGGCACTGGCTCATCGGGTAAAGTTCCCCTTGTAATAGGTCGTATTGAATTTTCATTTCCCTTGTGCGTGCCCCGCCCGGTTTCAAACCGGGCGGGGACTTTACTTATTGTCTTACTTCTTGCCTTTGCCCTTCTTGGCATCGGCATCGGCCTTGGCTTGCAAGATGTCGTTGCGGAGCTTGGGCAAGTCCTTGATAGCTTCCACACGGTCGGCTTCGTACGATTCTGCGCCCTTACGCAAGCTTTTCAGCAGCGCCTTAGCGAACGGCATGACAGCCCCGACCTTATCGGGGAACTTCTGCATGTACTGGTCGTGGCGCTTGCGGCCACAGTTCATGGCGTAGCCGCGCCCATTCTGCTCGGCGTTGTTCAGGTGTTCGTGGTCCGGTGGTGGCTCGACGCAGTTCTCAAGTGTCAGCCCAGTTTTCCACAGCACACCAGTTTCGCGGACGCACAGGATGAGCAAGTCGTCCTTCTTGCCATTGTCCGACGTTGCACCACCCAATTCGTGGGCAAAGGCAATGCAGAGCGCGCGCTTGAGGTTCTTCGAGATAAGCAGCGGATTCGGGCGACCGCCAGCCGAAGGGCACGGTGGGCGGGCTGGATCAGCCTTAACCCGTTTGCGCTTCTTCGGCTCCGCCTTCGTCTTTGAAGGCTTCGTGCCACTCTTAGTGGGAGCGCCCTTGCCCTTCCCTTTGCTGGGTGCCTTGCTAGGCTTGCCCTTAGCGGTGGGAATTGCGCTGGACTTGTTCTTGTTGGCCTTTGCGGGTGCCTTGCTCTTGCCGCCTTTGGCGGGCGCTTTCTTGGTGGACTTATCGCCCATGATGACTCCTCGGTGGACTTACTTGTTTCGCCACTTCTTGGGTTCTTGTTTTACTTGCCGCAGCATAATCGGATTTCGAGATGTACTTGTACGCCCCGTTTCCGTTGTCATACAGTTCTAACGCTGTATAATTCGACACTCGGATGGTGCTGCCTTCCGTCTTGTGTCGCATGTGTTTAATAATATCACCTAAATTTTGCGTTGCGCTTAATGCGTTGTTGCATGGCTTTAATATAGTGGCGCTAACCATACATTGCAAATTTTATGCACCAATAAAGTGAATACTTGCGCGCGTACGTATATAAGGCTTAATTCGGCGCAAATTCGCCGTAAAACTCACGCTCTGCGTTTTTGCGGGCCGATATGGCATCGGATTTCTTGACATAATACCCGAGATGCTTTCGCTTCCCAGCGACGCTAATGCTGGCGTGCCATTTCCCGTGTCGAGCCTTACGTACGCCTGCACTACCGGTGGTGTTCCTTTCTAGTAACCCATAGTTACGTTGATTCTCGGCGGACGTACATCGGCGCAAATTATCGATCTTATTGTCAGACCTATCGCGGTTCACGTGGTCGATAACGGAATCAACGATGCACGTATCATGGTGCATCTTATAGATTATACGGTGAACCCTATAACGCTTACATGAGATTGACACTTGGTAGTATCCGTCACTATTTTTCGCCCCAGCTACATCTCCGCGCCTCATTTGTCTCGATATGGGATTATTCCAACGCAAGCTGCTAGGTGATGTTGGGTCGTACGTGAACAGGTGGTTCAATTCTTTCGCAGTAGGTAACGCGTTTGCTTTCATCGTGAAAGTATCTTTCGCCTTAGTGGCAGAAAAACATCGCCGACCCGTCTGGATGCTCTGTGCGCATTGCTCCGTCTGGGAAAGAATTGCTCAACTTGGTCGAGATGCGCTCAAAATCCTTTTTAGAATGGTGTGCCGGATTAACCTTCACCATGGCGCAACTCATGTTACCGAATTGAACGTTATCCGCAAGGATAAATTCGCCTTCGTAACCGTCCATGTCGATCTTGATTGACGTGTAGCGACGCATCCGCATCTCGCTTTGCCAATCTCCCACGGGCGCGCCGAGTTCGTGTTCTCCCATAGAATCGGCGTAACCTGTGATGCCGCTAATACGAAGGGTCGCGCGCCTTCCTGGGTGTTTTTCGATCGTTCGCTCTGGCACCAAGTGAACGAACCGTTCGACTTCGTCGCCGCACGGGATGTTCATCGCGTTGTTGGCCGCTAGGAAACCAAATCGAGCAGAAGAGGCTTCGCACGCAGTCACCATGCGTGGCGTCATCTTCTTGTAGAGTTTAGCGGCGAACCAGCCGGTCTTCGCCCCAAGTTCAAGCCAACGCTGAGAACGCAGCGTCATACGTTTCTCAATTGGGAACATTGAAAACCATGGGCCTGCGAAGTACTCCGCAGTAAGGTTTAGCTGTAAAGTCTCGCGGTCTGCGTCAGTATTGACGTAGAAGCGCAGAGTGCCATCTTGCGTATTGAACTTAATAAGTTCTGGCTTGTTGTTTTTGCTTCGCTTCGCGTTGTGGTACTCTTGTAGTGCTAGGGGCGTTTCGTTCTGCATTGTTCATTCCGTACAGTTGTAGTTATGCAGCCTTAACATATACGAACGAAAAACGCCCCCATGGACGAATCCATGGGGGCGCGGGGCAGACTCAGGGAGTCTTAGGCAGGAGTGACGATCACTGCGGTCGGAACCGATTGACGCCCGCCACCAGACATGAGGTAAACGGTCAGAGCAGCACCATCATCTTCGATGGCAACGTCCAAGTTACCTTCTGAACCGATCTTGGGACCAGAAACGCCGTTGGCATGAGCCGGCGATTGCTGCACGGTGTCCACGCCATCGGCAGCGCCGGTGAGCAGGTTCACGCCCTGAATGCGGTCGTCGTCGAGAAGGCCAGTTTCGCCGTATGCCAACGCGTTCGCGTAGCTGTCATAAATGTTCACGACGCGGGCGTCGAGTTCATTCACGTCAGCGGCTGGAATACCCGAAGACTTGTCGCCTGCGATGTGTTCAGCGACTGTCAAGCCACCAGACATGTAGACGGGATCGCCGGGCTGGGGTGTACCTGCAAAGTTGCGGACGACAGATGCCGAGTCAGCTTCGCTGGATTGAAATGGAATTTGCAAGACTACGAAAGCCATGGTATTTTCTCCGTGTTGTGATTGCGCCTCGGCACTATGCTAAACGCTCGTATATTGGCCTTCACAATCGTTCTAATTTTTTTTACCATCGCGCCAACGGACCTTTACGGGCTTCTGAGTCCCATGGCGCTTCATCATGGTAAGCTTACGTTTTTGTTCTACTTCTGGTGACTTAGCTGGTGAATCTACACCGTAGCGTTCAAGGCTCGTTCTTTTTCTCTTCAATAGGTGCGCAGGGTGAGAGCCTGCGCATCTATTGGAACAGACAAACCCGTACCCTTTGTAATACGATCTGAATCTAGTCACTGGTTCTTTGTGGCAGTTGTCGCAGAGCGGGCGCTTCTTCAACCCATGCACGTAACAGTACACACGTTCGCCAAAAGTTTCACCGAAAGTCTGTTGTACTTCCTCGAATATTCTGATGTCTTCCTTAGGTAGCGCATGAACCAAGCGACGCATCCCGCATTGTTTTATTAAATCAAACACAAACTCTTGATCCGTGGTCATATGAACTACCTACTTTTAAGACCCTATGAAAATTGGGCGGAATGCTGTAAGGTCTACAGCGCTGTACACGTTAGCATAATGCGCGCCAGAGCGTTTGCAATGCTTAGATCCTTTGCGTCAGCTATTAGAGACAATGAAGATAACTCTGCCGAGTTAGTGGACCCCGCATATAAATTGATGTGGAACGGAGGGCAACCCTTTGTGCAAGATATCCTAAACTTTCTAGATGAATCGATCTTGCCGTCAATGGATAAGGGGCAGATGGCATATCGCCAAATTACCGACGACGACGAAGATTGGTTCGACCAATACGATTGGTCAGACACCGTTATGAAGTGGAACCGTTACAAACAAAGCGCGCATCGCCTTATACTGTTGTGTTCTGACAGGTTCTGGTACGCTAGACACTTCCGTGACATTAGAGATAGACAATTATTCGCGCCGCACGCGTTCAACGACGATGGTAGCTGGCGAGAAGTACGCAGCATCAACAAAGAGACATTCCAAATATCATGAAAAAGAAAAGCTTACCACCTAAAGCAAAGAAGCCCAAGAACCTGAAAAGCAAGAAAATCGCGCCCGCATCGGTGCAGAAGGCAGTAGTTAAACTCAAGAAAGCTAAAAAGTCTGTCGTCGCAAAGCCGAAGAAGAAACGTGTGAATTTCTCGTGGCTTTCTTGCGCGAAGGCAGTTCGCGTTAAAGCCTACATCGCTTTCTTGGCAGACACGCGCAAAAAATCACGCGCTCAGGCCAAAAGCCGCAAAGAGTTTTTCAACCTGTCCATTTACGAACGCGTAATGAAAAAGCACGGCACCCTTTACAAGCACATAAAGGAATTCTATGCCGAGCGAGGCGCAGAGCTCTCTCCGGAACGCTACAAGTTGTTATTGTACTGCCGCTTCACTAACATGTACAATAAAGATGGCTCGCCTTCTACTGAGCATCCCACAAAGTGCAAGAGCGCCGAGTTGAAGGCATCGTACACCAAGTACGTGAAGCGTTATCAGAAAGGTCGGTGAAACCCTTGGAATTGTGCAATATCTGCGTCGATCCACTCATACTTGCCAGTGGCAGCGCAGATGCACATCATCCACACTTTCTGCTCTTCTCTGAATTGCGTTTGTTGCGACTTTTCCAAAGCGTCTTCGTATTCAGAGAATTCATCGTCGTCCATAACATCTTGCTGCGTAACTGGCAGGACGGAATAGGTTTCGTCTTGCGGAGCTTCCACCGCCACCACCGTAGTCTCGCTAGAGACAGCGAAAGCGATATGCGTATGGGGTTTTTCCGCGTCTTGCGATGGACGGGCTATCCTTATTTGACTTGGATCGCTATTATCCATAGCGACTAAGATCATATGTGGTGGATTTAGTGCGATCATGTTACTGTCTTGGCTCCCGCTTCCATCATGAAGTCCTCCATTTCCTGCAAAAGGGTTGGCGGCTCCCAACCCGGCGCTTTCAGCGCCTGTATAATCTCCGACCGTCTGCATGTCCCTGGATCCTTACCAATTTTGTAATTCGTTGTTGCTACTTTTACTGGCATAACACCCTTGAGAAGCTTCCACCATTTCCATGATCCAGACAAGCCTTCATTCTTGCCTTTATCATTTACCTGATTGTCAAACAATACGATAAGCTCATCGAAGTTCTCTATAATCACTGCTGCCTTGCCTTCGGACGATCCAACCCCCATGTTATCCAGCACGCCATACCTACGCTCATACTTTTTGCCTTGTCGTTTCAGGGCGCAGCGTACTTGGAACATATCGAATGCTCCTTCAACTATCA
>Ga0222717_10000469_pt1 | contig 35001 bp, 23 predicted proteins | sample C33_18DmetaG_FD_165053 | JGI IMG/M metagenome (GOLD analysis project Ga0222717, IMG submission 165053) | Estuarine water microbial communities from San Francisco Bay, California, United States - C33_18D | ecosystem: Environmental > Aquatic > Marine > Unclassified | place: USA: California... | reverse complement strand
CTTCCTTTTTTAAGTTTGGAAGGAGGAGTTGTAACAGCTGTTTTCAAATCACCACCAGTACGTCTATTGTATTTTGCAACACCTTGAGGAGTCATTCCAGCTCCACTATCTGTACTTCTTTTGTCACCTGATTTTTGCGACATACCATCCATATCTTCTTTTTTAACTTCAGATTTTTTATTATCACTTGGTGCAGATCTTACGCCCATTTTTTTCATATGCAAACTTTTACCTTTAGGACCATCTGCAGGTACTTTTAAATTTGGAAGTTTAGGATCTGTTCTTAAAACCATTTCAATGACAAGATCACCTTTATTATTAAAAGTATATCCTTCAGGAGCTATGTCTTTTTTAAAATATTTAAATACAGACATTACTGTGATCTTTTGAAATCTGCTTTTGTAGGTGCACCTTTTGAACCTGGTTCTCTCATTTTTTCACCACGAGCTCTTTTTGCATGAATATTAGCCCACAGACCTGCTTTTTCTTCAACTGAAACGTTATTTTTTAATATTAAACCTTTCATGTATGCGGCCATTTGTTCAGCATAATCATTTTTACTAACAGGTGTTAACGAACCTTCTTTTGCAACAGATGATTCATCTTCTTTCACAGCGCCTACTTTTCTAACCATTTTCATATCGCTTTTAGAAATTTTATTATCTTTATTGTGATCTAATTTATGTTGATCTCCAACTAATGCTTCAGTAGCAGGTTTTGCTGGTGACATATCATATCCTGTTCCATTACAAGGTTTACATGTTGAACCGTTTTCTGTTTTACCATTTTCACATTGATCACAAACTTTTGATCCTGTACCTTCTTCAACTTCTATGTCTTCACCTACATGTGACATGAAGTTTTTATGTGATTGCTGAGCATGATTTTGTATACTTAATTTGTTATCTCTGTCTGCAGAAGTATGTTTGTTTAAGAATTTTTGTGCATGAGCTCTTGATACGTTATGCGTTTTACCATCATGAAATGTAATATCTTTATTACCCATGTTGACAGCTTTTCTAGCTTGCATTACAACGTTTCTATCTGGTTTATCTCTTTCGTCTTCTTCTTCAGCTCTTTCAAAAATTTCTTCTATAAAATCTGTAAATGTTTTCATGACATACCTCTTTTTGTTTATATATTTATTTATATCTTATCGTTATTAGCTTTGCCGTTAGTGTACGTTTCACATTCGAAATACATGTACCTAAAACTTACATTTCCTACTAAAGGTTCAACATCTTGTGATTTTGAATCGTATGAAGGACCTCCTATACCAATAGGAAAAGCATCTCTAAATTTCCAACTTATTAAAGGTCTGTTACCAGCATCAGTACCAAACAATTCAATGTTTGAAAAAAACTTTGAAAATGCTGGTTGCCTTCTGGCAATAGATTCTTGATAATCTTTTGACTGATCACCACTTTCAGGTGCAGTAATTCCTTTTACCCATTTTAATATTTCTCTATATGTTTTAAACTCTTTATCAATTACAAAATTAACTTCTAATGTTCCATAATCTAAACCATCGCCAGGTATATAAACACGACCAGGATTTAATGAATTAGGAAGATTAGCTTCACCTCCAACTAACGTAGGTAAAGTAAAATCTTGTATTGTAAAAACTAGTTTGGGCAATCTTTCAGCAGTTAGAAAAAAATTCTGAGGTGGTGTAAAATTTAAATCAACTTGATTATTTACCACTACGTCTGAGAAAGTATTAGCCATTGTGAGAACTACTTCTTAAATCTAGTTATTTTATCTGTGATCCACTCTTGAATAAGAATAGCCCAACCAGGTTGAGGTAAATTCCATCCAATGAAAGCACCAATTAAAATCCATATAATAATATCTATCACATTAAACTCCTTTTGTTTATATATTTATAACAAAAAAAGGGAGGCTTAACCTCCCTTTTTCTATATTAGTTCAATAACTCTTATACGTTATCTACAGCAAATTTTCTGTAGTATACGTTTGAGTGAGGAGCTACTAATCCTTTTGATTGGATCGCTGCAGCACCACCAGCAAACGGATTAGAAACCATTCCATATCGAGTTTTAAAACCGATTTTTGGCTGGAAAGTCTCTTGAGCAACAGCTCTGACCATTTGTAATGGAACATAAGGACAATAGAACATACCTGCATCCATATTGTTTGTACCTTTATATCCAACAACGATGTAGTCACCTGATGTTGCATACGGGTCAATATAAACCTTTGTTCTATTATTCAAAGTACCTGCGAAGACACCTGATGTTACGTCAACATCTAAGTTATCTTGGATCCCTGATGAATAGTCAAGAAGACCAGCCATTGTAAGACCTGAAGCTACGTTAGCAGAACATAACATAAAGTTACCTTTACCTCTTCTAGTTTCGAATGCAATGTTATTGCTTTCTTTTTCTATTTGAAGCATAAGACCTTTTTGTCTTTCTACTGACCATCTACCTTGACCATCAGCAATAAGATCAAATCTTCCTGCTGTTGTTAGGCCTGTAGCACCTCTTTTAGCTTGAGAAATGATAGTGTATACAACTTCTCTATTGATCTCAGCTAAGATTTCTGTAGACAGAATATTTGATAATTCTGCTTCAGCATCTAGACCGTGAACAGCTCTAAGATCTTGTACTAACTCCATTGTGTATTCACTTTTTAGAGCACGTGTCTTAGCTTCGACAGCTGTTCTCTCAATTGTGAATGACATTTCACGGAAGTTATCACCTTCACCTTCTCTGGTAGTCATACCATAAGAAGAAGTACCTTCAGCGCTATTTTTTGCTGAACCACCTGCAAGAGCAGGGTTTGCACCAGAGTTAGCACCAAAAGGGTTATTGACAGGTGTTACTGAGTTATCAGTATATGCATCTGATTCAGCTGATGTTGAACCAGAGTTAGCAGCTCTTGAAGGATTAAATGGGTTACCAGAAGTATCCTCATTCGCACCTTCTTTATGAGTGCCAGGAGCACCTGTATTGAAGGCAGTACCAGAAAAGTTCGGGAATACTTCGTTGTAGAAAGCCTCTAAGCCCTCTTCACCAAGTCCGTCTACTTCATTTCTGTTATTATATCTAGCACGTAAGGCAAAAATTAAACCTGTTGGAGCTGACATTGCTTGCACACCACAAAGATCAAAAGCCATCATTTGAGGCATTGCTCTTCTTACTAGTGATATGATAATCGGATCGTAACCTGCACGACCAGTTGCGTTTATACTTGCATTATCGCCGGCGCCTGAAAAGGCACCTCCGAAGGCTGCACCAGATACACTTGATTCCTGAATCTGAGTTTCTTCATGAAGAGCTTTCTCAGTATTCTCGAGAACTTGAGCTACAACGGCTTTCTTGTCTCTTTCCTTAATTTCAGGTAAATCGTCGTGATTAATTACTGGAGCCCATTTTTCTGTGAGAACATCAAAAGACATATCTCTTCTCCTTTATAAAAACGTTGATGTGATTTTTCTTATTCATATTAAATTTTTTTCTTAATTATTTCTTTATAGTTTTTGTAAGGAACTGAGCGTATGCATTGACGGAATAGTCATTAGATTCTTCAGCAATTACTTCGTCAGTACCAATAACTTCTTCACTCAATGAGCCAAGAAGCTTCTTGCTTTCTTCACCTTCGTTAAAATAAACTTGTTTAAGATCTTCTAACTTGGTTTGGAATTCCTCTGTATCTTCAGCTTCAACAGATGCAGATAATTTTTCTAATTTAATTTTCTGTGTTTCTGTTAGACCTTCTGATACTGTTTCTACAATAGATGACTTTTTCAATTCTAAGACTTCTTTTTGTAGTTTTTCATTTTGTGAAGCATACTCTTCAGATTGCTCCTTAAATGAATCTATTTGTTCTGTTATTTCATCAACAACAGAAATTTCATCTTCAGGTATGTCTATATAATTCTCTGCGAATAATTTTCTCATTCCTGTAATAAAGCTTTCAGCTACTTCAGTTCTTAAAGAATATTTAATTTCTAATTCATTTTCTTTTAACCATTCTTTAACCGCATAGTCAATATATTCTTGAACTTTTTCATTAATAGAATCTTTTTCTTCTTGAATTAACTTTTCAGTTTCTTCTTGAATTTCTACTTTATATTGCTCAACTTTTTCATTAACAGCTGTTTCAAAAACTACTTGTGCCTTACGTTTAAAATCTTCATCTAAATCATCCACGTTCTCAGAATGTGTTTCTTCAGCTGCCATTTTATTGACTATAGGATCCTTAGCTTGATCGTGTGGACCTTTGTTAGGTTCAGCTGTAGCAGATGCTGTTTTTAATTTTGCAACACCTTTTGGATTAGCTGTAGTTGGTGTTTCTAATGGATCATTAGCTTGGTTATGAGGACCAGCTGCAGGATCGCCTCCTTTATTATCAGCTTCACCTTTAGCTGTTTTCTTATCATCTGCAGGAAGCTCTTTGTCATTTGCACCAGTTTTGATAGTTGTATCTTGACCTTTTGCATCACCAAGTTTTTGAATTGGATCTCCTGCTGGTAAAGCCTCTTCAACTTCTTCAGCTTCTTCTTTCTTAACAGAAGAAACTGCAGGAACACCTGGCTTAAATTTAGCTGGAATCTTATCACCCATTTTCACACCTGGAGACTTAGCAGGCATTCTGTCAAAAGCAGAACCAGGTTTTACTTTCTCACCTTCTTCAACTTTATCTTCACCCATGCTTGTGTCAATGTTCTTTTTCATAGTTTCTTTCATTTTCTTTTTACCTTTAGAAGCGCCATGACTCATTTCGTGAACAATGTTCATACCTTCTACAGGAACTTCTTCTTCTATTCCATGTTCAAATTCTACATCATACCATTCTATGTTACCTTCATCATCTGGTGCAGCGTGTCTACCAATAATTGGTTTACCTTCACCCCACTCTGGATGTTCAACTACAACAGCACATAAGTGATATTGTGAATCACAAATATGATCATACTCTTCATCAGTCAATTCTCTACCATATTCTTCTTCAGCTTCTTGCTTTGTTGGAAGCTCTTGTTCTTCTGGTATACTTGAAGCCATAGTTTTTAATTCCTCAGCAAAAATGTCAACTTCAGATTCGTCTAATTCGCCAACTAATAGGTACCATTGACTTTCATCTAAGTCTTTAATCTTGTCCCAATCAAAAGCTCCTGATGATTCTTTAATTGATAATTCTTCTGAATGTAGAACATACATTGCATCTTCCCAAGAAACTTCTTCTGAAGACATAGCTTTTTTAATTGCAGCTCTTCTTTTCATTAAGTAATCGTCTGATTTATCTTTGTCACCATCGTTGTCAACATCACCATCTTCCTTACCTACTGCATCCATTTTAGCTTTTTCATCAACTGTTTCTTCTTCAGTTTCTATTTCTTCGCTCATTCCTGGATCGTTAGCTTGATCATGTGGACCTTTATTAGCTTCAACTTCTGCAGAAGCTTGAGAAGGTTTAGCACTTATACCATCAATACTATTTGTATCACCTGCATTATCTGTAGACTGATCATGTGGACCTTTGTCAGCCGCAATTTCAGCAGATGCATCACTAGCAATTTTGCCTTTGTTCATATCACCTTGATCGCTAGCGTTTTCTCCAGCTTGATCATGAGGTCCTTTATCAGCTTCAACATTGCTCGAATCTTTGCCACTAGATGGTTTAATAGTAGCAGCATCTGCTGTCTTTCCATCACTAGTTAAATTCTTTGCATTATCTGCATTCTGATTAAATTCTTTTATTTCTTCTTCTTTCATAGGCTTTTTTTCCTGCGGATTGATAACAGTATCTTTTGTTGTCATTGCACCAGTTTTTGCCTTCTCATTAAGAAGATCATCAATTACATTTATTAAATCTTTAGACATTGGGTCCACTCCTTGTAGTCTCTTTTATTTATAATTCTTAAAGATCTCTTAAAAATTTATTAAATAATTTAAGTTTAACTTCATTTATTCTATTTCTATCAGCTCTAAGCAATTGTTTTCTTGCTTCAGCTAAGTCTCTTTGAACAAACAATCCAGACTCGAATATCCATTCTGCTTGTTCATAAACACCTTCAACAAATGAAGATTGTGCAGAGGGATCAAAAACGATATCTGCCGCAGTAGTTAAAACAAAATCACTTTGTACTTCATTATAACCTTCTCTTGTAGGTTTAAGAGATCCTAAACCTCTTGAACTTACACCAATTGTTACACCATCATCTACTAAACTTTCAACAATTTTACCACATGGTGTTGATAGTATTTTTGCTTTTCCTTTATAATAGATGTTGTCTTTCTCTAATGATTCAGTTAGTATAGCTGCTCTTTCAGGATTAACTGTAGGTTCAGCTGGATGATTTAACTCTCCTAAAGATCTTTTTTTATCAATATATTCTTCTTTATATTTTTTAACTGCTTGATCCATAATAGATTGAGGATAAACTCTACCATTTCTGTTTTGTTTCTCAGCTTGAAGAAAAGGACCGGATATATACATTCTTTTTTTATCTTTGCCTTTACCTTCAGTAATAACTTTTATGTCTTCAAATAATGTTGGTTCTGCTATGAGTTTCATTGTTCTATCCTATCTTAATTATACTAAGAAGCCTCTCAATTCAATTATTGCATTAGGGCTAGTACCTACAACAGTAAGAGAACCTCCTCCTGCTGCTCCAATAAAAGGTAAACCTCCAAATTGAGATAGCAACCAATTGCCTGATTCAAATACTTTACCGTCTAATGTAACATCATTAGGTCCCATATTAATAACTGTCTCTATTCTATTAGGTTGAAATCTTTTTGTTTCACCAGTTTCTAATGTAAACAATAATGCGTCTGAATCAAAAGCAGATGCTGCATCAATATGCAATGTTACTCTTGCAGAGTTTTGATCTCTTGCTGTAATTCTTTTTGCTATTATAGTATTAGCCATTTATATCTCCTAGTTTGATAAAGAAGCTAAGCTTCTATTACGACCCTTGATTCTCTTTTTTGTAATCTTAGCTATTCTTGCAGCCTTTCTTTTTGCAGCTGAACCCATAGCTTTCTTAGCTCTTTTAAGTTTTATTCCTAATTTTTTCATCGATGCTTTTTGTGTTCCAGTTTGAGGTAAACATCTACGACCTGCTAATCTCATTCCAGGTCCACACTTTTTCTTTTTAATAATTTTACCTTTAGCTCTTCTAAATATTACTTGAGCTGCACCTTCTTTTATATTCTCATTTCCATCCTCATCAAAATATAAATCTTCATATATCTCATACTCTTCAGCAAACAAAGCATCTTTCATAGCAATATATGTTTGAATTCCATCGTGGTATCCAGTTCTATCTTCTACACCATATTGAAGATCCATTTCATCACCATCTTCCATAGGTACAAAGTCTAAGTAATATTCTGGACATTCACAATCATCTTCATGAGATTCACAACCACAATCTTCTTCATCATTTGAGTTTAAATCAAATTCATATTCCTCTACATCATCAATGTCTTCTTCAATATATTCAAAATAATTATTGATATCTGTTTCTTCTTTAATGTTTTTCAATTCTTCATCTGTAAATATAGAATTATCAACTGCAACGTCGTTATTCAATTGCTCAATGACAATCTTTTTTTGATTTTCAAAAATTTTATTCTTCAGATTTTGCAGTATCATTATTATCACCTTTAATAAAATCAGTTGCTAACTCTTTTTTTATTGCGTTTAACGCATTATAAGCTGTAACATCTAATTCGTTCTTTATATTATTAACAAAATTGTCTTTATTGTCAATGTCTTTCGTAAAGTCAGTTTTACTCATACTATTTATTATCCCCATAAAATAGAGTCTAGCTCTAATTGGTTATTGTTTCTAAGCTCTTCTCTTAAAGCTAGTTCTTCTTCTTTACCTTCGTTGTATAATGTTTGACCATCTAATTGAACCCCGCCAGGTAATTCTGTGTTCATATATTTTTTTAAATTAGCACCCCATTGCATCTTAGCTAATGATACTGAATAAGATTTCAACCAACTGTCTTGATATACTTGTCCATAAATTTCTGGATCTGTAATTACATAACATTCAGCTAACAAATAATGTGTTTTTTTACCACCATTAGAAACATGTTTAAGTCTATTCATATCAACATCTAAATATAATCTATTTTTATGTTTGTTAAATCTTATAGCTGGTGAAGTGTTTAATAAAAATTCAATATGTTCAATGAAAGATTTCTGAATGTAATATGAAGTTAAACCACCACCTGCCATTCCACCGTAGAAAAAATCAAAGTTATTTAAAAAATATTGGTACTCATAATTCCACATACCTGCTTGACTAAACGAATCAACCTTAGCAATTTTAGTAACTGATATAATGTCATTAGGAACTTTGATTCCTACCTTTCCACCATCTGTTAATGTTATATTCTGATCTTCTAAAATTTTTTCTTCTAATTGAAATTTAGTTGAAAAAGTTGCTTCAGAATCAAACGCACCATCAGAATCAGTCTTAATGTATATTCTTTGTCCGGTTACGTTATCTATTTTATGCATCACTCTAGCACCTTTAGAATATGTTTCAGTACTAACATAATCTTCAGCTGTCATTGTTTGATGTTTTCTTGTATTTCTGTTTAGAAATTTTTCATCAATTTTAATTAATCTATATGTTCTTTCTGCGCCATCAAAATGATATTCTTGATACAGTTGTACAGCATCATCTATACAATCTTCCAATTGTATATCTGCTATCTCAACATTAATAACAGGAGCTCCTAATTTTCTTAATATATAATCAGCTAACTCTTGTTTACTATTAGGTAATGGCATCAGAATCCTCTTCTATTACTGTAGTATTTATATCTAAATCACTACTGTTTTCTGTTAAGGTCATCTCTGGTGACTTTTTATAATCATCATACATATTAACAAAGTCGTTATTTGCAATGTCAGAAGGAACATCTATATCTTGTATTTGTTCTTTATCCATTTCACTCATAATTTGTTTATCAATTCTTGCAATGTCTTCTTCTGTTTGACCAAGTATTTCTTTTCTTATATATTCTATAGAAAAATATTTACCAACATATTCAGAAGCATCTCTTAACACATTAAGTTGATCTCCTAGTATTTCAATTCTTTTTAAATTTTCAAAATGTGTATCAGAAATATAATCATATGTTATATACTGTCTCATCTCTTCAAATTCACCAGTTGTACATACGCCTTTTAAAACTAATTGTACTCTCAACACTTCATTAAACAATTCAGCAAATTGTTTTCTTATTCTGTGAATAAATTTTGTAAATTTCAATTCATCTCTACTAATATCTGAAGCTCTTCCAAGTTGAAAATTATTATCTTGATTGATTCTACTCATAGGTACATTTAAAGATTGATACAACTTGCCTTTAAAATATTCAACATCATCAAGATCACCTAGATTTTGTCCTCCTGGAAGTGTAGTAATTTCAGTTCCTTTTGATCCATCTCTTCTTGGTAACCAAAAATCTTCTAACATAGACATAAATTTTCTACTATCTCTTATTGAACCAGTACTAGGATCATAATCAATTTTATTTCTATATCTATTCATCATATCTTTAATATATTGTTCAGCTTTAATCTTAGGAAGCTGACCAACATCTACATAAAATATTCTTCTTTCAGGAGCTCTTGCTATTCTATAAACAATTAAAGCATCTTCCATTGATCTTAAATTATTAAATGGTTTAATAGCTTTATCTAAATAACCTACAATCATTCCTCTGTTTCTGTCAAGTATACCAGAAGGGCAAAAAACTACACTATCTTTTGATAGTTTAGCAGAGCTATTCATATTTTTATCTGGAGCATATTCGTACCATTCGTTTACTTTTGTAAGAACTGGAACACCTGTATTTTTATCTTTTTCGTATTCAGGTTTAACCATTCTTTTTATTTTTAAAGCGTCGATAGGTCTTAGTTCATGAATACCATCTTTAGGATTTTTTTTATCTATTATTACTTGAAAAAACAATCTACCATCTATGTACCATTGTCTAAATAGATCATAAGATTTTCTTTGAAATTTAAGATAATGTAATACGTTTTTAAACTCGCTTCTTATTATCTTTTTAATTCTATCGTCTATATTCAGAGTATCTAAACGTATTGATACTGGAGCTCTTTCATGTTCAACAACAAAAGCTTCATTAACAATATCGTCTATTGCAGCATCAGCTTCTGGATAAAAGCTCACGTTTCTATATTGAGTTATTAATTGATGTTCGTTTCGATATTTTTTATCAATTTCATATGTGTAACCAACGCGTCCTCCAACAGGAAGTTCTGTACCGTCATCCATTTCAACAGGTACAGGACTTACTTGTTTTTTTTCATTTTCTGGAGTGACTAAATCAAATCCAAAAAGATTAATAGTTTTTTCTGCCATTCTGCTTCCTCATAATATTATACTAGCTACTATTGTTATAGTAAATTTATCCTACATTGTCCGTAGTATTACTAGTCCAATATTGATACGCAATAGTACAGCTGAATTCTTCGATAGTGTCTGTCGCGTCAAAAGACATATCTATAGGATCAACTTGCACTGGAAAACAGCCTCTAAAGGTATAGGTTTTTTGTACATCATTATTTTTATCTAGTTGTTCAACTCTCCAATCTTGTATGTAAGCTTGAATGTTTGTTCCTAGAGATGTTGTACCACCAACGTGTTGGTTTATTTGATTCATCCACGATTCAAATGCATTTCTTATTGCAAAGTTGTTATCGTTCATGATTGTGATAGTCCAATCTTCAAATATTCTATCTCCTGCAACTTTCAATTGTCTTCCTCTAAAAGGAACAGGAATTTCTCCAATTGTTGAAGGAGGTAGTTGTGCTCCTTTTATTACAAATGAACCTAATTGTACTAATCCTAAACCTGTATTATCTGTAGATGTTACACCTCCTGGAAAACTAGGTATCACTCTAAAATAATTTGGTCTTGCACCGCCTCCAATAAGGGCAGCTTTGAAATCATCAATTCTTAAAGTCATATTAAGCTCCTGCTACTTCTTCAAAACTTACTCCAGTTCGTACTGCTACAAAATTAAGAGTAATAAAGTTAATTGATCTGTTTGGCTTGATATAAATATCTGCTACAAATCTATTGCCATCGATCACTGCTGATGTGTTATTAGTAGTGTCACAAACAACTTTGAAGTCTTGTACACCTCTTCTTGCTTTTATGTCTTGTAAGAAAGGTTCTATAGCTGCTACAAAATTAGCTCTTGTGAAATCATCGTTGAATTCAAACAACTGAAACTTTGCTGCTGTTGCTATTGCTTTTTCTAAAACTATAAACAATCTTCTTACATTGATTCTATCAAATGCTGAAGGTCTAGATAGAGCTGTTTTATCTCCAAACAATAAAGTACCTTGTCCTCTTACAGTAACAACAGGATTTATTCTTTCCCTATACAGAGCATCTCTGTCAGCTTGTTGTGGATTGTAAGATAACTTAGTAACATTTGAAACAAAGCCTCTGTTGAAACCAGCTGGTGACCACCATGCATCGTTTGTATATTCTGATCTTGCTGTCAACCCAGCAGTATCTCCTGCTAAAGGTGACCAAAAATACTCATCGTTGTATCTATCATACATTCTTTTCCAAGCTGAATCAAAAACAGTGTATGAATTACTGTTGTAATCAGCAAAATGATCTGCAACTTTCTTAGCAGTTGGGTTTATAACAGCTGAATCATATGATGGTGACACATAAACTATACAATCTTTTCTTATTTTAGCAATGTTGTCTATTGCATATTTTTGTACAGTTTTTTGTTTTAATGCATTTGATGTACCTGATCCAAAATGATTACCTATTAAAAGAGATATATCAATTTCTTCAGCATCTTTAAACTTATCTAATGCTGATGTGTAATCTGCTGCGTCAATATCATCACCTGATGAACCTCCGTTAAGATTATATCTTCTAACACCAGCTATTGATGCATTTGAAACAAATCTTACAAAATCATTTTGATTACTTTTGTAGATACTAGTTCCTATTGCAGTTGTTTGTTCACTGTTAGTTAAAGAAGTAACTGAGGTTCCATTAGCGTTATCTTCAGATAAAATGTAAATCCAATTACTAGTATTGTTAACAATAGTTTTGTAATAATTCTGACCACCATCAGCAGTTAAACCATTACCTGCTTTAGACAAAGCTTCATGTGTCTCTAAAACTTCAAATGCATTTCCTGTGATAGTTGTATCTGTTGTATGTACAATTATATGAACTTCATCGTTGACATCTGAATCAAATGTATCAGTTGACCATTGAGACTTTCCAGGTTTTTTATCAAAAAATTCACCTGCTTTTATTGTTCCGCTATTAACTAAAGATGTATTTAAAAAATCACTATCTGTTATTGATGCATCAATTAAAATAACACCTACACCATTTCCTCTTGAACCTGGAAATCTTGCATATACAGATCCGTTTGTAAGTGTACTTTCTTCTGCAATAAAATCATCTAAGTTATTGAGAACAGCTGCTGTAGAAAATCCTGCACCTTGTTCTTGTTCTTCTATTGGAATAAAAGACAAACCTATAGTAGTTACTGCAGATGGATCTGTACCAGCTGGTGTTGTAAAAGTTATTGTTGCATCATTACTTAATGATGATGACCCGTCTGAATCAATTGCAGCATCTACTGCGTTTCCTTCAACGTTAATAGCATTTTTAATTATGTTTGCTATATCACCAGAGTTACTTATATTGTCTGAGTCTGTTACTCTAAATGTGAAAGCTGATGCACCAGTAATTGCTCCTATTGTAACAGTTTCTGTTTTATGACCTTCTCCGTCTGAGTCTGGAAAGGTAAAAACAGGAGTAGTACCTGTTATTGTCAAAGTTGTTTTACCAGCTTCTAATGTTGAGAATTCTGATGCAGCATTTCTTGCACCGTCTGTTAAAATTCTACAAACTTGAATAGCATTAGCATAAGATAAAAAGTTTGCTGCTGAATACCAATCTGTTCTGTTACTTTCACCTGCTATGGTTGAAACAACTGGGTTACCAAATATAGAAACTAACTGTTCTTCTGAACTTATTAATGTTGGTTCTAGACATGGACCCCATTCGAAATTTCCTGCAAAAGCTCCTGTTGAAGTTGCAACTGCTGGGATTATATTTGTTAGGTCTTTTTCTTTGACCTGTACACCTGGGCTAACTTGGAACGCCATCTATCGACTCCTTTTTGTAATTACAAAGATAAATTATCTGTTATATTTATATTATTAAAATTCTACGATGAAGGAACTGTGTTAGTAAAATTAGCATTGTCACTTCCTTGTTTAGTTACTGAAACAGTTAAAGTGTATCCTAATAAACTATATTTTTCCTTAAACGCATATTCAATTTTATTTCCACCTCTCAATGCAAACACTTCCCAATATCTATTAGCTATTGGGTGATCAATAATATTAATATACAAGATTTGTAGTACATTTGCATCAGTCATTCCTTTGGCAAATAATACTGTGTTAATAGTAACAGTTGCACCGTCACCTGCTATTACTCTCCACGCAACAGTAATACTTTCTTCAAGTGTATTATCACTGTCTGTCTGGAATTGTAATGTTCCTAATGTTTCTGAATCAGTTGGTACAGGTGTTGCATCTGGTTGTGATGGTGTAACACCTATTGCAGCTTCTAATATATTCAATCTTTTATTAAGATCTTGAATAACAATTGTATCTGAATCTCTATCTAACATTAGACTTGAAACTTTTGTAGTTAAAGTTTGTAAGTCAGAGTCAACACCAACAGATATTTTGCTAGCAAAATGACCAAAGTCTGAATCTAATCTTGTTCTAACTTCAGTACGTATAGCTTGAATTTGAGCTTGATCTGAATCTAACAATTGAAGAATTTCATCTTGTTTAATTTTTAAACTTTGTAATATAATTGTATCTGAATCTCTGTCTAATTTAAGGTTATCCACTTCGTTTCTTAAATTAGCCATGACTGTTAAATCAGAATCACCTATACCTTCGATTTGTAAAAGTTTTGATTGAAAAAGATCATGATCTGAATCTAATGAAGTTTTCAACAACTGTTGTTTCGATTTAAGATTTTGTATGAAAGAAGTGTCTGAATCTCTGTCTGAAATTAAACTGTCTACATCATTTCTTAAATTAGCCATGACTGTCAAATCAGAATCTTCAATACCTTTTATACTTAATATTTTATTTTGAAATAATGCATAATCAGAGTCTATTGAAAGTTTTAATTGTGTTTGTTTTGTTCTAAGATTTTGAACAAATATGGTATCTGAATCAACATCTAATCTTAAACTATCAACATTATTTCTTAATGTTGCAGCTACACTTAAATCAGAGTCACCTATACCTACTATGTTAGATATTTTTTGTTGAAATAAAATATAATCTGAATCTAAAGCATTTTTTAAACTACTTATATCTCTAGTGTGTTGTGAAACAACAGCTTGATCAGATTCGTTCATAGCATTAGGAACAAACTCATCTAAACCTAATGGTCCTACATATCTTGCTCCACTTATGTAAACAGATTTACCAGAAAAACTTACACCGTTAGGTAAATTCTCTCCCATAAAATGTAACACACCAGACGAATAATCAAAAAACCATTCATCGTTATTTCCGGAACCTGAGGCAAAAACTTGTTTACTTATATTAGCAGCACTATCGCTATCGTCTGTTGTGTGTATATAAACTTTAACTTGATATGTAGCTCCAAATTCTGGATTGATCCAATTGGTTAATCCTGTTAGCCACGTACGATTGGTTGAAGCTGTTCCGTCCATTGTAGTTTGAATTAAATTATTTGAACCATAAACTTCAACTATAGAATTATCTGAACTTGGAATTGCATTAGGAATAGCTCCAGCTTTGTTCCAAGTTAAGTCGCCTCTTATGACTAACGGTGATGGTATTGATTCGTTAGTTGCTCCTTTAAGACTATCAGAATCAGTTCTTGTAACATTGAAACCTAATTTCTTAAATAGAAAATCGACTTTTGATTTTAAACTAATAGCCATTAATTAATACTCAAACTAGTTATTGTGTCGTTAGCTGCTAAAGCTATTCTCAATAATACAACATTGCTATCTGCATTTGTTGAATTTTCTGTACCTAAAGTAAAAGTAAAGGATCCATTTAAAGTTCCAGTACCTACTACATCAGCTCCTGTAGACGCACATCCATCAGAGCCATTTCCTCCACTACCTGTATTGCTTCCTGGAACACCTGCTCCAGCATATTGTGATCCACAATTTAACCAACCATTTGTACCAGAAGAATTATCTATTGTTGTTCCTGGTGCAGCTATAAACATTCCTTCAATACCTGTACTTGAAACTATATTTACAGTAAAGTTAGCCATAGCAGCTCTTCTAAATGCTAATGTATAAAACTGAGTACCAGTATCACTTGATCTATTTGGTCCTGGTGGAACATATGTTGAATAGTTAGTAACGTCGTGTTTTAATATTCCTAATCTTACTGTAGCTTCTTTTGTTCCAGCTACGCCAGGATCAGCTGATTCTGTAAAAGTTTCTGTAGAATAATAATTAAAACTTGAACCTCTTAAAGAAGGTGTATTAGTTGTTTCAGATTTAAATGCTGCTGATCTAATTGCGTTATCTGTAAATGTAGATCCTAAACTATTTGAAACGCTTATAGAGTTTTCATTAAAACCACTTTGAGCTGCAGTATGTACATTTATATTTGTTGTATTTTCAACATATGAACTTACACCATTAACATTTCTAGCTCTTATTTTTATTCTATCTACAGTTCTTACAGACGAAGATGTAATAGGAACACTTAAATCTCCAATAGCATATGGTGTACCTTCACTACCAATTCCTGCTATAGGAAAACCACTATTTAACATTGTAGTTGAACCATCTATGTTAGCATATGTATAGTCTGTATTATTTGTACCTGAAGCTGATGTACCTTCTTGATTTGTACTAGTATCTATTTCAACAATATTAGAAGCATCAATGTAAGCTAGACCAACTAAATTTGTAATAGTAATTCCTGATACACTAACAGTTGGAGAACCTGAGTTGAAGTAAGGTATACCAGATATATATTTCAACGAACCTGCATTGCCTACGCTTAATGTACCTGCATTAGATATAGTTGGTGTATCTGTTACACTGTCTTTAAGTATATGTACATAACTAGAATTGCCAAAACTACTTTCTAATCTAAAAGCATTTAAACCATTAGATGTTGATCCACTAGCTAAAGAATGAGTTATTGTAGCATCAAATGTTTGATAAAAACCAGTTGGGTAAGTTGAACTACTAACAGTATCATGAGCGTCTCCTTGATTAGATACTATCAAAGAATCAAAAGTTCCGTTTTGATTTAAATCAGTAGTAAAAGTTGTTGTTCCAATTATAACATTTGTACCTTTTCTAGCCCTTAAATAACCAGTAGTTGCATCTCCTACACCGTTTAATGTTGTTGTACTAAATGTACCGGTACCAGTATATCTTCTTGCTATAGAACTAGTTAAACTAGTTCCAGGTGATAATGTAGGTGCATCTTGAGTTCTATCGTACCCTGATGAAGCATCATAATAAGCTGTTTTTGGATTAGTTCCTACACTTGATGTAGCTAAAGTTAAAGTACGTTCAGTAAGATAACTAGGTGCTGTTGGGGGATCTGATAAAGTTACAGTTAATGTTTCGCTGTCTTCTTGAGCTACTCCACCTGGTGAACCAAAACCTCTTACTCTAACAATATAAGTACCAGTATCTTCAGCATCAAACTGAAAATTTTGATTGCTTCCTCCTACAGTGCCAGGATCACCAGATCCTTGAGTTCTAGATACTGGAGTTCCAAAACCTCTTTCAATAATATAACTACTAGCATTTTGAGATGTATTTACAAGGTCAACTCTAGATCTAACTTTGTTGTTATAATCTGTAAACTTATATAAGCTACCTACGTTGTCTCCAGTTCTATCAGATAATGTTAAATTACCATCCGTAGAAGCTAATGCAACATTAACTCTCAAATCAGGTCTTACTGTTACACTAAAAGGTGAAGATGAAAAAGGCGAACTTGAATGTAAAGATGTAATTCTCAATTCACCATTAAAAGTAGTCGAATTTCCATTAGATTGATTAGAACCTGATAAAGCATATGTATGTGAAACTGATCCAACTCCTCTGTCGCCAGATGAACCTGAACCAGCATTTACAGTTGTGTTAGAAGTACCATCACCCCACACATATACATATTGATTTCCATAAACTGAATAACTTCCTACGCCAGCTCCACTGTTGTTAGTTGCTTGAACAGTATGTCCTGATGTAGCTTCTTCGTTAATACCATCATTATCGTCTATTGATACTACTGGTGTATGTGTATCATATATTTTATATGTGTTATCAGAATCAGCTATAGGAAGATCAGATGGATTAGCTGTCGTGTGTGTATTTAAAGTTAATGAAATATTAAAAGTTCGATCAGTCTCAGTGACAGAATCAAAAGTATAAGGTAACCTTGAACCACCATTGTTTACAGAACCACCTGCTTGACCATCGTTACTAACATAATAAACACCATCACTATCTCCAAAATTCCAATTATACGTAGCAGTTGAATTCGAAGTATTAGTTGTGTTATTTTGTAGATATACAGTTGCTCCATCATCCCAATTTGTAATAGGAGAACCACCAGAAGAAGCTGCATATATTGCAAAGCTAACTACTGGTGTAGCTGTATACACAATAACATAATTAGATCTTTCTTTTATTGAAAATGAACCTGCACCTTCACCAGAATTATTTCTTGCTACAACTTTTACAGTAAAAGGAGAACCACTGTTACTGTTATATGTATGGGAAGGTGTGCTATCAGAACTGTCTGAATCTACTGTACCATCACCCCAATAAACATCATATCTATTTGGAGTACCATCTGCTGATGTTGTTAATGTTGTAGTAAAACCAGCTCCACCAACTAAATTATCTCCAGTAAAATCTAGATTAGCTACAGCTGTATTTTTTAAAACATTTCTTGAAGCTTCGTTTAATCTATCAATAGCATCTGCTACTGTGTTGTTTACTTCTAAATTTATTATTCCAGGCTCTACAGATAAAGAACCATCGGAGGGATTATTTAACGTAACAGTATCACCAGAAACATCTGAAGAAGCAGCATGTTCTCTAATCATGTTATATACAATATCAGAATCAACAACAGCAGGATTTTCTGAAATAACACTTTTTACAAAATCAGAATCAACAAGAGAGTTTATTTTATAAACACCCTCACCTTCTGAATTCACAGAAAAACTTACGTTATTACCATTGCCTGATTCAATCCTTGTAACTAAAGGAATGTTTTCGGAGTCATATGCCATTATAAAGAACCTCTTTTACTAATTATTTATTAGTTAGAAAAAGATGATTTTAGGATGACTTAACTAAACTAACAATTGTTACATCATTGCTTACACCAGCAGCTTCTGTTAAAACGACACTAGTACCATTTGATGCTGTGTAGTCAGAAGATTCTAATCTTATACCGTTCAAGAAAACCATTATTTGATTGACAGTATAAATTAAAGATGCTGAATTATTATCACTTCCACTAAATGAGGTTTGTCCAGCTGTTGCGGTATATTCAAAAAATGTAAATGTATTTCTAAGACCTTGAATGATTGCTTCGTCTGAATCTAATCTTACATGTGCTGCATCTGCTCTAGCTTGAGCTGCTGTAACTGCTGTATCAAGAGCTTGAAGTTTAGTGTCATCAGAATCTAATCTTCCTTTTAAAGTATCTATTTGTGTTTGAACATTTTGTAAAGCTATTGAATCTGAATCCAAATTTGTAATAGCTGCACTTACTTTTGCTGTTAACTGACTTACTATTAAATCAGAGTCAGCTAAATTAACTAAACCAGCTGCAATAATACTTCTGGTGTTTTCGTGCTCAGAATCTAATCTTGCTCTAATAGCTGATATGTCAGTATTGGTAGATGAAATCTCAGCTGCTAATGCAGTATCAAGAGCTTGAAGTTTAGTGTCATCAGAATCTAATCTTCCTTTGATTGCTGCTATTGTGTTAGCTAAATCTGAATCAACTCCAGTTACGACAACTGATTGTCCTACTACTAATTTGGCTAGTTCTCTACCTCTACTCATTTTTTTATTTCCTTTGTTTAGACTTAATATTTATATTTTTTTAATTTTAATATTTAATTTATCAGAGTGAGTAAACCCACACTCCCTTTCCATTTGCTCCTAATATTACTTCATTTTTAGTTGTGTCTTTATTAATAGTAGATTGTTGTGTGCTACCCAATCCAGTTGAGTTAAAAGGAGTATTGCCAGGAAATAATATTTTTCGTTCTGTCCATGTTGATCCAGTTCTGGTAAAAACATAACCAGAAACTCTTCCGTATGATCCTACAATTAATACATCACCTCTTATTTCACACGATTGTCCAAAATAACCATATTGCATCGGATTAGAAGGTGTCACTGAACCATCTATGACATACGAACTTCCATTCCACTTGTATATATAAACTTTTCCAGCATAAGTATAAGTTGACACTGTTGACTGATGAGCTCCAATTGCTATGTAATCTCCATCAATTGATACAGATTTACCCATTCCTTTTCTAGCCGAAGTATCAGAATGAACACCAGAAGTCGGAGGCTGAATTTTTTGTAGCTGAGACCACGATGATCCGGATCTTGTGAATACATAAGCAGCACCTTTATAGCCATCATATTTATCTTGATCGGGAGCTCCTATTACTGCTACATCACCATTGATACATACTTGTTCTCCATATCTAGAAGCATCTCCATTGTCAGAACCAATTAACTCTTGTTGAATAGCATAACTTCCACTTGAATAATAATACATCCATGCAGAACCTTTATTATCACCTCCAGCATCATCAGTTGGAGCACCAACCACAAAATAATCACCACTCGCTGATAAACGTCCATCTCTACCAAACCCATGATCGCTATTACTTGCTTCCATTTGATTGCCCGAACTTGCACCACCATATGTAGGAGCATTAATTGTTTGAGCTAAAGACCATGTAGTCCCAGATCTTGTGTAGTGATATACTTTATATTGGCGAGCAGAGTTGCTAGTATTAGTATTTGTTACTAATAAATTATCACCATTTTCATCTGTAAAAGCTAGTGAGGATCCAAACTGATCTTGTTCGTCTGCATTAGGATACAGGCCGTTTCCATCGTATATTAATGTTGTTTCTGGCCATCCATATCCACCTTCTGAATCTGATCTTTTGTATATAAAAACTCCTCCAGCTTGAACACTTCCACTATAATGAGCTCCAGTCATACCTGGAGCACCAACTGCAATATAATCACCTGCCATATCAATATTGGTTCCGAAATTTCCTGCAGGACCATCACCATCACCACCCATAAGTACTGTTACAAGAGACAAAGCACCCCAGTTAAGAGCAGGTATATAATTTGATTCTAACTTAGGACAAACAATAGTAACTTGATGACCTAGTTGTGCACCTTCAGTTAATACAACAGTTGTTCCATCTGTAGCTGTATAGTCGTCAGCTTCTAATCTTATACCATTTAAAAATACTTGAATAGCTCCAGCTGTGTAAGCTAGAGTTGCTGAGTTAGCATCATTACCTGTAAATGATGTTTGTCCTGCAGTAGAATTATAAATGTAATTTGTATAACTAATTGCAAAATTCTTTACAAATATTATCTCAGAATCTAATTGATTTCTTAAATCAGCAACTACTTTTAAATCAGAATCTGTTACACCTACAGAACCAGCTGTTGCACTAGCTAATGTTGTTGCTGCTTGAATAGCTGCATCGTCTGAATCTAATCTAGTTTTTACTGATACAATTGAGGTGTCTAATTGTTGTAGCTTTGAGCTATCTGAATCTAACCTACCTATAATAGAACTTACGTCTGTGTTGGTAGCTGATATTTCTGAAGCAATACTTGTTCTTACTTGTTGAAGTTTAGCATCGTCTGAATCTAATCTTGATTTTATTAAATCTATTTGTGTATTGATGGATTGTACAAATGATGAATCTGAATCAACATTAGATATGACAGAATTTATCTTAGCTTGTAATTGATTAATAATTAAATCAGAGTCAGCTAAGTTTTGAATCCCTGCTTGTATTGCTGTATCCAAAGACTGTAACTTTGTATCATCAGAATCTAATCTTGTTTTAATTGAATTAATTTTTGTAGATAAATCTGAATCAACATTAGTTGCTACTACATTTGTACCAACCATTAAGTCAGCTAATTTTCTTCCGTTACTCATTTACCTTATCCTTTTTTTGTTAACTTGAATATTTTTTATTCTTGTTCGCCTACAAACACATATACAGCACCATTTAAATTGCTGCCTCCGCCGCCTTCGCCGTAAGCTCCTATTGCAATTGTACTACTATCTCCTGCAAGTGATACTGCGTATCCAAATCTATCATCATGAGAACCAGACGTTGGTTCTATTCTTCTTTCTAAATTCCATGTAATAGCATCACTGTCATTTCTTCTCCAAATAAAAGTTGTACCAGGTTCTTGTCCTGATGCAACATTATCTTGTTGTGCTCCAGCAATTAATCTATCTCCAGTATCTGAAAGACTAACATCAACACCATAATCTTCAGTAGCAGTAATAGAATAACCTCTTAACTTTGCTTGCTGTGACCACGTAGAACCAGATCTAATATATATCCACGAATGTCCGTCAAATCCAGAGTATTCATAATGTTGACCTATAGCTAATGTATCTCCATCATTTCCTGCTAAAGATACAGTCCAACCAAAGCCATCTCTAGCTGTAGGTGTATCATTTTCAATAGTTACTTGATGTGACCATGAAGATCCAGATCTTGTGAATACTTCAACACGTCCTGTAATATTTCCACTACCAATTGATCTTCCAGGTGCACCAATTGCAATAGTATTACCATCATTTGTAATAGTTACTGCTTTACCAAAATCTTGATTACCATCAGTTCCATGACTAGAAGCACTTCCTCCTGATTTAAATTGAGGAGAAATTTTTGCTTCTTGAGACCAATCTCCATATTCATCTTTTACGAAAATATAAGCAAATCCATTACCTGCTCCGGATCCTTTACCAGGAGCTCCAGCCACAATTGTATTTCCATCTCCAGAAATTGCAACAGCTTCACCTAGCCTATCAACACTTTGAGCAGAAGACTCTGGTATATCATTAGCAAATAACTCGCTATCTATTGCCCAGGTAGAACCTGTTCTTGAGTATACTACTAGATGACCACCTTTATCGTTTGGTGTTTTATGAGCACCAGCAACTATTGTATCTCCGTCATTTGTAATATCAACAGACCATGCAAAGTAAGTATTATGATTAACTCCAGTAAAACTTTCAGCTGTCATTTTTTGTTGCTCAGTCCAGTCACTATCTGTAGCATCTGTAGATGCTCTTGTATATACGTAAATAGCTCCATCTTGTTGGTATGTAGCTCCATCCCAATAAGGTGCAGTAACTACCATTGTATCACCATCTTGATCTATAGCAAGATCCCATCCAAATCTATCTCCTGTTCCTATATCACTAGAAACTATTTTTACTTGATCTACTGAATGACCAAGTGCCCATGTATATGTAGTAGCAGGTATTACAGCTGGATGAGATTCTAATTTAGGACAAAGAATTGATAGCTGACTACTCAAACCTGCTGGCTGTGTTAAAACTATTGTTGTACCATCTGTAGCTGTGTAATCATCAGCTTCAAGTTTAATACCATTTAAAAATACTGTAATTGAACCAGCAGTGTAAGCTAGAGTTGCTGAGTTAGCATCAGTTCCTGTAAATGATGTTTGTCCTGCAGTAGAGTTATAAAGATAATTTGTGTAACTAAGTCTTATATTTCTTACATATAATATTTCTGAATCTAAATCATTTCTTAAATCAGCAACTACTTTTAAATCTGAATCACTTATACCAGCAACACTTGAAGCAGCGGCTGTTGCTACATTAAGTGATTGTAATTTACTATCGTCAGAATCTAATCTAGATATAATATTAGTTAAACTATTATTAATATCAGAATCTACGTTGGAAATTTTAACTTCTGTTCCAACTACAAGTTGAGATATTTTTCTTGCGTTACTCATTAACTTATCCTTTTTTTGTTAACTATATATATAATTTAATTACTTAACCTTCATAAAAATATACTTTACCAGCCTTAGTTGCTCCAGTATCATCTTCATATGCTCCTACAATAATTGATTCAGACGTTTCATCTATAGCTACTGTTCTTCTCCCATAACCATAATTATCAGTGTTGTCTCCACTTGTAGTTGTAAATTTATTTGCCTGTGTCCATGCTGCGCCACTATTGCTAGTTATAAAAATATAAGCTGATCCATTACCTCTAGGTGAAGCTACATTAGGTGCACCAACAATTAATGAGTTTTCATCTATATCTAAAGTATATCCAAATTGATCGCCAGTTGATAAATCACTTGGTATAGTACCACCTGCTCCTAAAATTGTTGTTTGAGTCCAACTTGTACCTGATCTAGTGAATACATAAGCAGCTCCCGTTTCACTGGTTTTCCATGCAGCGCCTACAACTACTATGTCACCGTCTATTGCAACACTAAACCCAAAACTATGACCTGAACTTCCATCTGAAGCTGTTAATTTTGCTTGTTGTGACCACGATGATCCATTGTAAAACCATATATATGCAGCTTCTCTGGCTGATGTTCCGGCAATAACATAGTTACCACTAATAGAAACATTATAATACCCCATTAGATCACTAGCAGCTGCATCTGAAGCATCAAGAAAAGATTCAAAACTCCACGTTGATCCAGATCTATTAAAAATAGCTATTCTTCCTGTACTTGATCCAGGAGTAGCATATGCATAACATCCTACAGCTAATTTATCTCCTGATAATGATATAGCTCCGTCAGCAAAACCATTCATTGTTGTCGAGTTTCCTGTTATTTTTTGTTGTAAAGACCATGTAGTACCAGATCTTGTAAATATTCTTACTGCCCCATCACCTGCACTATCAGCAACTGCAACTGTATTTCCAGATATTGCTGCATCTACTCCGTAGTTACTAGATGGCGTGTCAGTATGTGAAAGCTCAGCTTGTTGTGCCCAGGTACCACTTGATTTATAAAACACATATGCTTTTCCTTTTACATCAGTACTACTAATTTGATATGATAAATTTCTTGCAGTTATAACTGCGTAATCTCCATCGATAGAAATTACTTCACCAAACAGCTGACTAGCTACTTGTGTTCCTGAGTGTTGAAGACTTTGTGCTAAAGAATGGCTAGTCCAATCTACACCAGTTATTATAATATTTGATTCTATCTTAGGAACAAGTACAATTAATTGAGCACTCACTTGAGCTGGTTCTGTTAATACAATTGAAGTACCATCTGTAGCTGTAAAATCTTCTGAGGTCATCAGTACACCATTTAAAAATACTTGTATAGCTCCAGCAGTATAAGCTAGAGTTGCTGAGTTAGCATCCGTTCCACTAAAAGATGTTTGACCTGCTGTAGCGTTATAAAGATAATTTGTATAACTAACTGATAGATTTCTAGTAAAAAGAATTTCAGAATCTAATTGGTTTCTCAAATCACCAACTACTTTTAAATCTGAATCGCTCATACCTGAAGATGATGAAACAGATTCGAGTGATGCTCCTAATAATTGTATAGCACCATCATCAGAATCTAATCTTCCTTTAAACAATGTTATTTTATTTGATAGATCAGAGTCAACAGAAGCTATTTTTACTTCCGTACCAACAACTATTTTACTCAATCTTCTTGCGTTACTCATTTACTTTTCCTTTTATTTATTGTGCATCAAAAATATATGCAGCACCTCTAGCAGTGCCACCTTCATCATCATTTGGAGCTCCTACTATTAAACTACCATTTTCATCTACATCAAGAGATCCACCAAAGTTTGCTGATGCAGAAGGTCCTTTAGTAAATGCATTTATCTTATGAGTTTGACTCCACGTTGAACCTGATCTACTAAAAACATATACAGAACCTGAGTTACTCAAACTATTGTCGTCATCATTGCTTGATCCTATAAAGAGAACATCTCCTTGTGCTTGTCCTTTATCAAATTGAATTTGATTACTTATGCTCCTGCCATTGACGTCAGAACTTCCAAAGTAGTCTCCGGTGGCTACATCTGATGGTACTATTTTTGCTTGTTGAGTATAGCTAGTTCCTGATCCTGTAAATACGAAAACTCCTCCTCCTTGTGGAGGGTTAGGAGCACTTCTTTGATCATTATGACCAACTGCAATTGTATTTGTTCCATTTGCACCTTCGTGGCATGAAACTGAATATCCCAATCTATCAGAACCTTGAGAACCTGTATGAACTAATTTAGCTTTTTGTGTCCAAGTAGTACCTGATCTTTCAAAAACATAACAAGCACCTTCTTGTCCATTCTTAAAGGGAGCCGTAGCAGCCATTAAGTCACCATCAATATCAACGGAAAATCCAAATTTATCGCCAGAAGCAGCATCGCTTGAAATTATATTTTGTTGTAATGTACCATTTCCAGTATACACATATACTCTTCCTGTGTCTGAACTCTCAGCAGTTGCACCTACAACTGTTGTATCGCCACTCATTGCTAGCGCATTACCAAATCCTGCTGTAGTTGATGCACCTAAAGCTCCATTAATACTGGCTTGATGTGTCCAGGTTGTTCCTGATCTTGTATAAAACATCACTCTTCCATAATTGTTTCCAAGGTTATATTTAGGAATTCCTAATGCAACTCTAAGTCCTTCAGTTGATCCACCAATGGCAACAGCTGTTCCAGCAAAATAATCTTGATTGGTATCCCCACCTATCATAGCTTGTTGTGACCAAGATCCTCCAGACTTAAAAAATACATAAGCAGCGCCTCCGGAACTAACAGCTGCATCATCTCCATATGCTCCTACAATAGCATAATTTCTATCTATACCAACATCAACACCAAAATAATCATTGTCTGCAGGTCCTGAATGTTGAATAGCTGCTGTCTCAGCAGGTGCATTAGACCAATCAGCAACGTAAGGTGGAATTACATAATTTGATTCTAACTTAGGACATACAATAATTAATTGTGCATTAGTTATTGCTGCTTCAGCTAATACAATAGAAGTACCATCAGAAGCTGTGTAGTCATCACCTTCTAGTTTAATACCATTTAAAAATACTTGAATTGATCCTGCAGTATAAGCTAGAGTTGCTGAGTTAGCATCATTACCTGTAAAAGATGTTTGTCCATCTGTTGCGTTGTAAACATAACTATTATATGATAATGATAAATTTCTTACGAATAATATCTCTGAATCTAATTGATCTCTTAAATCAGCAACAACTTTCAAATCAGAATCTAATAAACCTGCTGCAGAAGATACAGAAGCAATTGAAGAACTTAAAGATTGAATTTTACTATCATCAGAATCTAATCTTGTTTTAATTGAATTAATTTTTGTAGATAAATCTGAATCAACATTTGAGGCTACAAGTTCTGTACCTACTATCAATCTACTCAATCTTCTTGCGTTACTCATTTACTTTTCCTTTGTTTAACTATCATGTAATATTCCAATAGCTCCATAGGTAGGACCATTTCCATTGGCTATGTCAGTGTCTAAGAATGGTGCAGCAGCTATGATTGTAGCTCCAGTTTCACTCATATCCATTCTATCTATATAATGATTACTACTATGATTGGTATTAAAATTACTTACTGAACTAAATAAATCAGCACCATATTTATAATTAGCTAATGACCATGTGTTACCTGATCTTTTGTAAATTCTTATAAGACCTGTGTTAGCTTGCAAGCCGTCTGAGTCATCATCATAACGAGCATTAAATGCTAAAACAGTACCATCACTATTGATTTTCACAAGATTCATTTCATCGCCAAACCATTGTGGTCTACCAGAACCAGAGCTTTCAGTTGACATTAAAATGTCTGAAGCTAGTTCATCCCAACCCGATGTACCTGAATTCCACTCATAAGTTCTAATTTTATTGTCAACAGAACTACCTGATGTAGCACCATTAGCACATATAACTGCTAAATAATTTCCATCAGCTGATAAAGAAATAGATTTTCCAAATGCATTAGATGAACTATCTGGATTGTATATAGTACCATTATCAGGCATAGACCACGTTGTTCCTGATCTTGTAAACGTCCATATAGCTCCTCTGTTAGATTCATTTTGAGCTCCATTTGTGCTAGAACAAACTATTTTATCTCCATCTGCACTCATCACAACACCATCTTTACCCATTCCAGGTGAGTTTGAAGTATTAGTATATACTGTTTGGTATCCAGTTTTTGCATCATGAGTATCAAATTGAGCTTCTATAGCCCAAGTTGTTCCTGTTCTTTTTATTATAGCAATACCTCCAACAAAAACACTACTACTATTAATTTTAGGAACATGATAAACTATTCTTTCAACGTTTTTGTCAACGTCAAGATGTGAAGCTAAATATCCTTCCATTCTATTTTGAGAAGAACCTTTATCAGTTAATATTTCATATGGATTAAAAGAACCATAGTCAGAAAAATCACTATCAACTCTGGATAAAACAAACATTGCCCACGTTGAAGCAGTACTAGTCGGCATATGAGGAATTACAACTTTAGAGGCATCTTCGTTAATCCAAATTGGTCTTTCTCCCAAACGTTGTTCATTAGCCTCATTAATACTAAATGTTGCTCCTGTCGGTCCTCCTGACGTCACAGGAAGACTATGTTTGGAAGCTACTTTATCCCACGCTGTTGCATCACTGTAATCTGAACTACTATTTTTATAAATTATAAAACCACCACCAGAATTACTAGTGTGACCTACCCTATCATTAGTATAACTCATAGCATTTATTGCTGCATATTGACCTGTACTACTTAGAGCTACTTGACTTCCTGAATATCCAACGTGGCCTGTAACTGGAGGATTAGGTGCTATTTCAAATGTTTGCATTCCTCCCCAATCTATAACTATAGGAGCTACGTAATTTGATTGTAACTTAGGAACAACTATTACTAACTGTGCGTTGACACTAGCTGCTTCTGTTAGTACAATTGAAGTGCCGTCTGTAGCTGTAAAATCTTCTGCTTCAATTTTAATACCATTTAAAAATACTAATATTGATCCTGCTGTATAAGCTAATGTAACTGAGTTATCATCAGTACCAGAAAATGTTGTTTGTCCAGCTGTTGCTGTATAAATGTAATTAGTATAACTTAGAGCAATATTTCTTACATATAATATTTCTGAATCTAAATCATTTCTTAAATCAGATACTACTTTAAGATCTGAATCTTTCATTCCTGAAACAGATAATGCTGACTGAGATAAGATTGATAAAGATTGAATTTTACTATCATCAGAATCTAATCTGTTTTTAATAGTTTGAATTTGAGTATTAACAGCTTGTATTCCTGTAGTGTCTGAGTCTAAATTACTTATAACAGAAGTTATTTTAGCAGTAAGTTGACTTACAATTAAATCTGAATCAGCTAAATTACTTAAATTTGATTTTATTAAAGTATCGAGTTGTTGTAACTTACCATCATCAGAATCTAATCTAGATTTAATTGAAGATACTCTACTATTAATTAAAGTATCTAATGATTGTAATTTACCATCATCAGAATCTAATCTAGATTTTATAGCACTTACTGTGTTAGCCAAATCAGAATCCACTACAGAAAGTTTAACTTCTGTGCCTACTACTATATTTGCTATTTTTCTTGCGTTACTCATTTACTTTATCCTTTATCTTTAAGCTGTAAATACAAATGCTGATCCAGCGTTGGATGCATTATCATCATCTCTTTGAGCGCCAACTAATAATGTTTTACCATCTCCAGATATTGCATTTGAAATTCCAAAATGATCTCCTGCTGCTATGTCTGCTGATTGTATTTTCTTTTTTTCTGTCCAAGTACTTCCACTTCGTTGCCACACTTGTGTTTGTCCAGTTTCTGGGTCACCTAGATCATGAAATCTATCAGTTCCTACAGCAAAGATATTACCATCAGTAGATAAACTTATTGATGATCCCCATCTACTAATTCTACCAGCACTTGTACCGATTGTCTCAGTAGGTGTTATTTTTTGTTGCTGAGACCATGTAGTGCCAGATCTTGTATATACATATATTGCACCTTCACCTTGATCACCAAAAACTACAGTATCTCCATCACCTGATATGGTAACACTTGATCTAACATCCCACTCACCACCTCCAACATCATTTGGATTTGTTGGAGCTATCTCAGCTTGTTGTGACCATGTAGTGCCTGATCTAGTCCATATAAAAACTCTATCTCTACCTTCATGAGAAATAATGGCTGTGTCTCCAGTATCTGAATTTAAAGCAACGTTTGCGCCATAATCATCTCCAGAACTATTTGAAGGTGTTATTTTTTGTTGTAAAGTCCAAGTTGTTGTACCTGTTTTTAAATAAACATAAACAGCTTTTTGTGCTGCAGCACCTACAATTATATATGAACCATCTTTAGTTATGTCTATACCTCTACCAAATCTTGAATCGTTTGATATATCAGAACCAGCTGGTGCTAAAATTTGAGCTTGGCTCCAAGTACTACCTGACAACGCATACACGTAAACAGCACCAGTATCTAAACCTCCGGAAGGATTGTCATCATCCCGAGCTGCTACAACAGCAAACGTTCCGTCTTTAGATAAAACAAGTTTTTGTGCAAAATTTCTTCTATCAGCACTAGCTCCACCTGTCCTTGTTAATGTCTGACCTTGAGTCCAAGTAGTACCTGATCTTGTAAAAAAATGTACATATCCTCTAGCACCACCTACAACTTTAATAGATCCAATAATTGCTGTATTACCACTCTCGTCTAAAGATACGCTCATTCCAAAATTATCATCTGCTGTGTTCCACGAACTTCTAAGTATTTTAGCTTCTTGAGTTGAGTTAACCCAGTCAGCAGGTATAGTGGGTGTATAATTTGATTCTAATTTAGGACACACTATATTCAATTCGTTACTTAGACCAGCTGGTTCTGTTAGTACAATTGAAGTACCATCTGTAGCTGTAAAATCTTCAGCTTCTAATTTAACACCATTTAAAAATACTAATATTGCTCCTGCAGTATAATATAAAGTAGCAGAATTATCATCAGTTCCTGTAAATGATGTTTGTCCAGCTGTTGCTGTATATACATAGTTAGTATATGAAAGTGTCAAATTTCTTACAAATAAAATTTCAGAATCTAATTCGTTTCTTAAATCACCAACAACTTTTAAATCTGAATCGCCTACTCCACCAGCTCTTGAAGCTGTATCAGCTATTCCAGCTATTGTTTGAATAGCTGTTGAATCTGAATCTAATCTACCTTTGATTAAAGTAATTTGTTCATTAGCAGCTTGTAATGCTGTAGAGTCTGAATCTAAATTAGATACAATAGAATTTATTTTTGATTGTATTTGAGTTGTTATAAGATCTGAATCTACTAAATTAACTATACCAGCTTCAATAGATGTATTCAATGCTTGAAGTTTAGCATCATCAGAATCTAATCTTGTTTTTATTGAACTAACTTTATTTTCAAGTGATGTCAACAAACTTTGAATCTTGCTATCATCTGAATCTAATCTTCCTTTAATGGCATTTACAGTATTTGATAGATCAGAATCTACACCAGAAATTTTCAATTCTGTGCCTACCATTAAGTTAGCTAATTTTCTTGCGTTACTCATTTATTTTATTCCTTTTTATTAAGCATCGAATATATATACTGCGCCTTGACCATTGTTACTTGAATTGTATTGTCTTGCACCTACTACTATTTTACCTTTACTACCATCAATTGCAACATCTTCACCAAATTCCCAATTAGCTGCTACATCTGAAGCTGTAAAGTCTTTTTGTTCAGTCCACGATGTTCCTGACCTAGTAAACACATAAACCTTTCCTCCAGTACTTGCTAATTTTGCTCCCACTACTAATGTATCACCAGTAGTATCTAATTGACAATCCCACCCAAAGTAGTCGCCGTTAGCAGTATCAGAAGGTTGAATCACAGCTTGGTTTGTCCAAGTTGTACCTGACCTTGTAAAAATAAAAACTTTTCCTGCTTGTGTAGATGTATTACCATATGCTCCAACTGCTATTGTGTCTCCTGTACTATTAATTGATAGTCCACTGTCATAAGCATATTGAGAATTTGTGTGACCAGAAGGTTGTGTAATAGTTGTTTGTTGACTCCAAGTAGTTCCAGATCTTGTCCAAACATATACAGCAAAATTATTTCCAGGCCTTCCACCAAACACCGCATAGTCACCTGCAATGTCTGCAGTAATACCATAGTTAGAATTAATTGCACCATCAGCAGGTACTATTCTTTGTTGTTCTGTCCAAGTTGTACCTGATCTTGTAAATATATAAACTGCTCCTTCAGCAGAATAACTTTCATCTTCACTGGACGAGCCTGCGATAAATTGATTATTGTTTGACTTATCTAATTTCATGGTTCTTTGATAACCAAAAAAATCATCATGTTCAGCTTGAGATGGATCAACTTTTTGTTGTAAAGACCACGTTGTACCTGATCTTGTGTACACATAGGCTTTAGTTCCATCTGGGCTGTTAACATCTGTATTACTTGAGCCTATTACTACCGTATCGCCAGATATTGATACTGCATAACCAAAACTACTTCCAAAAGTTGTTTCTTGTATTTTTTGCTGTTCTGACCATGTGGATCCATTATAGTAAAATATATAAGCAGCGAAATTCAATCGAGCTCCTACTACTGCGTAATCACCGTCTACATCAACAACGTTTCCAAAGAAATCACTATTAGCAGCATCTGATGCAGTCACCTTTTGTGCTTGTGATAAACCACTCCAATTTATAGATATAACAGAAGAATAATTTGATTTAACACTTGGTACTATTATTGTTAACTGATGACCTAATTGAGCTCCTTCAACCAAATTTACTGACGTTCCATCAGTGGCTGTAAAATCTGCATCATCTAACTTTATACCATTTAAAAATACTTGAATAGTTCCAGCTGTATAAGCTAATGTAAGAGAGTTATTGTCAGTGCCACTATAAGTTGTTTGATCAGCAGTTGCTGTGTAGGTATAATTAATATTTGAAAGTGCTAAATTTCTTACAGTTAAAATTTCAGAATCTAATTCGTTTCTTAAATCTGCAACAACTTTTAAATCTGAATCGCTCAATCCAGCTGCTCCTACAGCTACTGAAGCTAATGAAGTTAATGTTTGAATAGCACCATCGTCTGAGTCTAATCTACCTTTGATTGTTTGTATAGAAGTATCTAATAATTGTAACTTTGCATCATCTGAATCTAATCTAGATTTGATACTACTAATTTCAGTATTTGTAGTTGATATTTCAGAAGACAATTCTGTACCAATTGCTTGAAGTTTAGCATCATCAGAATCTAGTCTAGATTTTATCAAACCTATTTTTGTATTGACTGTTTGTAGAGCAATTGTATCTGAATCTAAGTTAGTTATTACAGAAGTAATTTTAGCTGTAAGCTGACTTACAATTAGATCAGAATCAGCTAAGTTAGTAAATCCAGCTTTAACAGCTGTATCTAATGATTGAAGCTTAGTGTCGTCTGAGTCTAATCTTGTTTTTATTGAACTAATTGAATTAGCTAAATCAGAATCAACATTTGTAATGTTAACTTCAGTTCCTAAAATTATATTTGCTAATTTTCTTCCGTTACTCATTTATCTTATTCCTTTATTATTAAGCTGTAAATACATATGCAGCACCAGGTGAAGTAGACGTATTAGCTGTTCCAGATGCACCTACTACTATTGTTCCACTATCTTCATCTATAGCTAGGCCATGACCAAAAGACATTCCAGCTGCAATATCGGATGCAGTAAATGTTTTAGCTAAAGTCCAAGTACTTTCATCTTCTGTTGTGTATACATGACATGTTGCAGTAGATAAATTAGCAGCGGTATCATGATAGCCAACTGTAACGGTATTTCCAGATATTGCAACTTGATGGCCAAAACCTTGATTTAATACGTTAGATGGTGGGGTTATTTTAGCGACTTGAGACCATGAAGATCCACTATATTTAAATAAATAAACAGCTCCTGAATTGCCAACACCTCCAGTGTTGTGTCCATATGATCCAACTAATATTAAAGTTCCGTCTTCATTAATATCCACTCCTTTAGTTCCACCACCAAAGTAATCTGATCCACCAGCATCTGATGCAGTTAACACTGTTCTAGATGACCAAGTTGTACCTGATCTTGTATGAACATGTAAAGATCCAGCATTTCCATCTGCATCATCATCCATTTGAGCACCAAGTGCTAAAGTTGCACCATCGTCACTAATAGAAACCGCAGATGCTAAGTTATCACTATTTGCTTGACCAGTAAATTGTGCTTGTTGTGTCCATGTTGTTCCACTTCTTATAAACACAGTTGCTCTACCTCTATAACTACTATAACCTATTGAACCTACAACAGCATATGTTCCATCACTACTTATTGCTACTCTTTCCCATTCATTACCAGATGCAACACCTGAGTCAACTAATATTGTTTGTTCTGTCCATGATGTTCCCGATCTAACAAACACAAAACCTCCTCCACCAGTACTGTAATTAGGAGATCCTACTATTATATAATTTGTATCAGTGCTCATTGCTACGTAAAGACCAAAATTAGTTGTACTTGAAGAAGGTGTTAGCTTAGCTTGTTGTGACCAATTGTTTCCACTTCTTGTAAAAACATAAGCGGCTCTTTCTGCTCTAGCCCCTATAACTGCATAATCACCTTTAATGTCTGCGCTGACACCAAAAAAATCATTTGTTCCAGCATCCGATGCGACTAGTTTTGCTTGTTGAGATAATGATGTCCAAACTGGTCCATAACTAACAGGATTTGAAGCTAGCTTAGGAACAACTATTACTAGTTGTGAATCTAATCCTGCAGCTTCAGTTAATACAACAGTTGTTCCATCTGTAGCTGTAAAATCAGGACTTAATAATTTTATTCCATTCATAAACACTTGAATTGATCCTGCAGTATAAGCTAGAGTAGCAGAATTATCATCAGTTCCTGTAAATGATGTTTGACCAGCTGTTGCTGTATAAATGTAATTAGTGTAGCTTAAGGTAATATTTTTTGCAAAAAGTATTTCAGAATCTAAATGATTTCTTATATCAGCAACTACTTTAAGATCTGAATCTTTTAGTCCAGCGCCTGAAGCTGCAGCTGCGGTTAAAATACTAACAGCTTGCAAAGCAGTTTCGTCTGAATCTAATCTTGTTTTTATTATGCCTATTTCTGTATTTAAACTTTGTAAAAAAGATGAATCAGAATCAACTTTAGTTATAGCTGCATTAATCTTAGATTCAAGTTGATTGATAATTAAATCAGAGTCAGCTAAGTTTTGAATTCCTGCTAGTATTGTAGTATTTAGCGATTGCAACTTTGCATCGTCTGAGTCTAATCTAGTTTTTATTGAACTAATACTAGTATCTAATAAATTTGAAACACTTTGTATTTTACCATCATCCGAGTCTAATCTAGATTTGATAGCATTTACAGTGTTAGCTAAATCTGAATCTACAACTGAGACTTTAACTTCAGTTCCAACTATTATATTTGCAAATTTTCTTCCGTTACTCATTTAATTCTTCCTTTATGAATTTGTAAAAATGTATGTAGATCCTGCTCTATCGCCACCTGTGTCTTCATTTTCTGTACCAGCTATTAATGTATTTCCATCTCCAGAAATATCTAAACTATAAAAATTATTTGATCCAAAATAATCATTAGCTGCAATGTCACTTGATTCTATTCTATTACTAATTTGCCAACTACTATCAGAACCTTCTATTAAATAAAAAGCACAACAGTTAGAT
>Ga0222717_10000468_pt1 | contig 35016 bp, 26 predicted proteins | sample C33_18DmetaG_FD_165053 | JGI IMG/M metagenome (GOLD analysis project Ga0222717, IMG submission 165053) | Estuarine water microbial communities from San Francisco Bay, California, United States - C33_18D | ecosystem: Environmental > Aquatic > Marine > Unclassified | place: USA: California... | reverse complement strand
CAACTGTATCATTAAATCTTTAAAATCACATGTCCGTAGCCAAAGTCACTGAAATCATCGCCTCCTCACCCAAGAGCTTCGACGACGCTGTCGATCAAGGCGTCGCTCGAGCTTGCAAGACACTCAAGGACGTCCGTTCTGCTTGGGTCCAAGATCAAACCGTCTCCGTCGAGGATGGCAAGATCACCGAATGTCGAGTGACCTTGAACGTCACTTTTGTGTTGAAGGACTAGCTCCAGTCTCTCGCACACAAGCATCCCTACGGAGGGGGCGGTAATGTCGGCCCCTTCTTCGTCCCAGCCAATGGCCTACGCAAATGGCTTATAAATGCCTAGGTAGGCCGCGCCAACACCTAGCACAAGCGCCAGCACCCAAACAGCGGCAATCGGAAGGACTTTCTTCTTTCCAAGAACAGGCAAGGCACCGAGAGCCAACCAAATTACCAGCTTTAGGATCACCCAAAGAGGAAAACCATACTTCAACTTGGCGATCAAACCAAAGCCCGCGACAAGGATGACGAGCAAACCAATCCCGTGAAACAGCCCCCCTTGCTTTCGAAAGGCCGTTTCTGGGAGCAAGCTGATTCCAAGGCCCATGAAGACCGCCATGACGCCAGCAAGATGCAACAGTTTGTAGACAAGAGGATCCATGTCCCAATCATGGAACTCTCACATCACTTGTAAAGTGAGAAGGTTACCCCAGGATCACTTGAAGCCCTCACGAGCCCATAGCACCCCATAGGTGATCGCATTGCCAAAGCGTTCATGCACCTGCGTGGTGTTCGTCTTTACACCATCCCCTTTCGCTACCTTCCCCATAAGCTCACCGGCTGTACGAAGTTGGAGCAGCGTACTATTCGGAAGTCCGCTCACCCCTTCACGCTTGTCGGCAAACAGATTACGGGATTGGGTGATCAGCTTCTGGGCTTCGACAATCTTTGCTTTCATCTCATCATTTGGCGACGAGAGGCCACCAGCATCCATGGCATCTTCAACTTCCATGAAGAGCTTCCTCCCCTTCATCATGCTATCTGCCGCGTCTTTTAGCAGTGGCACAATCCCCTCTTCCTCCAAAAGCCATTCCAGATTCGGAGTTTTGATCACCTGACCAATCTTCAACTTAGCAGGATCACACTCGTTGTATAACTTCAAGACGCGCCAGTAGCCGGCGCGACCATATGCCTGAGCAGAGACCTTTGTTAGACTATCTCCGCTACCAATCACATATTCAGAAACAGCTACCTTTCGACTTGTCGCTGAAATAGGGGCCGAGGATGTCGCAGTTACGACAGAAGCCTTCACCACCAGCTTCGCGCCGGGGTCAGCGATGGACGGAGGCGTAATCGTCACTTTAGAGGCATTGGGGGCATCTTTGCCTGTCAGATCAACCAAAGGCTTCACTGGCTTAACCGGCGCTTCACTAGGTTTCGTCGGAAAGGCACCTTGCCCAAGACCAATGTGTACGAGAGGAGTGGAGACAAGTAGAATTATGATAGATAATTTCATTATCCAGATTGGCTTTTGTCCAGATTGGCTTTTGTTCACTTTCCTTATCTGCAAGATAAGTGTGTTGACTCAACGGCCAGAAACCAAGGGATCTTTCAACGGAATTGGAGACATTGGCAAGCACCAGCTTTGGGGGAATGTCGCCTCCAGAATTCATCTGTTAATACCCCGACTTGCTCCAATCCGTTAGGCGTTCACCATATCCACGCTAACTACCGGCCGTTGACTCGGGCTATTTCATTGACTCTGATGGAACCCGCGATTCAATCGCCTCAATCGCATTTAAAATGCGACCGTCATCAGGTCGCTTTGCCGCAATTCCGGCCAGAATGGCCTGCGCCTTTCTAAAAGCCGCGGCCGCCTCATCAGCGTTCCCCGCCGCCTCAAGGGCATGCCCATAGCCCGACATCATCGACGCCCTGCGCAAATGATAAACGTGATCAGGCACTCCCGCTTGAAACCCACTATCATCAATCTCTTGGAATAGAGCTTCGGCCGCTTTCATCTTGCCCAAAGCATCGCTCGCCTTGCGTGCATCCAAGAGGAAATCACCTTCGCGCACCGTAATCATCGCAAGCTGGAGAGTGACATCCGAATCTTTCGGTTTCGATTTGTGCAACTCCGTTAAAATCGCTAACGATTCAACTAATAACTTGTTCGCTTCTTCACGCTCGCCCGCATCTCTCTTCATCTCGGCCATATCGGCAAACACCAAGGCCAGGTAAAACTGATAGTCTTGATTCGCTTCGTCTTTCTCAAGGAGAAGCTTCAACAATTCGTACATCGAGTTTCGCGCGAGCGCAGCCTCTTCTTGGTCACCTTTTACCTGGAATGACAGTTCGCCCAGATAGTAGAGGCACTTGGCGAGCTGAAACCGGTATTCCGGCACCTGAGGCTTCTGACTCATAAGGCGCGAATAGCCCTGACTCGCCAATTGGAACGCTTCGAATGCCTCGATCCCCTTTCCCTCCCACACCTTAATGAGACCCACCTCATACTGACAAAGCGCCAGATAATACTCATCTTCCTCCCGCGCAGCACTGCTCTGCGCCAAGGACTCTAATACTTGCATTGAACTCTGCTGGCTCTTAAGCGCCTTGATTAGATCGCCCGCCCGCGATAGCTGTTGGCCGTAAAGAAAAAGGCTCCGCCCGAACTTTCGTTTCAGGTCCATGTTCTTCCCGTCACTAGTCGCAAGGCGATTGTAAACCTTCACACTTTCCTGAAGAGATTGCAGCGCTCCAGTCAGCATTCCTGCTGCCATCTTGGATTTCCCAGTTTCCAAAAGTGCTGCAGCCAACGTCTCTTGAACCTGATTGAGTTGCTTGAGATTCTCTGGAAGCGTCTGGATCTCTCCAACCAATGATCCCAACTTCGAAGTCACAGATTGCTGTTGGCCAAGCTGAGCCTCGATCCGCGCCAGCCCAAGCTGAGCACGCAGTCTCTCTACGACAAGGTCAGAATCACCTTCCGTCGCTCTCAATACGCGCTCGTAGTGCTGGCTAGCCGAGACCAAGTAACCGTCAATCGACTGGTAGCCAGGCGAACTCGGACTCTTTGCATTGAGTAGAAATTCCAGGAAGGCATCAGCCGTTTCTTGAGAATAGGTTAGGTTACTCTTGAACCTTTCCGCCTCGAGCTTGGCCTCCATCGCATTTCCTTGAGCCTCGCCGACCTCACTCGTAATCCGCTCCTCCAAGTTGCTGATTTCTTGACGCCGCTTTGTAAGACGCGTTTCCGAAGTGACATTCAGCAAGACAGAGACAATCAGGCAGCCCAGCAAGCCAATCGCCGCCTTGCGAAAGAGGCCCATCCGTTTGCGAGCTTCGATAGAAGTTTCCGTTAACACGTGCTCCCGTTCCTGAGAATCTTTCCGCTCAATGCTGAGCTTCTCGTCGCGGTCAATACGCGCGAAGTGATCAAGCACTTCGCGCATGTCACTGTAACGATCACTGGGATCGAGCATCAGGCATTTCTCCAGGAGACGCTGGCGCTGATCTTCAAACCCATCGCGGGTCCCCGGCCACTGGATCTCCGGCTGCTGGGAAATCACATCCGCCAAGGCCATTGGATGGAAAGCAACCGCCCCTTTACGCATCTGCGATATCCAACGCTGCCCTCGAGGGAACTGCTTGTAGAGCAATCGATAAGCCGTCGCGCCGAAGGCGTAAACATCCCAGCGCTGGCTCTGCCCTTCGAACATCTCTTGTGGCTTCCGAAGCTGCTCAGGTGGCGCATAGAGAAAGCTTTCGCTGAAATCAATGTGCGTGACCTCGGCCAGCCAACCCTGGGCATAGTCCGTCAGCTTGATCTCGGACGTGTCAGGATTTGCCACCATGACATTTCCCGGATTCACACTGCAATGGACGACCCCATGCTTGTGAAGATGGCCAAGGCCCTCAGCGATCTGGCGAACGATGGCCCACGCGAGGTCGGGATCCATTCCGCCACACTGCGATCCTAGACTGAAACCGGAGACCTTCCCGTTTGCTTCGTGCGCGTGGAGACTTGTGGCGATATAGACCGGTCGCCCATCCATGGCGAATCCATAGGTCTTGACCAGATTGGGGTGCGTCGGTAGACGCTGCAAACGGCTCAGGCTGTAGCCAATAAGCTTTCGGTTAATCGCCAGGCGTTTGAGAACCTTGATGGCAACGTCTTGGTCTCCCCGCTTTCCGGCGAAGACTTGGCCAGTTGCACCTTCGCCTAGCAACTCGCCATATTCGTAATCCTTGATCGGTTCCAAACTCATAGGAGGGCGGTTCAGGCTATCTCTGAGAGTGATTTTAAAATGTTAACTAAACTTAGTGCCCACTCCCAAGCCTCGGCAAGGATTCAATCTTTAGCTAATTATCCCCTGTGCAAATCATTTGTGCTCACGGTCTCGACCCGCGCACGAATGGATTCATACGCTTCTCCGCACCAATGGTTGTTGGCTGCCCGTGCCCAGAAAGAACGGCGATTTCGTCATCCAGCTCGTAGAGTTTCTCTCGAATCCCCTTCAAAAGCAGCTTGCCGTCGCCTCCAGGCAGGTCTGAGCGACCAATCCCTCCCTGCATGAGGACATCACCGCCAAAGGCAGTCGGAGAGCGTTCGGGGAGAAACACGACGCTGTCAGGCGAGTGACCCGGAACGTGAAGGATCTCAAATGTGAGACCTCCAAAGCTCATCGGTAGCCCCTCTTCGACCAAATAATCCACCATGTAAGGCTGAATCGCCATGGGGCCAAACGAGCCCAACATCGCTTCTAAAGTGAGCTCTGGGGTCGGCTGGGCAAAGGCATACGTTGGAATGGACCACCGTTCCTGAACCTGCGCGGCATCGAGCACGTGGTCGAAATGGGCGTGGGTAAGCAGAAGCGCATCGGGGGTAAATCCAGTCGATTCCAGCCAGTCCGCCACGCCTTCTGGGGCATCCACGAGGAAGGATGTCTCTTCTGTTTTGCAAGCATAGCCGTTCGTAGCAGCGATACCACCTGTGAAATATTCGATCTCTAACATCGGGAATTTAGTCTTGGAAGGGATGGACTTTTCAAGGTTACTGGAAGAGAGTTTCGTGCAGTGGCAAGCTCTTAAAACACCCGCCAAACCTACCGTATGACTACCCCCTGGAAATCCGCTCTTATCCTCACTCTACTAGGAGCTTTCACCTTTTCTTTCCCTTCCAGCAGCCGTGCTGAAACGGACTTCGGAGATGTTGCCTTTCGCGTTGCCTTGATGCTTCGCAATCGGCATTACACACGGACAGAATTTGATGATGCCATGTCGAAGCGAGTCTTCGACAACTACATGCAGTATCTCGATTTCAATCGGATGTATTTCACCCAGCAAGATGTCGATGGGTTCCGCGAGAAATTCGAGAAGAGCCTCGATGATGTCGTCTTCGACGTGAACATCGAGCCTGCTCATGAGATGTTTGCCCTGCGTCTCAAGCGAGTGGAGGAACGCGTCGCCAAGATAGAAAAAGAACTCACTGAGGGTGAGTTCACGTTTAAAACAGATCGCAAGGTCACCCAGGCTCGGAAAGAATCGCCCTGGCCGAAAGACATGGCGGAAGCCGACCAGCTTTGGCACGACGTCCTCGAGGCGGAACTTTTAGCAGAACAACTACGCGTCGAGGGCATTGAGAAAACTGAAGCTGAGAGGATTGCCGAAGGTAAAGACCCCACAGTGGAAGAGAAGACGGCGGAGGACGACAAAGAGGAAACCCCCAAAGAGAAGATCCTCACTCGTTACACACGTTACTTAGAAAGTGTGAAGCAGGAGGACACAGAAGACGTCGCCAACCTCTTCCTCACGGCACTCGCCACGGCTTACGACCCGCACTCCGAATATTTCTCCCAGTCGGAACTCGATAGCTTCCAGACAAACATGAAGAAAAAGCTCCAAGGTATTGGCGCTCTCCTCAGCATGAAAGATAATCGCTCTGCCGAGATTCAAGGAATCGTCGTTGGTGGTCCAGCGGACAAGTCAGGCGAACTCGAGGTGGGTGATCGCATCGTAGCCGTGGGCCAGGGTGAGGACGACGAAATGGTCGATATCACCTACATGAAGCTTCAAAAGATCGTCGACATGATACGTGGCGAGGTAGGGACAAAGGTTCGGCTCAAGGTGATTCCTGCAGCAGCTGATGATGAGTCTCAGACAGAAGTCATCCACATCATTCGCGATGAAGTGAAGCTAAAAGACAAATTAGCCACAGCCGAGTTGATCGAGATGAAAAGTGAGGATGGCGATGGTCTACGTGTCGGTTGGATCAATCTCCCCTCTTTCTACGCGGACATGGAAGGCGGCTCTACTAGCATGACAGCAGATGTCATTAGGTTGCTAGACCGATTAAAAAAAGAAGGCATTGATGGACTCGTCGTCGATGTTCGCGGGAACGGTGGGGGCTCTCTCGAAGAGGCGATCAAGATGACCGGGCTCTTCGTTGAACGTGGTCCGATCGTTCAGTCGAAAGATTTTCAAGGACAAATGGAGCCTCGTTACTCACGTCGCGCGGAGCCAGTCTATGATGGCCCTCTCATGATCCTTCAAGATCGTATTAGCGCGTCCGCTAGTGAAATTCTTGCTGCCGCGCTCCAAGACTACAAACGCGCACTAGTCGTCGGTGGCAATAGCTTCGGCAAAGGCACCGTACAAACAATCTATCCAGTGTCCAAGCGCCTCCCATTCTTTGCTGACAAAAGCCGTGCTGGTGCAGTTAAAGTCACCATCCAGAAGTTCTACCGCATCTCAGGTGGCTCCACCCAGGAAAAAGGTGTGGCTTCCGATGTCTCTCTTCCATCAATTTACGATGTGCTTGAGCGTGGCGAGTCTTCTCTCAAGTTTCCTCTCGAATGGGATGAGGTGAAGAAGCTTCGCTACAAAGAGTGGGAAGACGGCGATTTCCCAGTGGCCGAGTTGAATCAACGTTCCGCTAAGCGAGTCGAAGAGGACGTGGATTTCAAAATCTTGCGGGAGGACATGGATCGCTTGAAGAAGCAACTCGATGAGAACTCCATTTCTCTCAACATCGAAGAACGTCGTATTGAAAACGAGAAGACTCGTGAGCGAACAAAGGCCCGCAATGAACGACGAAAGAAAGAGTATGCCGCGATCGAGAAACAACAGAGTGATGCTGTGAATCTTTACAAGCTCACCCTCGACAACGTCGACAATGAGGGCCTTACCCTTGCCTCAGATTTTTCGGATGAAGACAACACCGGGTTCCGTCTCGGAGATAAAGAAGAGGAGGAGAGGGACGAAGATGCTGCTCCCGAGTATCCTTTCGGTATGGACCCAATGAAACGCGAAGCGTTGCACATCATGGACGACTTTATCGGCCTGAAGAAGTCTCCAACGACGGCAAGCATCGACCGGAAGAATCCGGAAGAACCCGTAGAAAACTAAGTCGGCGGTAGCCCTTAGACACGCAGGCTAGATGTCTGCGCCCCACTCTGTGGAACTTCTATTCCAGAAGCTCACGCTTCCTGATCTTTGGCAGCAAGAAGCCGTCCGTGCACTGAGGGGCGGTAAAGACGTCATCGTGGATGCACCGACCGGTGCCGGGAAGACCATGGTGTTCGAGCTCTTCGTCGAAGATCCCGCTTGGACCAATTCGAATCGGCAAGCAGTCTTCACCGTTCCCACCCGCGCCCTCGCCAACGACAAATGGGCGCAATGGAAAGATCAAGGCTGGGATGTCGGCATTGCCACGGGCGACCTCGCAGTAAACACAAAGGCACCGATCGTCGTCGCCACGCTGGAGACACAACGCGAACGTTTCCTCCACGGCGAAGGCCCTGCACTCCTAATCGTCGATGAGTATCAGATGATCTCGGATCCCGCTCGTGGCGTACATTATGAACTCATCCTTACACTAACGCCACCGAATTGTCAGCTGCTCTTGCTCAGCGGAAGCGTTGGCAATCCCGAGCGCATTGCGGAATGGCTTCGTTCCCATGAGCGACAGGTTTCGCTCATCACCACACGAGATCGCCCTGTCCCCCTTGACGATGTCCACCTCCTTGGACTTCCCTATCAAGCACCAAAGTCAATCAAGACCTTCTGGCCAAGGCTTGCTATCGAAACACTCTTGGCTGACATGGGCCCCCTCTTGATCTTTGTTCCGCATCGGAAAGGCGCAGAGAACGTCGCTCGCCAAATTGCGGAAGCATTGCCATTACAAGACCCGTTAGAGCTAACGAGCGCGCAGCAACAGCTCGCCGGGAAGGAACTCCAGAAGATGTTGACGCGCCGCGTGTGTTATCATCACAGCGGCCTCCACTACGAGCTTCGTGCTAGTTTGTTAGAGCCCTTGGCCCGTCATGGACAACTCCGCGTCATCGTGGCGACCATGGGACTAGCGGCCGGTATTAATTTCTCTGTTCGATCTGTCTTTGTCGCTGAATCAACTTACAACGACGGCCCGTTCCTTCACCAACTACAGCCAGACGAACTCCTCCAGATGTTTGGGCGGGCCGGACGTCGAGGGAAAGACACTGCAGGTTTTGTCATTCATGGAGACAAGAACCCGCGTTTGGCAAACGCCCGAGCCAACGATGTGCATCGCGCCAACGAAATCGATTGGCCAACACTCATCCGTATCATGCACCTCGCAGCAGAAAAGGGTGATGCCCCCTTCCAGGCAGCCGAAGCCTTCTGCAAACGACTCTTCAGCACACAACCTATCCTTCTAGGAACAGAAACGTCGAAAGCGCCCGCTCCATTAGTTCCTAACACAGCCTATCAATCCCCCAAGAGCTTCGGTTTAGGTGCCACTCGGAGAGAAATTCTCAACAGCGAAGGAGTTTGGGAAGCCTTTGAGAAGAAGCAGCAGGGTACAACCTCGCTTGGCAACGTGCAAGTCTATCAAAAGAAGCAATGGCGCCCGGCCAACACCGTCTTCGACGTCATTGCCAAACGCACACAGCTAGGACGCACACGGAAGGCTCCCGACAAGGACCATCTAATCAAAGAGATCGTCCTCGCCAGCCGTAAGGATACCGAGAGCCCTTGGAGACCGGCCAAGAGCGTTGCACGGAAGCTACCCAAAAGCCTGCGCAATGCCTTTACCGACGAGTCCACTGCCGTGCCTAAAATCCTAGAAGCCTTGATTGAGCCGTTGGCAGGCGGAGAGATCTCGCGCACCTGGCTTCATGGAAATCAGTTGCTAGCAGAAGCTCATTTCAACAACGTGCTCGTTTCCGCTTATCAAGAGCGTTCCGGTGCCTGGCTAATCAAGCCGAAAGAAAGAGTGAGCGATGTTTCTGAAGCAACCGATATCGTTTCCGAAGGTAAACCAACAACATACGAGCCCCCTCAAGACAGCCCGGTCCACGCCTGGCGCTCCTTGGGGTTGATCCAAGCGGACGGCACGCCCACTCGGCGCGGCGTTCTCTTCAGCTTCTTTTATCATGGAGAAGGCCTGGCCATCGCCGCAGGCTTAGAATCCGATCACTACCCGGTAGAAGACCTACTCTGGCACTTGGCAAATCTAAGGAGTGGTCATCGTTTTAAGTCCCTGGAAGGCACCGATAGCGAACGACTGACTATCATTTGTCGACAAACCTACGGCCCAGTCAATCATCCTAGTTATCTCCGCCTGGGAGTCCCCATTCAGTATGGCGAAGGCGCAGCCGAGCTCGTCCGCAATTTCTTCGATGGGAAACGAACCATAGCCAAAGGCGAAGATGACTTCGGCAAAGGTGACCTTGAAAGAGCCCTTCATGAATGGATAAGTTTGCTCCGCCAAGTCTGCCAAGCTCCCGACTACCCATGGGCTCGCTGGCAGGAATTCCAGAAGACAGCGAGTGTGTTCCTGGATAAAGCCAATGAGAGAGTACGTCCCTTCACGATAACCAATTCTACCCTATCAGGCTCACAAGCTCAGCCTTTCACGAGACATGGCCTCAGGCCTCACCACCTGAGACGCTGAGGTCTCTCAGGCGGATCGTCCTTCACGAGCAGAAGATGCCCTGATTCATTGCGCGCGGCCTTCAGGTGCCCAAGGTGCTCGATCGAAGCCGGCGGCAAACAGGTCCACAGTTCCGCTTTCAAACTGGTTATAAAGACAGTGACACGTCCACCATTCGGCAAACATCCCATCACACTCAAGTCCTCTTTCGCCGCCATGGCCGACGACGGGCACTGCGTCGTGAGTTCTATCATCATTCCATAATTCGACTGCAGCGGCCTCTGATGTAGCCAAGCCAACAGACACAATGAAAACTCGCAAATAACCTGCACTTCACAATCCGGCTCGGCACGATCAAAACCCACAACTTCCATATCATCGAGGAATCGATAAATCGGAAGAACGACATCGTTCGACACAGGGATCTTTAATGGCATGATTCCATCGATGCGTGTCGTCATCGGCCATGTCGTGATGTCCTCCATCACGAGCGGCTGAACCGGTATGTCAGGATCTAGCTCCGCCACCATGACTTCTGCCACCTGGCGCATGAATGATCCCACTGGGAGGTCGGTTCGGACGCCAATGATAAACTCAACAAAGTCTTCCTGACAGAAACGCGATTCCAGTAGCGACTGCCAGCGAGCCCTCAACTGGGCAAAGCTAAGCTCTGGAACAGCCATAAGTGGTCAGTCCTGCAGACTGGCTAGAACGTCACGAATAGGCAGCGACTGCCGCCTCCGCTCGTGAAAGAACGAAACCTCTTCGTAGCCAGCATTCAGAAGGATATCAAGAGCCATGTCAAACTGAGCACCCACGCGTTTCGGTTGATGCGAATCTGATCCTAACACGACCGGGATCTTACGCTCGGCCATGAGTTTGAGCATCTCTACGCCAGGATTCATTTCCGGTAGTGCCTTGTGAATACCACTCGTGTTCAATTCCATGGCAACGCCTGTTTCTTGAATACGATCAAGGGTCTCAATAACAGTCTCCTCTACCGCCGCATGATTCCAGGTATCGGGAAATGCATTCTTAACCAAGTCTGGATGCGAAATAGAATCAAATAACCCACTCTCTGCTGCCTCTGCGAGATGTCGGAAATACCCACGCTGAAACTCCATGGCATCAACTTTCCAAAAGGCTTCTCGGTATTCCGGTATATGATAGTGGACAGACCCTAGAATGTAATGGAACTCCGCCCGCTGATGGAGGTCTTTTAACCAATCTTCCATTCCGGGAAACCAATCACTTTCCATGCCCAACTTGACTTCGAAATCCGTATCCGAGAAAGCCTTAGTCGCACGCTGCACAAGGCTTACATAATCGTCAAACTGTGAGGGAGCCATTCGAACAGCGTGTGAGAACGCGTGGGGCATCGGACTGTGACATGTCATGATGATTCCTTTCAGTCCCCTTGCCTTCCCCACTTCGGCATACTCCTCCGGCTCACCCAAGGCATGTTTGCACAAAGGAGTATGCATATGTGAGTCGTAGAAGATCTGGCCGGGTGATGTCATTGTCGAGACCATAAGAACGTGCGCGGGAATAGAAACCGGAATTTCCCGTGAAATCCGCGAAATACGGCTTACCAAGATTGATGTCTAATCGTATCGAATCACGTCTTGCCGAACTCAATCTCGCCCTTCCGCCCGTTCCTGCGGCGGCCGGGAGTTACGAGCATGCCGTAATCGATCATGGACTACTCCATGTCTCTGGCGGGCTTTCTTTTTCTGAGGCAAAGTCTTACAAAGGCAAGCTTGGTGTTGATGTCAGCACCGAAGAGGGCCAAGAAGCCGCTCGGATCTGCTTGCTCAATCGTCTCGCAGTGATCGATGACATGGTTGGCTCGCTCGACAATGTGGAACGTATCGTCAGTCTCCAAGGCTATGTGCAGAGCGCTCCAGAATTCGTTGACCAGCCTGCCGTTATCAATGGTGCCTCCGAATTGGCAATCGAGATCTTTGGCGACGCCGGCCGCCACGCGAGAGTGGCTCTCGGAGCCGCAGCGCTCCCTCTAAACGCTGCCGTTGAGATCAGTTTGGTCGTCCGCATTCGCGCCTAAGAACCAATAGCCAGTTGACCCCATCTCACCTCTGAAGGATAACTTGTAGACATGAGCGAAGGACCAGATTTCGAGAAGATGCCCCTCATCCCCGTGATTGCCCAAGATTCGGCTTCGGGCGATGTACTGATGTTGGCCTACATGAATGCAGAATCCTACGAAGAAACTCTCAAGACCGGCCATGTCTGCTACTTTAGCCGCAGCCGTCACAAACTTTGGCGCAAGGGAGAGGAGAGCGGCAACGTGCAGAAGCTCCATGGCCTCTACTTCGATTGCGACGCGGATACCATCCTGGTCAAGGTTGATCAAATTGGCGGTGCGGCCTGCCATACAGGCTTCAGGAGTTGCTTCTATCGCAAGGTCGATCCCGAAACCCGAGGGATCGCAGAGCAGGGCGAGCGCGTCTTCGATCCCAAAGTGGTTTACGGCAAATAGATCGCTTTCGTTTGACCGAGAAGCCGTGCTAGGCTTCACCCATGGCCCCTGCTTCACAAGCTCCCCAGCCCCCATCTGACCTTGCATTCGTTACGACGATCCTTGGTCGACTCGCAATCCTAGGTGCCCTCGGGCTGGCACTCTACCTGGGCATCACCTCGTTGGTGAACGGGTCTATCGCCGGTTGTACCGAAGGCGGTGGCTGCCACGAAGTTGTCGCCAGCAAATGGGGATACTTTCTTGGCATTCCTGTTAGCCTCCTTGGAGCTGGGACCTATATCGTTCTCCTAGCAAGCGATTGGTCGGGCTGTTGCCCACGCGTTCACGCTCTCTGCCGCTGGATGATCCTCCTCGCTGTAGGCTGGTTTGTTGCAGTACAAGCCTTTATCCTCAAAGAATATTGCCCTTGGTGCTGCATCACGCACCTCTTGGCCGTCATTGGTGTCGCCTGTATATGGAAGAAGGGCACGGTGCCACCATCCCAGGTGAAGATCCTCCCTCTCGTTGGGCTCGCTGGCGTCGTCATGCTCGCTCTCGTTCAGGCATTCGGCCCGGAGCGAGAGACCACTACCGGGCGTGCTCTAGCAGCAGGCCAAGAAACATCCGTTAGCGATGCCTCCAGTGCAGGTCCACGGATTGTCTCTTTGCATGGCGGCAAATTTGAGATTGCAGTCGAGGACTTCCCTAGCATCGGAAACGCAAAGACGGCTAAGAACGTTGCTGTCGGCCTCTTCGACTTTACTTGCCCTCATTGCCAACATCTCCACGAGATCCTCTCAGACATTCAGTCTGAATTTGGAGATCAGTTAGCGGTTGTACAATTGCCAGGGTATTTCGCGCCAAAAGGGAAGGCTATTCAAGAACAGATGCTCGCCGTGTGGAAGGAAGATAAGGACGCCTACACCCAACTCGCCACGATGCTGCACGAAGGTACGCTGAAAGCGGTTGAGCAAGAAGTAAAGACTGCCATCGGGGCTACCCTAGATCCTGACAAACATTCTGACTGGCTACGGGCTCACGACGCCTGGACCAGGAAAGTGCTGGCCATGGGACAAGACATTCGCCAAGCGAATAAAAAGGTCCTAAAAACAGGTAAGTTTCCACAACTCATGATCGGAGACTATGTCGAAGCGGGCTCGAAACCAAACAAGGGGCACTACTACGACCTCCTCAAAGAGAAGTTCGGTCTCACTCGCACGAACGCCCCCAAACTCGCCGTGACGCCTACCTCTGTCGACTTCGGCCAGGTCTATCTGGGTGCCACGCAATCGTTTGAACTAGAGATCACCAATCCCGGTGGCCCCGCCGTCACGCTCTCTCCTCCTAAGCTACTCCCGGGCATGCGGGCCAAGCCCGGCTACGCCAAGACACTCGAAAGCGGTGCTAAGACGACCATGATCATCGATGCCGTTCCCAGAGGTGCTGGCATCATGGAAGGCGATATTCAGATCCTCAGCGATGCAGAACCGGGAAGCGCAAAGGTTCATGTGAAAGCTGAAGTCTCCGCTCCCTATAAGGCTGAACCCAAGACCATCGACCTCGGCCTGTATAAGGGACAACCTCTAGAGGGACATACGACGATCACCTTTGAAAGCCAGGTGAAGTTGTCGCCACCACGTGCTAACAATTCGCGTGAATTCAAGGTCGGCATTAGGGAACTCGAGCCCGGTTTGCGTTACGAAGTGCATGTCGTCGCCACCCCGAACTCCACTCGGGCTGGCTTTCACCAAACGAGTATCACGCTGGACATGCAGCCCGTTGAAACCATCATGGCCTGGCCCAAATCTCTACGGCTGAATGCGCGCTGCCGTGTCGCTGCGACAAACGCAAAGGCGCCTGGAGAGAAGAAACCCCTTCCTGTCCCTTTGCGCTCAAACTAACGGTTAAGCGAGATCGACTCGGCATACGCCAGTTCGCCACTCCAACCGTCAAAGTATTGGAAAATCACCTGAGGATGGGGGTAGGCGACCAATCGCTTCCCTCCAAGCTTCGGTGGCATGTTGAAGACATTGTTAACCTGGACAATACAATAGTGCGGATAAAGTCGCTCTAGTCGAGGCAAGTCCGGAAGGATGTATGAACTCCAACGGATATCACACTCCCTTGGTCCAAATTTCCACCGCCCTGTGGCAGGGCGATCACTTTCATCAAGTTTGGGAACATGGTTCACACTATTGTGAGGTCCACAACAGAACTCCCATATGTTTTCCGTAACTTTGATGGCAAAGCTGTTGTGTAGGTCTCCCGTCATGACAAAGACCTTCTTCCCCAAAGTCTCCCACTCACTGATAAGTTTCTCACGCTCATCGAAGAATCCGGTCCAGGCTTCCTCTTTATTCGCTTCGTCGGACTCGAAGCCACCAGCACCGCTATGCGGGATCATGAACGGGACTGATGAGGTAAGAAAGAAGAAGTCGGCATCACTCGCTTTCATCGAGCTTATTAGCCACTCACGCTGCTGCGTTCCTAACATCGACAAACCAGGTTTATCACGCTGACGCACGTCATGCATCTCGCGAGCCCCACGGGTATCTAGCAAGTAGAACTCACAGTTCGCCACACGAAACTTCCCGTAGCTACTGCGACCAATCGAATAAGAAACCTCGCCGGTTACCTTAGCTGGCATGTGCAACTCCAGCGTGTGGGCATCGATGACTCGATTGATGCCGTAGACGTAGGAATTCTTGTGACCAACATCGTTGTCATAGCGCATATCATTGGCACCAGCCTCTTTCGTTCCCCAGTGAACATGAAGGTTCAACATCGTCGTGAGCGGGAGCTTGGTGAAGTCCGCTTCTTGATCCACTAACAACTGACTGTGCTCTATCATCTTTGCACGACCAAAATGAACGCGCTGACGATGCTCTACCGGATTTGCCCAACCCAAATAATCGTACCATGCACGGGTCCCTATATCCCTAAAGACCGTTCGCCGATGACGCTTGCCCAGTGAGCCAGCCCCCCAAATATCATTTACCAATTCGTGATCATCGAAGGTAAAATAGCTGGGCACTTGCCGATGCCAAGTCGCTAGTGCATCTCCTCGATCAAGATACAGCTTATAGTTCTCCCATACTCCCACAATGGTCGGCATGACACTAACAGTACGCGGAACGGAAGCAGCACCCTGTAGCAAACGCCACGCTTCTGCTGGATACTCTCGCAATTCCTCGTAAAGCCAGTCTCCATTCATGATATGGAAATGGACCTTATCTGCCCAATCGCGGTTGAGGTGCTGATAGGTTGGTAACTGATGCCCGATGCCGTGCAACGGGTTCTGATTGGCACAGGAACCGACTTCGAACCGAAAGTTGAATAGCCCACGAGGATTGTGCTCAGGATGTCGACTATCTTCAGCACTCGGGAGCGTACGGAAACTGGCACGTTGTCCGTGAGGACGCTCATTCACCCAAATCTGGTAGTGATAATGAGTGTCGGCAGCGAGCCCGACTAAGGTCACATGACCGGTATTGTCGCGACCAAGTAGGGTCTCTCCCTGCGCGTTGTCGTCCAGCTCGCCAGCCTTGGTGCCATACCGGACTGCAAACGCCCCTGGGTCTGATGTTCGCGCCCATACTCTGACAGAATTTGAAGTCACATGGCCAAGCATCGGCCCATGAGTGAGGCGAATCGGATCTCTCTCAGCGTGAACGCAAATGATGGAGACGAGAAGGAACGAGACTAGAATACGCAGCATTCCCAAGTGTGTCTCGAGCAAGCACATCTTTGCAAGTCTGACCAACCGACCTCTGGCTTCGCATCTTCACTTCTCAGCTCCGACCGGGAAAGCCCCCCTCACCCATCACACGAATCTGCCTTTTGAGAAACAATCGCCAGGCGAGTCCTAGAGCAATGCCCATGGCAGCGAGCAACACAAACAGGCTCCACCAATCTAGGCCATGTATCGCCATCCCACCCTGGTAGTAACGCAATGGAAAGAGCTTTGCAAAGACCATCAATTTTGGCTCAACCTTAACAAATACTTCCAGGAAGAAACTCGCGACGAGGATAATACCTGCCGCGCCTGCAGCAATGATTCGAGATGGCAGGACGAAGCTAAAACACAACGACAGTGCCTGAAAGAACGTGATAATAATAAAGAGCGAAAGGAACGGCAAGATGATGCCGCTTGGAGAAATACCCAACCCCGCAATGGGCAATGCCACTGACATACCAGTCCAGGCAATGGCCACCATAAGAAACGTGGCTGAGGCCAAGCTAGCACAACGCACCACGAACAGCTGGCTTCGGCTCAGAGGGTAAGCCATAAATAAGTCCAAACGACCTTGTTCCTCATCATACACGAGGAGCCCTGATCCAGAGACGACGGCAAAAACACCAAAGCTCACCGGCAATACAAAGAAATACTTCAGATGAAGCCAACCCACCGGAGTAACAAACTGACTAACATCACCAGCTATCGCCTTGATAATGAGCGGCATTCCCTTCATAATCCGCTCCATAACTTTCTGTTTATCGGCAATGGACTCGTGCATGAACACCACTAGGATTCCGATCGCTGCCAGCCCAAGCCCCCAGAACACGATAGCCAAACGATAGCGCCTCAGCATATAGAAGAACGTCGCGCTCAAGAAGTCACCCCCTGGTAGTGTGACAAGAAGACGTCCTCAAGTGTCACCGGCACCGGGTCGAGACGACGCACGCCATGCCCTGCCAAAGCTCGCAACAGAGCATCGAGGTCACCACGCACCTGCAATGCGAGCTCACGATTACTCCGATTAGCCATGACCCAAACGTTTGGCAACCGGTCAAAAACCTCCATGGCAATCGCTCGCTCCAACGTGACGTTCACACGCATCAACGCATTCTTCAGCAAATCAGAAGTCTCACCACTGACAACGATCTCCCCCGCTCGCACAATCGCAGCACGATTTGCCACCTGTTCTGTTTCACTCAGCAAGTGAGAAGAGAAGAAGACAGTAGCCCCACGCGCTTTCGCTTCTAAAACAAGCGTGAGCACTTCTCGCTGCATCAGCGGATCTAGTCCACTGGTTGGTTCGTCCAAGATCAGTAGGCGCGGCTCATGCATCACCGCTTGGATAATGCCGACCTTCTGCTTGTTCCCCTTAGAAAGATGACGAATAGGCCGACCCAGATCTAACTGCAGTCGCTCGGCCAACACATCCACCTGACGCGGGGCGACACTCTTCCCTCGTAGTCGGCGAAAAAGTGTCAGAGTCTGGCCCACAGTCAGCGCGGGATCCAAGTTTAGTTCGCCAGGCAAATAGCCTGTCTCAGCCTTCACCGCTAAAGAATCCATTTCAGGACAGCGGTCGAGCACCCGCAACCTACCGCCATCCGGACGGATCATGTTGAGCAAGCAACGAATCAGGGTCGTCTTGCCCGCACCGTTCGGCCCAAGAAACCCAAAGACTTCTCCTTCAGGCACCTCCAAGTCAACTCCCCGCAACGCGAACACTGATCCGTAAGACTTGGTCACACCTTGGCAGGAGATGGCAGGGGAACACGACGGCATTGAAAGCGAAACCTCCATCGGGCCCCTTCAGGCGCAACCTGTTTAAAAGAGCCGGGGAAGCTCTCATCCTTGAGATAAATCTCAGTAGCCGTTCTCAAATAAGCTGGATATGTTTGATTTTTACAAAAAATTCTTATATTTATTATAAATGCATTTTTTGAGACTTCTCATTCTCCTGGCCTTCGCCGTTAAGTCGCTCCATGGGTCCAATTCTTCCCCAGAAGAGGTATCGCCGAACCTCGCCCTCGCCCGCGGCCTCGTGAATCTCTACTTCAGTGCCCCGCTAATTCACGACAAGATGAGAGATTCGAAGAGCTGGGAAAAACACACTGGCCTTCCAGCGACCGACGCGATGCAACTCCTTCCAACAATCTGGAAAGCTTATCGAAAGAACCAACGCAAAGCGTCCAAGAAAGCCTACGACCACCGAGAGATCGTCAATGGTGATGACAGAATGCCCTTCATAATAAAGCGGCTTAGCAAACGCTCTAAAGGTAAGCAGCAAGCTCTCACAATCTCGCTGCACGGAGGCGGTGACATGCCCAAGTCGGAGAATGACGCACAATGGAAAGCACAGCAGGAACGTTATCCAAACGCTCCCGGGCTGTATGTCTGCCCCCGCGCACCTCGAGACACTTGGAATCAGTGGCACGGTGATCATGTCTACCCAATGATCGAAGAACTCATCGAGACCCTGCTCGTTCACGAGGATATCGATCCTAACCAAATCTATCTCATGGGATACTCCGCCGGTGGTTATGGTGCTTTCAACCTCGGCAATGCTATGCCAGATCGATTTGCCGCAGTCGCTGCATCTGCAGCAGCACCATCTCCAAATCAAACACCAGCAGAGCATTGGAACAATCTTGCCTTACGATTCGAGATCGGCGAGGACGACAAAGCCTACAACCGCGTGAAACTTTGCCGCACCTATGCCCAGTCCCTCGATGGTGTCCGCCGCCAGGACAAGGCTGCCTTCGACTACGAGTTCGTCGAGCACGAGAACTCCGGTCATCAGATCTCCGATCAGGCATGCGCATCTTGGTTAGGCAAACACATACGAATACACCGCCCTAAGAGTCTTGTCTGGAAGCCAAGCACGGCACGTGTCCGCCAGTTTTATTGGCTGGCTAATGATGAGGTGCTGCCCGGCCAGGAGATCGACGCGACGATCGACGGCAACCAGATCGAATTAAAAACGAGTAACGTTAACAATCTCACGATTCGTCTAGATGATGCGTTAGTAGACCTCGATCAACCGATCACCGTGAAGGCCAATGGCATGAAAGTGTTTCAGGGCTTTGTGAAACGCGAACTTCGTAGCCTCATCAAGACAATGGAAGAACGCGGCGATCCACAGCACGCCTATTGTGCCGAAGTCAACCTCTACATCCCATAGACGTCCTTGTCTTTCGAAACCAACGGCCGCATGCTAGGCGGTGTGTTCATCCGGTTGCTATTCCTCCTAGCGTTCGCCCTACTACTTTGCCAGTGTGGGAAGAAGAAGCCCGCTTGGCAACCTGAAAGCCCCAAGATAACCACGGGGCCCATTCAAGGGGAGATGATCGCCCTCCGCCAGTGGGTAGCCACGGGCGTCGATAAAACCGGTCAACTAACTGCCCAACAAGGAACCTCAACCGAGGTTCTGATCCACACTGAAGAGGCCTCGACAGGAGAGAGTGTGACCGAGCGCTGGAGCCAGGAGGCGATCCAGATTCTGACAGCAATGCTGGACGATCCAGATTCAGCTCCGGCCATTGAGGTCACAGCCTTGACCCAAACGAAGAGCCGTCACCCTCATTCCATTCGTCACGGAGGAAATCAGAACCGGGGCTGGGCACCGAGTCTTCTACGATCAACTGATCAAGATAGTGAACCTCTATCAGATTCATTGCATTCGTTGCAAAGACGCTTTAATGAACCGCCAGATGTTCACCTCAAGCCCATTTCTGTCGAATCGGGGTCTGATCTAAAGACTCGAATTCTGGTAACACACACCGGCTCAACCAGAACATCTGATGGCCAATTGTTATTGCTCGAGATTCACGCCACCTGGCTCTGTGAGTGGCAAATGGATACTCCCCTCAAACTCACGGGCATTACTCTAGAATCCTATAAAGAATCATTAGTCCACAAAGCCCCCCTATTCTCGGACGTCACTGCCTCAGTCATCCCGGACTACCAATCACCTCAAATTCAGGGCGGCATCGAACACTGGAGCCAACACATCACCCGCTATGGCGACCTCTTTCAGACTGGCCACCATGGCCTCGCCGTGGGAGATGTGAATGGAGACGGCAGAGACGATCTCTATGCCTGTGATGGTGGTAGTCTTCCCAACCGGCTCTACGTCCAACAACCCGATGGCACGACGAGAGAACGCGCTCACGAAGCCAACGTTGATTTGCTCGAAGACTCACGAGGCGCCCTCCTCATCGATCTCGACAACGATGGCGATCAGGATCTCGTCGTCTGCACCATTGCCATGCTCGCCATCTTCGAGAATGACAGCACTGGAAAGTTCACCCTGCGCGGCGGGCATCCCAGAGCGCCCTTTGCAGGTTCGATCAGCGCCTCCGATCCCGACTCGGATGGCGATCTGGACATCTACCTCTGTGTCTACGAAGGCAATGAACGAGATCGCACGCAGCGCGGCTTTCAGAGCAGCTCTCCTTATCCTTTCCACGATGCCACAAACGGTGGACGCAACATTCTGTTAGAAAACATTGGAAACTTTAGCTTCGTCGATGCCACCGAGCGCTTCGGCCTCGATCTGAACAACTCCCGTTGGAGCTTCGCCGCTTCTTGGGACGACTTGGATCGCGACGGCGATCCCGATCTCTACGTCGCCAATGACTTCGGCCGAAACAATCTCTACCGCAATGACAACGGACATTTTACCGACATCGCCGCCGAGGCCGCTGTCGAAGACATGGCCGCAGGCATGTCGGTCGCCTGGGGTGATTTCAATCGCGATGCCAAGCCCGATCTCTACGTCGGAAACATGTTCTCCTCCGCGGGACGACGCATCAGTCAACAAGAAGACTTCGTACAAGGAAGGAGCGCAGCCGCCTTGTTAGGGACCCAACGCATGGCCCGAGGCAACTCCCTCTTCGCAGGTGGCGACAACACCTTTCAAGACGTTAGTGAAACCGCTGGCGTGACCATGGGTCGCTGGGCCTGGAGTTCCGCCTTTGCCGATATCGACAACGATGGCTGGGAGGACCTGCTTATTGCCAATGGCTACCTAACCAATCGGCGAGACGACGACTTGTGAACCTTCTTCTGGCGACAGGTCGTGTCGCCCACCCAGGACAATTCGCTCAAAGGCTGGGATGCCATCATGCGCCAAGTTACCCATGGTTACTCCTGGAGCGGTCAGGAACGCAATGTCTGCTATCTCAATCGCGGCGACGGCACGTTTGTCAACGTCTCCTACATCAGTGGCTTTGATCACCTCGACGATAGTCGGGCCCTCGGCCTTGTGGACTGGGACCGCGATGGCGACCTCGATGTCTGGCTGCGCAACCGTACCGCCCCTCGACTTCGCCTTCTTCAAAATACACAAGGCAACGGCCAACCATGGTTGCGAATCACGCTAGAAGGGAAAACCTCCAACCGAGACGCCATCGGTGCCGTGGTCGAGATCACGACTAAGGACGGGTCTCCGTTAGTCAAATCTCTACGAGCCGGCGAATTCTTCATGTCCCAAGGAAGCAAAGCCCTCCACTTTGGTCTCGGACAACATCGTGACATCGCTCGGGTCCGCGTCCTTTGGCCCGGAGGAGCATGGCAATCCTTTCCACGCCTTTCCGCCCACAAACACTACCACTTACAACAAGGGGTCTCACGCCCAATAGAGATCCCCCTTCCCTCAGCGCCCACGGTCGCCACCAAGACGGCAAACGCTGAACCTCGCGCCCGACAAAGCCCAATCCATTTGCCGGTCAAGATCCCCATCTTCCCATCGTTTCATTACCGCGACCAAGCCCTAAAACTCCAAGCGCTCCCGCCATCCAAGGCCAACCGTGTCATTCTGCTCTGGTCCAGCCAATGCGCCGCCTGCCGCAAAGAACTTCCAGCACTTCTCAAGCGTTATGCGAACAACACGACCGAACTACTCGCACTCTGCGTTGATCCCATCGACGACTCCGCAGACGCCTACGCACTCATGGACGAACTCGGCTGGCCCTTCCCCTGGGGCTTCGCCGAACGAGCAACGTTAGAAAGGCTCGAGCACTGGCAACAGATCCTCTTCGATCGCGCCCCCACCTTAAGTGTTCCGTTCTCCATCCTACTCGATTCAGATCACAATGTCCTGGCACTCCAACGAGGCCCTGGCGATCTCACCAACACCCTCCCCTTCACCGGACGCTGGTTCACCAACCCAGTTTCACCAGCCTATGTCTACGAAGACTTCGGTCGACTCTTTGGCGAGCGATTCCCGGCCGAAGGGCTCTACTACCTAGAACTCGCTGCACAACACGCCCAAACCAACAAGCTCCACCCTGAGCTCGCGTCCAAGCACCAACAACTCGCCCGCCAACACGCAGAAGCCAATCGCCCTCAGCAAGCGATTCACCACTTCGACAAAGCACTCTCCTTCAGCCCAGAATCAGCTTCACTCTGTCATAACTACGGCATCTTTCTAGCTCAGCACGGCCAATTGCCCAGGGCGTATCAGCTACTGAAACGTGCTCTCCAATTCGCCCCTGACTCGGAGGCTACCAAGACCGCGCTTGAGATGGTCGAAGCCGACCTAACGACACGGACACCCTAGCTGAACGAGACACAAGTTTGCCTGATTCAGAGATAGCGCTACCAACCTCTACTCACACTACAATTAAACCCTCCGCGAATCGAGCTTTCTAGAGGCGCCCATCATAGAGGAAGAAACTGTTCTGGCATCTCGAAGGCGTTACTGACGTGCGCTTTCAACGTTGGTGGAGAAGTGAAATGGCCTCAGGAGTCTGTTCTTTCTTGCATTGTCGAACGAATTGCAGAGTCTCGGCCCCGCCACCATGTTTATCTTCGACGCGCACTTGGACCTGAGCTTGAACGCGCTAGATTCTAACCGAGACTACACGCAAGCACTCCGAGTAATCCGCGAGCGCGAGCGCGACCTAACCGATCGTAAGTATCGTGGGCTAGGAACTGTGTGCCTCCCTGAAATACGCGCGAACGGCATTGGCCTCTGTGTGGCGACCCTGATCGCTCGCTATGTAAAGCCCGAGAACGATCTGCCGGGTTGGCATTCTCCCGAGCAGGCCTGGGCACAGACTCAAGGGCAACTAGCATGGTATCGCGCCATGGAGGAGAGGGGCGAGCTGTCTCCCATCACCACGGCGGCGCAATTGAACGACGCCATCGAAGTGTGGACAAACAACCCTCCAGTCGACGCGCCGATCTACTATCTACTCAGCCTGGAAGGCGCTGATTCCATGGTGACAATCGGCCATGTGGAGCAGGCTTACGCTCAGGGCTTGCGCGCGATCGGACCAGCGCACTATGGGCCCGGCACTTACGCACAAGGGACGCATGCAAGTGGCGGTCTGGGCCCCAAAGGGCCAGAGTTGCTCAAGGAAATAGAGATGTTAGGGATGATCCTCGATGTCACCCATCTGTGTGACGATTCCTTTCGAGAGGCAATGGATGTCTTCCAAGGCAAGGTGTGGGCAAGTCATTCCAACTGCCGAGCGCTCGCGCCGAACGAGCGGCAATTGACTGACGAGCAGGTGAAGGAGTTGATAGACCGAGGCGCAGTCATTGGCGCGGCGTTAGACGCGTGGATGATGGTTCCAGATTGGCGTGCGGACTCGACTCCGAAGGGAATTGGTATGACGTTGGAGCATCTGGTGGATCATATTGATCACATCTGCCAGCTTGCAGGGAATTCGCTGCACTCGGGAATCGGCTCGGATCTCGACGGTGGCTTCGGGACGGAACAGACGCCGATGGATTTGAATTCGATCGCTGATCTGCAACGTCTCCCCGAGCTATTCAAGGCACGTGGTTATAGCGAGGTCGATGTAACGAATATCATGCACGGCAACTTTGTACGGTTTCTGCAGGAAGCCTTGGTGTAGATGATTTCATCATCACTTTGGCGACGAACGGAGACGTCATCGCGCGAAGAAGCGCGCTATAGTTGAGCCCAAACGTCACTTCGGAACCGACGGTCAAATTCTCATGATAACGGCTAGAGTCCACGATCAAATGATCGCTGCTGGCCCCAAGGATCTTGATACCCTGGGGCGCGAGCAGCCCGCAGTGATCGGTGTCTTGGTGGCCGATTGCAAAGATGGTCTGGCGAATGTCGCCACGGTCAATCGAGGGAAGCGGCTCACCAAACGCGGCCTGAGCAATCTCACCCCAAGGATGCGATGGTTTGACCTTCGTTTCGATGACTTCGGCGACGAGTGTGATGGCGTCCGTGTGCAGCCCGTCAATCGCCTGGCGCTGGAGAGGCTCGCGACCAAGCAGTATGGATTCCCCCAAACGAAGATTGTTGATCCTTCCGGTGTCTGTACCGCTGAGCGCCCACTGGATATTGGCAGAGTTACCTCCCGAAACGATGTCAAGCATTGTGCCACACGAGGCTTCAATTGAATCTGCAAGCGAGGACAGGACTGCCATATTGTTGGTGTCCGGGGACACGCCGCTGCGACAGGCAAGGTTGGTTCCGATGCCCTTGAGAGCGATGTTTGGGAGATGCAGGACCTGCCGCGCGGCCTCCTCAAGATCATTGGGCATGATGCCCTCACGAAGATCACCAAGCTCGACCATGAGGATGATTCCATGCGTCCGCCCTGCCCTGTCGGCTGCTAACGATAGCGCGCTGATGGTGTCGAGTTCAGTATTGAAGCTCACGTCCGCGTGCGCGACAACGCGATCCACTTGGCTCAGCATCGGCGAGCGAATTAGTGTCATTGAAGCCGGGACACCTCCACGACACATCGATTCGAGGTTCTCAATGCGAGAGCCTGCGAGCGACTCAACGCCGGCCCGAAGCAAGACCTTGCCAATCTCCGGTGCGCCAAGAGCCGCTTTCGTGACACCAGTCACAGAGATGCTGTCAACGGCCAGTCGCTGGACTAGCGTCAGGGCATTGTGATGGAGCTTTTCGAGGTCGATCAGTAAGCGCGGCGCGCTCACTAGGCGATGGCCGCCAGCTTCCCATTGAGCGCTGGGAATGCCGCAAGGACCATCTCCACGAGATGCTCCGGTGAACGTGTCAGAGCATCCGTCGCAGGAATGCCCAGTTCGCCCTCATACTTGGTGATGGCGGAGCTGACTTCAATATCCGTCATGTTCTCATGGTTGATCGTTAGTCCGATGACCTTGGTCTTAGCGAAGGTCTGAATCAGATTGATCTCAGCGGCGGGCGTTGGCATGTCCACCGTTCCGAAGTCGCCGAGATGACTGCGGCCCGGGGCGTGCTGTAGCACCACACCATCGGGCCGACTGCCCCTCAGAATGAAGGTTGAGGTCAAATAGGCTGGGTGACTCAGGGCACCTTGCCCTTCGACGATGATCACGTCAGGGTTCTCGGCTTCGAACGCTTCAACGACCGTCGATTCCATTTCACCGGAGCAGAACTGGGAAGGAATCGCATCAAGCGCGATCCCGTAGCGCGCGCCTTGAATCAGGCCCGTCTGACCTGTGCCTACCATGACTGCTTTTACCCCGTGCTCATTGAGCGCACGTGTTAGAATAGTCGAGGTCGTACGTTTGCCAATGGCGCCGTCAGTGCCTAACACGGCAATCACCGGACAAGTGACTTCGTCAATGCGCCCAGTGAACATCCGAAGATCCTTCTTGGCTCTAGGCCTCCGGACATCAAGGATATCGACCTGCATTCTGGCACTTGCTGCTGCGAATTCAGGGTCATCATTCAAGAATTCATGGAGACCATTCACAATGTTCATCCCGAGACCAATCGCCTCAAGGACCAGGCTGCGTTCCTTCTTCGATAGGATGCCGCTCGACGGTGCCATCCCGAAGATGAAGTAGTCCGGCGTGTCGCTTCCTGCGAATTTCAGAGCTTCTGCTAGATCACGACAAACTGGAATTCCGTTCGGGACGTCATCGAGCACCACACCCGCATCAAGACCAGCTTTCTCGCTGTCGATGACGGAAAGAATCTCATACTTTTCGGAGTGGCGGACCAGTCCATTGGCAGTCTTGCCGTCCATCTTGGCGAAATTTGCTTCGCAATAGACGATTGCGGTGGTGCCTGGGTCATCACCGATGGTTTGTGCTTGAACGTTCTTTGAATTACTGGCGCCACGTAGGGCCGACGATGCAGGGAAAAGGGATACTTTAGAAATATTGGCTCCTTGAGTAAACTCAGAGGAGGCGACGGAATCATGCGGGACCAGGATTGGCCCAAAATTCAACTAGCCGTCCCCACTAAGGTATGCTTGGACAAACAACATAGCATGGGTCCAGCCCGAATATCGAATTAACTTCAACTATTTCGCCAACGGTGTCATTTCACATTCGAGAGAGTCTGCGAGATGCTTTGAACGCCTGAAGGAACAGTCCACCAAGACTGGTTATGTGGAGTATCATAAGAAGCTGCTCTCTCGATAGTTCGATGTCCCCACACTCCAACCGCTCCCCAACTTCCAAATAGGCTAACCCAGCGAAGGCCGACGTTGATGCCACTCCGTCGACTGCTCAAAGTTATGTCCTAACTTGAGAACCTTGCCTTCATCAAAGGGCGCCCCGAGGATCTGGAGGCCAATCGGCAACTCGCGTTGGCCATCGCTCGGCGTCATGTAACCGCATGGCAAGCTCAAGCCACAGATCCCTGCAAGGTTGGCACTGATCGTGTAAATGTCAGCCAAGTACATGGCCAAGGGATCCGAGACGTTCTCGCCGATCTTAAAGGGGGCGATTGGGCTTACGGGTCCAATAATAGCGTCCACGGTCTCAAAGGCTGACGTGAAATCTTGCCGGATGAGCGTCCGTAACTTCTGCGCACGAAGGTAGTAGGCATCATAATAGCCCGAACTGAGCACGTAGGTTCCTAGCAAGATCCGAAGTTTCACCTCGTTCCCAAATCCTTGAGCCCGACTCTTGGCATACTGTTCGCCCAGATTCTCAGCATCTGGAGCGCGATAGCCATAACGCACGCCGTCAAAGCGAGCCAGATTGGCCGAAGCTTCTGCCGTAGCGATGATATAATAGACAGCCACGGCTTGCTCCGTGTGAGGCAAAGACACTTCCACGATCTCAGCGCCTAGGCTCTCAAATTGCTTGGCTGCTTCTTCCACCGAAGCCCGAATCGCCGGATCGATCCCTTCTCCAAAGAACTCCTTCGGCATCCCCAACTTCATGCCTTTGATATCACCTTGGAGATCGGCAACATAGTCTGGAACAGATTCATCAAGACAGGTGCTATCATTCTTATCGCCGCCAGAAATGGCCCCTAACAGGATCGCCGCGTCTTCTACCGTCTTTGTCAACGGTCCAATCTGATCAAGCGACGACGCGAATGCTGTCAGACCAAAGCGAGACACTCGGCCATAGGTTGGCTTGAGCCCCACACAGCCACAGAAAGCCGCAGGCTGTCGAATGGAACCACCCGTATCTGATCCCAAAGCCGCGATGGCTTCATCAGCGGCCACGATGGCTGCCGAACCGCCACTTGAACCTCCTGGAATCCTCTCCAGGTCCCACGGATTGTGTACTGGCTTGATAGATGAGTTTTCGTTCGACGACCCCATGGCAAACTCGTCCATGTTCGCCCGGCCAAAGGGTACACCGCCCGAGGCCCTGAGCTTAGCGATGCTCGTCGCATCGTAAGGCGCGATGTAATTCGAAAGAATCTTGGAAGCGCAACCGCAAGGCTGGCCTTTCACGTTGAGCAGGTCTTTGATCCCGATAGGAATTCCCGCTAACACACCACCGGAAATTTCCTCCGCATCTCGATGCGCGAGTTCCTGATCGAGCCCTAGATACCCCCCGATAGCGCCATCACGAACCGCCGCGGCTTCGGCGACACTATCAATAATTTCTTTCGGCTGAATCTCTTTCTTCTGCAGGAGCGTTTGGAGCCCCTTGATCGTTTGGCTAGCTAAACTCATGATTCCATTCCTCTATTCAACAACCTTAGGCACCACGAACTGATCATTAGCCGACTTTGGAGCATTGCGCAACGCCTCCTCAACGGGCAAACTCGGACAAACTTCGTCAGGCCTCGTGACATTGAGCACAGGGTTTGCATGAGCCGTTGGTTCGATGCCACTGACATCAATCGCATCCAGCTTTTCCATGTAACTCAAGATGCCCTGAAGCTGCGGCTCAAACATGGCCACGTCCTCCTCAGACAACTCTAGCCGGGCCAAATTGGCCACATAACTCAGGTCAAATGCAGGTCCTTGCTCACTCATCGCGGCCTGTTTAACACGCCTTCAAGGGTCCCGCCATCGGGAATTCGTAGGAATCGAACCCTACTCCGGCATTGGCACGGTCACCGATCCCGCGCTCTGGGTCAGCTTGTAGCGAATCGCCTTGCCATCCGGCCAGACGACTTCCAAGGCCACCGCCTTGGCCTTCTGCCCGCAGCCGAAGAAGACGGCCGCCGTGGATTGCGAAAGATAGCCTCCCCCTGCTTGCATTTCTGCTAGTTGAGCTGGATTGGCCGCCTCATCGGCGAAGCGTAACCTCACCCTCGCACCAACACAGGTCGGATTGCCTGGCGGCCCTTTCATTTGAACCTTGATGAAGCGGTTCTTGGTCATCTGACGCGCCCGATTGTCATAAGCTTCCATGATGCCGTTATTCACCGACACGAGCAGATCCGGGCAATTGTCCTGATTGAAATCAACCAAGCTCGCTCCGGCAGCATCTCCTCTCACACTGATTCCAGATTCCCTCGGACCGGTAGCCGCAAATTGCCCATTGCCGTTACCACGCAACCACAAGCTGAGCCCACCATCCATCCGACCGGTTTCCACTTGTGGACCGTGGAAATTCTGAGCCATGAAGGCATCGGTATCGCCATCCCCATCAAGGTCCGTGACTACCGCTCCGAAGCCCGGTGCGACTTGGCATAATCGGGGCAGTGCCTGAAAGTTGAAACGAGGCGCACCTGTCTCCTTGTCAGTGCCTTGATTGATAAACCAGCCAGACTCTAGCGTATTTGCCTCCATGCGAAGCGCGGAATCTAGCTTCGGTGTGGTATAGAGTTCTTGTAGCGAGGCCATTCCAAAGTTGTGAAAGGTGCCCATCTTCTCCCGCACGAAAGGCATGGCATGACTTGAACAACTCAACCCTCGGCGTGGCACCCAAAGACCCTTCTCGTTCTTGGCCTCGACTAAATGGGGGTTCCCCGTGTTATCGAAGTCACCATAGTAAAGTCGCTCTGGTTTCTCCTTGGACGCTTTGTACTTCGTGTTCAGACCAAAGTTTGTCGCCAGATAATCAAGGTCGCCGTCTCCATCCACATCGCCCGAGGCGATCCCGTTCCACCAGCCTAACCGATCCGCCAAGCCTGCTTCTTTCGTCTTCTCGACAAGCTGCCCCTGCTGGTTCTGATAATATTTTACCGGCCCCCATTCGTGCGTCACAAGGAGATCGAGCCACCCATCCGCATTCGCGTCCGACCAAACCGCCCCTGTCACAAGGCCGGTGCTAGATAAATTTGGCGCACGCGCTGTCGTCTCATCGACGAATCTGGGCTGCCCTTCCACACTCTGATTCACTAGCAAACGGCTCGCTGGTGTCTCCGGGTACTTTCCAGGGATCACGCGCCCTCCAACAAAGAGGTCCAGATCACCATCGCGATCGATATCGCCAGCCACAACCACTCCACCACTATCCGCGAGCTTGGGAAGCGCCCCAATCGACTTGGTAAAATTCCCCTTCCCGCCGTTCACATAAAGTCGATCCTGAAAACAGGCGTCTCCGGGCTCGCCCTCCACGCCACCACTCACCACGTAGAGATCCTGGTCTCCATCGCGATCGGCATCGAAGAAGAGTGCTCCCAGATCCTCATAAATCTCTTCTCCTTGAAACGGCGCCATCGATTGCACCGTCATCCTCCCACCACCGGCGTTTGTGTAGATTGCCCGCCTGCCACCCCGACTGCGACCGAGGTAGAAATCATCATCACCATCACCGTCGATGTCGCCTATCGCCATGCCAGGCCCCAACTGAGAATGCTTGTTTGGCAAGAGTGGTTGTCTTGCAAAGTCGTCGTAGTCTTTCTCCAGGTGTTTCAACGCCGGCATTGAACTCATCGTGGCAAAGAGTGGATTGGGAGGCTCCGGCGCCTCTGGTTTGGCATTCGAGTCTTGCACCACGTGATGGATCTTGCCCGCCGCGAGATCCTTCAACACTTGCCGCCCACCACCAGGCCAGTGAATGGCAATTTCGTCTGCAACGCTAGCCTCGCCGAGTCCAAGGTGGAGATACGAATCGTTGTTCGAGAGAAAGCCAGTTGTGGGCATCAATGCCAGCACCTGCTTTCGCGGGCCGACGCGAGCCTCCACACGCGCGCCCAATCCATGGCGATTCTTATTGGCTCCTTGCAAGCGTAGTTGAAGAGAATTACCCCTGCTGTGGTTCTGATAGATCGCAATTGGCTGATTCAGATCGGCCACCAGCAAATCGAGATCACCATCGTTGTCTAGATCCCCATGGGCACAGGCGTAGCTCATCGTTGGACTACTGACCCCCCAGTTCGCACTCACGTTTTTAAACTTCAGATCACCCTGATTTTGAAACGCCAGGTTTTCCTCATGCCGTTCGTCAAAACTCTCCCAGAGATCCCACTCGGTCTTCCCAACCCGATCTCCCGTCTTCGTACTGAAGTCAGAATGATTAAACATACGTGCCGATCCATTAGTGAAGAAGGCATCGACCCGCCCATCATTGTCATAGTCCGCGAGCTTCACAGCCCAAGTCCAGTCCGTGTTCGCCAGCCCCGTGAGATAAGCAGCTTCCATGAATCGAGGCGTCCCTGTATTCACATACACCGCATTCCGCATGTACTGTTGAGGATCGGCGAGTCGCAGAAAGTCGGCGTTGTTCGACATCTCCCCCATAGACACCTTCGAGCGATAATGGGTCGTGCCAGCCATATCCGTGACGATCAAATCTAACAAACCATCGTTATTGAGGTCGCCAACATCGCTTCCCATCGAGAACCAAGCCGTATGAGGCACCACATCTTTCACCACATCCTTAAACGTCCCGTCCCCGTTGTTGCGAAAGAACTGATCGGCCACTTTAAAATCGTTCGCGATGTAAAGATCCAAATCACCATCCGCATCCGAGTCGAACCATGTCGCTGAGTTTCCAACACCGATGCCAGTAATTCCCGCCTTCGCACTCACATTGGTAAACTTGCCGCCATCATTCCGCATGAGATAGTCAGGGCGTCCCGCACTACCAAACTTTGGCTTTCCAAACTCATCCTTCGTCATGGCATAGTATTTCTCTGAGCCCGGTCTCACCTCATACTTGCCATTCCGTTTCTGAACCAGGAACCCTTGATCGTCGGCGACTAGCACTTCACCCGAGGCGTCTGCCACCCGTTTCGGCCGTCCCTTGGGGTCGCGATACTGGTACCCCAAGACAAAGAGATCCAGGTCGCCGTCGTTGTCATAATCACAGAAAGACGGCATGAAGCTGGCATCCTTGATGGCCAAGCCAAGTGGCCCTGCAGATTCTGTAAAGATCGGCTCACCTGGAACTTGAGTATCATTTAGATAGAGTTGATTTGGCGCATCAAAGTGGCAGATGTAAAGATCGAGATCACCATCGGCATCGATGTCTGCGAGAGCCGCACCTGCAGCCCAAAGATCACCTCCATCTAGTCCGGGCACCTTTGAGGTGGCATCGGCAAAGCGTAGTGAAGTCCCTTTCTTCTGCAAGTAGAGCGTGTTTTTACCAGAACCTCCGGCAGCAAAAATGTCTTGTAAACCATCGCCGTCGACATCGCCAATTGCCAATCCACCACATGCGTATCCTCCCACATACACATACTTGTAAGGATGCTTCGTATCGATCCCGTTCACATGTTTCAGGCCGGTCTGATCGGCTGGTAGCTTCTCGAAAAGCGTCGTTCCGTTGGATTGAGACCGAGGGGCCAGTGGAAAAGAGGTCACTTTCGCATCAAGACGTAGCGAAAGAAGAAGCAGAACGAGAAGAAGATGATTCAAAGATGATCGGGGAGTAAACATCGGCATCTAACCATGCGTAGGAGAACTGATCGATTCAAGGAAAAGCCTTGCCACAAACAGTCCACTTGGAGGACCCTCGGCGCCGCTGTGCCTTCTGTCCCCTTTTCATGAAAGCCCCTCTCTCGATCAAATGGGTCTACCTCTTGCTCGCCACCCTGCCCTTCGCAGCACAAGCCCAACTGACACCCGATAACGTTCTCGTGGTCTACAACGATCCCGGAAGTTTGCAGACCAGTGACGGCTATCAGGTATTCGCACACTACCAGACAAAGCGCCCGGGCGTGCACCAACTCAATCTTGACGATGCGACTGTACCCACAGGGCGAGTCAACTACGTGGAATACGAGACAAAGATCCGCGACAAGATACGAACATTTCTTACCAACGGTAGCCTCGAGACAACCATCCGAGTAATCGTCTTGACCAAGGGCATCCCTCATCAGATTCCCGATATCAACGATGGAACTGTGGGCAATAGTGCTTCCGGATCTATCACACTTCTTAAGGAGAACAACATCACTTTTGCTTCCGTAGATAGCGAACTATGCCTGCTTTGGCACGACCTCGACGATGGCGAAGCAGATGGTGATTTAGACAGTTATGCAGACAACTTCATCGGCAATCCGTATTACCAAAGCGCAAGTAACTTGCCGGTCTCCGTCGACATCGATGTCTCGACAAATCTATCATTCACCGAGAAGATCGTTCTCGATGATGGCGTAGAAACATTCCGTTACTGGGAAATCAGTGCTCCCGAACCGGCCGAAAGCTATCTTTACCTCACAGCGCGGCTAGATGGTGACACCGTGGATGACGCCAAGGCACTCGTTGATCGCGCTGAGAACATCCTCTTGGACCGCGCCTCACATGCCATCATTCTGGACGAGACCTTCAGCGCAAGCGACTCCAACTTTGATGGCGCTGATTACTCACAAACGGCATTGGCCCTCTCCACCACGTGGACCCACATCATTCACGATGAAACAAGCGACTTCCTCGCAGGCGAGCTTCCCAGCGCCATCGCTTCGTATCCAAGTACACACCTCAAATTGACCTCAGGCCCTATCGCTTTTCTCTCTGGCTTTGGTGCTAATCATCCAGGTGGAAGCCACACGAATTGGATCTCCTCCTACATGAATCAGTTACCAAACGGGGCCATCTACAATACTTACGAAAGCTTTAACGGTCAGCAATTCGGATCCCAAACGCCGGCGAGCGCGGAGCACGGGCAGGTTGCCAAATGGGTCGCAATCGGTGGCACATTTGGGCTAGGCCATGTCTGGGAGCCATTCACCTTCGCCGTCGCTAAAAACGAAACACTAACGGAGAATTTCTACAACAACGGCCTGACTTGGGTCGAAGCCGCATGGTCTAGCATTCAGGTTATTTCCTGGCAGAACACCGTCGTCGGCGACCCCTTGGCCAAGCTAGATTCCACAGCCTTCATCAACGTTCCCCAACGAAGTATAAGCGTCACCGGACCAAACTACAACACAACCGTCCTAGAGGAAGATCTTAGTAATCATACGATTACGATAACCTTAGCGAATCCCGCTGCCGGAAACGTGGACATTTCTCTCAACTTCCAAGGGGCGACCATAGGCACGGATTTCATGACGACACTTCCAGGCTACTCAAGCGGCAGTTCTGCTAGCGTCAGCATAGCTGATGGAGCAACTCAGGAATCCTTCAACGTAACTATTCTCAGCGACACCCAAGATGAAGGCCTTGAAATACTTACAATTTCGTTGGCAGAGTCAAGCCTCGACACCAACGGTGACAGCATTGGCGAAGGCTATGGATTTATCCACGGAGGTGTCGTCATTCCCATTGCTGACGCCCCTTACGATTGGTGGCGGTTCCACCACTTCGGCGCCTACCAACCATTAGAGGATTCGGACGAGGACGGTCTGGAGAATCTCTGGGAGTATTTTATTCAATCCGCCCCTGACACCCCTATGTCGAGTTTCACAGAACCCCTAACGGAACTAAAGGCAACTAACACAGAGCAGCTTATCACATTTGACCTTCCAAAAACCGTTCCCAGCGATTCCAAGCTAATTGTCGAAGCTTCTCCCATCCTAACAGCGCCCACTTGGCCAGAAATCGCAAGCCGCATTGGCAACGGCAGCTGGTCAATAATCGAAGGCTACGAAATCAGCACCGATACCACACCTAACAGCTACAATACCGTCACGATTACGACAACTACTGGTAGCCGAGCGTTCCGAAGGTTTCGAGTCGAAGTCATCCCCTCACCTTAACGGAGGAACTGCACTCGCAATTGCATGAATCTCTGACCACTGCTAACCAGAGTAATGGATTCACGAGAGCGAACTCTTTGCCGATTTTCTGACAAAATCGCAACATCAGGCAACGACGCTCCATTGCTCATGATCCAGCCATTGAGATGACCATGATGGCAAGCCATGATCGAAGGCTCCGCCACACCATCGCCCATAGGGGGCTCATAACAAATTTCGTGCCGTAGTGCGACTGGAAGAATTATCTCGATTCTCGAGACTCTCCTTTCCGTCAGGCCCCTCTCCGGACACGCTCAAACTGGGGTAAACTTGATGTCAGATCGATCTCGTTGCCGAGGTTCAGAATCCAGCGAGCATCCTAAGAAATCGCTCAAACTACTTTAGTCAGTATCCGAATGTGTATCGAAGGCACTAGTCAGATTCGCAACCAAAAGAATTCCCCGTCGCTGTGTATCTCCCTTCCGACTAGTAGAGTGTCCACATTGAATTGATAAATTTTTCGAGAAAAGACTTGTACTTTATCTAAATGGAGTGGTCTCCTTTTCGGAGCCAGTGTTTTCGTAGTTTTATTGTAGAGCGTTCGTTAGACTCGTCGGCGGTGGTTTGTGGCGACTTTATGCTGCTAGGCTTTGCGGTGATCCGTAGATCGACCGTA
>Ga0222717_10000466_pt1 | contig 35107 bp, 23 predicted proteins | sample C33_18DmetaG_FD_165053 | JGI IMG/M metagenome (GOLD analysis project Ga0222717, IMG submission 165053) | Estuarine water microbial communities from San Francisco Bay, California, United States - C33_18D | ecosystem: Environmental > Aquatic > Marine > Unclassified | place: USA: California... | reverse complement strand
CTGAACCATTTACAAGAAATGATACTTCGCCCTGAGTACCTGTAGGTGTTGCAGTACCTGTTACTGTGCCTATTCTTGCAATCTTAGTACTATTAATAATGTCCATCATTACGCGATGATCGCCAGTATTAAAATTAACAGATTGATTAGAAGAGTTTATTGATCCAGTTACTACCAATTTTTCTGTTGGACTTGTTGATCCTGTACCAATACCTACATTACCAGACGAATTAATTGAGATATGTCTACCATGATCGCCATAACTAATATGTACTAGATCTTCGCTTTCGTCCCATCTTAATTCTGCTTTTGTAGTATTACTACTACCATTTGTAATTTTAATTATTCCGTCATCGCTAGAACCATTATCATCCATATCAGTACGGATATTTAAAATATTATAAGAAGCACTTTTTGATTCTAATCCATTAGCAGTCATAGAAAGACCAGCATTTGCAGATCCAGAAATTCTATAATTAAAGCCTAATGCATCTGTTGTTAAATTGCAATATTGACTTGTAGCTCTATTAAAGTTGGTAATTCTGTTATGATTACTGTCTATTAGACCAGGATCTATTTCCCAGCCCTCATCGCCTCCTTTTGATACAACTAGCTTAGCAACAGGGTTATTAGTGCCAATCCCAACATCTCCATCACCCTTAATAAATAATCTTGATACAGCAGAACTATTTTTAAAGTTTACAGTATTTCCTGTTCCGTGTGTAAAGGTTTGGTTTGCGCTTGCTTTAACTTCTCCTACAAGCACCCTGCTTGACACGTTAATGTCTTTATTAAAGTCCCATTCGTCATTAGTAGCATCGTATGTTATAGTTGCAGATGCTCCGTCAACTGTAATACCTGCACCATTTGCAGCTGCAGCATTTGCTGCTCCGCTAGCTAATGTAAGGTTAAGATCATCAACTGTAACTGTGGTACTGTTGATAGTAGTTGTTGTACCATCTACTTGTAGATCGCCAGCAATAACAACTGTACCCGTATTGTCTCCAACACCCGCTGGATCGATAGTCATTGTAGCAGGTCCAGCTATGTAACCTGTTGTTGTTATATTGCCGTATGTTCTATTCCCAGCAATATAGACGCCTACATCGCTATCAGCATATCCAGGAGGTACTGCGGCCCAAGTTAAACCACCAGTATTTCCAGATTGCGCTGAAAGAAAATAACCATTCGTAGGCGAATTTGAAACTTTTAAATTTGCTTCATCTACTACATTATCCGCAATAACTGTAGCGCCATCTCCGGTTGAAGTAACTTCACCGCTATGATTTGGGTGCGAATAGTTGTTAGCACTAGTGTCTATAGTATCTAGTTTAGTTCCATCGGTAGCTATATCACGCCCATCTACCGTGCCTGATACTGCTATATTACCTACTACATCCAATACTTGAGTGGGAGATGTGACACCAATACCTACGTATTGATTACTATCAACAGTGATTGCAGTAGTAGTACCAGTACCATCGGCAGCCCCACCAGTATTGATTGATAACGCGCCGTCATCATGGCTAAATAATATACTACCCTCAAGGTTTTTCATTAAAATAGTATGAGCACCAACTCCAGTATTATCAACTGTAACACCAGCAAAATTACCACTAAATAGCCCTCTTGCACCTTCTACTGTACCGCTTACATCAATACCACTAGAAGTTGTTTCTAGCCTTTGAATTCCATTATAATATAATTTAACTCCGTTGTTTCCGCCCTCAGCACGGATTATATCATCTGCGTCATCATCTTGAATATATAGATCGCTTGCTTTTATATAAAGCCTTCCAGTTCCCTGATCATCGATATAACTATTACTACCATCGTGATAGATTTGCAAATCGTTGGTATCGCCATAAGTAGATCTTACACCATCTTTTGCTTGTAAATAAAGAGCAGAAGTATCCCATACTAATTCTGCACCAGATCCCACTGAATCATAAAAATTAATATCGCCGTTATTTTCTATTTTTAATCTATTTGTTTGCGATGAAGTTGTTCTAAATGTTAATGATCCGCCTGATCCGACTTGATCTATAAATGAAGAACCTGAAGCACGATTAAACTCAATATTATTGCCTGTTGAAGCAAGAGTATTTCCTCCACTAGAAACAGATAGTCCATCGCCCGCCATATTCCCAGTAACGTCGATGCCGGTTGATGTTGTGGCCAGTTTTTCAGATCCGCCGTAGTATATACGAACTTGTGCGCCAGAAACGCCGTTAATATACGGCGATGTGTTAGCCGCATTTTTTATTGCAAAGTTATCGGCAAGGACTTGCAAATCACCAGTGCCACTCTCTGCAATAATACTATTGTTTGTCGTAGCATCATGATAAATCTGTAGGTCAGACCCAGCGCCGAAAACAGCCTTAACATTATCACTAAATGATAGATCACCACTTGTTTTAGTATCGGCTGTATCGGATCTTAAGAATTGAGTTGTATTTAATCCGCCAAACTGAGAAGCAGAACCAGTTAAATTTCCGGTAAACGAACCTTCAAAAGTATCAGCAACCAATGTTCCTAGTGACGAATCTGTTACTTCAATAATTCCGGTAGGAACAGAATCATACTCATCTATAACTTTCCACTTTTCATCGGATGCATCAAAGAAGAAACCCATATGAGTGTAACCAACGCCACTCGTTCCAGTATTTCTGTTTGTAAAAAATCCTGTATCTACGTTAATAGGTGATGCTGTACCCTTCCAGGTATCATTAATTGTATGCCCAGTTGTCGCAGTAAAATCAACTGAAATATTATCGGCAGAATGAATAAGTTGAGCACTACCTGTAATATCAACGCCAGTTAAAATAGGAGAAGTAAATGCGCTGTCAGTACCCAACGCCACTTTAAATGTATCTACTCCGCCAGTTCCGGTTCCCACACCATCAATTCTTACATAATAAGATTGTTCTGATGGTCCAGTAAAATGACCTGCAAAGAATGCATCATCTAATCCAGATCCAGTAAAGGTTGTTCCTGCTTCTCCAATAGCATCGCCTTCGTTTAGACGATAGAACGGAGCACCTTGAGTTACATTAGATTGACCTACAGTAGTTTGACTACCTAAAACTGTTAAACTACCAGCGACAGTTAGATCTCCGTCAAAACGAGTTTCACCAATACCTCTAAGTGTTTCAAATATTTCGGAATGTGGCTGTATTTGAATACACCCGCCAACATTACCACCTGTAGCCGAATCCGAAACTAATACCACGCCCATTTCATATGCAAAGTTTGGATATGTTGGGCCATAATTTACTAAAGTACCAGGATCATCGGGTGAAACATGAACAATATCACCAGGGGAAAATGCAGCAGTATTTAAGCCTCCGTATAAACCTCTGACAGTTACATAACCAAATTCGCCATTTAATATTTCATTAGAAGTTAGGCCCATCGTTTCATAGACGGTATTAAAACTATTAGCTCTTGCTAAAGCAATAGTAGGAAAATCATTAGTGGCGCCAGTAACATAAACAGCTTGGCCTTTTGCTATAGTACTTCCGGTATTATTATAAACCCTAGTTATTTCATCTTGACCAAGCTTAATATTTATTTTATGATTTGAATAAGTTAAAGCATCTGGGCCTTGAAAATAGAATAGATTACCTTCTTGAAATGCAGGTAAATTATCTGGTACGTTTACGTCAGTCCATTGAGTAGTATTTAATTTTATAATGTCAAAATCACCAGAATCCCCAGTGACTTTACCAAAGGTTACATCGCTAGTAGTTCCTACGTCTTGGCCAATAGATATAACGCCTGAAGCTGAATCATATCCTACACCCGTTCCTGAAACAATATGCTTTCGAGTTTCTGTTTGCATCGATGTAGTAGATGCATAATTTGAATCATTACCAATAAAAATATTACCAGCATTTAAGTTTGGTGTAGCTGCCGTACGGCCTGCGCCTCCAACTTTAATAATACCTTCAGAGGCATGGGATCTTACAACTTTACCAATGTTTTGAATAAGAGAAGCTTCACCTGCCGGAGGTTTATGGTTTTGAATTTGTCCAGGTGTAGTAGATACATATAATGTATCACCTACTTCAAAATCAGAAGTATCTAATCCTGTTAAATTGCCAGAAATAATGATTATGACTTCAGCATTATTATTAGCACCGGCTTTTAATAAACCGAATGCAGGCATCGCAGAAGCATTGTCTGCGTCAGCCAGGGCGATCGTGGGGTTAGTTCCACTTACACCGTTAATATAAACAGCCTGTCCTTTTGTAACAGGGAAACCTGATTCGTTTTTAGCCGTAAATTCTACTGGAGATTCTTGTAATGATTTAATATCATTATCTGCATTTTTATAATACAGATTCCCGTCTTGATAGTTAATGGCCAATTCGCCATAATCTAAATCATTTGCTTCTGGTTTTTTACCAACGACGGAAGACTTCTTAAGTCTGAGTTTAGTAGCCATTTTTAGTCCTTAACAAAGGTTTAATGCAATAAAAATTGCATTTTGCTGTTTACAAATCTATAAAACTATGTATAATAAAAGAGTAAGCTATTTGAGAAGGGCAGTATTAATAAACACCGCCATCAATAACAGCTATCGATACATCTCCGCTAGTAAGACTAAATTGACGTACATTTCCTGGTGCTGGTGCTGCAGCGCTATCTGCATATCCTCCAAATGAAGCAATACCTTTATTTGTCAGAGTTGCGTCTTCTCCTGAAATAGTGAGAGTATTCGATCCATCAAGATAAGTAAGATCAATGCCTTCGCCTGCGAGCAAGAAGTGATCAACAAGATGATCTTCGATTGCTTCAGTTAGACTAACGTCATTTAAAGTTATCGCACCCGCGCCTATGGAATCAGCTATATTAATTCTATAATTAAAGTCCCATGCGGTATTAGCATTATCCCAAGTAATAGTTGGTTTAGTGCCAGTATAGCTAGCTCCACCTACAGTAATTCCAGCGCCGTCAGCTTCTGTACCATTTGCAGCAGAATCGGCAAGAACAATATTTAAATCGTTCACTGACATTGTTGTAGAATTAATTATAGTTTGAGTACCTTGAACCGTAAGGTTACCACGAATAATTAAATCACCACCATCAGAATCGACAGGTGCTGGATCAATATAAAGAGTATTAGATCCGTCTGTAGAACTAATAGTATTACCATCAATTCTAATATTATCTACATCAAGTTGTGTGATTCCTGCAACCGCAGTTGTAGTTTCACCTAAATTTAAGCTTGTTGAACCAAGAGTAATAGCATTAGCAACTACGTTACCAGAAGTAACAGTAAAATCTGTAGCATCAAAACTGGCAGTACCTTTTTGAGATGAAGAAGCATCGTCAACTGTGAATGTAAGTGTATTATCTGCAGCACTAATCGTTAATCCGCTGGTATCATCGCCAACAAATTTTAGGTCAGAGTCTAAAATAGAAACATTACCGGCTGTCGGCCCATCGGCTAAAAGTCCTAATGTTGTCGCAACTGATACTACACTAGCTGCTGTCAATTGACCTTGAGCATTAACAGTAAATGTAGGAATTTCTGTAGCACTACCATAACTACTAGCACTAACTCCAGTATTATCAATGTTTATAGTAGCGGTGTTATCAGTTATAACGCTTGATAAACCAGTGCCTCCAGCAATGGTTAAATCTGAATCATCTAAATCAACTGTATCTGTTCCAGTATCACCATTAATAGTAAGAACCTGTTCAGTGTCTTTGGCGTCTACATAAGCTTTAGTTGCAGCATCTTGTGCAGAAGTAGGATCTGTTACATTAACAATCCTAGAAGTGTTGACATCAACCGTACCATTACCATTAGGATCAAGAACAATATTACCATTTGTATCGGTAGAGCTAATAGTATTACCATTAATATCAATATTATCGATTTTAATATTATCGATTTTATTAGTAGCATCAGTAATAATAGCGCTTGAAGCTGTTAGTGTGCCAGGGGCATGATCAGCTAGATTAGCAAAATATTCACCGCCAATCGCTACAACAGAAGTAGCGTTACCAGACCCATCATCGCCTTTACCAAAATAAAGTCTATCGCCGCCATTGTTATGAAGACCTGTACCCGATGAATATGCTATTTCGCCTGTCGCAAGAGATCCCGGAGCTGTTGTACCCGTTGACCTTTTTATTCTAATTATTGTGGCCATCTTAGTAATTGCCTCCGTTTATAATTTGTTCTTGCAGTTGGATATTAGCTTCGAAATCAGCTGTAGATGAATTATATATTAAAAGGCTTCCATTCACTGCGCCTGTGGTATTTATTCCGCCGATATTATTTACATTAAAACCCCCGCCGCTTACTCTTTTAACTGGAGTTCCTACGACGACTTTCTTAATTTGAGTTGTAGAACCAGCTACAGCTATTGTTTTTGCTGTTGTTCCTGAAGTGCCAACCTTAATAGCCATTTTTATCCTATTTAGTTACCGAAGGGCTAACATTTAAAATTCCTTCTAAAACCCTTTCAATTATCGTATTATCGTCACTATCTTGATAGCTCATTTCAACGTCATAAACATATTTACTTGGAGCCTTCATTGTATCTGTTTGCGTATTAGTTAAAGAAATAGTTACAACTCCATCAGTAGCCGGAGCAGCGATTGCAGTAGTAAAATCATATATGTCTGCAGATTCAGTACTATTATATGTTTTCTTTGCTTTCGCCGTTACGGTATGATTTGTCAAGTTTTTCTTATCACCACTTTTGTCTTGAAGATGAATCTCCAATGCAACATCAGCACCTTGATCTATTGTTATCTCTTCGTATTGAGCCATAATTCTTCCACTAACACTTATTAATCATTATTTATAATATTATTTCTTCAACGTTTTTATTTCTTTTTCAAGATCTTGAATAGCTTTAATTAAGAATGCGGTCAATCCCATATAGTTAACCGTTTTCTTAACTTCACTTCCACCTACTGGCATATTAGTACTTACAATGTCAGGAATAATCTCTTCAATCTCTTGAGCAATAACTCCAAAACTCTGACCATCTTTATTTTTATTTTTCCATTCAAAACTAACAGGATTAATCTTGCTGATTATATCTAATACGTTTTCTAGCGGATTAATATTTTGTTTCAATGTAGCATCTGAGTATGAACACAAATCTTCACAAGTAATATCACCACCTACAGTTAAATGACCAGTCGCGGCATTAATACTTAAGTGAGATGAATTAGATCCTTGACTATTTGCGGCATTCATAATTCTAGGAGTAGTAGCAGAAGTACCAGAGGCTAGAACTGGATAATACGTACCGCTACTGATTGATGCTGTATCAATACTATTAGCCGGCCCAGTTGGTCCGGTAGGTCCTGTTGGGCCAGTAGGTCCAGTACCACCGGGCGCTCCTTCTGGTCCTTGCGTACCAGATCCGGTTGTGCCTTGTGTACCCTGAGATCCATCTGTCCCCTGTGGACCCTGTGTTCCCTGTGTACCCTGAGATCCATCTGTTCCCTGTGTACCCTGAGATCCATCTGTTCCCTGTGTACCTTGCGCGCCTTTTGTACCCTGTGTACCCTGTGTTCCCTGCGTTCCCTGCGTTCCTTGAGACCCGGTAGCACCAGTAGGTCCAGTAGATCCAGTAGGTCCTGTCGCCCCTGTGCCACCGAGTATACCTTGTGTACCCTGCGCGCCTTTTGTACCCTGTGTACCCTGAGTACCTTGCGTTCCGGTCGTTCCTTGAGGGCCGGTAGCGCCAGTTGGTCCAGTTGCTCCAGTTGCTCCGGTAGTACCCTGCGTACCCTGCGTTCCGGTCGTTCCCTGTGAACCAACAGCGCCTGAGCTACCTACTGCTCCTGAAGGTCCTACTGCGCCTGTTGCGCCTATTCCGCCTTGAGTACCAGTGGTTCCTTGAGAACCCGTAGTACCTTGGGTTCCGGTTGTACCCTGATTGCCTAAAATACCTTGAATGCCTTGACGACCTTGAGTACCTTGACGGCCCTGAATACCCTGAATACCTTGTGGGCCGGTTGTGCCCTGTACCCCAGTAAGACCTTGAGGACCTCTAATTTCTCCAACATCAGTAAATGAAGAGCCGAACCAAACATATAAGTGTCCATCAGCATCAACTAAATAACCATCACCGTTATTAGCACTTCCTGGTAAATCACCTACGGTGGCTACGTTACCAACAATAGTAACTGCAGTACCGTTTGTGCCTTGAGTACCTAATATACCTTGAATACCCTGTACACCTTGAAGAGCTACTTCATCAACTGCAGCTCTTTTCCATTCGCTTGCAGTCTTATCATAGACAATTAATTCGTCATTTGCTCCATCAATACCTGCACCAGTAATAGATGATCTATTATGCCAGCCATCAGAATCTACAGTCAAAATCTCTACAAAAGTTCCTGTGCCTTGATCAGCTTGCCATCTATCAGAAGTTTCATCCCAATATATTCTGGCGTTATTGCCGGTTCTAGGAGTTATAATTTTGTCTTTAACGTTGAAATTCCAGCCTTCAACTTTACCAAATCCTGCAGCTCCAAATCCCGCTTCTATATCACCTTTTGCAGTGATATTATCAACTACATGAAGATCATCACCAACGGTTAAATCGGCGCCAACAGTTAAATTTAAGCTGACATGCAAATTATCATCGATTTTTGAAGAATCAGTTGCGAATAAATTAGTACCAGCAGTTAATGTACCGGTTGAAGCAATATTAGCACCACTAATATCACCCGTAACAGTTGCACTATCTCCTACTGTAAGTAAACCCGTAACTGCAGTATTTCCACCGATACTTAAGTTATTTGAAATTGTAGCACTATCTGTTGCTAATAAATTATTACTAATAGTCGTACTATCATTTGTTATAGAAATTCTATCTGTTCCACCGGTTCGTATAGTAGCAGCGTCTGCAGTAAATCCTAAATAAGTGTTAGTATCTCCGTCATGATATAGTTTATCTTGTAAGTAAATATCTTTTGCGTTATCGATATCATTGCTATTCATATCGACTTTGCTATAAACGGTAGTAACGCCCTGAACAGCTAAAGTAGAATTAAAGTCAACAGCATCATCAACATTTAAAGTATTTGTAATATCAGTATTATCTGCTAAAATATTTACCGTATATCCGCTAGCACCTAATGTTACAAAGTTATCAAAGGTAGCAGCAGCGTCCACATATAAGGTACCGTTAATAGTAGCAGAGTCTAAAGTTGTTGCACCGTCAACATCTAATGTTCCATGTAATGTAGCATTACCATCAGCATTTAAAGTTCCACCAATATTTAAACCACCGCCGATAGACATATTTCCATTGACTCTGGCCGAATCACCAACGGTCAAATCTTCGGTAACGGCTAAGTCGGCCGCTAAAGTAACATCTGCGCCAGAGAAAGTAGCAGCAGTTGTAGTACCTGATTTAATAATCAAATTCCCGCTATTCTCATCGAAACTAGCGTATTGTGTTGCATTTCTATCAAGAGCAAAAATACCAGTTGCCGCATCCGCTCTTAAGTCTCCTGCAGCATCAAGGGTTGCAGAAGTATTTCCGTCCATGTTGAAGGATAGTGATCCTACACCTTCATCTAAGAATGTAATAGTATCAGCGACGTCAATATTAAGTTGCTCTGAAATATTTAAATTTAGTGTACCAGTTTTTGTAGTAGTTACTACTTCTACGGGCGTACCAGTACTATCATAAGATGCTGTCCAAAAATCTTGGGCCTCATTCCACTCAAATTTAGCATTAGGCTTATCACCTCTTTCAACTTCTAATCCAGCATTTTCAGAAGGAGTTCCAGTAGCATCACGATTTAACAACATAATATTGTCGTTAATTTCTAATGTTGCGGTATTGACATAGGTAGTTGTTCCAGATACCGTTAGATCACCTACGATAGTAATTGCAGAATCTTGCAATCTTATTTGTGCTTTATTATTTTCACTTGCTATTTCAAGGCCAGATCCACCAACAATCTTTTTCAAATGCCCGATGTGTGTTCCGCCATCTTTAATTTGAATTTCTCTACCTGCAGCAGGACTTAAGTGTAAATCGCCAGGAGTTTCAATGGCTACTGAAGAATCTACAACTGTACCAGCAACAAAATCAATATATGTAGTTCCGCCATCTTTAAACGTTACATTTCCGCCATCGGCATCTAGTACAATATCATCAGGAGCGTCAATAGTAAATAATGCGTTATCCGCTAGTTTTAAGTCTACCTGATCAGCACCACCACCATTTTTAATTGAGATATCATTGCCATCGGCATCAAGTATGATATCACCTGAAACATCAATAGTATAACTACCTGTCCGAGTTACACCGGCATCAGTATAAACTGAGTTATCATTATTTAGATATGTTCCAACATTTACTTGATTAAATGTTACGTTTGAGCTAGCAAGAACAGCCTGATCAATTAGAGGATCAATCGAATCTAATCTATAGTCAATTTCATTGATAGCAGCGACTACGCTTTGCTGCCCATATTTGGTCAGACTACCTGGAAGACTTCCTAGGTAATTAGTTTTTAACCAATCAGTATTGAGAGTTTCTCTTTGGCCTAAATCAGAATCTAATTCATTTAGTGCATCAGTTAAATTTAAATTATCAGTCGTTAAAGTAGTATGAGGTCTCGGTCCGATATCTGAGTCTAGTTCTCTAATTGCACCTTCGAAATGATTAGCAGTAGTAGATAAAGCGGTTTTGGCATTTCCGCCGCCAACTCCAAAAAGATCGCTATCAAGTTCATTTAAAGCAGAAACAATCGTTTCATTATCTTGCATCGTTAGTGTAGCAAGATCACCGACTGAATCGATAATCTGATTCGTACGAATTCTATGTGTATTAAGATTATCTGTGAGGTTTACATAAGGTATCTTAGCCATGTTTATTATTCTCTAACAACTGTTGCAATAGATTTTTAATCTCACTAACATCATTCTTTAATATTTCAATTTCATTATCTTTTTGAAGCGATTTTAATCTCTGCTGTTTCTTTTTTTGAATCTCTTCTCTATTTATATTCAAAATAGCGCCTGAATTTTTATCTCTTACTAGATAAGGATGTCCATCTATTTTCTGATACCTCATCATTAAATTGTCGCAATTGTTCTTAGATTTTTCAATTTCACAATATTGGTAGATTTTCTAGAATTCATTACTATTTTAATTTGATAGTGATTAAAATCATTAATATCATATTGATTGAATCTATATTCTCTATATGAGAAGCTATCATTAGTTGAACCTATATCGCTATAATTAGAATTATTTGGCAAGTCTGGGGTTTTGCTAAATGCGGTCCAAGCTATATTTTCTAATGCTGCAGCTCCTTCTGTAGAAGTATTAGATACTCTATAATAGACATCAAATTCCGCAGTAGGTTGTCTTACTGCATCAACTAATACTCTAATGCTTGTAGCAGTTTCTAATAGAATTACGGGTCTTGTAATATGCGTAGCTAATGCAGTTCCGTTTTGTGCATTTGTTTCGCTTACATAATTAATAGTATTCAAAGTATTTCTAATACTTCCTAAAGTATGGTTATCAGAATCCTGGAAATCAATAATATTATGATAAAGATCCAAACTACTGGTAGCCAAATTAATATATGGTGCAACGTTCGAATCAGTAGTATTTAAATATGCTCTAATTTCTGCAGATGGATTTCCACTAAAACTACTATCTTCAACAATTTCAGAAGCTAATACGTGAGGTTCTCTAAGACTTGTAAAATGCCCTGGAATAATTCTTACGTTGTTTGTATCTTGATATATTGATTCAGTTCCAGCATAAGATTTTTGTGTTGCAAATTTGCCACCCGCTTCAATTTCAGTGCCTAAAGGTTTAAGGGCCATAAGATTCAATCTTAAATGATCAATATTAAACTGATCAGAAGCTAGCATTCCAAGACCGCCGGCTCTAATAGATGAATCTGCAGCTGAATCCATTTCAAATGTATAACCAAAAGGATCTCTAGCTGTAATTTCTCTTGATCCTGCAATAGAAGAATTAAATACTCCGTTAGTAGAACCACCCGCATTTAAGCCTTCAATTTTAACTTTATCTCCGACATTAAATCCATGATTATGGTGAATGACAGAAACTGTCGCATCACCTGCAGTCATAATAAGAGGATCGTTAAACTCAGATCTATGCGATAGCGATTTGACAGGAGGAACATCTGGATTAAGTACCGCAACCGAATTTTGATTAGTTTTAAACTTCGCTCTATATACTTTAAATGCAAAGTCTTTAGTTTGTTCTGCAGTCCAAGAAGTTCCGTTTGAAGAAGCAAAGAAAGATCCAGCAGCTTGTTGTGATGTACATCTTACAGTAGTAGATAAGGAACCATCTACCCAGCTAAACTCTCCTAATTCTGCTGCCCAAAATCTATATTCGCCCTTAAATGCATTTGATTGTAATACGATAGCAACTTCTGCTTGAGCAGGTAAAAACAGCGGCGCGCTGAAAGTAAATTTAGTTTCATTGGAATTAGCATTAAACGCTGTACTTGTTGAAACTTGAGAGGGAGTAAGAGTTACTCTAGTATTAGGATATACTACTCGAGAAGAAGGAAATCCAGATTCAGTACAAGGCCTAATTTCTAAAGTTACAGGAAGTTGTGTAGTAGTAGGTTTACTATAAAACCATATGCCCACGCCCGTCATAACAATACCAGCTGGCTGATTTACTACGAAAGTTTGAGCAGTAACGTTGCTTGAAGCTGCTACATCCATTAAAGCTGTCATTATGCAATTCCTATATTTCTCTATTTCTTTTATTTATACGGGTTAATAATAAGTTACGGCCGTATGCTTATGAACCACCCCGTTGCCAAAATCGACAACAGTAATTTTACCACCCGTTGGTAATGTCTCATATGAAACTTTAATACCGCCGTCATTGTCGTTACTACTACTAGAATGTGTACCTTTAACCATATTAGGAACTTCAACTTGAGTATAATGATATTCTGCTTCATAATTTTCTAGACCGCCGTCTGCTACATAAGTACCTGTAGCTTTAGAAATTTCAGAAGTATCGGAAGTTAATTCTAATTTGCGTGTTCCAGTTGGAAAGTTTAAAGTAGCATTTGATTGTAAATAAAATACGCCTTCAACTGTTCCGCTAAGATCCGTTTTTATCTCGCTACCGCCACCAAGCTCGATTGGAAACCCAGTTTCTGCGATATATTTTTCTCCAGGATTTCTTAGCGGACTATTTCTAGTTAATGCCATATAATCTGAAATAGTAACTGAATTAGTATTAACATAAGCTGTTACATCAGTTCCATCAAAAAAGGCTCGATGAACAGTATTTGGCCATAATCCAGTTGCCTTAAAATATATCATCTTCGGTCGACATATTGTTACATCTTCAAAGTTCTGAAAAACGTCTGACCGAACTTCTTGAGATACCCATTTAGTTCCAGACTGCACATAATGCGACATTATTCTTCTCCTTCGCCGTAATCAGCATAAATGTCAAACTCGGATAGTTCGCCTTCAATAACTACTTCAGTTTGGCCATCTCTTTCCAAAGTCTTTCTAACTGTCCAAACATCGCCGTCAGGATTTAAAGTTAAAGAACCTTCAAATCTTTGTAATGAGTAAACGTTTAATCTCTGTGGCCCAGACGCTTTATTTTGATTTATGTAAACTACTTCTTCATATTCAGGCCATATAGTAGTACCTACTTTTTTTACTCCGGCTTTATTCAAATTGATATTTCTAGCAGAAGATTCATCTGAATCATAAGCAAGTAAAATATTATTTTTTAAGATTCTGGGGCCTAAAGCTTCTTCAAAATGTAATTTAGAAGTTTTAACCTGAGTCATATCATTTGGTATAGCAGTAAAAGTTCTATCAACAAATCTATCGGCTGTTAAACCTATTTTAGTTCTATCAACTCCGTTTTCATCTGTAACAGTAATTTCAGTCGTAGCTATTTCTGAAAGCGTAAGAGTTGTTATTTCTTCTAAGTTAGCAACTCTCGTAGCTAAACTTTGGATATCTTTCATTTTATATCCGCGGTTATTAGTAGATGATGTAATTAAATCATTACTATTAATAGTATATGGCGCCAAAGTTATTTCATGAAGTTTTAATGCTTCAGGAGGAATTTTAGGAGCTTGTGGATTAGAAGAAGAAATGCCTTCTATAACATTTACTCCGCTTTGATCTAAATAAATTACATCTTTTCTTGACTCATAATATTTTGCAGTGCCAATATTAATTAAATCTCTATTGCGCGGTATTCTAAATATATTTCCATTTGTTCCAGCAAAACTATTACCGGCCCCAATATCAAATCTTAAATCGATAACATCTGTTAGACTTATATAGTCACCAGTTGTTTTAGTTTTATAAGTTGGAATATTTTCATACTCAATGTTTTGATATGATTTTACCGTATAGCCGTGACCAGAACCAGATCTTGCGAAGTAATCATAATTTACTGTAACTTGGCTTGGAGCCGAATTGCCAGATCTGATTGTTCCAGATCCATAGTCATAATAATTATCTCTTTGGCCGTTATCAGTAATAAATTTATATTTGACATCTGTATCCGTGACGGTGTCAATAATACTATTAAATTTATAAATGTCATGTTTAGATAGTGTAAATTTTCCACCAGTAACTGAAACTGTTTCTGAGAACCCAGTTGTCAATGTTTTAGTTTTAGGGTTAAATGTGATATTAACATAAGCTAAAGCAGTCGCAGCAGATCCAAATGGGCCTGAAGGTAAATCGTCAATAGTAACACTGGTAGTACCTGCGCCTCCGCTAGAAATATTAAGATCAGTAAATATTTCTCCACTAGAATCAATGGATACAATCCATTGATCTTCGTCTGCGAATTCATCAGAAGCTGAAGAAGTGGTAAACGTCATTTTACCTTCATCGCCGGCACCGCCTGCGCCCGTAGTATCAGTAAATATTTCTTGTACAGTAGCAGTAATAGTAGTTAAATCTGCAGGTCGACCTACTGGCAACGGGAAAATCAATGTATTGTTAGATGTTCCTATAGGTCCGCCATTTGTTCCATCGACTTGAACATTTGCAAAATTGTCGACATCATATCCAATACTACGAACATCTTTAATGCTATAGGGTGTACCGCCGCTAGAATCCATATCAGTATCAAAGACGTGGATTCTGAATTTACTACCAACTTTATCAATGTTTTTAATTTTTACGTTACCTAAATTAGTACCACCACGATTGACGGCACTAAATAGTGAGATAGTATTACCAGCAGATTTTACATTATTTTTAATTGACACCATTTCGCCAACTAAACCTTTTAACGTATCTGCTAAAAAATAATTTTCATAACTAACTAATACATTTTCGCCTGAAACTTCTCGAGTATCGGTCGTAAGACTTCTCGGTTTTTCAATTCTATAAGTATTTCCAGTTGGAACAGTTTGCTCAACTCTTCTTCCTTTTACATATCCAACCCCAGGTTGAATATTATATATTAAAAAGTTATTATTTGCGTCATCCTGAATATCTAGATTAAATCTCTGTTTATTATTAACTACATAGTTACCAGATTCATCGAAAGTCCTAGAAGCAATCTGATCTCCTAATTTAGATAATATATTATCTCCAGTTTGAATAGAAGAAGCAACACCATCAATTAATTCAACTAGAGGAAAGAACGTTTTCCCTGATTCGACATCTGATTCTTTAGTTAAAACTAAAGAAATTTTATATCTATCAGCTCCTGGAGAAGTAAGATTTGGATTCGTACCAGTATTATCATATAAAGCAATGCTATCTGAAGCTGTAAATACTTCTTCTGATACCTGATAACCTATTACGGCGTTTGGAGAAGAGTTATATTTTTCAACTATAATTTCTTGAGCAGCCGTATATACAAAATGGCCAGCAGTAAAAAATTGGCCATCTGGAACTGATATCATAGAGGTTTTACCAATTGCTGGATCTGCAATTGAAGTGGTTAATCTAATAGTTAAATTCTGAAGATCAGTGCTTAGCGTTTGACCAGGTTGGAATAAAACTGTAGAATCTCCTCCTGTATCAATATATTCAATAATCAAAGTAGCAGGATCACCGTCAGCCGCCGGCAAAGCTTTTATTACTCTAGCTTTTACTGGGTTAGCATCTTGGTTTTGAATAATAGTACCTTCATAAGCAGCAGGTGTCGCGCTTAAGGGGTTGGTTGTCTCATCAAGCTTTAAAAAAGTTCTGGCGTCTTGGTTTGTTATTACTCCGCCAGAAGTTGTATTGATAAGAGATCCTTCTTTAAATAGATATCTTCCAAATCTTTCAATTTCTTTTTGAATAATAGTTTGCATTTGCGTGAGTTCACGCGCTTGCAGAGCTCTGCCAGAATTAAATAGAATTCTATGATAGTTATCACTATCTTTGAAGTCGTCTCTATAAGTTGTTGCAAATGTGCTCGAAGTAACATTCGTTGCCATGGTTTATCCTTATAACTGTATTACGACTTTTACGTCTTCTGTTTGATCTTCACTTCTTGAAATAGCGATTGGTCTATTATCTATATAGAGCAAATCTCCGCTAAAGATGTCTACTTCAGAATTAGTTTTTGAAGCAATCTGAGCTTGAGCTCCGCTTGGTGTAGTAATGTTTTCGTTACCTGCTATATCAAATTCTTTAAAGCCGGTAGTTTCATCTTGATGCCACCAAATTTGGCCGGGTGAACTATCACTATAAAAGTCTATATAAGCTTTTGCGCCGCTATTATCTCCTGTCACAATCTCATCTGTAGAAAAGTCTATTACAGATTTCGACGTCATATCAAATTTAGATAAAGCTGTTGATGCGCTAGTGGTAATATTTACTAGCCCTGAACTATCTGCCGGGTTTCTTAAAAGTCCTACTTGTCTAAAATCATTATTGATAACAAATTTATTTACACCATCAACTTCTACTCCGCCGATAGGTTTAATATTCATCATTAATGCGGTTGATTTTAAATCATCTCTGGGATCAGCACCTAATCCATTTTTAGGTGCAAAGATTGGGACAACAGAAGCTCCGGTCGCGTTATCTCCTCCGCCTGTAACAGTAACGATAGCTTTATTATAGCCTCTACCAAAAGGATATCCTCCTGCAGAATCTGCAATTTGAACATCGATTAAAGTTTCAGTAACAGTATCAATAATTCCACGAGCATGACAGCCACCACCGTCTCCTTCGACAGTAATAGACAAAGTGCCTTCATTATCAAAACCGGTACCGTTATTTACAATTCTAAATCCAGTGATTTGACCAGAAATAGCTGCCTGTTGTACGGTAAACTGAGCAAAAGTGGGATCAGTACTTTCTGCGGAATCTACAAGCGAAACCGGAATATAGTTTGCAGTAGTAAATCTATTCTGATCATTTGTAGTTAACGTATATAGATATTTCCAAACATATCCATCATTTTCTACTGGATATGTCACGTTAGTATGATCAGGTTTATTAGACGAAGCTTTAGGAGCACCCGTAGTAGTTTTACCTTGTCTTACACAAAGATAAACATTGTTATCTTCTGTTAAAACATAAAAGGATTGAACTGGATGGCCGTCAGTATTATCATCATATGCCGAATATATTCTACCAGAAGTCCAGTTAAATCTTGGAACTACGAATGATCTACCTTCAATAGCTTTGACTGATTGAAGATTATACCTAAATTGTTTTTCTTCTCTATTAGTATTTTCTGGAGTAGGAGCTAAATCTGTTGCATCCCATTCAGTCGATTTTGCATAACCTACATAATAGTTATTAGCAACATCAGAATCTCCAGATTCATCAAATACTGTTTGCAACAATTGTTTTCTAATATCATCGGTGATAATAGCAACCTGTTGACCTGCAAATTTTAATGCCATGTTCTTATCCTACTTTTATATTAATGCTGAAGCCGCAGAATCAGCACCGCCAATAAACCGCCATGTTTGATCTACACCATCCCAAGTAAATTGTGCGACATCGGTTGGGTGCAATCTTACTATTGTATTTGAACTACCTGGAATAGTAATACCACCTGCAGTATTTGATCCCACATCTATTATGCTAGAACCAGCTGTTTTATTATGAACTATTTTCCATTCACCGTCTACTGTTCCATCATTAAGTTTTATTGTTCTATTAGTATTACTGAAGTTTACGTAAATAATCGTGTCTTCATCTGTATCACTATCAGCTGACCCAGTTTCAATTAGCCTAGAAGCAAAAGCTACTTTTCCTAATCTTACTGCTCCAGTACCTGCAGCTTCAACTCCCAAGTTGGTATCTGTTTCGCCTGCCGAAATAATTTTAGGCAAATTAGTTGCAACAGTCGAATTCTGTATTTGTATATGAAGTCCAGCTCCAGCAACTTTTACGAACTGTAAATACTCATTAGATGCATCATCAAACAAAGATCCATCAATAACAGGGTTAGTTAAAGTCTTATTAGTTAATGTTTGAGTTTCGTCATTAAAAGTAATAACCGCAGAAGCATTAGTTAAAGCCGGATATACGACTGTTCTATCTCCAGTTTGGTCAAACATTTTAAATGTTATCTCATTATTCCCCGCAGAATCATCTAGAACTAATTTATCTAAACTCATATTCGTAACAGTTGGAGAAAGCAGAGTTTTATTTTCTAAAGTGTCAATAGTGTTAGTACCCACCAGAGTTGTCGCAATACCTGGTAAAGAAATATCAATACTTGTTGCAGCATTCGGTGCAGTAAGTTTAGTAGTATTAGTATTACCAAATTCTAAACCATCTACTCCAAGTGTTAAATATTGGGATAATACACCATCAGTACCAAGAAAGTTATATACCTCAGTAAAGTTATCATTAATTTTTCTGCCCGCCGCGCGCAGGGTATCGCCCGTCCCGTCGTTCGCAGCTGCTCCCGTTTGTAAAACCTGTTTTGTCATAATTTACCCTGTTTTAATTTGGTTGTATTTATTTATATAGAAATTGTGGCTGCATACGGAGAATCTCTAAACCAATCTTCATCAAAGCGATGAGCGACCAATACGCTGCCAGGCAGAATATCAGCACCGTTAGGTAGTACGTGGCCAGTAGTATCAATAGCAGAATCTGACATTCTAGCAGAAACATCTGTTCCGCCAACAATAACTTTACCTGTCGAATCATCGAATGTGATAGAATTAGGATCGAAGAATGTTTCAAGAGTTTGCTGTGTTGTAAGCTCTGAAATTGGTACATCACCGTAAGCAGCAATTCTAGAATTAATATTCATTCTAAAGTCAGTATAATTTCCACCAGTTCTATTATCACCTTCAACAATTAGGGTGGTGCTAGTATTAGTTATCGGTTCAATGACTACTATTTGACTTGAAGTAGCTACTGCGCTATCTTCATCACCTATTGTCAAGAACTGTACAACACCAGAGTCAGTAGCAAAACCGTAATCTGCAAATCCAACGTTATAAACTTTTAAGCCTTCTGCTGGGTTTTGTAGTAGTTCTGGCATTCTAGTCGGAATAGCTTCGTTGGCACTTACTAATTCAAGTTGGCCTCCCACATACATTCCGCCTGGATGCACAAATAATTTATAGACATCTAGCCAAGTATTAATAGGAATACCGGATTTAATTAATATAGCAAGCTCTTGATATAGTTTATTGTCTGTAATAAACTTACCAGATTCAGATCCAATCCTAGAATCATTTAATTTAAATATTTTTTCTTTTGTATATTCAACTGTAGGATCATCTTGAAAGAAGGCTCTAAAAAACTGCTGAATAGAATATAAAGATCCTTTAGATCTATACAACAAATTAGAAAATTTTGCTGCTTCTCTTTTGTTTATGAATCCTTGGAAATAAGATTGACCTAATAGAAGTTCATCTTCAATAAATTGTAAAAGCTTTGCGTCAACCTGAGTGATATCTCGAGATTTATATAAATTATGAAGTATATGAACATCTTCATTTTGTTCTAAGTATTCGTAATAGTATTCTAAAAATTTAATAAGAGTTTCATACTCTTCTTGAAAATATGCAGGCAGGACCTTTTTGACTTCATATTGTCTAAAGTCTATCTGTCTTCTATTATTATCGTCTAAGGTTCTGTCTAAATAATTTAACATTAGTTAGTCGCCGTTGTTATGATACCTTTAGAGAATGATAAGTCTTTATCAAGTTCTAAAATATTATTTCTGGTAGGAGCTATAGAAGCCTGATTTGCCGGCGATACTGAAACTTTAATTTCTGTTTCTCCAGATAATAGAGATTCCGGTACAAAATTTAAAAGTGTAACTGTAGCTTTTTCGGAATTATATTCGCCAACGTTATTTAGCATAATAGATCCGTCATCTAAAGATACGATTTGTAATGTATTGCTAGAAAGTACATTTCTTATTTGACAAACTTTATTTAAATAGATAAAGTTAGAAGAAGTAACTATTAAATTTTCATCATCAGGATTAGCTATTGGAACTGGAAATCTTAAGATAACATTATTATTTCTTGAAACATTTAAAAGAGTAGTTCGTACAACACTATACGAAGAAGTTACCGTATCTAGCGAAATCAATACACTAGCGGCTTGATCATATTTACTATCATTCACTAAAGAAATAACGTTATTTAAAACTTCGTCATCTATTATATTATTTGCTAAACTGGAAATAGTACTAATAAGTGTTGGTCTTACTGGATTAAATCTTTGCTGCATTCTAATCTCAGCTCTTGAAGATAAAACCGCAGATGAAACTTCATCTAGTTTAGTTAGCATATTAGATCTTCTGAAAGATTGGTGAAATTTACCGGTACTATTTTCAAAATAATCTTCTACTGCATTTGAAACCTGAGCTTGAATACTGTTTAGTGTTAATGTAGTAAGCTTGGGGTTGAATTGAAAAAAGTTTCTGATTTCAACAAAAGTAGTAACTGGATCTGAAAATCTTAATTTAAATGAAATTACCGCTAGTTGCTCAGCTAAATCTAAGATAGCAATTTTAGTATTTGACTGAGTTAATTCAGTTATATCATCTTCAAAATCTATTGAAACATAAACAGCACCAAATTCTGGATCTAAATTATCTTCACCTCCCCATGCTATAATGTCTTTAATTAAAGACGAGTATTTTCTTAAAATCAAAGCTGCATAATCTTCTGCTGTAACCATTCTATTTTGAGATGCATATTGAAATGGAGCCTTCAATCTTATAGATTCTATAGATTCTTTATTGTCTCCACCTATAGATCTTTGGGTTGTGGTAACATCTAATGTAACTTGCTCTGTGCTGCCATTTTGAAGAGTAATATCCAACGTTGATGGTTGAGCATGGAATATATTTCCGCCATTAGCAGATTTACCTTTAGTAGAAAGATAACTAACATTAATTCTCGATCCAGCGGCAGGCGCAACTCCAAACGTTTCACCATCACCAAAGCTTAATTCAAAGAACCCGTTAGGAGATTCTTTTAAAAGATATATTGTAGATTGAGAAGTAATATTGACTGCATCATTAATATTAGTATAGATACTTCCGATGCCACCAATTGCGGTCTCGAATACGGTTATAACCGTAGTAGTAGTATCGATTTCAGTGTCTGGTATAATATAAACTGGATTTTCTTCATATTCTCCGACTAAGAAATTTTTAGATTTTCTTGAACCTTCTTTTACTTTAATTTCTCTAGATCCATTTGTATCTTTAAACTGATAAAAACCAGTACCGTCATCTTGAGCACTATACTCTTCTAAAGTTTGAAATACAAATACTTCATCATTAATAGTAGAAGTAAATTTAGTAAATGCCGGTAATTCAACTGTAGATGGTCTAGAATTATTTGTATTAGTAAAGCTGACATCCAAAACCCCAGCAGCGGCTGTAACAGAAGTAGGAATGTAACCAATACCTTCAGATAATGATACCACAGAACTTCTTAATTGCGCTGTACTTAGATAAGATTCATTTAAAGCAAAGTTCGCCATTAAAGCATTAATATGAGTATTATAAGCTAATACATCTAAAACATTTGATAAACCAGCTGATTCAAAATCATAATCCGTAAATTCTGATTTGCCGGCCAAATACGTTTTTAAACTAGATTTAATATTATTAAAGTCTAATGCTGTAGAATTAATTGTGGTTACCATTGTTATCTCAGCCTTGCTAATGTGATTTTAAACTGTACAGTGTCATTGCTATTTACAATTCTAAAAATTATAGAAACGCCTAAGCTATTATGTGTTTCTATTTGATTGGTGTCGATGATAATGTCGCTGACTATAGCTCTTGGTTCATACACCTCAATAGCTTCTGCTATATTAGATTTTATCTCTAAAGAAGTAATATCGTCTGCAAGTTCGAATAACATATCTCGAATATTTGTTCCAAAATATGGTTGAAACGGTTTTTCATAATAATTAGTTAATACTAAATTTTTTACTGACTGTTTTACAGCAGCCGCATCAATTTTTTTGTATATTTCACCATTTGGCTTATTTGCAAATGTTAAGTCCAAATCGCTAAACGCACGAGATCTGGAAACTAATTTACTATTAGTATTAATCCCGCCGTCTTCTTGTGATAATAATCTTACTGCCATTTACTTCTCGTTTTATTTTATTTATAAGCCTTACACATATTTATAAACACTTTGATCGTTAACAGCTATAGATCCTATCCTATAATATTTTTCAAATCCAACGCCATTAGCATCTACTTGCCGTGCCATATTTTCAAATTCTTTTAATTTCCATTTTCTGGCATCACCAGCACCTAATAAGTGAGCGCCGAATAGAAGTCCCGCAACAACGCTAACAGTATCATCTGAATATATAACGCTGCCTCCAAGTCTAGAACTTCTTAATGTTGCAAGGTTACTATTAGTATGCTCTATTATAATCTTTTCTTGTATTCCAGGATTCGAAACAAAATCATCAACATTATTAATTCCGGCTTTGCCTGTCCAATATTGATTACCTGCAGTTCTCATGACATAGTTGTGTGAAGTTCCAGATAAATAAGCGTCAACGCCTGCACGAGTAATATATCCACGATCAAATAATGCTAATACACCAAACTGATATTTTCCTGCAAAGCCCAATCTATTAATAGATTTATAGTCATTGCTACTTTCTCTTTCACCTAACTTAAATAGATAATTTTGAGTTTGTTCTTTTGTAAATCCTCTAATAAGACCTTCAGGCTCCGGTGCTTGCTCCGGAACTGGATCGTTGATTGTATCCATAGGTTCAGATAAAACTTCAACAATTTCATTATTCTTAAATGTGCTATTATTAAATGTAGTTTTAACGTTTTTCTTATATTGAGCTTCAAATGTTTCAGACATATTAGGTATTTCTAGACCCAATTGGCCGCTAATAACAACTTCACCAGCTTCTGTTTCAGGAGAATACGTATCCCAATCTAATATAAGATTATCGTAAGATAGTGTGTCTTTCCACCAATCGGCCAAATCAAATAGTTTTTCATTAGCGAATTGCCCGTCTTTATTAACTAATCGATACCATATTAATCTACCAGTTCTTGATAAATCATTTGAAGAACCTGGAGTAACAGTTTCATTTGGTCCAGCTTTATAAACTCCTTCTGAAACAACTAATCGATGTTGATAAAATAATTTCAAAGATACGTCTCTAAATGATGAAAGTATTTCTGCATGAATATAAAGATTTCTAGCAAGTTGCTGTAAAGCTGTTTCATCATCCCTTATATGATCTAATGTTATAGGGTCATTACCTCCTAAGAAATCAGATATTCTAACGCCTGGAGCTAAAAGAGTATTTTCATCAATTGTTTCTTTGAAATTAGGATTAAACTGCGGCGCCGGTAAAATGACATCGCTTAATTCCTTTGGTTCAAATAAATTACTCTGTTTGGCAATTGTTAAATTTCCTATCGGCGTTTGGCCAAATTTTGGAGTAACAGTTCCGGGCTTAGATCTTCCTATAGCTGGAGGGATCGGTGTGCCAGCTCCACTACTAATTTTATCAGAAAGGATTGCATTGCCCATCAAAACACTATTCGCCAAATTACTCTGATCTCTAAATTTAGATCTATATTTTTCTGTAGTTAATTCGGCCTTTGAAACCCCACCGGTTTCCTCTTCTTTGTTTATGAGATTTTTAGTAAAATCACCAGGATCAACTGAAACTTTGCGAATGCCTTTCTCGCTATTTTCTAATAAGGCATTGATATCTTCGGGTGTAAGAGATATACGAGTTGCTGCAGTATTTGTAAAACTATACGCTGTACCAGATGTTACCGATTGTGCATAATTTTGAGATGATGTCGCATTAGCCTTTAAAGCTGTTCCGTTCAAATCGCCATGAATTGTAGTAAGTGTTGCAGTTTTACCTTTAAATTCTACGTTATCGCCGCCTATCATTCCACTAGAACCAAACACTGATACATCCGATCCTGCGATATTAATATTATCACCAGCCACAGTAATATCATCAGAAGTAATAATTAAGTCTCCGGTATTAGAAAACTCTAAGTTTCCTTGAGTGTATATCTTATGATTCCCTTTGATGTATTCAGTAACACCTCCAAGTTTTTGTTCTGTAGACGCGCCTGTGCGTGTCTCAAGATATGTACCGTTGATAGTTTGAGTAGTGTTACCATAATTTAAAACTACGTCTTCAGTAATGTTTTCTATTTTCTTTTGAGCATTAAGCGTATAGGTTCCTTTTACGTCAATGTCCAGATCATTTGTTTCAATTTTTAACTTACCAAAAGATAGTTTTCCTTCACCTTCAATGATAACAGTTTGATCTCCATTTGCAACTGTTACTATATTTTTCTTTGCTAAAATACATACACTGCCATCCGGTTTTAATTCTATCCCAGCGCCTTCAGCATGTCTAATTAAAATTCTTTTATTATCTTCTGTATCATCTAATGATATCACATGACCAGTAGAAGTTTTAATTTTATGATAGTTTGGATAAACACTATTTCCGCTATTTGGTACATCTAATGGGAAACCGGGTTTACTGCCACCCAAATCTAACTCTTCTGTTTCATCACCATAAACGGGCTTAAACCAATTAACGGAAGATGGATAAGAAGAGTTAGGATCTTCAAAACCATGATCGTTCGATTTAGTTGCAAGTTCTACATCTGGATTAGCCATTTGGAATCCTTGTATTTAAAATTTGTATTGGGCTAAATGGCGGTTGAATAAGAGGATTTGTAAATAAAGATTTTCTACCAAACCTTAATTCTATAAATTCTCTGGTATCAAGGCCTGGGCACACTTCATCTGATAATAAATCGTTTATACCCAATATCTGCCCTCCAGGATATGCTCTTAAAAAGGTTGCCATAAATCTATCAGCTATATATTTCTGATTATCTGTAAGTGATAGTCTATCTTCATAATTTTGTATATTTTTAGTTCCGGCTGGAGCATTGTATCCTCCTACATACGCTATATGAATTGCATAGTTATCATGACCATTTGGCGTTATTGTTGGAATTACTGGAGTTTTTATTTCAACCGGTCTCGCTTTTTGAAGTCTACCATCTCTTCTGATTATATAATGAAATGGAATGCCTATACCCCTTTGTTGAGCCCAGGCTCCTTGCAAATCTTCGGCTGAATAATTTTGATCATTAGGAGTTTTAGTCCAATGAAATACTATTTCTGTTATTTCTCTTTTTATAGATTTTAATTCTATTTCTAACTCTTCTCCGTTTTCTATATAATTAAATTTATAATCGTTTGAAGTAGCTGATTCTTTCCACGCTTTAACATTTTGATTAGTATTTCTTAAAATAGTTTTAGGACCCGAAATATTATTTAATTGGCTACTTGCACCAGTATCGATATCGCTAAGAGTATCAAAAATTGTTTTAGCATCTAGGTCTGACTTTTTAACTAAAATTGATGTAGCTGCATTAATATTACCTTCACTTAGTAATTTAACTATTTCTGCACTTTCTAATGCCGTAATAGAAGAAACATCTTTTACAATGCCATTAATAGCATTACGAGCACTGTGATTAACTGATTCTATAATATTACTTAATATATCGTCGAAACCAAAATTAAATTTTATTAATGTCTCAGAAATATCAGAGGTTACAGAATTACCTATATTTGAAACCAATTGATCCTTTTTTTCTATAGCATTAAATAGGTCATCTGAATTATCAATACCACTCACATTTTTTAAATAGGTTTCATACTTTCTAGGATCTGCCGCAAAAGAAACTTTTAAACCTGCCGCTACCGCCGGCGCTGTAGGCAAAGAAGCACTTATATTTAAATTTTTAGCATCAATATTTGAAAGACCCATTGCAGATTTAAGTCTATCTGCAGAAGTTAAAACTTTTTCCTTTGAAACAGCAAGATCCTCTTCTATAACTATAGGAATTACTGGTGATTTAAGTTCTACTGGAATATCTACCTCTGCGGCCTTTGCGGCTTTCTTTTTGGCTTTTTTAGCGGCCTTAGCGGCAGCTTTAGCAGCGGCAAAATCCTTCTTCCACTGAGGCTCTGATGTACTTTCTCTAAACGCATCCATATGAGCTTTATGTATCGATTGGGTTACGCTATTAGTACCGCCATGAAGATCTCTTGGGTATGGCATTATCCAGCTCCTGAACTAGTAATATAATTATTCATATAAACGTTATAGGCAAGTCTAGCTAAACCTACTCGAATAAAAAGAGTACTATTATCTTGCGCTTGCTCATATTTATTCATAAACACCCAGCTGGCGTTTTTTGAATTAGCTTTACCATAAAAACTAGTAGAGGTTTTTAATAAATTTTTAACTGATATAAAATCAGAATATGTAGTTTTACCATTTAATTCTTGCATAATAAAATCTAATTGAACTTTAAAAAATCGTACGTTTCTATTTTCAGATTTAGCGTATGCAACTAATGCCGCATATCGTCTTCCTGTTTTTTTCCATTGGGCGATACCAAAGGTCGAGACGTTCCCTTCTTCTTTAATTGTAGTATTAAATCCATTTGAAATATGATCTAAATTTCCAACTATTCCTGCAGCTTGATTCTCATTAAATCCCTGATCAATAAAGTATTTCATGGCGTTTAATCTTCTGGAAGCAGTTACTTCCGGAGATACTAATTCATCATTAATATCTTGATCTATATCAGGCGAAGTTGAATATTCATTATTAGGAATAACTGAATTACTCGTGATTAACTGAGTGGTTTGTTGAGAAGTTGGCTTTTCTATTTTAGGCAGGGAACCTATTACAATGGGAGATTGCGACTGTTTGCCATCTACAAAAAAACCATATACTGTTGCGCCTGGTAAAATTTGAGGAGGAGTAGCATAACCAGACGTTGCGCCATGCTCTGTAGATATTACTACAGGCGCCCACGGTAATGCAACTCTTGGGATATCTGCTTCAGTATTTGAATGAATGCCGTGAATTCTTATTTGTACTCTACCTAGCATATCAGGGTCGTTTCTATCTAAAACCGTAGCAAAGAACCATCTATAGTTATCGCCATAAAATTTAGATTCTATCATCTTTTTCATATTGTTACCTCAAGATTTGCAATTTTAGAAATTCCTAAATCTACAGTACTTTCATTTTTAAGAGTATCAAACGTATGCTTTTTAGATGTAATTATATAATTACCTGATTTTTCGTTATCTAGTTCATCTTGAACATCTGGCGCGTTTTTGTATATATCAACTTGTAGTGCATTTCCCACCCCTCTATTAGAACCATAACAAAAATGAAAACCAGGAATTCTTATTCCTATTTCGTTATGATATAAAATTTGTCTCATAGATTCAGAAGTTACTCTTCCAGAATAATATGAGACGTCATTTTCTTCTTCAGAAAAGTTATTTACCCCGCCTTCAAATGGATAGGTAGAACTACTTATTTGGTGTATATATTTTGAGTCATATTGATCTAGAGTTTTGTTTAATTTTAGACTTCTATCTGGTGAAACATTTTTTGGAAAAGGAGGTTGATTTTGTCCTTTCGGAAATATCCTTTGATAATTAAGATTTTCATAAACTTGATATACGTTTATATGAGTATTTTGGCTTTTACCAGTTTGTATATCAAAATAACTATAATCTGAACCGTATACGCCCATTTGAGCAAGAAGAAGAGTATCTTTATTGCTATCTAATTTTACTTTCTCAATAGCCTTACCTCTGATTCTGGGTTCATATGTCGTTGCTGCAGAAGAAAAAGCTTGAGAATATATGAATTCTTCAAATGGTTCTTCACTAATCATAGTTTCTAAATCTTTATAGCATAACCCATCATCTAAAAAGGTTGAATAAAAAAAGTATGGTAATCCATTTTCTGTTGTAGCTTTTTTTAATACCTGTAAAGCTGCTTGTAAAGGATTTTGATATGGGACGATATATCTAAACTTTGTCTGATAAGTCTTTTTTGCTTTTGAAGTATTTACTTCTATATTTAATTTATCTCTACATATCTTTTTAATTATAGATCCAGCAGTTCCGTCATAAAACTTACTAAATTCAATTGAATTACTTAAGAATGCATGCTCTTCAACAAGATTAAAATATATTACGTCAGTATTACCTGATCTTTTTTTATCTTTAAAACTCATCATAATAAAGTTATTAGTTATTTCCTGATCTAATCCAGGAAGAGCTACTGTTATTGAAACTCTCTCAGTGCCAGTAAAACCATATATATTTTGCAAATCGTTATCGTCAACTAATCCCAATGTTCCTGTTAAATATGGGATATTAATATCTTCAAAGACTTCAAAACCAAAAGTAATAGGGGTTACGTTTAAAGGGGGTTTATTCCTAAAACGATCTGACGTAATAAGAACTTCTTTAATTCTAAAATCATAAGGAGTAATTAATTTATCCATTTTTCAAAAGCTTTTGGAATTCTGTATTTAATTTTGATATAGCGCTGGGCTTTAAAACTTTAATTTGTTTAAGATCGTCGTTTAAAGTTTTTAATCTATTTAAGTTTGTAATAGCTGAAGAAAAGACCGTAGGAATTAATACACCGCCATCATCATTTGTAATTTCTAAATCTAAATAATCTCCATTTGCATCTTCATAATGATGAATGGCATCATATTGTTTCTGTGCGTTTTCGACTGCTAAAGTCTTAACATCTGAAACATCCCAATTCCTATATTCAGTACTAGTATTACTTGAATATATCGTTTGATCTATTTTAAATGACGTATTAGTTATACCAGATGTTGCTGTTGCCTTTTCAATACCTCCGCCTGGATTCCATTGTGGATAAGTCGCAGAGTTTTGTACAATTGTATTTTGTATAACTTCAAATCTAAGTCTAATAGCTTCAGATATTCTAGGATCAGCTTTATTGACATTATACCTACTTATAATATTAACATCTTTTTTTGAAACCGTTCCATCCATATCAATGTCTGCTATTTCATATCCATTTACTACTTGCTTAATAAAATCATAATAAACTCCTGTAAGAGAGCCTACTTCACCGTCAAGTTGAGGGGCAATATGGGCATTATAATGATTATTAACTGATGTCGGAACAGATATTCCTACGGCGATCTGTAATAGCAGTATAACATCAGTAAGAGTTATACTTCCGCTGCCATTTAAATCACCGCGCTTTCTACCGCTGGAAACTTCTTCTTCCCAAAATATTATTCGATTTGGATTACCACCTATATTAACTATATACTCTAAAAGATATTGCGCCATTCCCCTAATGGTGTCAGGTAATTTAGCTAATTGATAATTAGACACGTACTGGCTAAATGAACTCCAGTTAATTACATCTGGATCTGAGATAGCAACAGTAGGTCTTGAAGTATATCCAGTACCTCCATCTGAAACAGTAATAGAAGTAATTATTCCATTAGTTACTCCTGCAACAGCGGTGGCTCCTGTTCCGCCTCCACCTGAAAGTGTAACTAAAGGAGCTTTAACATATCCTTTACCTGGATTAGTAATTGTAAATCCATTTACTTCGTTGTAGGGTTCGATTACCAATTGGCCCATATCTAAATTTTTCTCTATAATTTTACCAATAGATATTGGTCCAGAAAATACATCAGATGATTGAGTTGGTTCTTGAATTACCACATTGCCTACATTAAATTTTTCACTCATCGCGCCTTCAGTAGTTAAAACGATATTAGGATAATGTTTCTTGGCTACATCAAAAACTTCGTTTTCATCTAATGGCCAACCGCTTATTCTCAACTTTTCATTTGCAAAAAAGAATGTCCAATAATAATTTGGAGTATCATATATCCTTTGAGACATCTGGTCGGGTCTTTCTCCGTCCTTAACGTATTGAATCTCGTATACGTTCATATCATCGCTGGTTAGTTCTTCAACTAAATCAACATAAACACTTAAGTTCTGAATAAGGTTGGCTTCGGCTTCATTTCCAAATTTATATGGATATAGCGGGAAATTTCTAAAATAACTCATTAGTGTCCTCCACCATTATTTAGATCATCTGTAATATCTTGTTTGACTAATGCTCTTTCTTCTACAAATGCCATGGATATATCAATCTCCGGGAAATAAGGTCTTTCTCCGTCATAATGCATAGACATAGTAGACGGATTATAATTAGTATCAAATCTTTCTAAATACACTGGCAATAGACGAGTAGCTACTTCTTTATCGCGATAAGCCATCGTAATTCTAAATTTTTTAGGATGCTTATAACCAACAGAAACCCCACCTATATAAATCCCTTCAGGGTAAAGCTCGGATCTAAAGAATTTAATTATTTTTTCTATCTCTTGTGCTTCTAATCTACTATTAGGAATTAGTTTAAAATTTAGTTGAAATCTTCTTAAATTAACAGATCTAAATAATGATAATTTATTAGGATTAACACTAACACCTAATCCTGCACTAATGGCACCAGAAGTAGATTGCCTAAAACCTCCAGCACTACCGCCCCTTCCTAATGTTTTTCTTTGAACTTGATCGACAATAAACGCCGCTCTGCTCGAAGACATCTTTGATAAATTATCAGGACTAAAACCTTTTAAAAATTCTACAGTATTTCTTCCAGCTTGAGCAGCTGCTACATTACCAGCTTCTGTTATATCACCGGTTTGTTGCAAAGCTTGGAAAGCTGCTTGGCCTATTCTACCTAAATCAATATCGCCGTAAGAAACTCCGTCTTGAATTACAATCTGCTGTGGTAAATACAAAGTACACTTTCCAACAGATAATGTTTGTCTATCAATTCTATTGACTCTATTAACTTCTCTTTCAGTTACAAAGTTAGAAGCATTTTGTGCTGCAGCCAATCCCTCATCATCTATCCCTTGTTCATCAAACAATTTTTGCTTTTCTAACTTATCTAGATCAGTATCATCATTATAAGCTGCATTAAATGCATTTCCAAAAGCTGAACCCATGCTCTTGGCCGTACTCCAAAAACCTTTGATATTACTAGTGTTTAATTCGAGAGCCTGTAATAAATCAAACTGTATAGTGCCAGGATAGTCTAATTGATTATCTCTAGGAAATCTTAAAACTTGTCTTCGTACTGGCCCAGTGATTTCTGTTTCAAACGTTTTAGGTTCTGTGTCTGGTCTATCTGGGTCTATCCACGGTTTCGCCATATTTTTAAGCCTTAATAAATAGAAATATTGAAACTATTTATAAGGATTTTAGGTGGCTTATTCTGGTCGATATAAAGTAAAACACAGAAATAAATACCGTGGAGATCCGGATGGTGTTATATTTAGGTCTTTATGGGAAAGACATTGTTTTAAATGGTGTGATGATAACCCTAAAGTAGTAGGGTGGTCAAGCGAAGAAACAGTAATTCCTTATTTTTATGAAGTAGATAAGAAATACCATAGATATTTTATGGATCTTAAAATTAATTTTAAAGACGGTAAAACTATTTTAGTTGAAATTAAACCGGATAAAGAAACTAAGCCGCCAAGTTTTAAAGGAAGAAAAACTAAGAGATATATTAATGAAGGTATGACATACGTTAAGAATATGAATAAATGGTCAGCAGCTCAAAAATATGCTCAGGATAACGGTTATGAGTTCCAGATATGGACCGAGAATACACTAAAGTCTATGGGCATATTACCTAATCCCAGAAAAACTATTAAACCTCTTAAACCGTTGCGTAAGAAAGTGAATAAATAGAAGTATGAGCAATTTATTTCAAAACTTAGAACTACAAGCTTTTAGAGCTGGGATTACACCTAGAACAAAAGAATCCAGAGATTGGTTTCGTAGAAAAGCACAAGCATTAAGACGTGTCAATCGTAATCAATTGATGCGAGAAGAACCGATTGATTTGCAGAATCGTCAGATCATTGGATCGATGTATATGTTTTTTTATCAACCTAAACATAAGGATAAGTTGCCTTACTATGATAGCTTTCCTTTAAGCATTGTTATTGATAAAGCACCTGGCGGTTTTTTAGGTTTAAATTTGCATTACTTGCCACCAACTCTCAGAGCTAAATTTTTAGACGGGTTAATGGATACTGTAAACAATAAAATGTACACTGACGATGCCAGATTTATGGTAACTTATAGAATGTTAAAAGCTTCAACTAAAATGAAATACTTCAAACCTTGTGTGAAACACTACTTAACAGATCATGTCAAAAGTAGATTCGCCCGCGTGCCCGCGCCTGAGTGGGAGATTGCAACATTTCTTCCGACCGCAGATTGGCAAAAGGGTAGCGCATCAAGTGTTTACCAAGCTTCTAGAAAGGCTATCTAATGGGAATCTCTATTGATGATTTAAAATCAAAAGCTAGACAACATAAAGGCTTTGCAAAGCCTAATGTATTTCAAGTAATACTCCCTTCATTTGGAATAGCTGAATTTGGAAGTGATAATATTTCTTTATTTTGTACTGAAGTAACTATGCCAGGTAGACAGATTACTACTAGAGAAAAGACTATCGGACCCGTAACTCAGCCGATGGCTTATGGATATTTAACTCAAGAAATTTCAATGACATTTAGATTAATGAATGACTATGGAGTTCGCAAGTATTTTGAGTTTTGGCAGAACAAGGCATTTAACCAACAGACAAAAGAAGTTGGATTTAAAAATGAATATGCCAAATCCGTTAGAATTAGACAACTAAAGCATGGTACAGATTTGCCCGTATATCAATCGCAATCTATAGCAGATTTAAGTTTGGGCATATTTAATTTTAATGTTTCAATTAATACTAGCACTGATGTAGTGCATGAATGTACTCTTATTGACGCATTTCCAAATACTATGAATGGTATTGCATTTAGCGATGCTAGCACTGATGCAGTATCAGATTTAAACGTTTCACTAACATATACGAATTGGGAAACAACTCGAACTATTTAAAATGGATAACTTATTATGGCTTTACCAAAAATTAATACATTTCCAATGTATAGCACAACCGTGCCATCAACTCAACAACAAATTAGATTTAGGCCTTTCAATGTAGGAGAAGAGAAGATTCTTCTTATAGCTTTTGAAAGCGATGATCGAGCTCATATCGCAGAAGCTATACTTGATACAGTTTTAGATTGCATAGAAGAAAAGCTTGATCCCGATAGTCTTACTGTATTTGATGTTGAATATCTTTTCTTACAAATTAGATCAAAGGCTGTAGGAGAAACAAGTAATATTGCTATGGCATGTCAATCATGCGAGCAGCAAAATCAAGTTGTAGTTAAATTAGAAGAAATCAATATTGATCCTAATTCTTTTCCTGAAAAGAGAATAAAGATAAACGAAGAATATACCATAGATTTAAAATTTCCAGGATATAAACAAATCATTGATAATAAAGAAACACTTGAAGTTGATAATATCAATGAGTTAGTTTTTCAGATGCTGATTATGTGTCTAGATAAATTACATACTCCGGATGAGCTCTTAGATTTTACGGATGAATCAAGAGAAGAAATCGAAGAGTTTATTAATAATCTTTCATCTGATCAGTACGCAAAGATGATGGAATTTGTACAAGATTTACCAAAGCTATCTCAAGATGTAGAATATAAATGCGAAAGTTGCGGTGAAGAGAATAAATATACACTAGAAGGATTATCTGATTTTTTTTAATAGCTCTTTCTCATGAGAATCTGGTGAATCATTATAGAATTAATTATCAGCTGCTGCAAAATTATAATTATAACTTAGATGATCTTGAAAGAATGATGCCGTGGGAAAGAGAAATTTATATAACTTTATTGATGGAAGATCTTAAGAAACAAGAAGCCGATAGGCAAGGAAGTTAAATGATACTTAAGCAAGTTAACCAAAACCTAAAAGATATAAAGTCTGATACGGCTTCTATCAATAAAAACTTTACTGCCTGGTTTAAAGATCAAAAACGACAGCAGTTAGATGAGAAAGAAAAAGCCCGAGAATCTAAAAAAAGAGGCGGAATGGGTGGTGCTGCTATAGGAGGTTTAGGTATAGCGGGGGCTTCGACAGCTTTGGGCGACGGTGACGGAGGTGGCGGCGGTTTCGGCCTTGGATTTATAAAAAAAGCTGCAACAATTGCTGCAGGTTTAGCAGGTTTAAAAACGGTCGATCGTGTGGCAAAAAACATGGCCGCTTCCGCTTCAGAAAAAACTAGTATTAGAAAATATGCCCCTCCAAGAGCAGGAGACGCCGGGCTAGATGAAGCCAGAAGAATAAGAGCAACTCGAGGGTTTGCTCCTACAGCTCTTGGGATTACACCCGACGATATCACAGATTTTAGTGGAAGGGCCGGCTTTAGTCGTGTTGATAGAGGTAGAGGCTTTATTCCTGGAGCAGCTGGAAGCGTATCGCAATCTAATTTTGCAGCTAAATACTTGCAAAAAGCTCCAAGAGTTCCAAGCGGTTACTTAACTCAAGGGTTTAAACCCGTTTCTGGTGAAGCTTCACCTACTATCGGTGGAAGAATTGAACCCGTAGTTACTAGTTCTGCAATTCCAAAAACAGGACAGCCTTTAATGCTAGCCGATGATTTGCTTGATAAAATCGCTACAATAAAAACACAGGGATATACTAGAGTTGCGGCTTTAACGAGTGACCCTGAAATAAAACAACAAATAATTGATGTTGAAACTAAGCATAACATAAAACTTTCTTCTACTCCTGATAAGAAAGTAGTAATTCAAACACCTAAAGGTGGAAT